>OKRU01001827.1_pt1 | contig 20397 bp, 26 predicted proteins | sample 1601131 | NCBI WGS metagenome assembly OKRU01 (sample SAMEA3541558, study PRJEB24748) | human gut metagenome | biome: human gut; feature: human-associated habitat; material: faeces | place: China | collected 2012
CGTTGCCCTGTTTCGCTGCATTTTTAGCTTTGGTACGTTTTTCGGGTTTATTCGCGTTTACACAGTTGTTTTTTCAGACCCGCGAACTATTCTATCCCATCCTCTGCTTTCTTAATTCTAACCGCAAGATACTCTCTTGTGGGCAAATCAATTCTGAAACGTCCCTTAAAACTTCCGACATTCTCAACCGTCATATTCCATGTGTCTATAATGTCGACGGTGTATATATTATTATCGTCAATATGATAATATCTGAATCCCGGACGCGAAATCCCGTAATAAAACAGGTGATAACCGGTTTCATCAGCTAGATTTTCATCTTCCGGAACCACACATATCTCGTCCCATTCCATGTTTTTGGGTCGCAATCCGCCGTCAGGAGCTTCCTCAAGTATTTTTCGCATAAAAGCTATTCTTTCCGGGCTGTCACCTTTAAGCTCTCCGCCATGAGACCACCATATCGCCTTATCGTCTATGTAGGTTTCGCCATGACCACCGTAGCCGCCGCGGCAAAGTGCTTCCCAGAACCTCCGAACAAGCTCCTGCGGCGAAATATTCCCCCACGCATACTGAATATTTCCCTCGTATAGCATTTCGTCAATTACTATCGGTTTGCCATAGCTTTTTCTCCACTCGGATGTTCCCTCCGGAGAACGCTGAATACTGCAGTGCGTTATCCATGACTTTGTATGATCGTAAAACTGATTACCGTTATGTATTGATCGCAGGTGATCATACGGGTCGCTTTCTACGATTATCTGCGCATATCGTTCCCAGTCCTCAATGCTCTTGTTTTTTATCAGGTCATATTCATTAGCAAATGACCACCATACATTTCTGAAAGCCGAAAACCTTGCCGCCGTGTATTTCAGATAAAGTTCGTTGTACTCTGGTGTCATTGTTGAGAAGCCCCAGCGGTCATACGGGTGAAAGAGGATAATATCTGCCTCAATACCCAGCTTTTGAAGCTCGCCGATACAGTATTCAATATGCTGAAAATGCTTGGGGTTAAACCTCTCAAAATCCCAGTTGTTGCCCTTGGAGTCCGGACCGTAGCCCCACACATTGTCCTCTGTGATAGCACTTCCGTCAACCGGAGTACCCTCGTATGGATAGGAGCGCGGCTCACGTGAATTGTAGCAGTAGCTTTTAGGAAATACGCAGAAACGTATCTTGTTGAACGGGGAATTTCTCAGAGTTTCAAGAGTTTGCGCGATAAGGTCATCGCTTTGCAGATTCCATACATAACAGGTCGTGCCGACAGGATAATAAGGTGTTCCGTCGGAATACTGAAAATGATATTTGTTATGTACCTTTACGCAGCCGTGATTATTTTCCGACGGCGGTGTGACAGAAAAAGTTCCTTCGTATTTCCTGTCAGAAAAATTCCCGCAGACCGTAAAATGGTATTCTTCCTCAAACGATGGCATGAATCTTACTTTGTATATTCCGTTCCCATCGTAAAAACCATTGACGGTTTTGCGCTCGGAATCGCTTTCAAATAGCGCAGTGATACCTCGTTCCAGGAATGGGTTGCCAGCGGTGGTTCCCTCAGAGTAAAACTCGAAAACGCCCCATTTTTCAACTGATTTTGTATAATTCATAACGGTTCCTCCAATGCCTTGACACATAAGCCGACGGATCACTGTGCTGATGGAATCCGTCGGCTTAGATTTTGAATATCACAGGTAATCTGATTTATGGCGCTGAATAAGTGAATGTTATTTCCAGCGTCGAAAGTATCTCATCGTCTTTGACGGAAAGAACAGTCGCAGACAGACCGGAATTGTCGCCGTCGGCGCATCTGACGTCATCGGGGACAGATGTTACCCACTGGTTATAGAGGTTTACTCTCGTGCAGTTACCGTCGTCGGAACAGGTATATTCCTTGCCGGATAGCTCACGGACTTCGCCGTTTACCTTAACCTCATCAATAGAGATAGTATAACCCGGGAAGAACTTCTCGCCGTTGTAAATCCCGAGAGCCGAGAAAAACACTCCCCTTGCAATACCGCAATCCGAGAAATCCAGACTGACGGTGTAGGTTCCCTCACCGGTTATCTCAGCATTGTCTGCAACGATACCCAGTGTCATATCCGTCGGGTCGTACTTGTTGCCGGCACAGTACTGAACTGAATAATCAAGACTCTGGTACATTATCCATGCCACTGCGGTATCATCAGAAGCCGGAATGGATACGCTCGCCATAAATTCGTCTTCAGCCGCCTTTATCGACTTGTCCATTCTCTCCCTTGCGGCAGACTGGATCTCGGAATAATCCTTGCCTTCTTCGGTCGAAGCGCGTCTGTCGCTGTACAGCTTTGCTATGTTTTCATCGGTAGTTTTTCTGAGGACCCTTTTGTAAAAATCGCTGCAGTCCCAGAGGACGGGGCAGTAATTATACAGGTCGCAGTTATCCAGAAGATTGGCGTAAAACTTATCCCTATCGTGTTTATCCGCCGCACCCATAACGGCATATTCGCCTATAACCACGCCGTATCCCCGGTCTGTGAATTTAGTCAGCATCTGAAAAAGGGAATTCTGCTCCTCGTAATCGCCGGGAGTTCCCCACTGGTTTACAGTGCTGTCACTGCAATAGTCCCACGGCGTGTAATAATGTACTGAAAGCAGAAGCTTGTCCTTTGCAGTGTCCTCCGGCATTTGGTATCTGTCATCGCATGTTTTCCTGAAGTCGGTGTTGTACCCTGCGATAAGCAGGAATCTGTCTGCATTTTTGCCGCCGGTCGAACGTACCAGCTTAACAAATTCGCTGTTAATTCTGTTCGCTGTTTCGTAGCGTTCGTCCTCGCTGAGAACTCCGTCTGTTCCGGTGACTTCGTCATCGTTGAGTCTGTCACCAAGTTCCTCATTTGCGGATTCAAATATCAGCTTGTAGGAATAATCGGAAAAATGCTCGCATATCTGCGTCCACATGGACTTATAAAGTGCCATTCCATTTTCACGAACTGCCTCGTCACCGGAGCCGAACATTCCCCACCAGCTTCCGTCCCAGTGGTCGTTCAGTATAACATACATATCAGCGTCAAGAGCATAATTGACTACCTCATCGACACGGTTCATGAGCCGCTCGTCAATGGTGTAATCTCCGCTCTCGTAATTTATGCCATTGGTCCATGCCACAGGAATGCGGAGAGTATCGAAGCCCATAGCTTTCATATCGTCTATCATATCCCTTGTGGTGACGGGCTGTCCCCAGAGCGTTTCAAAGGAAGTGGGGTTTATCCCTGAATCCACATAGCTTTTGTGATTGTATGCCTCCAGCGTGTTGCCGAGGTTTATTCCGTTGCCCATGAGCTGGATAACCTCCGTTGCGGTAAGGTCGTTTCCGGAAACATTTAAATCACCGGTGTTTACGCCATTTGTGGTACATCCGTTCAATAACAATGAAATAACCAATCCTATGATTTTAACAACAGAAACATAGTTCATTGAAGATCCTCCTAAATTATGATTTTTCACCTTACTCAAGGATAAGATCACTTATTTCAAGATTGTAGGTTATTGATGTAAAGGGAACTTCCTCACCGTTTATTACGAGTGCAAAACGGTAGCCTATCCAGTCGACAGTGGTTTCTGCGGCAACTATTCCGCATTCCTCGGTGCCGTAAACCACGGAACCTATCTCAGCGCCCATCCAGCCGTTAGCAAGCCCATTTGCGGATTCGCTTGACGGGTCAAGCTCTGCATTTACAGGGACTTCAACGATCCCGTTTTCCGTTTCAAGACCTACGGACTTGACAAGCACCTTGTATTCCGCGTCCGGGTCAACGTTGATGAATCCGAAGTTAAGCAACTCGCTGCCTTTTTCAAATGAGGTGGACTTCACGGAATACTCACCGTCACCGGTCATTTCGACAACTGCCGACGGACTTGGACCGGGATTTACAGCCTGCCCGGTAAGTATAAGATTTTCGTACTTTATCTTGGTATCTGAGATGTTCTCCTCGGGACGGAGTTCCTCGCTGCCCTTTGTGAACTGCCACGATCTCAGTTCAATATCCGCGCCGGAAAATACCAGATAGACATTGTGATTTCTGCCGTCAAACTGACTGAATTCAGCAGAACGAACCTTAGCATAATCAGCGTTGTCAAATTCAATGAAAGACACTGCCTCGCCGGAAATGCTGTCAAGGCGAACCTCGATCCTGCCCTTGCCTTTAACATCAGCGGTGAAAGCGGAAGCGCCATAACCGAAATCCGCACCTCTTACATAGATCCATGCGCCGTCTGCCTTGCTCTTTGCGGCAGGGTTGTCACCATCGGTGTAACCTATATCGGCAGACGTGAACATAACCGCGCCGCTGTTTTCAGCGTAGGGGTCAAGAAGCTTTATCTGAGATACGCCATGACGCGTTGCGGCAGTTATCGGGATCTCTCCGTCAGCCGCATTCATCGGAAGATAATCAACCATAATGCTGCGGAAACCTGCTGTGCCGCCTGTCAGTTCTTCAAGAAGGAGCGTGTGGTGGACAATGTAGTTCGTTCCCTGATACTCGCAGAAATGCGTGTGATTGTTGGCCCAGCGCATTCCGGATTCGCCGTCGGCATTCTGACCGGCATTGTAGAAATATGCACCCCTGTATTCCCAGCTGTCTGCGTCAAGGGGAGTTTTTGTGGTCATGTATGCCATACTGCATGTAGGCGGCGCAGGAATGTCATCGCGGTCCCAATTGCTGCGGTTCTGCCAGTCGTTGCAGTAGGTGTAATAATAGGTGCCGTCGATGTAATTCAGCTCGCTTGCCTCACAGAAATACGGGGCGTCAATAGAAACGAACTCGCTGTCAAACGAAAGCATATCCGCGCCCAGACGTGCTATCTTAGGCACATTGGTATGTATAACACCGCCGCCGTCCGCAGGATTTCCGCCGCCAAAAGAAAGCCAGCCTGTGCCGTTTTCATCAATGCAGACGCCCGGATCGAACGGCGCAGGGCAATTCTCAAGCCCCGGCATATTCTGATAAACCAGCGGTGCGCCGAGAGGGTCAGACCACGGACCTACCGGGTCGGTGGAGGTAATAACTCCCACACCGCTGCCGCCGTTCGAGAAGTACAGATAGAAGTGCGTAAGACCGTCTTCCTCATCGCGGGAAACGATGGACGGTGCCCATGAATTTGCTATCCACGGCGCTATTTCGTCGACTTCTATCCTGCCATGGTATATCCAGTTTACCATGTCGTCTGTGGATAAAACCACCAGCGACTTTATATAGCGGTAATCATTGACGGTATCGTTTTCCGCCTGCTGGGTGTCGTTCGTGCCGTATACATACAGTCTGCCATTGTATTCGACTGCGGTGGGGTCTGCGCAGAATATATTCGGCGAAATGGGATTGGCGTTACGCTCGTCTTTGTAGACATTTCCACTTACCTCGTCGATTATTATTCCGTTGTTAAGGCTGTCGATTATTTCCGCTTCACTCACACTGTCTACGCTGTCTACGCTGTCGGCAGAGCTTTCCGTCTGCGCAGATGAATCACCCGAGCCGTTCTGTCCGGAACAGCCGGAAACAAGCAGCATAGCCGCCGCACAAATCAAAGCTGTTATCTTCTTGTTCATGGTTACTCCTTTCATTCAGCCTGCCATCTTTCAAGGCAGATGTCCTTGCTGGAAAATGCAAAATATACATTGTGAATTCCTGTTATTTTTGTGGGAAGAACCACAGAAATTTTATCAAATCCATCATTTGCGAGTTCGATCACTCCCAACGGTTCGGAATTCCTGTCATCAAGACGAAGCTCGATAACGCCCATGCCCTTTGCGGTAACGAGCAGCTTTTCTGTGCCCTTGCCGAAATCCACGCCCTTTATGTAAGTCCATGCGCCCCCTGCCAGCGACTTCACAGCCATTTTGCCGGTGGATATCTGTTCGTACCACATATCTGCGCAGGTGAACATCTCCGCACCACTGTGAGCTTTATACGGGTCGAGCGGCTGAGTCTGCGTGACGCCTTTGCGTGTTGCCTTTGTGACGGGAAATTCCGTATCCGTGTAAGGCAGTAGATCCACGCACATACAGCGGAATCCTCCCCTTGTTTTCATGCGCTCCTGAATGTGAAGTGTGTGGTGAAGAATGTACCTTGTTCCCTTATATTCGATAAGATGGGTGTGATTGTTGCACCAGTCCATTCCGGAATCACCGGCGTTTAGGAAGAATCCGCCCCTGAACTGCCAGCTTTCCGGGTCAAGGGGAGTTTTGCTCGTCAGACAGCCCATGCTGCATATTCCCGGCGCCGGAATGTCCGTTCTGTTCCAGTTTTCTCTTGACTGCCAGTCCGTGCTGTATGTGTAGATAAAAGTTCCGTTTTCGTAGTTCAGCTCGCTTGCCTCTAAGAAATACGGAGCGTCTATCGGAACGAAATCGCTGTCAAACGAAAGCATATCCTTTCCCAGCCGCACTATCTTAGGTATATATGTGTGCAGCGTATTACTTGCAGGTGGGGTCCCTCCGCCGAACGCAAGCCAGCCTGTGCCGTTTTCGTCGAGGCATACTCCCGGGTCAAAGGGCGCAGGGCAGTTTTCAAGCCCCGGCATATTCTGATAGATTAGCGGCTTTCCGAGAGGGTCGCTCCACGGTCCGAGAGGGTGTTCCGCCGTAAGCACTCCTACACCGCAGCCGCTGTTCGAAAAGTAAAGGTAAAAATGAGTTTTTCCGTCCGCCTCAACTAGGGAAGCTACGGACGGTGCCCATGAATTCACTATCCAAGGCGCTATTTTTGCGGTGTCTATGAAGCCATGGTATTCCCAGTTCACCATATCGTCAGTTGACAGCATAACGATGGATTTTATGTGAACATAGTCGTTCTTTCCGTCATCGCCGACTGCCTCGTACTGCTGATGGTCGTTAGTGCCGTAAATATACAGTCTGCCGTTGTACTCAACGCCTGTCGGGTCGGCGCAGAATACATTCGGCGAAATTGGATTTGCCGTATTTTCCATCTTGTAGCAATTTTCACTTATTTTCATTATTATCATTATCACCTCATTGTTTTTGTGCAACACCGCACAAAGACCATTTATTGGATTTTGTACGCGTCTTGATTGCATCTTTCTAGTTTGGCGCAAATAATCACATGATTGTTCAACAAACATGTTTCGTGTTGCGCCAAACTTGCATATTGCACAATACACGCACAATCTTTGCGCGGTATTTCCTTTGTTTTATTATACACATTGCAAAGCGGAAATTCAATAGCATATATTCGTTTAATCCACTTTTTAATCACAATATGCACTTTTGCTCTTGACTTTAGTGCGGAATTAAGCTATACTGTAAACGGGGTGATATTATGCGCAGAAGAATAGCGGTCATTACCGCAAGAGCCGACGCGTCCGAACAGCGCGATATACTATACGGAATATCCGAAGCCGCATTCCGGAAAGACACCGATGTTGCGGTCTACTCAAACATATACAACCACTGGCAGGACGATGATCTGCTGAATTATGAGAACATAATTTACTCCCTGTTTGAGCCGGATTTATTTGACGGCGTTATTGTCACAGCCGAGGCATTCCGGGATATAACAATAATCAACGATACAATCGATAAAATAAGAGCTGCAAAAATCCCCGCCATTGTTATTGACGGGGAGATAGATGGATTTAAGAGCGTTTATTCCGACGATGAAACCGACATGGAGAAAATGACGGAACATCTGATAACGGTTCACGGTTTCACGGACATCGACATACTGACGGGAAGCAGGGACAACGCCACTTCGCAAAAGCGTCTAAACGGCTGCAAGCGCTCATTCGGAAAGCACGGAATAAGCCTTGATAATATCAGAGTGTATTACGGGAACTTCTGGAACGATTCCGGCGAGGAACTTGCCCAGCGGTATCTCAGCGGTGAAATTCCGCGACCTCAGGCGGTGATATGCACCAACGATTCCATGGCGTTCGGGCTGTGTGATGTTCTTTCGGAGGCAGGAGTTGATATTCCCGGCGAGCTGACAGTAACGGGCTACGACCAGACCGGCGGCGACCATACCGTAGGAAGGATATATCACTATCCGCTGCTGACGACTTACCGCAGAAACCGCCGTAAAATGGGACGGGACGCTGTGGGTGCTATTCTCGGCGGCAGTCCTATTCAAGACAATTCCGACAGGTTCGTAAGCGGAAACACCTGCTCCTGCGGCATTTGCCGTTCGCATCTTTTAGATGAGCTTATCGCGGAAAAGATAGACCAGTATCACACCATTATGAGCACCGTGGCACAGTTTTCCGGCAGGCTCACCACATCGCGTACTCTTGAGGAATACACCGGAGCGGTAAGCGAGTTTTTCTACCTGCTGCACGGCGCTGACAGGCTGTTTCTGTGCCTTGACAGCGCATGGAACAGTGAACGTTTCAACGGTGGTGAGTTCCTGTGCTGTGCGATAGGTAACGGGTATTCAGAACCTCCGATAAAGTTCAGCAGTGGCGAAACTCCCGTGCCGTTCATTACGGAGCACGATTCCCCTGCGATTTTCTATGTGAATCCCGTGTGCTTTCAGACAAGGCTTTACGGGTATACGGTGATGGAATACAACCGCCCTGCGAGCTATGATTTCAGCTTCCGCGACTGGAACAAGACTGTTGCGGATACGCTGGAATTTCTGCGAATGAAGAATGATATCCACTATCTCACGCAATGCCAGCGGCAATCCGCACTGTATGATTCGCTGACGGGGTTCTACAATCTTCGTGAATTTGAAAGCATTGTGGAGGAAACCGGGCATAACTTCTGCATTCAGGCGGTAAAGCTTAGTTTCCCGGACGGCGGAGAATACCTGTTTGGCGAAAACTACCGCAGCGATATAATCACAGAAACAGCGTCAGCAATAAAACGTGTATGCGCTCAGCATGAAATATGCTGCCGGACCGATGACAACACATTTCTTATCCTGTTCAAAAAGGAAAACGGAATGTTTCCTGAGAAACTGAAAATATCGCTCCACAACGAGGTTTATTCACGGCACGATGAACGGCAGGTTATTATCACATACCACAGTTCCGATAACACGCTGGTCGGAGAACTGCGCTCAGCCGTATCGCTGAATGCAGAGCGCGATGTCGGTCTGATAAGCGAACGAAGAAGATTTCCGCATTATAACGAGCTTGCCGACATAAGGAACAGGATAATTTCAGTGCCTAATAAGATGCCTAAGCTTTCGGAAGTCAGCAGAAAAATGTGCGTCAGCGAGGGGTATTTCCGCTTGATTTACCGACAGTGCTTTGATGTAAGTTACAACCGCGACTGCATAAATTCAAGGGTAATGAAAGCCTGCTACTTACTGTATTCTACAGCCATGAGCATTTATGCGACAGCAGTAAGCTGCGGTTACGATGATGAAAAATTCTTCTCACGGCAGTTCAGGCAGGTGACCGGATTTTCTCCGGCAGAATACAGAAAAAAGATACTGCAGTGACGGCAAGAATATTGTGATGATCAATAAACGACAGACCGAGGCGCTGTAAAAAAGACTGCCATCTCAAAAATGATATAATCCCCTTAGAGTTGACACTCGAAAAAACAAAAATTCGAGACTACACTACCTGCCGGATCTCCTCAGCCAGGCTCATTGCGTTTTCAGGGGTTCGCTATACAATGTCGAGGTCGCCGTTCTTTGCCGCCTGCACCCATCCGTACAGCGTTCCGTATGGTATCTTCAGTTCCTCGCTGGCTCGCTTTACTCCTATTTCCAGCGCCAGCTTTACTGACTGCTCCTTGTAGCTCCTGTCGTATTTCTTTGCTTCTGACATGTCCTTCACCCTCCTGGTTTTAGTATATTCTTTTGAGCGTGGGGTGTCAAGTTTTATTATGGTAACCTCTAAAAACCCCTATGAAAAAGAAGAAAAAGTGATATAATAAGGATATGAAACAGAAAACACTATTTGATGAAGAAAACAGATTAGAGCTGCTAAGTCAGTTAGGAGATCCATTAGAAATATTGAACAGAGTAATCAAGTGGGAAAAGTTCCGCAGCGTACTGAACCAAGGGTGTCGTAAGGAGGACACAGGAAGGGAGGTCGCCCGCCGTATGACGTGGTAATGATGTTCAAGATATTGGTATTGCAGCGGCTGTATAACCTTACAGACGATCAGACAGAATATCAGATCAATGACAGAATGAGCTTTATGAGATTTCTGGGAATAAACCTATGCGAAAAAGTCCCTGATGCGAAGATGATATGGAAATTCAAGAATGACCTTGCAGAAACAGAAACAGTAGACAAATTGTTCTGTATGTTTGACGAGCATCTTGAAAAAGAAGGACTGATCAGCCACAAAGGTACGATAGTTGACGCAACGTTCGTTGACGCACCACGACAGAGAAACAGCAGGGACGAGAACAAAAAAATCAAAGACGGTGAGATTCCCGAGGAATGGGAAAAGCCCGAAAACAAAAGTAAACTCGCTCAGAAAGACATAGACGCAGACTGGACAAAGAAGAACGGCGAACGACATTTCGGATATAAGGACCATGTAAAATGTGATGCCGACAGCAAGCTGATAACAAACTATAGCGTAACCAGTGCGTCAGTGCATGACAGCCAGCGCTGCCTAGTATTTATTGGCCAAGAAGATGAAGTGCTGTATGCAGACAGCGCATATTCAGGAAAACCAATTGCCTTAGCTCTGCCTGAAAACTGTAAAAATCAGATTTGTGAAAAAGGATATCGCAACTCTCCGCTGACTTCAGAGCAGAAAATGAATAACCGCAGGAAATCCAGAATCAGATGCCGCATTGAACATATCTTTGGCTTCATGACAGGTGCTATGCGTGGCATTACAATAAGAAGCATAGGCATTACACGTGCATGGATGAATATCGGAATCACCAATCTGGTATATAACTTTTGCAGGTACAGTTACTTAAAACGAACCTCTGCCTGATATGGGATAACTGCGCCCTTTTTCAACTAAAAGGTAACGATCAAGGTAAAGTTCCTGTTCCGAAACATTATTTGCTGGTCAATATTTGACCGATTATGCTAAATGCCTCTATTTGCCTGTATTTTTGTGGGTTTTTAGAGGTTACCAGAAATAATACTTTTTTTCAAGGCAATCGTCAAAAACAAAAGCCGCCTCAGAGCGTAAAGCTCCGAAGCGGCATATTAATTTCTTAGTTTATTCTTCGTCTGAATTATGCTTGCTTGTTTGACTTTGTGTGGTAATGCGAACGGTATCTGCAAAAACAAGAAGAAGTTTCTCAGCCTGTTTCTGAACATCAGCGGGCAGAACCGATATTATCGAATTAAGTTTTGCATTTTCTTTGTAAGGCATTGTACCATATATCAAGTAATCGGTTGGTACACAGAGGGCAGAAGCAATCCGTCCTAATATCTGGACTTTCATACTCTTACGCCCGGCTTCAATTTCCCATATAAAATCAGCAGATATATTGTTAATTGACAAGGAAACAAGGGGGCGCGAAATAAGGCGCAAGAAACCGAAAGAACCCGTCAGTGACCGGGAGAAATGGCGTAATAGAGCCGTTTGTGAGTGCAAAGAAATGCAAGTGAATAGAAAGAGCGCCGGGAGTGGTTGTCAATCACTTTCGGCGCTTTTTTGCTGTTAAACGAACGAAACGAGCGAACGGCTGGAAAAGTTTACGGAGCGTTTAAAGGATTTAAAAGAAACGTTTAAACAGCGGTATAATGCGGTTTAAAGCTATCAAGGCGGTTTAAAGCTATCAAGGCGGTTTAAATGCGCTTTAAACCCAATGTATAATTAATACAAATTATGTAAATTGTAGCAACCAACTCAACCAACAAAAAATACCGTGTCAACCAACCAGTTGGTTGACACATAGATACGGCGCGAAAACATTTAATCCGCGCCGTTTTTTGTGCAATTTTTTATACTATTAAAAATGTGTTTTGGAAATTACCTCGGCAATTCCTAAGACTTTTCCTAAGCAAGCTGCTGTTTCAAACTTACTGAGATCTATCGGATCATAGTTTTCATTGTAAGAAATCAAGCACTTTTCGCCGTATTCCTTTATATAAACGTTTCCATCAAGCAAGAAAATTCCCACTTCTCCTTTGCGAACACAGGGGCAGGACTTAACCAGAACGATATCACCGTCGTGGTATTCATCTTCCATGCTGTCACCGGACACAGGTATCGCATAATCAGCCTGTTGAGCTTCAGGCGTGTTCCTAACAGTGAGAGTTTCAGCAATAGCTTCATCGAGAAACAAACCAGTTCCTGCGCTTACTGAATTGTCGTAGTATCTTAGTTGACAGGTGTTGAGTGGCAAGCACTTTGCAATATGGCTTTTTCGATTTTTTAGCTCTTTTTCTTGTTCAGCAGTTCGTTCGGCAGCGAGCTCTGCAAGGGTTTCAGCTTTTCCGATAACCCTTCCCTTGTCTTCTTCAGAAAGAACCGTGAAATAGGATATAAGCTCTTTTTCTGATGAGGACAAGTTAAAAATATGCTCGTTTCCAAAAAGCAAGTAATCAGTAGGTACGTTTAATCTTACCGCTAATTTCATTACTATGTCGCTTCGCGGCGCTGCTCCTTTTTTCCAACCGCCTATCACTCCCTTGGTACCACCACACTCCAACACAACTGTGGTTAATTTCAAGCCCTGCTTATCGCATTCTGCCTTTAAATTGTCATAAAACATAAAAATGCCCTCATTATTTTTGTCAAAAACGTAGAAAGTACGTTTAATATTACCGTTTCTATTGACAAGTAATATTAAAAGCACTATAATGTATTTGTAACCCGTGGATTACCCACAGGGCATAATAATCCATCTACATTGTAACACAAATCCGGGAAAAAATCAACAGAAAGGAGTACAAAAATGGCTCTATCCGAAAATATCAGGATCATGCGTGAAAGCCGAGGGCTTTCACAGTCAGAGCTTGCTGAGAAAATCGGCTTGCAGAAGCAGAACGTAAGCGCTTATGAGCGCGGAGTAAAGGTGCCTACCGTGGAGAAGCTCGTTGCTATTGCCGATACGCTCCGCTGCAGCACAGATAAATTATTAGGGAGGAACTTACCATGAGCATGAACAAAATGACTGCTGCAGTGACCGCTGCACTGGAGAAGCTGGGCTATCGCCGGATCCGCGAACTGCAGATTACCTGCCCCACCCAGAGCAGGGCGAACGTTTACCTGAACGACGAGTATTTCGGAGTTTTCGACTTCGAGCGCAACACCTTCGTGGACTGAAAGGAGAACATCATGATTAGAAACAACGACATTATCCAGGGCTACACCGTCCTGATGGTAGCCAACGGAATGGTTCTGGCTCATTCCGAGACCGCTCCGGATCCTTATGTGGTATGGCACACTACCGAGGACAGGTCAGGCGTGTACGACGGCAAGTACCTGCCGAACAAGGAGGACGCAGAGTGGGATTTCTGCATGAAGGCTTTCCCGTGGTTCGAGGATAACGCACCGGTCACCATGATTGAGGACGAAGTCGATAAGACACAAAAAACTCTGAAATATCTTCTTCAGGGTGCAAGAGAATGTATCGTCGGTGCTACTGCTAAGGTTGATGAGCTGGTTAAAGAGCACGCACGGTTAATGGGCAAGGAAAAAACTCCGCAGGAGAGAAATGCGGAGCCTGTGATAGACCAGCCGGCTGTATCTGAACAGCTTTCCAAGTTAAAAGAGGGGATAAAGAAGAGCGGTGTTCCGGATACGGTCGTTATTGATAACGGATCGACCTTCGATGCACCAAAAGGCTCAGAAACCATTACCGCTTCAAAGAAAGAATTTTCTAATCCAAGCTGGACTGTTACTCCCAGATTGGCGATAGATGAGCACGGAATCAGTTTAGGCGGAGTTTACTTACCTGGCACTACCCGATTCTCACTCAAAGACAGCGGAGATCTGGACGGAACATTTATACTTGACATTGAAACTGATGTTGTATTGGCGACTGCTCCGGTTGAGAAAACGGTCGCAGAACACGAAAACCCGGTCGCCAAGAAAAAGGCTCCGCAGGAGGAAAATGCGGAGTCGGTGATAGACTATATTTCTGGTTTCGATTTTGAAATGTCCGCTAAAATTCAGTCGTCTGTATCTGACCTGCTTTCTAAAACCCGATCCAAGCATTCGTGACTCTGCATATCCATTTCTCCAATGTCAATTCCGCTTTCAAGCAGTTTTTCACGTAGTTGGTCATGATAGCACTGTATGGCAGAAATAATCATCTGATTTACAATTGAAAGTCCATATTCAGATGCTAAAGGAGAATGCCTCATTATTTTAATGTCATCAATGCTTATTTTGTCTTTAGACTTAGTTTTCTCAGTAGCTAACTGTTCAGCAGCTAACAAAGAACTTACCATTATCCCGGTTCCTTTGATTTGCATTATATCCTCGATTCTTTCCTCCATGGAACATTATACCACAAACAGCCGAAACAAGCAAGCACTGAATGTGCCTGCTTGTCCGCAGGGACTGACCGCCCTGCGCTGATGATGGCAGGTCGGAGCATAAAAAATAGAGCCTCGGCAGAAACGACTACTCTTTGCACGGAATATCATTTCTGTTGACCGCAAGGCTCCGTCTAAAGTATATCAGAGCATTAAGCTTTTGTCAAGTTAAAATCTTACAGAAAGGAGAGATCACTTTGACTTACCTAACGACAGCTCAGACGGCTCAGTTGAAAGGCTGTAGTTTGCAATATGTCCAGAAGTGCGTTAAAGACGGAAAGATTACTGCTGAAGTAAAAGCCAACGCCGCGAACAACCGTACCGAATACATAATCCCTCTGACAGCACTGCCGCAGGACTTACAGCTTAAATGGGAAAATCAGCAGCGCCGCTCGCTAGGTTTAGAGCCGGTTAAAAAGGCGGTTAAAGCGCCTTTAAAGGCTGAAAACGCGCGCCTTACCCTGGACGATCTTACGGATAAGCAGCGCAGCGAGCTGTATCTCTGGACAGGGATAATCAAGGACTGGCTCACTATCCGGGACAGCTACGAGCAGTACAGCAAGGGCGAGATCGACGAGATGTACGTCCAGGCGGCGCGGCTGAAATACCCTGACCTGGAGATAAGCACGGATATCCTCTACCGCAGGCTGAAAGCCTACCGGAACTCGGACATTTCCGGGCTTATCGACAAGCGAGGTGGCAGCAACAAGGGAACCACCACGGTTCCGGAGTTCATGCTGAACGCGTTCAGTCGGTTCTACCTCGACCAGCAGTGCCTGCCTATAACGAGCTGCTACAAATTTACCCGGGACTGGGTGCAGGAGCACTACCCCGAAAGTCTGCCGGATATGCCGTCGGAGCGCACGTTCCGGCGCAGAGCCGAGGATATCCCGTATGCGGTGCGAATGTACTTCCGCAACGGCGACAAGGCGTTCTCGGACAAGTGCCTGCCGTATGTCGAGCGACTTTACGACGATCTCCACGCTAACGACGTCTGGATAGCGGATAACCACACTTTCGATTTCTTCACCGCAGGAAAGGACGGCAAGGTTCGCCGCCTGTACCTCACAGCGTTCCTTGACGCCAAATCCGGCGCTATGATGGGCTGGAACCTCACATACGCGCCCTCCGGCGACAGCACGCTGCTGGCGCTCCGGCACGGAATACTGAGGTGCGGAGTTCCGAAGGCAGTCTACTTCGACAACGGTTCCGAGTTCCTTGTATCGGATATCGGCGGTCGAGGACATCGCCGCCGGAAAGACTGGAATCAAAGCTCTGCGAACGCATAGGGATCACCGGTTCGGCGCTGTCGCAGATACGCAAGGGGTATTACGCCGGCAACTGGGATAACCAGTTTGAGAAGATCTACTCCTACTTCGAAAATAAGGAGGCAGCGTCCGAAACCTACACCGGAGATGTACAGCCGGAGGATATCCGAATGCTGTTCCCGGTGCTGGAGGGCAAGGAGCAGGAGCTGACGCTGCTCTACAAGGTAGCCCAGACCGCCGAGGGTATTCGTGGAGCAGTACGGCTGTTCGGGAACGCCTTTGACTCCGGCGACTACGATTTTAACGGTATAGTCCGCATGGCTAAGATGATGCACCTCGACCTCAAGGGCGCGGAAAAGGTGGTGCGCTCATGAAGCACGGAAAGAATCCCACACGCCGTCAGAGGGAGTATATAGCTTCCCTGCTGTGGCTCAATCCCGACAACTGGCTCGTCTGCAAGGACACCCCGGACGAGCTTGTCTTAGAACACAAGTACAGCGGAAATATTAAGGTGATAAGAAAGGAGCTTTTCAGATGAGATACGAATACGGACTTGCATTCTTCTGCGGCGTGGTAGTCATGGCTCTTGCGAATGCGCTTTCGCTGGGGCTTCTGCCCTGCCGGGCGCTGGCGGTAATATTCTTGCTGGTTGCTCTGGCAGCCGTCGCGGTTTCCGGGTACCTGTTCGGGCGGAGGAGCTGCCGGAAGCTGGTGCAGTGCCGCTCATACAACGAGGGCGTTCGCAAGGGACTGGCAATCGGACGGGCAGAAAGGCAGTCGGAGATACAGAGGTTCCTGGAAGTGGGTGATGTGAATGACTGACGAACAGTGGAAAGAGGTCGAAAAGAAGCTGGTTCCGCCTTTCGGCAGAGTTGAACTCGAAATTGACGGCTACAAGGTTACTATCGTTGCACAGCTGGTCGAGAAAATGAAGTTTAGCTTGGTGGTGTACGTCAACGGATTTATTAGAGCCGAATGGTCCATGAATGATTGCGAGATACGCCGCCGCTTTTACTATGAGTCCAAGAAATCGTTGCTGAAAAGCTCCGAAAAAGCAAAAATCAAAAAGATGAGGAAATCAGTCCGGGAAGAAATCATGAAATCAGCACAATACTCGGTGTACCTTCCGTACTGGGGCAGCTTCTCCAGGCTAAAGGCTCATCTTATAAAAAACAACCAGTCTATAGAATTGGTCGAATAATTCCTTTTGGGGGCTACGTTCCCCCTCCTTAATGCGGCTTCCGGCAGCGGAAACGGTTGCAAGCCCGCGTAAACGCAGAGCAGGGATAACGCCAGTCACACTGGCAGAAAGGAGAGTGATTGCATGAAATTCAAGATTTACGACTACGAGAACGACCGCTCGGTGGACATCGAGCTGACCGCTTCCCAGTGGAAGGAACTCCAGGCGTTCCTGAAGGAGCTGAAAAATCCGCCTGCCCAGGACTACAAGGCGGTTCTGGACTGCTTTAACGATATCTGCACCGGGCTTCCTCCGGCGACCCGGCTGACGGATAAGCGCAGACGCGCTATCATCAAGGCTCAGAAAGACGGCTACGATCTGGAACAGGTGTTTCGCACTGCCGCCCAGAGCTCGTTCCTCCGGGGACGTAATGACCGCAAGTGGCGGGCAAGCTTCGACTGGATAATGCAGTCGGGAAACCTTGTAAAGGTCGCCGAGGGTCAGTATTCCGACAGCGTTCCGGCTTCGGTTCCGGTAGCGCCGCCGATGTCCGGCAATCCGTTTGACGACTATGGACAGGATTAACGGAGCGGAATTTGTGAAATCCCTTGCGGCAATACATATTCAGAACGATCCGCCGGTGGTGGGCGACTACACGGACGAGGACGGACTGCTCCACTGCGGAAAGTGCGGCGGAAAGAAGCGCAGCCGCATTGAAGTCAGCGGCGAGGAGATCATCGTACCGGTGCCCTGCGAGTGCAGGCTCCGGAAGATCGAGGACGAGAAAAAGCAGACTGCCGCAACGCTGGCAGCCATGCGCTCAACGGAACTCCGAAGGCTGTCGCTTATGGACTCCACCCTGGCGGCAGTGAGATTTTCGGGCGCTGACCAGTCCGGGGATAACACCGGCAGCATTGCGAAGTGCCGCAGATACGCCGAGAAATTCGCGCAGATGCGCCGGGATAACCACGGACTGCTGCTGTTCGGCGGCGTTGGCACCGGAAAGACCTACACGGCAGCGTGCGTTGCAAACGAGCTGTTGGCGCAGGGAATTCCGGTCGTCATGACGTCCCTGGTAAAGCTCATCGACGGCGGCGCGGACGAATTATGCAGCCGCATGGCGGCAATAGACCTGCTTATCCTGGACGATCTCGGAGCCGAACGCTCCACGGATTACGCCCTGGAGCAGATCTACAATATCGTGGACAGTCGCTACAGAGTGGGGCTTCCGGTGATTTACACCACAAATCTCACGTTGGAGGAGCTAAAACACCCGGCAGATCTGCGGTACGCCCGGATATACGACCGTATCCTGGAGCGGTGCTTCCCGGTGGAGTTCCGTGGGAATTCTCGCCGCAAAGCCGGAGCATGGCAGGGATTTGAGGATATGCAGGCGCTGTTAGGGGGTGATGACAATGACTAAGACGGACTGCGCCAACTACAACCACGGCAAAGACCGCTGCAACCTGCTCATGGAGCTGGTATGCGAGCAGAAATGCCGGTGCACGTTCTTCTGCACCTACGCCCAGAGGGAGCTTTCCGACCGGAATCACGATGAGCTGCTGCGGAGCAAGCCGGAAGAAGTCCAGGACAGGGCGGCGCTGCTGTATTACGGCGGAAAGAAGCCCTGGAACAAGTAATTAAACATCGTTAAAGGAGGATTTAAATGAAAAAGTACAAAGTACTTACCAAGTCCCGTGGGCTGACGATACCCAGGGACATGGCGGCGCACCTCGACATTGACGCCGGAACTGCGGTAGACCTTACAGCTTCCGGGGACGGTAAGCTCATCATCACCAGGCACATCGACACCTGCCGTTTCTGCGGCGGCGCGGAAAAGGTGAAGCAATTCGGCGACATATACTGCTGTCCCCTGTGCGCTACAAAGCTGTATCAGGAGGTAACGGCAAATGAGTGATATCGTTGAGAAAGTCCGGGAGCTCAGCCAGATCAAGGCGGACATCGCCAGGCTGACCTACCGGAAGAAACAGCTTGAAGCTTACTTTCTGGAACGCGGCGGCGATGATGTCCTGGACACCAAATTTAAGTCCACGGTGTACGCCGACCCGGATTCCCAGGCGGCAGTTACCTACACCGAAGCGCAGGCGCTGACAATAGTGTATCCGAATTACCTTAACATAACTGGTACAACTACCATAACGGTCAATTTATCCAATATAAAATATGGAGATGGCAATACGAAACAGTGTCAATTTTGGGTTTATAGGAATGATTATTCCACTGGAGATAACAGAACTGAAATGGAGCTGTCGAAAGGACTCAGTGGAGCGACCAAAGAGAACTATGGTAGTGCAACGGCAACAGTATCTAAAGCAGGAAATTATATCATTGAGGCGATACTATTCTCTGTCACAGGAAGCCAATCCGGTGTTTCATTTTATAATGGTTCGTGCGATTATACAATTACTTTTTCATAAGGAGATGTTTTTATGGTAACTTTTGCAAATGGATTAAATTTTGAAACTACAGTAATCTACGCAGTGCCTGCTGATTTTCAGGGCGCAAAACGGGATACCCTTGACATCGCTATCCCGGCGGATAAAATCACGCTTGACGAAGCTAAAGCAATCTGGCAGAATTCAGACGCGACATCGGAAATCACAATCACATACGAGGAGCTCGTAGACGGAAAGACCGTGACCAAGACTGGGGTGCATATCAATTATACTCTGCCGATGGCACTTACGCTTGATGTGCTCAACGGCGAACAGGTCGTGCATATCAAGCTCGCTCAGAAGTCTGCGCTGGAACTCACGCAGGAAAAGCAAGCACAGGACATGGATGATGTTAATGCTGCTCTCTGTGAGCTTGCTGAACTTATCGCAGGAGGTGAGGATAATGGCTAAGATTTTTTACAAGCGTATAGTCGCCGGTGAAATGACCCTTGAGGAAGTCCCGGCGCTCTGGAGAACCAAGGTAGAGAAACTGATCAATAAGGAGGAAAGACACTATGAATTTTGGACAGGCAATCGAAGCACTGAAACAGGGTAAGAAAGTAGCACGCGCGGGCTGGAACGGCAAAGGAATGTTCCTGCTGTACGTGCCATCAAGCAAGTGGGGGATAATTGCTGAGATCGGGCTTGGGGTTCCGAAAGAGAATCTGAGCCCGTGGATAGGTATGAAAACCGCTGATGGAAAGTTCGTGCCCTGGCTTGCAAGCCAGACTGACATGCTTTCCGAGGACTGGACTACTATCGAGGAGGAGAAACATTATGAAAATTGACTGGAAGAGAAAGCTCACATCGCGTAAATGGTGGGTATCCGTGGCGGCGCTGGTGTCGGGACTTATCCTGGCATTCGGCGGCGGTGATGAGGTCGCAACTACAGTCAGCGGCTGCATTATGGCTACCGCTGCGGTAGTAGGTTACACCATCGGCGAGGGACTTGCGGATAGTTCCCACAAGGAGGACAACGGCGATGGCAATAACGTTTGAAGCCTACGCGCGGAATAACGGCGCATTTAAAACCGCCCGTCCCATGCCGTCCGGCAGTCCTGCCGGGATAATCATACACAGC
>OKRU01001829.1_pt1 | contig 20386 bp, 15 predicted proteins | sample 1601131 | NCBI WGS metagenome assembly OKRU01 (sample SAMEA3541558, study PRJEB24748) | human gut metagenome | biome: human gut; feature: human-associated habitat; material: faeces | place: China | collected 2012
GGTAGTCCTCTTCGCTGATCACGCCCTGCTGCCACATGTTGTACATGAGGAAGTTGCGTGGTGACGGGAGCCGCTTTCAAGAGCACGAAGACCATCGACAATGCCAACGGACCGATCGCCGTGCCGTCGCATTGCTGGAAAGTGCTGCTGCGCCAGCGGGGCAACCAGAACCGGCAGATCTCTCAATTCAAGGCGGATGAACTGAAAGCCATCGGCTTCGTGTTCACCAACGATGCCGCCGGAGCCGCCACGTCGATCGAATCCGCTGTCCGTTCGGTGAAGGAGATCGAGGAGCTGACGGGCTTCAAGTTCTTCCGCAACCTCGACCCGGCCGTGGCCGATGCGGTGAAAAGCCAGAAGAACCTCGCCGACTGGTAGGGATTATGATACAATGAATTGAACCTTAACAACAAAAATCGTTTATGAAGAGAATCTTTTTGACAGGACTGTTTGCCTCGCTGATCGCGGTGGCATGCTTCGCGCAGAAGCCCTACAAAGTGGTCTTCTACAACTTCGAGAACCTGTTCGACACCATTCACGATCCCGGCGTCCTCGATGAGGAGTTCACGCCCGAAGGACCCAAGAAGTGGAACTCGGCCAAGTACACCAGGAAAATCGGGAACCTCGAACGGGTGTTGTTCGACATCGCCGCCGAGGATAAGGATTATCCCGTGGTGATCGGCGTTTCGGAGATCGAGAACCGCTCGGTGATGGAGGATGTGATCGCGCAGCCGAAACTCGCGCCCGGCAACTACCGCATCGTGCATTACGATTCGCCCGACGCACGCGGCGTCGACGTGGCGTTCTACTACCGTCCCGACGTTTTCAAGCTGGAGGGAAGCGCCGCCATTCCGTTCAAGATGCCGGAACTGCCCAACTTCAGGACGCGTGATTTCGTCACGATGTGGGGCACGATCGACAGCGAGCCGTTCTTCTTCCTCGTGAGCCACTGGCCTTCGCGTCTGGGCGGCAAGGACGCTTCGGAGTTCAAGCGTATCGCCGTCGGCGAGCAGATGCGCCGAATCGCCGACTCTGTCCTGAAGGTCAATCCCGCGACCAAGATCGTGGCGATGGGCGACTTCAACGACGATCCGACCGATCAGAGCATGCTCGAAGGATTGGGTGCCAAGCCCAAGACGAAGGAGCTTCAGCCGGGTGATTTCTTCAGTCCGTTCCACGCCGTGCTGCGTGCCGGTATGGGAACGCTGGCTTACGGCGACGCCTGGAATCTCTTCGACAATATCGTAGTGTCGGAAAACCTGGTCAATGCGAAGCCCGGCGAGTTGCGTCTGGTGCGGGCTCCGGGATCGAAGTACTACGGGAATGTCTTCAAGCGTAACTATATGATCCAGCGGGAGGGGCAGTTCAAAGGCTATCCTTTGCGCACGTACGTCGGAAACAATTTCCAGGGCGGTTACAGCGACCACTTCCCCGTTTATATCTACATCGGTAAATAAATACCTTAACTTGAAAGGATATGAAAATAAAAAGTTTACTAATTTTTGTATTTACCCTGATGTCGCTGACTGCGTTCGCTCAGAGCGGCGGTATCAAGGGTAAGGTCGTTTCCCGCGAGGGACGTGTCGCGGTGGACGGGGTGAAGGTTTCGGTCACTCCCGGTGAAATGACTGCCACGACCGACGGCCGAGGTGGTTTCGTGATCGAGAATGTCGAGCCCGGCGAATATACGTTGCAGTTCGAGGCTCCCGAATTCGAGCCTTTGACGCTCGTGGTGCGCGTGGACAAGATGGTGCGCGACATCAATACGGTGATTCTGGTCCCCGAAGTGCTTTCGACCGTAATGGACGATTCGATCTTCGCAGAGTTCGACACCGAGAGCGGCAACGATGCGCAGTCGCTGCCTTCGTCCCTTTCGGCTTCGAAGGACGTTTTTAACAACATCGCTTCCTACCGGTTCAGCGAGATGCGTTTCAACGTGCGTGGTTACGATTCGCAGTATTCGGACGTTTACCTGAACGGTATTCGCTTCAACGACGCTATGACGGGCTATACGCCCTGGTCGTTGTGGAGCGGTCTGAACGACGCTACGCGCAACCAGGAGATCACCAACGGTTCGGTCATGTCGGATTACGGCGTGGGTAGCATCGGCGGTACGACCAACATCAACGCCCGTGCTTCGCAGGTGCGCCAGGGCCTTCGCGTGAGTCTGGTGAACGCCAATTCGATGTATCGCTTCCGTGCCATGGTGACCTATGGCTCGGGTCTGCTGGACAACGGCTGGTCCTATGCGTTGTCGGTATCTACCCGTCAGGGCGGCAACTCCTACGTGGACGGCGTCTATTACAACTCCTACGGATATTTCGCTTCGGCCGAGAAGATTTTCAATTCGCGTCACCGGTTGGGCTTCACGATTATGGGTGCTCCCACCGAGCGCGGTGCGCAGCAGGCTTCCACGCAGGAGGCTTACGATCTGGTCGGCAACAACTATTACAACCCCAACTGGGGCTACCAGGACGGCAAGATGCGTAATGCGCGCGTGCGTAACAGCCACGAGCCGATCGCTATGATCAACTATACGTTCGATCCCAATGAGCATACCCAGTTCAACCTGGCCACTTCGTTCCGTTTCGGTAAGAACGGTTATTCGGCGCTGACGTGGTACGACGGTGCAGACCCCCGTCCCGATTATTACCGCTATATGCCGAGCTACAAGTTGCTGAACGCTACCGACCTGGAGGCCGCTTCGATGGCTGCGGCCAGTCTGGCGGATCAGTGGATGCGCAACGTGGGTAATATCCGCCACTTCGACTGGGACGAAATGTACCAGACCAACATGAATTTCCGCAATGCCGAGGATGAAGCGATATACGGTCCCGGCGCCCGTTCGAACTATATCATCGAGGAGCGCCATACCGACCAGTTGGACTGGAACCTCGCCGCGCAGATCAGCCGAATCTATAAGGATAACTCCCGTCTGACGGCCGGAGCCAACGTCCGCATCAACCGCACGTGGTACTACGACGAGGTGAAGGATCTGCTCGGCGGCGACTATTACGTGGACGTCGATAAATTCGCACAGCGCGACTTCGGCGATCCGATCATGGCGCAGAACGATATGGATTATTATAACCAGTACGGTCATGCAAGAGCCGTCAGAGAGGGCGACAAGTTCAGCTACAACTACAAGGCGCATCTGCGTTCCGGCGGTGTATGGGCTACTTATGCCACCCGTTTCGGCGGTTTCGGCATGAAGTTGGGCGCCGAGCTCGGCGGACTTTCGATGTGGCGCGAAGGTCTTTGGCGCAAGGGTCTCTTCCCGGATAATTCGAAGGGCAAATCGGAGAAACTCGAATATTTCGTATATAAGGCCAAAGGTAATTTCGACTATGTCATCAATGCCAACCATACTTTCGAACTCAACGCCGTGGCGATGCAGAATGCTCCTGCGTTCCAGTCGGCCTTCGTTTCGCCCCGTACGCGTAATTCGGTAACTCCGGGGCTTACGACGGAGAAGGTTTACGGCATCGACGCTTCGTACAACCTGCGTTACGGCGATTATAAACTCCGTGTTTCCGGTTATTATACGAAGGTGAACGACCGTTCGAAGGTGATCTCCTTCTACGATGACGTGCTGAAGACCTATACCAATTTCGCCTTGAGCGGTATCGACGAGCAGTATTTCGGTCTGGAAGTCGCCGCTTCGATTCCGATCTACAACGGTTTGTCTTTGAACGGTGCGATCAGTTGGGGTCAGTACACTTACACGTCGAATCCCAATTACGTGCAGATTGCCGACAACAGCGCCGAGCCGCTGAACTCCGGTACGGTCTATTGGAAGGATATGCGCGTGGAGAGCACTCCGCAGACGGCTATGAATATCGGTTTGTCGTACCGCGGTCCTCATAACATCTACGCATCGATCGATCTGAACTATTACAACAATATGTATCTGTCGATGAACCCGCTTTACCGTACGGACGAGGTGTTGTTGCCTACGATGACGGACGAACAGATCCGGGAGCTGCGCAGTCAGGAGAAGTTCGATTCGGCCTACACCTTGAGTGCGAGCATCGGTAAGAATTTCTACATTCAGCGTCGTTATACGCTCGGCTTCAGTTTGCAGGTGAATAACATCCTGAACAACCAAAATATCAAGACCGGCGGTTATGAGCAGATGCGTGTGCAGGGCATTAAGACCGGCAAGGAGATCACTTCCTACCAGAAGTTCGCTCCCAAGTATTTCTACCTGTTCGGCACGACTTACTACCTGAATGTCTATTTCCGTTTCTAACGGCTTAACGAATTAATATTGTGAAGAATATGAATAGAATAGCAACCATATTTCTGGCGGTGACAGCAAGTTTGTTCTTCGTCGGCTGTTATAACGATTTCGATACGCCGGCTCCTGCGAAGGTATGGACGGATGCGGACTTCAGCGACAGTAAAATCATTTCGATCAAGGAGCTGAAGGATATTTTCGAGGAGGCTTATCCCGGGACCAGCGGTATCGGCCAGTCGCTGACCATTACCGACGACCTGGTGATTCGGGGCAAAGTCATTTCCAGCGACCAGGCCGGTAACGTCTATAAGTCGATGTACCTGTACGATGAAAGCTGCCAGTCGGCCATTGAAATCAAAGTGACTTCGGGATATTACATTACCTATGCTCCCGGTCGCCTGGTTTATATCCGTTTGCAGGGTCTGGTGCTGGGAAATTACCGCACGATGCTCAGCGTGGGTGTCGCATCGACCAATTCCGATTATGCGAACGGTAACATGGAGGATCGCAATACCTTGGAAGAGCATGTCAAGCTCGGCGAATTGATCGGCTTGACGGCGGCCGATACTTTGGTGGTTACTCCCGCTTCCTATTCGACGCTGACGGATGAGTCGCTGGGGCGTTTGATCCGTTTCGAAGGGTTGGAAAGCAAGTTCGGCAAGGCCGGCTGGGGGTATAAAAATACATTCCCCAACTACTTCGCCAACAGTACCTCCTACGATGTGAATTCTCCGGGTTGGACCGATATCAACGATTGGGCTACCTGGGCGACGAAGCGGGTCGATGAGCTTACGCACGAGAGTACGTTCTATTATGGCTCTGCCTGGTTCACCTATGGCGACATCAACACCCTCGCAGGCAATTATGTCGTACGTTCGAGCGGTTATTGCCGTTTCCGTGACGAGAAAATACCTGCGGACGGTTCCGTGGTGAACATTACCGCGATCTATACCAAGTTTTCGCAGGGCAGCGATGCGACGGCGGCCTATCAGTTGTTGCTGAACAAGGCGTCCGACGTGGTCGTGACTTCGAAATAGCCGCAGTTTGCAGTTGAAATCGCCGGGCCTCATCTTTTTGATGAGGCCCGTTTTTTATTCTTTATGCGGTTGCGATTCCGCTCGTATTGTCCGCGAAGGAGCTGCCTCCGGTCTTATGAGGCGTAAATTTCAGGGAAGAGCAGTGCGCGGAAGTCGGAGCGCATGATCTTGTCCCGTTACTGTTTTTCCTGCCTGCCGGGGAGCCGGTTGCCGTATGTCCGAAAAAAGCAAGACATTGTTCGGATCGTTCTTTTGCTGCAAGTTGGCAGGCTGTCGCACCGGGGGACCTGCTGTCCGCATAATGCGATTCCGACTGCCGGGAAGGGGCAACGTGATCGGCAGAGAGCTGTCCGCAAACGGAAGAGCGTCGCCGAAACGGAGAATTCGATGCGAAGTGCGGAATCGGAAAGCATGGCGGGGTATGACATAACGTCGTTCGTGGAGTTTGGTTCCGCGTCTGTTTTCCGGAAACGGATACGATTCCTGTGCGTGGACGATCTTCCTGCATTGCAGATAGGAGCGGAAAAGGAAACATCCGTGAACAGGAGTCCGAAACCAAAGAAAACCCCCGAACCGGTGAGAGTTCGGGGGTAGTAGTGAATAAAACCTGTTATTGATGATTATTCATCTGTTTCGGGTTGAGCTTCGGGACGCATGGTGACCTGTATTACGTTGCCGCTGTCGAGGAGCTTCTTCGCCAGGTCGCGGATCTCGTCGTAAGTGATGCTGTTCAGGGTCTTTTCGTAGTCGGCGAGCAGATTCTGCTTGTGACGGTTGTAGTCGTCGATCAACCCGAACCAGGTGCCGTTATTTTCGAGCGTATTCTTGAATTGCTTGACCAAGTATTCGCGGGAGTCGTTGATGTCTTTGGCTTCCGGTCCTTCAGTCGCGATTTTCTCGATTTCATCGAAAACGATCGGCACGAGTTCGTCGGCCATCTCCTCGTTGGTGTCGAACTGTATTTGCAGGAGGGCCTGTTTTTCGGGACGATACGAGAGAGTATAGCTTACCTGTACTCCGTACGTGCCGCCTTTCTCCTCGCGGATGGATTTCAGGTAACGGTTGTTTAGGGCCATGTTGAGCAGCAACATGGTTTGCTTGTTGCGCAGCGTGTAGTCCGCATCGCTCGAGAAGAGCAGGAACTCCGAAACTTTCGGCTGCAGCATCGGGGTGCGGAAGTCGTTCACGACCTTGCCTTTGGCTGTGCGGAGTTTGTCGTCCGTGAACTTAAGCACGTGTTTCGAGGTGGGAATCGAACCGATATATTTCTCGACCAACGGCTTCAACGTTTCCAAATCCACGTTGCCTACGAAGGTGAACGTAAAGCTGTTCGCACCCGGGTAGAGCGTTTTGAAGGTTTTCGGCAGATTTTCGAACGAGATGCTTTCCAGGGCCTCGATCGTCAGCGGCTGCTGACGCGGATTGTCGCTGTAAAGCGTTTTGATCGTTTCTATCTGCATGATGTAGTCGGGATTCGAGGTCAGGTTCTGGACGTATGCCTTGTAGCTGTCCATCGTCGTGTTGAAATCCTCCTCCGAGAAGCGGGGACTTGTGAAGTTCTGGTAGAGCAGTTGGAGCATCGTTTCGATGTCTTTGGGCGAGCAGTAACCGCTCATACCGTTGCTGTAGTTATTGACGTACAGGTTGATTCCGGCTTTCTTGCCTGCGAGCTGCTTGTTCAGTTCGATTGCAGAGAATTTGCCCACTCCCGACTGGGCTGCGATGACCGGAAGGAATTCACCTTCCTTCACCTCCGTATCGGCAAGCTGCGACATCCCGCCGTCAGCCTGTACCTGCAGCAGGACTTCGTCCGCCTTGAGTTGGGTCGGTTTGACGATGATCTTCACACCGTTCTTGAGAATCCATTCGGTCGTTCCGAGATCCTCGTTGTATGCGGTCTTCTTCACGGGCGAGCCTTTCAGCTTGATATCTGCGGGGATCAGAGGCTCGCTGACGGTATTGTCCTGGTAAGCCTCGACGTTGGATGCCATGACCTCGCTGCGGATGGCCAGAAGTTCGGCTTCGGTCGGCTCGGTCAGTCCTTCTTTCTTCGGTACTTCGACGGTGATAACCTGGTTTTCAGGTGTCAGAAGCTGTTTTACCCAAGCATTCACATCGTCGAGGGTCAATGCTTCGAGGTATTGTTTGTCGAGGTTGTACTGCGTTTCGGCATCTGCCATAGCGGTATTTTTCTTGTAATTCGCCAGGTAGGTTTGAACATATTGTCCGTTTGTAAGGTCGTTCCGATTGGCATAGGTAGCCTCGGCCTGACGCAGGAATTCAGCTTTCGTACGATCGAATTCGCTCTGTGTAAAGCCGTAACGCTTCATCTTCTCCATCTCTTCGAGGATAGCTTTGTAACCGCGGAGCAACTCTCCGTCTCGAGTTTGTACGGCGACCATCGTGAGATCTTGGGTCGGATTCACTCCCAGTATGTTGCCTGAATCCATCCCGGCACTCAGGAACGGAGCATCGGGCTGCATGGCGATTTCATTCATGCGATCGTTCGCCATGGCACTTGTGTAGGAGTTGAGTACGTCGTACATTTGGCTAATTATCAGGTTGTTGTATTGCTTGGGGAGAGCGGGTCGTTTGATGAAGAGCCGCATGACCGAAGCCGTCATTTCGGGATCGGAAAAGATGCTGACGATGGGTTCTTCGTTTTCAGGAACTAGGTAAGCCTCTTTCTGCGGGGCATCTGCAGGGGAAACCGGAATATCCGCCATCAGGGTTTTGATCTTGTTTTCGATCCGATCGACGTCGATATCGCCGACTATGACGATCGCCTGGTATTCCGGGCGATACCACGTTTTGTAGAAGTCGTACAAGGCTTTATGGTCGAAACTCTTCAGACCGTCCAGATAGCCGATTACGTTGCGGTGCTCGTATTTCGAGCCTCTGTTGACGGCGGCGTTGCGTCGTACCATGGCGCGCCATCCAGCTCCGTCGCGGGTGCGCAGCTCCTCCATGATTACGCCGCGTTCGTTGTTGATCTCCTGAGGCTCCAGACTGATGAACTGCGACCAGTCGTGCAGGATCAGCAGTGCGGTGTCGATCGTCGCAGGGTTTGCTGTGGGCACATTGTCCAGGTTGTAGCATGTTTCATCGTAAGAGGTGTAGGCATTCAGGTCCGCACCGAATTTGACGCCGTTACGCTCCAGATATTCTATCATCTTTTTGCCCGGCAGGTTCTTGGTGCCGTTGAAGGCCATGTGTTCGAGGAAGTGGGCGAGGCCCTGTTGGGAATCTTCCTCCTGGACAGCTCCTACGTGGTGGAAAATGTAGAAAGATGCCTGTCCCTTGGGTTTTTCGTTGTGACGGATGTAGTACGTCATGCCGTTTTCGAGTCGTCCGACGCGCACCTCCTTATCGGCGGGAATCGGCATGTCAGGCTGTAGTTGCGCCATGACATTCGTCATTGCGAACAGCGTGACAAGTAAAAGAATGAACCTTTTCATAAAATGATTGTTAATTGATTTTGGGTGAAATTATTTGTATTGCGTTGTCATTCGGTTGTTTCTTCCGGTCGGTATTCGATGATGTCGCCCGGCTGGCAGTTCAGTTCGCGGCAAATGGCTTCCAGCGTTGAAAAGCGGATCGCCTTGGCCTTGCCGTTCTTGAGAATGGAAAGGTTGGCCGGGGTGATATCGACCCGCTCGGCGAGCTCGCCGAGTGACATCTTTCGTTTCGCCATCATGACATCTATGTTGATGATTATCGCCATGTCTTGCGTCCCCCCCCCGTGTGTATATTGTATATCGACATTTATTTTTTCTTTAGATCGTGAGTTTTTGCTCTTCGCTCAACCGGGATCCGATCGAGAAGACCTCGGCCGAGAAGAGTACCAGAATCGCCATGACGATGTTCCAGTAGTTGAGCGGGAACGAGGCGGCGACTTGCAGGGGCGAATCTTCGAGAAACGTCCGGGTCGTACTCTGGTAAATATAAGAGCCGACTCCGGTGCAGACTTCGGCCAGAATCAGCAGGAACCCTACGGCACGCGTGTAGATGATGATACGCCCCGGCAGGGGTTGTTCGTCCCGTACCGATTTGCGCAGGATATTGATAATCAGCGCTACCAGGATCAGGATAGAGAGCTTGGCCAGCAGGGCCGGGATGGACAGCAGCAGTATGTAATTGATTCTGTTCAGTGTCCGGACTACTGTCGGGTCACTGTTTTCGTCCGTTTTGACGTAGATATTAACCCCCGTATATTCGGCTTCGGTGGAGATCGATGCGTGTCCGGTTTCTATCGGGAAAAGAGTTTCGTCGCTCTGGGCGTTTTGCAACCGGGCCGCCAAAAAGTAGGTGTGTTGCGCGATACCGTGTTTTTCCTGCATCCGAATGTCTTCGGACGCAGCCTGCCAACCTGTCGCCAGACTCGACGACACGTGGGGCACGAAGCTGTGGATGAATCCTGCGGCCAGAGCCAGGAAATAAAAGATGTAAATGACCAGCAGATGGCGCCGCAAAGATTTTTTCTGTTTTTTGTCCATTTTCGGTTTGCTGAATACGTAATGGAGGTGTTCGACCTGTTTTTAACCTCCGGTGAGGCAAAGATAGTAAAGAACTTCTGCAAAACAAATAATTTTTATCGTTTTTCGATAAAAACGCAATAAAATATAACGAATGATGTTTCTCGTCTGAATACGGAGCGGAATTTTCCGGACTTTTCCCGAACCGGAGATCGGACGGGCAACCCGGCTGAAACCTACCGAAGGTCGGACCGGCAGGGATCATCCCCGTCTTGGAGGCGAGGCCCCTGCAAGTACGGACGATCGAAACGAGAAAGCCCCTCTACGAGCTTCGTTACGCGGGGGAGCCGAAAACAAAAGTTGAGTTTGGTTCTCCGCTCTTCTTGTTATTATCTTTGACTTCTTCTTAGACACTCCATGCCGGCAAAACGCAAATAAAATTTGCTTTTGCACCCGGCTTATTCGTATCTTTGCACGAAATGCAGTCGGCGCGGCCGGAAGGCTTCGCTCTGTTTCCGGCATACGCCGCTACTGTCCGCAGGAAGCCGGGCCGGGGCGTTTTTGTAGGAATGAAACCATTCGGTATCTACGGCTTTCTCCCGGCCCGGCGGATAACCGGCGGATTGTCGTTTCGTTGCATTTGAAATTGAAAAACGCACTGAAATATGGCAGAGAAAACAGGTTACACTTATTATGCAGACCCTCAGCAGGTCGATTTCACACTTCGGATGACCGTTCCGGCTTTGGCGAACGAGGTCCTCAATACGGCGGGTGTCGATGCCCAGCGCAAAGGGTTCGGGATCGATAAGTTGAATAAGGAAAACCGCTCGTGGGTGCTTTCACGCATGGCGATCGAGATCGACGACCGCCCCGAACAATACAGCTCTTATGAAATCGTGACGTGGGTGAACGAGTACAACCGGATGCTCTCGACCCGTAATTTCACGCTGCACGATGCCGCTGGCCGGGAGTTCGGGCGGGCCGTGACGCAGTGGTGCATCATCGACTTGGCGGTCCGTAAAGCGATCGACCTGAACACGGTTATCGGGCCTTGTACCGATACGCTCGTCGATGCCCCTTCGCCGACGGAGAAACCCCGCAAGGTGATGGGGATCACACCGCAGCATGTGATGGAGCACCGGGTGGTTTACAGCGACATCGACTTCAACCGTCACGTCAATACGATGCGTTATATCAACATGATGTTCGATATGCTGCCCATCGAACAGTTGACCGCGATCCGGCCGGTGCGTCTTGACATTCATTTCATGCACGAATGCCGTTACGGGCAAACCCTTACGGTCGGGTACGAACAACGGGACGGCTTGTCGCTGTTCGAGGTTTCGAACGGAGAGGAAGCCGCTGTCCGGGCGGCGCTCGAGTGGCGTTGAGGTGCTGTATTTCGTGGTGGCGGGCAAGGCAGGGAGCCGACCCGAATCGACTTCGTTTCGGTCCGATTTTACGATCGGCTTTGTTCCTTTCTGGAACGGGTTTTGCTGATATAGGGACAAAACCTTTATTATTATGGAAAAGATCAAAGTTGCGAACAAGTACCAGAAAAGTATCGATCTGTTGAACGATGCTTTGGGAAAAGAAATTGCCACCTCGCTCCAGTACATGTATTTCCATGTCCATTTCGAAGATGCCGGTTACGAGTATCTGTCCAAAAAGATGCGGATGATTTCGATTGCCGAGATGCGTCACAGCGAGGAGTTGTCCGACCGTATCCTCTTCTTGCAGGGGGACGTGAATATGAACCCGTCGTTTCCGACGCGCCAGATCACCGATCCCAAGGAGATGTTCCGTTTCGCTATGCAACTGGAACAGAGTACGATCGATAGCTATAACGATGCCGCTCGCATTGCGGCCGAAGCCGACGATTCGGTAACGCACAAGATGTTCCAGGATCTGGCCGTCGAAGAGGAGGAGCACTTGGACTATTTCCGCAACGAGTTGCAGAACCTGCTCGATTACGGCGACAAGGAGTACCTCGCCTTGCAATCTTTTGCACGCAGCAAGGCCGAAGCCGAAGGTAAGGTTTCCGAGTAGTTTTTCCTCGCGGACGCGAGATAATGCGTCCCATACGTGGTTTTTGAATAAAATTTCATATCTTTACACGCGAAAAAAACTATTAACTTATTAAAATAATAGAGATATGAAATTTTATATCCGTATCGTGCTGCTGGCGGCTTTCTTGACGAGTTTGTTGTCGGCTCACGCGCAGTCCCCGACCATTACCTGGGACAGCACTGTGAAGGACCTCGGCGATTCGAATTACGAAGTCGTATTTACGGGTAAGATCCTGCCGGGATGGCATACGTACGACCTGCATTCGGACGTTTCTTCGACCCTGGTGGAGTTCGAGCCTGCAACGGGCCTGACGCTCGACGGCGATCCTTATGAGATCAACGCTTCCAAACGCGAATACGACGATATTTTCGAGGTCGAAATGGGTACTTATTTCGATGAAATCATCCTCGGTCAGAAAGTCACCCTGACGGGTGAAGGCGCCGTATTGAAAGGCAATATCAACTGGCGTTCCTGCGAGGAGGAAAATTGCAATTCGCCCGAGGATTGGGGATTCGAGATCACGATCGGCGATCCCGAGGCGGCCTGGGCATCCGTTGCGGCCGGGGACGCTGCGGATCAACCTGTTTCCGGCGACGGAGCCGGAGAGTCCAAAACCCTGTGGGGGTTGATTATCGAAGCGGTTCTTTGGGGCTTCGCGGCGCTGCTCACTCCTTGTGTATTCCCGATGGTCCCGATGACTGTATCGTTCTTTATGAAAGGCAGCGGATCGCCTGCTGCGGGACGTTTCAAGGCTTCGATGTACGGTTTCTTCATCGTAGCGCTCTATACGCTTCCCATTGCGGCGATCATTCTGATTACGCGTCTGGTGGGCGGCGATGCCGTGACGGCCGACATCTTCAACTGGCTGGCTACGCACTGGCTTCCCAACCTGATCTTCTTCATCGTGTTCATGATTTTCGCCGCATCGTTCTTCGGGGCCTTCGAGATCACGCTTCCGAGCTGGATGGTCAATAAGAGCGACCGGCACGCGGACAAAGGCGGTTTGATCGGTATCTTCTTCATGGCTCTGACGCTGGTGTTGGTGTCGTTCTCCTGCACCGGGCCGATCGTCGGCAACGTCCTGATTCGTTCGACTGCCGGCGAATTCTGGGTGCCCATCGTGACGATGTTCGCTTTCTCGCTGGCTTTTGCTCTGCCTTTTACGATTTTCGCTTTCTTCCCCTCCTTGCTGAAAGACCTGCCCAAGAGCGGCGGTTGGCTCGGTTCCGTGAAGGTCGTTCTCGGTTTTATCGAGGTCGCCCTCGGTTTCAAGTTCCTGAGTATGGCCGACCAGACCTACCACTGGGGGTTGCTCGACCGTGAGGTCTATTTGGCGATCTGGATCGTCGTGTTCACATTGCTGGGTTTCTATTTGCTGGGTAAGATCCGCTTCGCTCACGACGACGAACTCAAGCACGTTTCGGTGACGCGGCTGACGCTGGCCATCGCTTCGCTTTCGTTCGCGGTCTATATGTTTCCGGGTATGTTCGGTGCGCCGCTGAAAGCTCTTTCTGGCTATTTGCCCCCGATGCATACGCAGGACTTCGTGATCAATACGCAGGGTGTCGTTGCCGCACCGTCAGCAACGGCACAGACGACTGAAAAGATCAAATATGCGGATATCCTGCACTGGCCTTACGATCTGCCGGGGTATTTCGATCTGGCCCAGGCCGAAGCCGCTGCCAGGGAGGCCGATAAACCCTTGTTTGTGGACATTACGGGAATCAGTTGTGTGAATTGCCGCGAAATGGAAGCCCGCGTCTGGAGCGATCCGCGCGTGCAGCAGATCCTGCGCGACGATTACGTGCTGGTAGCCCTCTATACCGACGACAAGACCAAAGTGCCCGAGAACGAATGGGTGACCACTGCGGGAGGCAAGGTTCTCAAGGACATCGGCCGCATCAACTCCTACATCGCCCAGACCCGTTTCGGGGTGAACGGACAGCCCAACTACCTGATCCTCGGCCGTGATGGGCAGGAATTGGTTCCCAAGCGGGCTTACAATCTCGACGTGGAGGCATACATCGACTTCCTGAAGAGCGGTGTGGAGGCGTATAATAAAACGAAATAGGATGGATAACGATAACCGGTTCGGGCAGTTCCTCCCGAACCGGTTATCGTTATCTCCTTGTTGCAGGATTCGGTAGGGTATTTGTATTTTTCCTGAAGTTGCCGTGCGCTGTTTATTCGAAAACAGGAGGGCCGTACCGAAGGTTTGAATCCGTTCGGGGATTCGATTTCAGTTATAAATAAAAGTTCGGGGTATGAAAATTTCGATCGTGGGGCCCGCCCATCCGTATCGTGGGGGCTTGGCCGTAATTATGCAGAGCATGGCCCGGGTTTTCCAACATCGGGGCGACGAGGTGAAGATCAAGACTTTCACGCTCCAGTATCCCCGTATTTTCTTTCCCGGCAGGAATCAGACGGTGCAGACACCTCCGCCGCCCGATCTGTACATCGTGCGGTGCGTGAATACGATGAATCCGTTCAACTGGATCGCCGTGGGGCGGTGGATCGCCCGCGAGAAGCCGGATTTCGTGCTGATGAAATACTGGACCCCCTTTATGGCGCCCTGTTTCGGTACGATTGCCCGTTTTGCCAAAAAGAACGGTACGACGCGTATCCTTTGTCAGATCGACAACGTCGAACCGCATGAACGCCATATGACTGACAAGCCGTTCAACCGCTATTTCCTGAGGGCGGTGGACGGCTTTATCTATATGTCCGAGCAGGTGCACCGCGAATTGCGCCGATATACGCAGGTTCCGGCGCTTTTCTCTCCGCATCCGCTTTTCGAAAATTTCGGTATCGTCATTGATCGTACGGAGGCCTGCATCCGCCTCGAACTGGATCCTTCGAAACGCTATGCGCTCTTTTTCGGTTTGATTCGGGACTACAAGGGATTGGACCTGTTGCTCGATGCCTGGAAGATCTACAAGCGGGAGCATCCTGCCGAAGACCGGCGCCTGATCGTGGCCGGTGAGTTCTATGCTCCGAAAGAGAAGTATTTGAAGCAAATCGCCGACAACGGACTGGAGGACGATGTGATTTTGCACGACTATTTTATTCCGGACGAATTGGTGCGTTACTATTTTTCCGTCGCAGATTTTTTGGTGCAGCCGTATCGTTCGGCCACGCAGAGCGGCGTGACCCAGATCGCTTATCAATTCGACCTGCCGATGGTGGTGACCGACGTGGGCGGTCTTCCGGAGATCGTGCCGGACGGTCGTGTCGGCTTCGTCTGCCGTCCCGATGCCGCAGAAGTCGCCCGGGCCATCGACCGTATCTGGCGGGACGATGTGCTCGCGGGATTCCGTGCGAACATGGAAGAGGAGAAGAAGCGCTTTTCGTGGGATGCGATGTGCGATCGCATTACGGAACTTTACCGATTGGTTAAATAGGAAGCGTAGAGGGTCGATCCGATTAAATAGGAACTCTTGTATCTCGAAAAGCGGAATCTCGTACGATCCTCGTCGCTTTAGCCGATAGACTCTTTATTACAAAACCCCCGCTGCAATTTGCAGCGGGGGTTTACTCATCATTTTTCCGGCAGACCGGGGATACGGATTATCGTTATTTCTTGATGTTGGGCAGTTCCAGGCCGTAGTGCTTTTTACGGTCTTCGAGCTTGAGCCAGAAAGCCAGCAGGAAAGCCAATACGCCGAGGCTGGCGAAAATCAGCATCGGAACCGTGTAGTTGTAGCTTACGTGTTCACCGGCTTTGATCGCTTCTCCCACGCCGGGATTGACCTTGTTGAGAACCCAGCCGATGATCATCGGGAAGGCCATCAGTCCGAGGTTCTGGATCCAGAAAATCGTTGCATAGGCAGAACCCATATAGCGGTTATCGACCAACTTGGGTACCGAAGGCCACAGGGCGGCGGGAACCAGCGAGAAAGAGAGGCCGAGCAGGATGATCGCCGAGAACGCGATAGCGGGGGTGAGGGGAACCAGTGCGAAAGTCATGTGGCAGATGAACATCAGGATCGCACCGATCATCAGCATCGTCGCGCCTTTGCCCTTGTGGTCGAGGAACCAGCCGAGGAGCGGAGTCAGAATCATTGCACCCATCGGGAACCAGCGGAAGATGTCCGAAGCCTGCTGGTTGGTGATGCCCAGATTACTTTCGAGCATACCCGTTGCGAAACGCTGGAACGGGAAAATCGCCGAATAGTAGAGCACGCAGAGTGCCGAAACGATCAGGAAGGTTTTGCTGCTGAAAAGGTTCTTCAGATCGGCGACCTTGAAGGGCTCTTCGGTTTCTCCTATCGGGGTGTCTGCCTCGGTTTGTCTGTCGAGTTTGAAGTCCATGACCGAGAAAGCGATGTAGGTCAGCAGGCCGATGCAGAGCAACAGGCCGACAACGGCTACCGGACGTGCTACGCTCGGATCGCCGCCCCAGTTAGCCACCCAGGGCGACAGGCTGAATACGGCGAATACGCCCAGTCGGGCAATAGCCATTTCCAGGCCCATCGCCAGAGCCAGTTCTTTCCCCGTGAACCACTTGACGATTGCACGGGATACTGTCACACCGGCCATCTCCGTACCGCAGCCGAAGATCATGAAGCCCAGGCAGGCGAGCTTCGCGCTGGCCGGAATGTCCGTGAGGAACGAATTGAGGAACTCGTAACCGAATCCGCCTTCATAGAAGTAGTTGCTCAGCCCGTAGAATTTGATACCGGCACCGAGTACCATCAGCGAGGCCGAAAGAATACCCGTAAACCGTACGCCCATCTTGTCGAGGATGATACCTGCGACGAGCAGGAAACCGCAGACGTTCAGAATGAATTCCGAACCGCCGTACAGTCCGAAAATCGTGGGGCTCCAGCCTCGGGTGCTTTCGAGCATGTTCTGCAACGGCGAGAGGACATCGACGAACATGTAGCCGAAGAACATGGTGAGCGCCACCAGAATCAGCGCGGTCCACCGAGCCCACGCCGAGTCGTTCAGTTTCTTTTGAATAGCTTGTGTCATAGTTTATTGAATTGGTTATTGTTAGTTAAAAAGCTTCTGTATGCTCCCCCGTGTAACGTTTGAGGATTTCGTAGGCCGAGGTAATGCCCAGCTCTCCGGCTTTCGAGAGGTCGAGGCAGCCCTTGCGCGTGTCTTTCATATAGATTTGGGTCATGCCCCGGTTGTAGAACGCTTCGGCGAAGAGGGGATTCAGTTCGATGGCTCTCGAAAAATCTTCGAAGGCCTCGGGGAGTTTGCCTGAAAGAGCCAGCAGCGTTCCCCGGTTGTAGTAGGCTTCGGCGAAGTTCGGGAAGAGGCGGAGCGTCTTGTCCAGATCGGCGATGGCTTCGTCGTAATTGTAGGTGCGTGTATGGGGGTTGGTGAGTTTGTTCGCCGGGTCGGAGTCGATCGAAATTCGCTGATAGGGATTGTCCAGGCCCGAAATGAAGTCGATCATTTCGGCCCGTGTCACGGCCCGGTTGAAGTAGAGGAACGGATTGGCGGCATTGTCTGCGATAGCCGACGAATAGGTGCCGACCGAATTGGTGAATTGTCGGATCAGCGATTGCGAAATGGCATATTGTACTTGCAGGAGCCAGTCGCGCGGATTCTGGCTCAGGATTTCGGTATAGCGGCTGTCGAGCATCGCCAAAGAGTCCGCACCGATGTTCGTAGGCCGGTTGGAGAGGACGAGGTAGGGATTGTCCAGTTTTTTCTCGAAGTCTTTGACCCGTTGCAGGGTATAGCGGTTCGACGCCTCGATCCGGGTGGTGTCGGGCTGCATCAGGGTGAAGCGGAACAGGGGTAGCAGACGCATGTTGCTGCGGCCCAGGCTCGGTTGTTCCGAAATGCGGTCGAAGTAGTTGTTGGTGAATTGGTTGTCGAAAGCCAGCAGTTTGTCCATCCGTTGCGTCGTATCGGCATAGATCGAGTAGGTGCTGTCCTTCAGGTGGGATTTGTATTCGGCGATCTTGCGCTGGGCGATCTCTTCGTCCCGTTTCGCAGCCTTGGGGTTATGCAACGCATAACGCAGGGCGCTGCGGTTCAGGTAGGCGTTGGCGAAGTCGGGGTAGAGTTCGATGGCCCGGGTGTAGTCGCGCTCGGCGCCTTCGAGATCGCCCAAGCGGGTTTTGAGCATGGCACGCAGGTAATAGACCTGGACATTGCCGGGGGAGTAGAGCGCCACGCGGTCGAAGTCGTCGAGTGCGCGGTTGTAATCGCCGATCTGGGTGCGGAGAATCGCCCGGTTGAAATAGGTGAACGAGTTGGTCGAGTCCAGTTGTAGCACCCGGTCGAAATCCGCGAGGGCCTGCATCGGACGGTTGGTGTTGGAATAGACCACCGCCCGGTTGAAATAGGGCGGCAGGAAAGCCGAGTCGCAGCGGATCGACATGTCGAAATCGGCTTCGGCTCGGGCATACTCCTCTTTTTGCAGCAACAAGGTTCCGCGTTGGTAATAGCCGTTGGGATTTTCGCGGTTGGTGCGGATCGCCTGGTCGAAATTTTCCAGGGCCCGTACGGTGTCCTTCAGGTAGAGGTAGGCTGTGCCGCGGCCGATGTAGGCGTCGGCTACCTTGTTTTCCTGGAAGATGAATTTGTCGAAATCCTCGATCGCCTCCTCGTATTGCTTGTTCTGCAGGCGCGTATAGCCCCGGCTGTAATAGGCGTCCGGCAGGTCGGGCCTCAGGTCGATCGCCTCGCGGAAATCCTGCAGCGCGTCGTCGTAGTTGCCCATGCGCGTACGGGTCAGCGCCCGGTAGATGTAGGCGGTCGTGAACACGGGGTTTTTGACGATGGCAGCCGAAAAGTCGGTATCGGCACCCAGCAGGTCGTCGAGGTTGAATTTGGCTACACCCCGCAGGAAATAGCCCTCTGCGGCGTCCGGATCGGCCCGCAACAGGATGTTGAGCACACGAATCGCCTCCTGATATTCGCGGTTCATCAGGCAACGGCGGCTGGCCCAGTAGAAGTAGTCTTTGTTGTATTGGGCGTCGGCAGCGGCAGCGTTGCCCAGCAGCGTCCCCAACAGGATGATTTTCAGGATAAATTTGCGCAATGCCACGACACCCCGATTTGGTTGTGATTATTCTTGTTCGTATCCGAAGCGCTTGAGTTGCCGTTCGTTATCGCGCCAGTTCTCGTTTACTTTGACGTACAGCTCCAGGAAAACCTTCTTGCCGAGGAATTGTTCTATGTCCTCGCGGGCCTGTTGTCCGACTTTTTTGAGTTTCTCGCCCTTGTGTCCGATCAGGATGCCCTTCTGGGAGTCGCGTGCGACATAGATGACCGCCGAAATGCGGTCGATCGTCGGTTCCTCCCTGTAGGCTTCGATCGCTATTTCGCAACAGTAGGGGATCTCCTTGTCGTAGTTGCGCAGGATCTTTTCGCGGATTATTTCCGAGGCGAAGAATCGCAGCGTTTTGTCCGTGAGCGTATCTTTGGAGTAGAAGGCTTCTCCCTCGGGCAGCCGTTCCAGAATCAGGTCGAAAAGTCCCTTGATGTTGAAATTCTCGCGTGCCGATACCGGGACGATCGTGGCGGCCGGCAGCAGCGCCTGCCATTTATCGACGAGCTCTTCGAGCTTTTCGGGCGTCGTGAGGTCGATCTTGTTGATTACCGCGAGGGTGGGAATATCGCTTTGGCGGATCTTTTCGAGGATGTCGTTCGAACGGTCGCTTTGTTCCACCGTGTCGGTGACGTAGAGGATTACGTCCGCATCGTTCACGGCGCCGGTGACGAATTTCATCATCGACTCCTGGAGTTTGTAGCTGGGTTTCAGAATGCCCGGCGTATCCGAGAAGACGATCTGGAAATCTTCGCCGCTGACCACTCCCAGAATGCGGTGGCGCGTGGTCTGGGCTTTGGAGGTGATGATCGAGAGGCGTTCGCCTACGAGTGCGTTCATCAACGTCGATTTGCCGACGTTGGGATTTCCGATGATATTTACAAAGCCCGATTTGTGCATTTTCTTTCTGGGATATGATCCGGACAAAGGTAACGATAAAATGCACCCCCTCCAAACACGGGAACGATTAATTTACCCGGCATTTTTCCCGATTGGACCCGTCCTGCCGCATTTCCCGATTTTTTCGTTTATATTTGCCGTAAGTGAAATCCCGATGCAACCGCCTATGAAAACCTCGAAAACTCTCTTTTTCCTGCTCGGCGCCCTGCTGGCGGCCCTGCTGACGTGGTGGCTGGCCGGCGACAAACAGGCCGCCGCCGGCACCTCCGCCGTTGGAATGCCAGCTGCGGGAATCTCTGCCGCCGGACTGCCGGCCGCGGGGGAGCGGAGCGCCCTCGACGTGATTGCGACGCGCACGAGCGTTCGCGCCTACCGGGACTGTCCGGTAGGGGCCGATACGGTCGAACTGCTGCTGCGTGCGGCGATGGCCGCGCCTTCGGCCATGAACCGCCAGCCGTGGGTCTTCGTGGTCGTGGACGACAAGGCGCTGCTGCAAAAGTTCGCCGATTCGCTGCAATATGCGAAGATGGCGGCCTCAGCTCCACTGGCAATCGTTGTCTGCGCCGACCTGTCGCGCAATTCGGGAGCCTCCGGAGATTGGTGGGATTCTTATAAAATAATACATTTGCAGCAACTGAAATAGAAA
>OKRU01001844.1_pt1 | contig 20262 bp, 10 predicted proteins | sample 1601131 | NCBI WGS metagenome assembly OKRU01 (sample SAMEA3541558, study PRJEB24748) | human gut metagenome | biome: human gut; feature: human-associated habitat; material: faeces | place: China | collected 2012
GCCAAGTGGTAAGGCCCCGGTCTGCAACACCGTCATCGCCGGTTCAAATCCGGCTGTCACCTCTCTTAAAAGGACTATATCAGTTTATGATATAGTCCTTTTTCATTACAATGATACCTTTTGACCCTTATATCATGTAATTAAATAACTCCCTTTTCGGAAAAGTGTTCCTACTGTATATAAACTCATTTTTATACGTGATAAATTGGAATTTTCTTAATTCTTCATCGCTGGTTTTTTTCTTTTCCAATTAATCAGCAGACCAATCGTGGAAACAACAAAAATTAATGCCGATGTTAAAGAAATAATTCCATCAGTAACCACAAATATGATAAACGTAGCTAATGGAATATAATTAAGAATACTTTTCAAAATTTTCATGTTCAACCCTCCCTTAGGCTTCATAATTGGTTTTTCTTTATTTTACCACATGACAAATGGCTTTGGTAGATTATTTTCATTATTGCATTGGGTTGATTGTCTTTTCTATATACGCAATTTCTTCTTCTGTGAGATTGTATTTCTTATAGAGCTGTTGGTCTATGTTTGTGTTCATGCTATTCATGTAATTTATATTTATTCATTGATTGGGAGTGGGAACACAATTCCGAAAAGGGACTTAAATAACAAAATATGTACCAGGACGAACATATTCTAGCATGATAAATTATGAATTACAATATATTTAGATTCAAAACAGTCAAAATCGGTCAATAAAGGATAGCGACCAAATCAGAATTAGTCAATTTGAACTATTAATGTTAATTATAAATTAGTAATAGAAAAGAGACTTAAAATAGTAATTAGGCAAGTATTAATGATATATATAGTATATTCTGCACAAAAATGAATGTTGCATTTGCATATATTGCACAATTATAAAACTTGCTTTATATATTTTCAACAATTTTTAGTGTGATTATTTGTGAATATAAATGACGGATTATGATTGACAATGACGGATTATGAAAATATAATTATACTACAAGTTAAATGAATATTGAAATGTTTAATACAGTAATTTGAAAATGAGCATTAAATAAATGGCTTATAAAATAAGTCTTTGAATAGTTTGATAAACAGGGGGGATTAGATGCTGGCGGAAGATAGATGCAAAAAAATACTCGATATATTAGATTCGATGGGAAGTGTGACTGTACAGCAGCTTATGGATGAGCTTGAAATCTCTGAGTCGACAATCAGGCGTGATCTTGTTGCAATGGATAAGAAGGGGTATCTCACCAAGGTACACGGTGGTGCGATTGCAAATAACACCAATATCCACACTCAGGATGAGAAGGTTATCAACAGGCTTAAGCAGAATCGCAGCGAAAAGGAACAGATTGCCAGATATGCGGCATCACTTATTGTGGATAATGATTTTGTTTATATAGATGCCGGTACTACAACGGCAGTCATGATTGATTATATTACTGCAAAGAATGTGGTTTTTGTTACAAACTCTCTGACTAATGCCAAGAGAATTTCCGATAGGGGATATACAGTATATATTCTGGGTGGCGAGTTCAAGTCTACTACTGAGGCTATTGTCGGAGATGAGGCCGTTGTGACGCTCGATAAATACAATTTTACAAAGGGCTTCTGGGGTGCAAACGGAATTACGGTGAAGAATGGATTTACGACTCCGGAGATAAAGGAGGCCATGGTTAAAAAGAAATCCATGGAGAATAGCAAGGAGAAATACATTCTTGCGGATGACAGTAAGTTTTCACAGGTATCAAGTATCAAGTTTGCTGATTTTGAAGATGCTGAAATTATTACAAATGCACTAAGTAATGATAACTATAAGAAATACAAAAATATTAAGGAGGTCTGAAATGATTTACACAGTTACTTTTAATCCATCATTAGATTATATAGTTGATGTAACAGATTTTAAGACAGGAGTGGTCAATAGAACGACTGGAGAGAAGATTTTTGCAGGGGGCAAGGGCATCAATGTTTCCATGGTTCTTAAGAATCTTGGAATGAGCAATACTTCACTTGGTTTTACAGCGGGTTTTACAGGAAATGAAATTAAAAGACTTCTAGCAAAAAAAGGTGTTAATACTGATTTTATAGAGGTGGAGGATGGTATTTCACGTATCAACGTGAAGCTTCGCTCAAATGAGGAATCTGAGATTAATGGTCAGGGACCGGTAATCACTGAGGACAACATTAAAAAGCTTTATGAGAAGCTAGACTGCTTAAAGGAGTCTGATGTGCTTGTGCTCGCAGGAAGTATTCCTGATGTAATGCCTTCATCAATGTATATGGATATCATGAAGCATCTTGAGGGCCGTGGAATAAATATTGTGGTTGATGCGACAAGAAATCTGCTCACAAATGTGCTTGCATATAAGCCATTCCTCATTAAGCCAAACAATCATGAGCTCGGTGAGATATTCGGGGTTGAGATTACAGACAAGGACGATGTGATAAAATATGCAAAGAAGCTTCAGGAGCAGGGCGCAAGAAACGTGCTTGTTTCAATGGCAGGTGACGGAGCAGTGCTTGTGACCGAGGATGGACAGGAATTTAAGGCACAGGCTCCTAAGGGAAAGCTCAAAAACTCTGTAGGTGCAGGTGATTCGATGGTAGCCGGATTTGTTTACGGATACCTCAAATCAAATGATTATAAGCAGGCATTTATTTATGGAGTATGTACGGGAAGTGCAAGTGCATTTTCTGAGGAGCTTGCTACAAAGCCTGAGGTTGAAGCACTTATTGATAAATGGGACAGTGCTTCCAATTAAACAAACGGTATCAAAAAGGTTGATATAAATAATTAATATATTCTATTAGGAGGAATGATGTATGACAATCAGGGATTTATTGGCAGCTGAGAGTATCAATTTAAATGGTACGCCTGCCGGAAAAACCGAAGCATTGAATCAGTGTATTGATTTGATGGCAAAAAGTGGCAAAATAGCCGATGTGGAGAAGTATCGCAAGGGTGTTTTTGCAAGAGAAGAGGAAGGAACAACAGGAATTGGAATGGGTATAGCAATTCCTCATTGTAAGTCTGATGCTGTTACTAAAGCAGGTCTTGCGGCAATGGTTGTAAAGGATGGGGTTGAATTTGAATCACTCGATGGTACACCTGCAAAGATTATTTTCCTTATCGCTGCACCAAACACAGAGGATAATGTGCATCTTCAGGTGCTCAGCAAGCTCTCTGTTATGCTTATGGACGAGCAGTTTACAAATTCTCTTATCAATGCCGGTTCAGTTGATGAGTTTTTAAATATTATCGATAGCGCTGAAAAAGCAAAGGATGAGAAAGAGGCTGCCAAGGAGGCAAAGGCGAAAGAGCCTGTTGAGGTGAAGAAGGACGATGTATTTATCGTTGCAGTTACAGCCTGTCCTACAGGAATTGCCCATACTTATATGGCTGCTGAGGCTATCGAGAAAAAAGCCAAGGAGCTTGGATATCAGGTAAAGGTTGAGACAAGAGGCTCAGGCGGAGCCAAAAATGTGCTCACGGATGATGAGATTGCAAAGGCTGCAGGTGTTATCGTTGCCTGTGATACAAATGTGCCTACAGACCGTTTTGACGGAAAGAAGGTTATTGAGTGTCAGGTTTCTGACGGAATAAATAAGGCTGAAGAGCTCGTAAAGAGAATTGCTGTCGGTGATGCTCCTGTATTTAAGGCATCAGGTAAAAAGGAAGCTTCACATTCATCAGTTGGTGGAAAGGAGAGCGTTGGACATCAGATTTACAAGCACCTGATGAATGGTGTTTCACATATGCTTCCATTCGTAGTTGGTGGTGGTATTCTTATCGCAATCGCATTCCTTATCGATGGATTCAGTGTTGATCTTAATTCACTTCCGGCTGACCAGAGAGCAAATTTCGGTACTATTACACAGGCCGCAGCACTGTTTAAGGGAATCGGTGGAACAGCATTCGGATTTATGCTTCCAATTCTTGCAGGCTTTATCGCCATGAGTATTGCTGACCGTCCGGGTCTTGCAGTTGGTTTTGTAGGCGGTTCAATCGCAGCAAACGGTACATCAGGCTTCCTTGGAGCACTTGTAGCAGGTTTCGTTGCAGGATATATTGTGCTCCTCCTAAAGAAGGTATTTTCTAAACTTCCGGAGAGTCTTGATGGTATGAAGCCGGTTCTGCTTTATCCACTGCTTGGTATATTCCTGGTAGGCGTTATAATGCAGTTTGTAGTTGAGCCTCCAATCGGAGCTTTAAATACAGCTATCAACAATGGTCTTAATGGACTTAACGGTGCAAGCGCAGTAGTACTCGGAATACTTCTCGGAGGAATGATGTCGGTGGATATGGGTGGCCCTGTAAACAAAGCCGCTTATGTATTTGGTACAGCTTCAATCGCTGCCGGAAACTACAATATCATGGCAGCAGTTATGATTGGCGGTATGGTTCCACCAATCGCAATCGCTCTTGCAACAATCTTCTTCAAGAACAAGTTCACAGCAGAGGAGAGAAAGGCAGGACCTACAAACTTTATCATGGGATTATCATTTATCACAGAGGGTGCAATCCCATTCGCAGCATCTGATCCGCTTCATGTCCTTCCGGCATGTGTAGTCGGTTCAGCAGTGGCAGGTGGACTTTCAATGGCATTTGGATGTACACTCATGGCACCTCACGGAGGAATCTTCGTAGTTCCTACAATCGGAAATCCGTTAATGTATCTTGTTGCATTAATAATCGGATCTTTCATTGCATGTGGATTACTCGGATTACTCAAAAAGAAAGTAAGTGAATAAGCAATCCTCAATTATCATTTAATCCAACCTATAAACTAATCAACAAAGGCACTGCTTCGGCGGTGCCTTTGTTGTTATGTTGTGTATTAAAAATTAAAAGTATAAACATTCTCTGAAATAACAGCCTCATGCCTTGACGAGTGAATTTTCCAAGCTTAAAGTAGTATTAGGATGAAATAGTAAGTCAAAAAAAGCAATTATTTATGAGACTTAAATAAAAAAACAGTGAGGCATAAAATGGGCAAGGTTATAGGTATAGATTTAGGAACAACAAACAGCTGTGTGGCAGTATTGGAGAACAATCAGCCGGTAGTCATAACTAACAGCGAGGGTCAGAGAACAACTCCGTCTGTAGTGGCTTTTACAAAGAATGGAGAGCGACTGGTTGGCGAGGCTGCAAAGAGGCAGGCAGCAGTCAATGTGGACAGGACATTTTTCTCAATAAAGAGACAGATGGGAAGCGATTTCAGGGCAAAGGTGGACGGAAAGCTGTATTCAGCTCCTGAGATTTCTTCTATGATTCTCAGAAAGCTGAAAAAGGATGCAGAGGACTATATCGGTGAGGCAGTGACAGACGCCGTAATCACAGTTCCTGCATATTTTTCGGATGCGCAGAGGCAGGCAACTAAGGATGCAGGAAGGATTGCTGGGCTTAATGTGCTTCGAATCATAAATGAGCCAACCTCTGCGGCACTCGCATACGGACTGGACCACGGACAGCAGCAGAAAATTCTTGTCTACGACCTCGGAGGAGGAACCTTCGATGTGTCTGTTATCGAAATAGGGGACAATCTGATAGAGGTGCTTGCCACAGCCGGTGATAATCATCTGGGTGGAGATGATTTTGATGAGAGAATCACGAATTATCTTGTCACAGAGTTTTACAGACAGCAGAATGTGGATCTGAGAAAGGATAATACGGCTATGCAGCGTGTCAGGGAGGAGGCTGAGAAGGCAAAAAAGGTGCTTTCATCCTCATCCTCAACCACTATCAACCTGCCGTTTATCACCACTGTAAAGGGACAGCCGGTTCACATGGAGATGAACCTCACAAGGGCTGAGTTTAATGAGATAACAAAGGATCTGGTGGAGAGAACGGCCATTCCGGTAAATCAGGCACTTTCAGATGCGGGGATTTGTGCAGCAGAGCTTGGAATGGTGCTGTTGGTAGGAGGCTCGACACGTGTGCCGGCTGTGGTTGATGAGGTCAGAAGAATTACAGGAAAAGAGCCTTCACACAACCTGAATCCTGACGAGTGCGTGGCACTTGGTGCAGCAGTACAGGGTGGCAAGCTTGGTGGAGCAATTGTCGCAGGCAGCAGTGCGGCAGAGATTATACTGATGGATGTCACACCGCTTTCACTCGGAATTGAGACAGTTGGTGGTGTCTCAACCAAAATTATTGACAGAAATACGACTATTCCTACGAGATACAGCCAGATTTTTACAACTGCTGGAAGCTTCCAGACCTCTGTGGATATAAAGGTACTGCAGGGTGAGAGGCAATTTGCAAGGGACAATAAGCTGATTGGAAACTTCAGGCTAAAGGGCATCAAGCCGGCTCCGGCAGGTGTGCCGCAGATAGAGGTGACGTTTGATATAGATGCAAACGGCATTGTGCAGGTTTCTGCAAAGGACCTGGGCACAGGAAAGCATCAGGAGATTACGATTACCGCAAGCTCAAATTTGTCTGATTCTGAGATTGAGCAGGCTATCCGCGAGGCACAGGAGTATGAGGCAACAGACGGACAGAGAAAGGCTTATATTGATGCAAGAAGTGAGGCTGATACGCTTGTGCGACAGGTGGAAAATGTCATGGCTGACAAGGAAAAAAGAAAGGCTATGGACAGCGCACAGAAAAAAAGTGTGAAATCATCGCTTTCGTATGTGAAGAAGCTTATTTCAAGGACAAAGCCCGGAAATGTGAGCGAAGAGCAGGCTGCCGAGATAAAGCATGCGGCAGATGAGCTGAGAAATGCGGCAGCGGGATTGATTTAATTATAAAGGGCTGTAATCAGTAGCTATTATTATTCATTTGGCTATTTACGAGAAGTGGATTTTCATATAAAATATGGGTAAGTGGTGAGTATTCAGAACCACCCTGAATAGTTATAATGCTAATTTAAATCCGAGGAAATAGAAAATGAATGCGAACGATAAAACAGAAAAGGTACTAAGAGAAATCCATATCATGCTCTCAAAGGCGGAGCCATTTAAGCCGGAGCCGAGCAGGGTGATCATAAACAAGCAGCAAATGATAGATTTACTTGCTGAGCTGAATAAGTGTATATATGCAATGCAGGATGAGTATGAGCTTACTGAGCAGAGTCGCAATCACGCAGAGAGAGAGTTCAGAAAGAAGGGGGATCAGATAGTCTGGGATGCAAGCAGAAAGGCTGAGGATGTGTATGCAGCATCGGTTATCTATACTGATGAGGCGCTTTCAAGAGTGCGTGATATCATCAATGATACCAACGAGTCACTTGAAAAGCTGTGCAAGAATATGAAGGATAGGATTGCAGAGCAGGAGAAGATAGTTAAAACTAACCAGTATGAGCTCAAGGGACAGCTTCAGGATTTGTCCGATACGGAGAAGTATCTTAAGATTATCGATGACAGAAATAAGGAGGTAGAACGTCAGAAAAATGCAGGTAAGCCTGTAGAGGAGCGCACTATTGACAATGAAGAGAAGTCCATCTATGCAAACAGACAGACTGAAATCAAGGTAAATATGGATTATATCAGAAAACTGGGACTTGCTGAGGGCGAGGACCTGGGAGATGGTGTAGTGGGTGAAGTGAAGCTTGCAGACGATACACCTGATGCCGGATTAAATCATAGCAATGATAAGGATGAAGCCGAGGCTCACGGTTCAAAATCGTCTGTTGAGGAGGATTATAAGGCAATCAGCCGCAAGGCCGCAAAGCCACCTGTCATCAACACTAAGGAGGGCAAGGAACTCACAGACGGAATACACAAGATGTGGCAGAGCATAACCGGCAATAGAAATAATTAGCAAATCTGATTAAAAATATAAAGCAGCAGTTCAAAGTAGAACGGCTGCTTTTGGCTTATATTGAAAAATGGTCAATATTAAGCAGATTTTAAGAAAAACAAAGTGGATAATCTGATAAAATATAGCTGACTAACGGCAGGAGAAGGTTTCTGTTCAAAATTCATAGAAGGAGGATAATATGACAATATTAGTTTGTGATGACGACAAGGAAATAGTTGAGGCAATTGAGATTTACCTGATGCAGGAGGGCTACGACGTGGAGAAGGCTTACGACGGCATACAGGCGGTTGAAATTATGAAGAATAAAAAAATAGACCTCATGATAATAGATGTCATGATGCCAAAGCTCGACGGAATAAGAGCTACTCTGCAGATACGAAAGGAAAGCAGGGTGCCGATAATTATTCTCTCGGCAAAGACAGAGGATGCTGACAAGATTTTAGGCCTCAATGTGGGTGCTGATGATTATGTTACAAAGCCTTTTAATCCGCTTGAGCTTGTGGCAAGGGTAAAGTCACAGCTTCGCAGATATACCACTCTGTCAAGCAATGATGCAGCCGGAGACAAGGTTTATGAAGCCGGAGGTCTTTTGGTAAATGATGATTTAAAAAAGGTGACTGTGGATGGCGAGGAGGTAAAGCTCACACCGATTGAGTACAATATCCTGCTTTTACTCCTTAAAAACAAGGGAAAGGTCTACTCAATAAACGAAATATATGAGAGCATATGGAACGAGGAGGCGATAGGCGCCGACAATACAGTTGCTGTGCACATCAGACATATCAGGGAAAAAATAGAGATAAATCCTAAAGAGCCACGGTATCTGAAGGTGGTCTGGGGAGTAGGCTATAAGATAGAGGACAACAAATGAAGCAGTATACGATAGGAAAAAAAGCGGCGGTCATAGTTTTACATCAGCTATGCATGATACTTATGGTGACAGGAGTGTTTGCCACAGGCTATGCATTCAGGCACGATGCGCATGGAAATATTGATATATATACACTAATATCGCTTGCGGGCCTGGTAGGCAGCTTTGTGAGCCTGGCATATATGGCAAACGTGGCCGGCAGAAAATCAGAGGATGATTATACAATATACTATTTACCGATTGACAAGGTATACTCTGATGTGATGCTGGTGATATTTACACTGCTCATGGTATTTATGGGAAAAGTGATTTCAGGCGTAAAAAACCAGCATTTTGACTATGCATCACTCATTATGACGGCCGGCACATTTACTTTTTTGTTTGATCTGGCTTTTATTATTTTATACCAGAGCATTGTAAGGAAGATAAAAGGCAATATACTTTACACACACAGCCTGATGTACAAGGGCTATGAGCTTTTGAAAAGAGTTATTGAGAAAAAGGATATCCACACACAAAAAAACAAAGAGATAATGCGCATACAGGAGGCACTTGAAGCTATCTCGGAAGGAGCGCTTGACACTACACTCAATGTCAATGAGTTTCATGGGCAGCAGAAAAAGGTGGCGGAGGCTGTCAACCATATACGCCAGGGTCTTATGAGCTCGGTAAATGAGAGCCTTAAAAATGAAAAACTAAAGGCAGACTTAATAACAAACGTATCACACGATATAAAGACACCTCTGACTTCAATAGTCAACTATGTTGACCTGCTTAAGAGGGAAAATCTGGAAAATGAAAATGCCAAATACTATATACATGTGCTGGAGGAAAAGTCACAGCGCTTAAAGCAGCTTACAGAGGATCTGGTAGAGACATCAAAGATTACCTCGGGAAATGTGAAGCTCAATATGCAAAAGCTTGATCTGGTTGAGCTTTTATACCAGACCGGAGGTGAATTCAATGAGCGCTTTGAGTCGAGAAATCTGACAATAGTTACAAAGCTTCCGGCAGAGCAGATATTCATTTATGCAGATGGACGTCAGTTGTACCGCTCTATTGAAAATCTGTATACTAATGCCGCAAAATATGCAATGGAAAATACCAGAGTGTATGTGGAGCTTGAAAAGGCAGATTCAAAGGCAGTTTTTACAATAAAGAACGTGTCAAAGAACGAGCTTGACATAGTAAGCGACGGAAATGTGGACCTGACGGAGCGTTTTGTGAGGGGAGAGAAATCGAGAACCACTGAAGGAAGTGGTCTTGGACTTTCGATTGCAAAGAATCTGACCCATTTGATGGGAGGAAAATTCGAAATTAAGGTAGATGGTGATTTATTTATTGCCACAATTACCTATAATATTATATAATAGTAAATAAAAGAATTTTGAAATAAACATACGGAGGTAGAATAAGTGAAATTATATGAAAATGGTGCTTACCTTTTAAACGGTAAGGAAGTAGTAATTGATGGACCGCAGGCTCAGGCAGCTGTCAAAAGCAAGACCGGCATGGACATCGATAAACAGACAGCTAAGCAGGAGACAATTGCTTACGGTATTTTAAAGGAGCACAATACATCCGGCAATATGGACAAGCTTCAGATTAAGTTTGATAAGCTTACATCGCATGATATCACATTTGTAGGTATCATTCAGACAGCACGAGCTTCAGGACTTGAGAAATTCCCTATCCCGTATGTACTTACAAACTGTCACAACAGCCTTTGTGCAGTTGGTGGAACAATCAATGAGGATGACCACATGTTTGGTCTCACATGTGCAAAGAAGTACGGTGGAATCTATGTACCACCTCATCAGGCAGTTATCCATCAGTTTGCACGAGAGATGCTTGCCGGCGGTGGAAAAATGATACTTGGCTCTGATTCACATACACGCTATGGTGCACTTGGTACTATGGCAGTCGGCGAGGGTGGACCTGAGCTTGTTAAGCAGCTTCTTGAACAGACATATGATATTGATATGCCTGAGGTAGTAGGTATTTATCTGACAGGAGAGCCAATCAAGGGCGTTGGACCACAGGATGTCGCACTTGCAATTATCGGAGAGGTATTCGGAAACGGCTTCGTAAAGAACAAAGTTATGGAGTTTGTAGGACCGGGTGTTTCTAATCTGAGCGTTGACTTCCGTATAGGTGTCGATGTTATGACCACAGAGACTACATGTCTTTCTTCTATCTGGAGAACAGATGACAAGGTTAAGGAGTTCTTTGAGATTCATGGTAGAGCTGAGGACCACAAGGAGCTTAATCCGGGTGAGGTGGCTTACTACGACAGATTTATTGAGATTGATTTAAGCCAGATACGCCCAATGATAGCTATGCCATTCCACCCAAGTAATACCTACACTATCGATGAGCTCAATGCAAACCTCATGGATATTCTCGATGACTGCGAGAAGAGAGCTGAGGTAAGCTTTGATGGCAAGGTGAAGCTTGATTTAAAGAGCAAGGTAAGAGACGGAAAGCTGTATGTAGATCAGGGAATCATCGCAGGCTGTGCAGGCGGTGGATTTGAGAATATCTGCGATGCGGCTGACATATTAAACGGACATTCAATCGGAGCAGACGAGTTTACACTGAGTGTTTACCCGGCATCTACTCCAATATACATGGAGCTTGTGAAAAACGGAGCTGTAGCAAAGCTTCTTGAGACAGGTGCAATCGTAAAGACTGCTTTCTGCGGACCTTGCTTTGGTGCAGGAGATACACCTGCCAACAACGCATTCTCTATCCGTCATTCAACAAGAAACTTCCCTAATAGAGAGGGTTCTAAGGTACAGAACGGACAGATCAGCTCAGTGGCACTCATGGATGCACGTTCAATCGCTGCAACAGCAGCAAACAAGGGCTTCCTTACATCAGCAGCGGATATTGATGTCAACTTTACAAAGCCAAAATATTTCTTTGACAAGACTATATATGAGAACCGTGTATTTGACAGCCATGGAGTGGCAGATCCTTCAGTTGAAATCCAGTTCGGACCAAACATCAAGGACTGGCCGGCAATGAGCGCGCTTCCTGAGAATATGCTCCTTAAGGTGGTTTCAGAGATTCATGATCCTGTTACTACAACAGATGAGCTCATTCCTTCAGGAGAGACATCATCATATCGTTCAAACCCTCTTGGACTTGCAGAGTTCGCACTTTCAAGAAAGGATCCGGAGTATGTAGGTAGAGCAAAGGAAATCCAGAAGGCCCAGAAGGCTATAGAGAGTGGTGAGTGCGCAGGAAAGGCTGTTCCTGAGGTTGCTGAAATCATGGGAGTAGTAAAGAAAAAATTCCCTGAGGCAAGCCATGAGAATATGGGCTTCGGAAGCACAATTTTTGCTGTTAAGCCGGGTGACGGCTCAGCAAGAGAGCAGGCTGCCAGCTGCCAGAAGGTACTCGGAGGCTGGGCAAATATCGCAAACGAGTATGCCACAAAGAGATACCGTTCAAACCTTATCAACTGGGGAATGCTTCCATTCATCATCGATGAGGGAGAGCTTCCGTTCCACAACCTAGACTATATCTTCCTTCCGGGAATCAAGAAGGAAATCGAGGATGCAAAGACGGAGTTTGAGGCATATGTTGTCAAGGATGGTGAATTAAAGCCATTTACACTGAAGATGGGTGAGCTCACAGATGATGAAAGAGAGATAATATTAAAGGGTTGTCTCATCAACTATAACCGTAAATAAGGAGAGTTTAATCCGATGGAAGAAACCGGAAAAGCTGGTAAAAAATCAAACATTGAGATAAATGAAGATAAGGGTGCGAAGCAGAATTCGCACCCGGGGCGTGAGGAATGGCCACATCTGATCAGAATAGGTGTCATGGTATTTGTCACGTTTGCAGTCAGTATACTGTTTTTCTTTGCACTGTACAGATTTGAGGGCTTTGCAGGCATATGGAGCAAGCTGCTTAAGGCAGCGATGCCTATTATAATGGGACTTGTGCTTGCATACCTGATGAATCCTGTCATGCTGTGGCTGGAAAGATGCTTTAAAAAGCTTCTTTCCAAAAAGATAAAAAGCGAAAGCAAGCTGCGAAAGGTTTCAAGAGCTCTTGCAATCACAGGCTCGGTTATTATTCTTGTAGCGATTATTTCGCTCCTCATTGCGGCTATTGTGCCTTCTGTCATAGCAAGTATATCAGGACTTATGAAGACACTGCCAAAAGATGTTGCGGCATTCATCAACATGATAAAGAACGGCAATTTCGGGGACAGCAAAATTGCTGAGCTCGCGAGCACAGGTTTACAGGATGCAACCGACTACATTGAGAATTATGCCACAGAAAAACTGATTCCTGAGGCACAGAAGTATGTTGCACAGATTACAACCGGTGTGATTTCGGTAGTCAGAGGCTTACTCAATTTCATTATCGGAATAATCGTGATGGTCTATGTGATGAGTATTCAGGAGACTCTCGCAGGACAGAGCAAAAAGATAATATATGCTGTCTGCAAGCCAAAGACAGGTAATATCATCATTGAGACACTCAGAAAGACAAATGAGATTTTTGGAGGTTTCATAAGCGGTAAGATTATAGATTCACTGATTATAGGTGTGATTGCATATTTCGGATGTCTGATTTTAAGGATTCCATCATCGGTGCTCGTTGCAGTGATTATCGGCGTCACAAATGTGATTCCGGTATTCGGACCGTTTATCGGTGCAATTCCATCGTTACTCATAGTGGTAATTCAGAGTCCGTGGCATGCGCTTTATCTTCTGATATTTATTGTCGTGCTGCAGCAGGTGGATGGCAATATAATAGGGCCTAAGATACTTGGCTCATCTACCGGTCTTTCGACCTTCTGGGTTATGTTTGCCATACTAATCGGCGGAGGAATGTTTGGTTTTCTTGGAATGTTACTTGGTGTTCCGACCTTTGCTGTGATATACTATATTGTGAGAAGAGTTGTTAATTATGCTCTCAGGAAAAAGAAGCTTCCTGAGGACACAAGGGATTATACAAAGACAACAGGTGTAGATACAAAAAATAATAAGCTTAAATACGAGTAGGTGAAATAAGTGGATAAATACGAATACAATCTCAAGCTGGATCAGATAAAAGCCCTAAGCGCCGAGGAGGGCTATATGAGCGCAGCAGAGATTGCAGATAGCATAAATTGGAACAAAATTAAAAATGTAAATACACTCGTTAAAATCGGCGAAATCTACGAGAAGGCCGAAAGATACCAGGATGCAAGGGATATACTTTTAATGGCCTATGACCGTTCACCAATCGGCAGGATGATCATATACAGACTGGCTGAGGTCGCCATCAAGATGGGTGATTATGATGCTGCTACAGAGTATTATGATGAGTTTGTTGAGATAGCGCCTCATGATGATATGAAGTATGTATTAAGATATGCCATCAAAAAAGGGCAGGGAGCTTCATTTGATGAGCTTATCACTATTCTTGAAGAGTACAAGGATGAAGAATACACTGAGGAGTGGGCATATGAGCTTGCATATCTATACCACAAGGCCGGAAAAGCCGATAAGTGTATAGATGCCTGCGATGAGCTCATTCTGTGGTTCGGAGACGGACCATATGTGGAGCGTGCGCTGGAGCTTAAGATGCTTTATCAGCCACTTACCAAGGCTCAGGAGGAAAAGTACAGACGATTCAAGGCAGAGAAGGAAAAGCCGGCTAAGATAAAGGATGAGGCTGAGGTCACTGAGATAGGTGCCATGGAGATGGTAAAGGGCGGAGAGATAGTGCATGATGACGTAACTATTCCGCAGATTACTGTAAATCAGGAGAAGTTCAATACTGTAAATTTACAGCAGGAGATTGCCAAGGGTATGCAGCAGATCATGGAGGCCAAGGGCAAGAATGAAGTTGCTGATACGATGGATACCATCAAAAAGATAGTTGAGGATATTCCTTATCTCAAGCTCGAAAAGGAGCAGGAAGAGTATGTACAGCAGCCGGAAGAGACAGAGCATATCGCTACAGATGAAGAGATAGATGGTTCACTTAAGCTGAATTTCAAGGAGCTTTTGGGTGAAGACGCTGACGGACAGATGTCTATGGTCATGAGTGAAAAGACTCAGCTTGAGCATCAGATTACAGGACAGATGTCTATACAGGATGTGCTTGAAGAATGGGAAAAAACCAGACATGCGGCTGAAATTGCACTTAAAGAGGCTGAGCAGCAGAAGCTTGAGTCAGCTAAGGCAAGAGCACTTCAGGAGGCAGGAGACATCATGGAGAGACTAAATGATGTCATTCCAAAGCTGGATGCAGGTGTCACTCCGAAGGAACTTCTTGAGGAGGAGTATTTGAAGGTGCCGGTTGATATTATAGAGCAGAAAGCTGCCGTGAAGGAGCCTGAAGAAGAGCAGAAACCGGATATGCAGGAGCTTTATGCAGATGAGACTGTGGATGAAGTACAGGAGCCGCAGGAAGCACCGGAAGATACTATGGACGAAGCACAGGAGCCGCAGGAAGCACCGGAAGATGCTATAGACGAAGTGCAGGAGCCGCAGGAAGTACCTGAAGATACTGCAGATGAAGTCAAGGAACCGGTTGGAGAGCCGGAGGATATAATTATGGCAGAGGAGTCTGAGAAAGACGAGATACTCACGCAGCCGACTACCATGATGCCTGAAATAACAGATGATATGTTAAATGTCGATGATGATACATCAGATGATGAGACTTCACAGGAGAAAGAAAACGTTTCTGAGAAGAGAGATTTTGATCATGTGACATCATTTATCGAGCAGGAAATAGCCAAGATGACAGCAAAGAATCCGGGACTGGAGAAGAAGCTGGATATGGCTAAGACAAGAAAAATGCCGGATATTTCATTGCCGGAGGATTTAGACAGCGAAGAAGATGACTCGAAATTGAAAGAAACAAAACATATAAAACAGCTTACAAGCGAACAGAAGGCTATATTTTCATATTTCATACCGGTAAAGGGTATGGAGGATCAGATCTGCAAGGCATATAATGCAGTGCTTGATCATTTCAACAGGAAAGAAAACGCATCCACAGGCAACCTCATTATACAGGGAGAGCAGGGCTGTGGAAAGACAATGCTTGCTACAAGCTTCATAAAGGTATTACAAAAAGATGGTGAACAGCTTACAGGAAAGATGGGCAAGATTGATGCTGCCGCACTCAATAAAAAGGATGTGCAGCAGGTAGTCAGAAAGATAACAGGAGGCTGTCTCATCATAGAAAGAGCCGGTGATATCGACCGCAGCATAGCTGCCCAGCTATCATTTTTGATGGAGCATGATATTACCGGAACACTCTATATACTTGAGGATACATCAAAGGGTATAAAGAAGGCTCTCTCAATGGATGAGGGCTTTGCATCCAAGTTCACGGAAAAGATATCGGTTCCAATTTTTACAAATGATGAACTCGTATTGTTTGCAAAATCGTACTCTGCAGAGCTTGGGTACAAGATAGATGAGATGGCTATTCTGGCATTGCATAACAGAATCAGCAATATTGAGAGGATAGACCAGGCTACCACTCTGACAGAGGTCAAGGATATAATTGACGAGGCCATAGACAGGGAGGCTCACAGCGGACTTAAGAAGGCTATAAGTATTCTGACAGCCAGGCGATATACAGATGATGACCGAATTGTACTCAAAGAGGATCATTTCAGGGAAAAATAAATACTTATGGGGGTATATATATGTGTAATTTTACAGCAATGGATTGTTACCTGTTTGGTCAGGCAACACACTATGATATCTACAAGAAGATGGGCGCTCACTTAGCTGAGCGCAAAGGAAAAAAAGGAGTGTGCTTTGACGTCTGGGCGCCACATGCGAGGGAAGTATACGTGTTTGGTGAGTTTAACGACTGGAATGAGACCAGTCATGAGATGAAGCGTGTAGAGCCGGAAACCATGGGAGTGTATGAGCTTTTTGTACCGGGAGCGCAAAAGGGTCAGATGTATAAGTTTATTATAGTCACTGAACAGGGTGACAAGCTGTACAAGGCAGATCCATATGCAAACTACGCAGAGCTTCGTCCGGGAACGGCGTCAATCATCACAGATATCGAGCACTTCACATGGACTGACAAAGAGTGGATGGATAAGAGAGCAGCAAAGTCAGATGCTGATGTATATTCTTCACCTATGGCTATATATGAGTGCCATCCGGGCTCATGGATGAGACATCCGGGCAGGGATGATGATGGCTTTTATACATACAGGGAGCTTGCAAAATCACTCATATCCTATGTAAAAACTATGGGATATACACATATTGAGCTTATGGGTATTTCAGAGTATCCGTTTGATGGCTCATGGGGATATCAGGTGACAGGCTACTATGCACCTACATCGAGGTATGGAGAGCCTGAGGATTTTGCATACTTTGTTGATCAGTGCCATAAAAATAATATCGGAGTAATACTCGACTGGGTACCTGCACATTTCCCAAAGGATGCGCATGGACTTGCCAATTTCGACGGAACAGCCACATATGAGTATGCAGACCCAAGAAAGGGAGAGCATCCTGACTGGGGCACAAAGATATTTGACTACGGTAAGAATGAAGTAAAGAACTTCCTTATCGGAAGTGCATTGATGTGGATAGAAAATTACCACGTAGACGGACTCCGTGTGGATGCAGTTGCGTCAATGCTTTATCTTGACTATGGAAAGAACGACGGACAGTGGGTGCCAAACAAGTTTGGAGGCAATAAGAACCTTGAGGCAGTAGAGTTTTTCAAGCATATCAATACACTCATACTTGGAAGAAATCACGGAACTGTAATGATAGCCGAAGAGTCTACCGCATGGCCAAAGGTAACAGGCAAGGTAGAGGAAGACGGACTGAACTTCAGCTACAAGTGGAACATGGGATGGATGCATGACTTCCTTGATTATATGAAGCTGGATCCATATTTCCGTAAAAATAACCACAACAAGATGACATTTGCGATGAGCTATAATGAGAGTGAGAAATATATTCTGGTACTGTCACATGATGAGGTGGTACATCTGAAGTGTTCTATGCTCAACAAAATGCCGGGCTTAGAAGGGGATAAATTCAAGAACCTCATGGCAGGATATGCATTTATGATGGGACACTGTGGAAAGAAGCTTCTTTTCATGGGACAGGAGTTTGCACAGAAGCAGGAGTGGAGTGAGGAAAGAGAACTCGACTGGTATCTGCTTGAGAATCCGGAGCATAAAAAGATCCAGAACTGGGTAAAGGAGCTGCTTCACCTCTATAAGAGAAACCGCTGTCTGTATGAGCTGGATTCAAGCTGGGAAGGCTTTGAATGGATAAATGCAAACGATGCAGACAGAAGCATCTTCAGCTTTATCAGAAAGAGCAAGGATGGCAAGAATAATATGCTCTTTGTCATCAATTTCACACCGGTAGAGAGACCTGATTACAGAGTCGGAGTGCCAAAGCACAAGACATATCAGCTTGTTTTAGATAGTGAGGATCCTAAGTTTACCGGGAAAACGGTACAGGAGCCTGTAAAGAAGGCTGCAAAAGGCAGAGGTAAAGCAAAACAGTCATACAAGAAGCTGGATTATAAGGCAGTTAAATCAGAGTGTGATGGCAGACCGTTTTCATTTGCTTATCCACTTGCGCCTTACGGAGTTGCTGTATTTAAATACTAATATACCGGTAAACAGCAGGGTAAAGGACCGCGCCAATTTAAGGCGCGGTCTTTATTTTTGCGTATTATATGTCGATATATAAAAAAGATAACTATTCAGAACCACAAAAGTACGAAGTAAGAATATCCATAAATAAAGGCTGCAGAGATGGTATATATGCAGGGCACGGAGCAGGAAATATGCAGATAGAGAATTTGATTAATAAAAGCACAGATACGAAAAATACGGACACAAAAACCATAAATGACATGACAGCGGGTATGCGTGTGTCAGACTACATAAAGACAGACAGCAGTGACAATATGTCAAAAAAGGCGGCTGTTGTCGGTTCGTCAAACTCTGTTGATATGTCGGATACGATATATGCAAGACCACAGGCTAAAAACGAAGCCGGGAACAACGATGGCACAGATATGGCAGAAAATCTGCTAAATGACATGAATCAGACCTCAGAAAACAGGCGAAATGATATGATTGTCACTGCAAGCACCACCACGAGTGATGATTACAAAGCTGCAAAGGATGACGGCTACGATGTCATTGTCACTGAGACTGACAAGATAAAAGCAGTGCTGGCAAAAGCAGGTGTAGATATATCCATATATGGAGATGAGCTGAGCAGGCAGCAGCTAACAGATATCACGGGAAGCCAGACTGAAGCAGCCATGCTTGTCAATCAGATGAAAGCATATGATATTCCTGCTACAGATGACAATATAAAGTCAGGTACAGATGCCATAGACCGGGCAAAGAGCCTTACAAATATATCCAATGAGACAAAGGCATATCTGGTCAGAAATAACATGAATCCGACGGTTTCCAATGTATACAAGGCCACATACAGCAGTAGTCATGTACAAGATTACAGGCAGAAAACCAAAATGACGGAGATATCAGATGAGCTGTTTGAGGAGTTTAAGCCACAGCTGAAGCAGATATTGGATGAAAATCATATAGACAGTAGTGATGAGAATCTGAATCAGTGCAGATGGCTGATAGATGAAGATATAGCCGTTACACCTGACAATGTGCTGCTTGCGAATCAGGTAGACTGCATCAATGCAGCAGAAGAAAATGTGAGCAGTGATTTTTATGCAAGGGCAGTGACAGAAGCACTGGCAATGGGAAAAAAGGCTACAGATGCCACTATGTCACAAGATGGTCTGACATTTGACATGGCAAAGAAAGCCTGTGATGTATTAGGTGAGGCGACTGCAGATGACATTGTCACATTAGAGTCAGATAACATACCTGTCACGATAGAGAATCTGTCAAAGCTTATAGCTGCAAGGGGCAGGGATAGTGCAGCATCGCAAGCCTCAGAGAATAAAGCTGCGGATAATCAGATTACAGACAGCCGGGAAGCAAGGCTTGTGACAGCTCAAAGAAAGCTTGAGGAAGCGAGACTTTCCATGACAGCAGAAGCCAACCTTTCACTCATAAAAAAAGGAGTTTCAATAGACACAGAGCCTATTGAACGTGTAGTGGAGCTGCTTAAGCAGCAGGAAAATAAATACTACGGAGCGCTGTTTGGTGAGAGCAGTGTAGAGGCATCTGATGATAGGGTACGTATGTACAATAATGTCTGTGATATTTTCAATCAGATGAAGCAGCAGCCGGCTTATGTACTGACCTTGGAATCCGCTGATGACACTGTGTATGAGCTGTATACAGCAGGCAAAGCAATGAAGCAGTCATTAGAAGCAGCAGCCTCAGGATATGAGACTCTTATGACATCACCGCGGGCAGATATGGGAGACAGTATATCAAAAGCATTTCAGAATGTGGATGATATACTTAAAGAGCTTCAGATAGATACATCTGAAAGCAATCGCAGGGCTGTGCGGATACTTGCGTACAACAGTACCGACATCACAGAGGACAATATAAAGCAGATAAAGTCTGTAGATGAGCAGGTGCAGAGAGCATTCAGCGATATGACACCGGCCGTGACACTTGAGATGATAAAAAGAGGTATATCACCGCTTGATA
>OKRU01001855.1_pt1 | contig 20200 bp, 19 predicted proteins | sample 1601131 | NCBI WGS metagenome assembly OKRU01 (sample SAMEA3541558, study PRJEB24748) | human gut metagenome | biome: human gut; feature: human-associated habitat; material: faeces | place: China | collected 2012
TCCCGAAACGTTGTCTTTTCAGGCATCAGGCGAAGAGGAATCCGCTGATTATCAGTGCCTTTAATTTTGAAACCGGGTGCAAAGGTAAGTAATTATTAAATTAACTTCCAAAAAAACAAGCCATTTTCTTACTTTTGGGGTATAACTTTTTATGTTATTTAGCATAAAAACGAACTTTTTTCCCTACTTTTGCAGCGTTAAAGTCTATTTTTTTATGCAACCATCAAATACTGAATTGATTCTGATTCGAGTTACCGGCGAAGATCGCCCGGGACTTACCGCTTCCGTAACTGAAATACTTGCCAAGTATGACGCTACTATCCTTGATATCGGACAGGCGGACATCCATAATACTTTGTCGTTAGGCATCCTTTTCAGAAGCGAAGAAAGGCATTCCGGATTCATTATGAAGGAGCTGCTGTTTAAGGCATCTTCATTGGGAGTAACCATTCGTTTCGAACCGATAGGAACCGATCAGTATGAGAACTGGGTAGGTATGCAGGGGAAAAACCGCTATATACTGACGGTATTGGGCCGCAAACTGTCCGCTCGCCAGATCTCTGCCGCTACCCGCGTACTAGCAGAACAAGACTTAAACATTGATGCCATCAAACGTCTGACGGGGCGTATCCCTTTGGATGAGGACAAAACGGATACCCGTACCCGTGCCTGTATCGAGTTCTCCGTACGCGGTACCCCGAAAGACCGTATCGCCATGCAGGAGCGACTGATGCAGCTGGCTAGCGAACAGGAGATGGACTTTTCTTTCCAGCAAGATAATATGTACCGCCGTATGCGTCGTCTGATCTGTTTCGATATGGATTCTACCTTGATCGAAACTGAGGTAATCGACGAGCTGGCTATCCGTGCAGGTGTAGGTGATGAAGTAAAGGCCATTACAGAAAGCGCCATGCGTGGAGAAATAGACTTTACAGAAAGCTTCACACGTCGTGTAGCCTTGTTAAAAGGACTGGATGAATCAGTCATGCAGGAAATAGCAGAAAGCCTTCCTATTACGGAAGGAGTAGACCGCCTGATGTATGTACTGAAAAAATATGGATACAAAATTGCTATTCTTTCCGGAGGATTCACCTATTTCGGTCAGTATCTGCAAAAGAAATACGGCATAGATTACGTATATGCGAACGAATTGGAAATTGTAGACGGCAAATTAACCGGACGCTATCTGGGAGACGTAGTAGACGGCAAACGAAAAGCCGAACTCCTCCGTCTGATCGCTCAGGTAGAGAAGGTTGATATTGCTCAGACGATAGCCGTTGGAGACGGTGCCAACGACCTTCCTATGCTGGGAATCGCCGGACTGGGAATCGCCTTCCACGCAAAGCCCAAAGTAGTGGCAAATGCCAAACAATCCATCAATACCATCGGGCTTGACGGAGTGCTCTATTTCCTGGGATTCAAAGATTCTTATTTGAATATGTAATTGAGACCAAAAATTATTTTATCTTTGTCGGCAAATAAAAAGAAGTAATGAAGTTTTCCGAACTAAAACTAAATGCAAATGTGCTTGATGCGCTTGACGCCATGCGATTTGACGAGTGCACGCCTATACAGGAACAAGCAATTCCAATCATACTAGAAGGTAAAGATTTGATAGCAGTTGCACAAACGGGCACTGGTAAAACAGCAGCATTCCTGCTGCCTATCCTGAATAAGTTATCCGAAGGAGGACATCCCGAAGATGCCATTAACTGTGTCATTATGTCCCCTACCCGGGAATTGGCGCAGCAAATCGACCAGCAAATGGAAGGCTTCTCCTATTTTATGCCCGCATCGAGTGTTGCCGTATACGGTGGAAATGACGGAATCCTTTTCGAACAACAGAAGAAGGGACTTACGTTAGGTGCAGATGTAGTAATAGCTACTCCCGGACGGCTGATAGCCCATTTAAGCCTTGGATACGTAGACCTTTCCAAGGTTTCTTATTTTATACTGGACGAAGCAGACCGTATGCTTGATATGGGATTCTACGAAGATATCATGCAAATCGTGAAATATTTGCCGAAAGAACGACAGACAATCATGTTCTCGGCAACTATGCCTGCCAAAATACAGCAACTGGCAAAAACAATTCTGAATAATCCGGCGGAAATCAAACTTGCCGTTTCAAGACCGGCAGATAAAATCATCCAGGCAGCTTATGTATGTTACGAGAATCAGAAGCTAGGTATCATACGCAGCCTTTTTACTGACGAAGTACCCGAACGTGTGATTATTTTCGCTTCCTCCAAAATCAAGGTTAAAGAAGTAACAAAGGCTCTGAAAATGATGAAACTGAATGTAGGAGAAATGCATTCGGATCTTGAACAGGCACAACGTGAAGTGGTCATGCACGAATTTAAAGCCGGAAGAATCAATATTCTGGTTGCTACGGATATCGTTGCCCGTGGTATCGATATTGACGACATCCGATTGGTTATCAACTTTGATGTCCCCCATGACAGCGAGGATTATGTGCACCGTATCGGACGTACAGCACGTGCCAACAATGACGGAGTAGCACTCACCTTTATCAGCGAGAAAGAACAGAGCAACTTCAAATCCATCGAGAACTTTCTTGAAAAAGAAATATATAAAATTCCCGTTCCCGCCGAATTAGGAGAAGCACCGGAATACAAGCCCCGCTCTTACAACAATAAGAGAGGTGACAGTTCTAAAAGAAGAAGCTTCGGAGGAAAAAGGAATAACAACAATGGAAAAAAAGGCAATAACCGCCCCTCTTCTCCTGCAAGAAACTAAAAAACATTTGGCTATTTCGTCGGAGTAATAGTCAACTTGCCGCTAAAACTGACAGTCAAATTTGCTATACTGTAAATAGAACTTTCCGGAATGGATAAAACAGCCTGATAATGGAAACCATTCCGGTCTACCTTTACAAATTTAGTATCAGATAAAATTGCCTGCACCAGGAAATCCGCAGGAACCACACTTTCAAACATCTGCTTGGTAATATCACTGGCAAACAGGCTCTTCTTGCCTTCATACACACAAATGTGCATCACATTATCGTAGTACACATTATCCATACTAATACCGTCTTCAGTATATATAGTCTTGATCACCCTCATTTTGGATGGATTGATATACACATAAGCACGATAGCGGCTACCATCATAGTTCACAATACTATCGCGCTTCGTTACTTCCGTATAGGTGGGAATAATCATTTCCTGACCGACAAAAGATAACGAATCATTAGGATCTTCAGATTTATGCAATCTGATCATATTATCTGCAATCGAATGAAACCAGAAAATATGCTCCCCCTGCTTATCTATCTTATAATAGGTAGTATCATTGCCATAAGTATAAAGAGTATCCCGTATAATTTTGAATGTAATAGGAGCGCTCTGCGAATCTGCATAATAGATGGTATCCCCTTCTATACGCATCAACGGGCTCTCAGTCTCATCATCCAGCCAGATTCCTTGCAGCAGTTCTTTCGCACTCAAATCCTCCTCTTGTCCGGAGGAAGAGTGCGGATTCTTACTGCTGTTACATGCTGCGAGCAAGATCGCTACTAACGATATCGCTACATATTTCGTCATTTGTCTAAATTTTGTGTATAAAGATACTCTAATTATCTTATTTACCAATGCATGAATAAATAAATCCGAGCTCTTCCATTTCTTTTTTATCATAGATATTGCGTCCATCCAGCACAATTTGCTGATTCATAGTCTTTTTGATGACAGCCCATGAAGGCAGACGGAATTCTTTCCATTCGGTAATTAACATCAGGACATCAGCATCAAGTACCGCATCATACATATCGCGGGCGTAATAAATAACATCACCGATACGACGTTTACACTCATTCATTGCAGCCGGATCGTATGCGCGTATCTGACAACCTGCTTTCAGAAGTTTATCGATCAATACCAATCCCGGAGCCTCACGCATATCATCCGTTTCCGGTTTAAAAGCCAATCCCCACAAGGCGATGGTCTTACCTCTCAAATCACCATTAAACTGCTTCATCAGTTTTTCAAACAAGACTCCTTTCTGCGCCTCATTCACATCTTCCACCGCACGAAGTACACGCATAGTATACCCGTTTTGCTCGGCAGTCTTGATCAATGCTTTCACATCTTTAGGAAAACAAGAGCCACCATATCCGATACCTGGGTATAGGAACTTGCGTCCGATACGAGTATCAGAACCGATACCGCTACGTACCATATTTACGTCGGCACCTACCAGTTCACACAAGTTCGCGATGTCATTCATAAAGCTGATACGGGTTGCCAACATAGAGTTAGCCGCATATTTCGTCATTTCAGCCGATGGGATATCCATGAAAATAACACGGAAGTTATTCAATAAAAACGGCTTATAGAGTTTCGACATCAGTTTCTCCGCACGAACAGACTCCACTCCTACCACTACACGGTCCGGACTCATAAAGTCGCTGATAGCATTGCCCTCTTTCAGAAATTCCGGATTGGAAGCCACATCAAACTCAATGTTCACTCCTCTTTTATCCAGTTCTTCCTGTATAGCGGCACGAACTCTGCGCGCAGTACCTACAGGAACCGTGCTCTTCGTCACTACCAATTTATATTGATTCATATTACGACCGATGGTGCGGGCAACTTCCAGCACATAACTCAAATCAGCACTGCCATCTTCGTCCGGAGGCGTACCGACAGCACTAAATATAACCTCAACATCGTCCAGGCAACTCTCAAGCGAAGTCGTGAATTTCAGTCTTTTTGCCTTGACATTGCGAAGTACCATTTCTTCCAATCCATTCTCATAGATCGGAATCATTCCTTTCTGCAAAGATTCTATTTTCTCGCTATTCGTATCTACACAAGTTACATTTACGCCAATTTCAGCAAAACATGTTCCAGTTACCAAACCAACATAACCGGTTCCGACAATCGCTATTTTCATATCTATCGTTTGTTAGAGTTTATTCAAAATATACAGCATCTCTGAAAGCCATGCCCTCTTTATCCTTGGGCGACAAAAGCATCTGCGACTCCCCAAGCATCCAGTCGATGCCTAACGTTTCATCATTATATACTATAGACGCTTCCGCTTGCGGAGCATATTTATTGTCTACCTTATACATGAACACAGCTTCTTCGCTCAACACCACAAAGCCATGAGCAAAACCACGGGGAATAAAAAACTGCCTTTTATTTTCTTCACTGAGCAATGCGCTGACATGTTTTCCAAAAGTCGGTGACGACCGGCGCAAATCGACAGCAACATCCAGCACCTTTCCTTTCAGAACGCGAACTAACTTTGCCTGGCTGTATTCACCCTTCTGATAGTGCAGTCCCCGCAATACGCCAAAGGACGATTTCGATTCATTATCCTGCACAAAGTCTACCGGACCGATCTTCGCTTCAAACTCCTCTTTCTTAAAGGCTTCCATAAAGTAGCCCCGTTCATCAGAATAAACATTGGGTTCTATCAGCCACACCCCATCTATTTCTGTCTGTATATAGTTCATCGTTAGTAGTAATAAGTAAAACGATGCAAAAGTAGTGATTTTTTCGAAGTTTTCTGGGATATATTCAATTAATCTCTTAATTTTGCACTATGATTGAATTAGCACAACACATAGAGGCTCTGTTGTTAGAGAACGATTGCGTAATCGTTCCTAATTTTGGCGGATTCGTAGCACACTACGCTCCCGCAACCTATGTAAAAGAAGAAAATCTTTTTTTACCTCCTACCCGTATCATCGGTTTCAATTCTCAGCTTAAACTGAATGACGGCGTGTTGGTACAGTCCTATATGTCTGCGCATGACACCAGTTTTGCCGATGCTACCCGTATGGTGGAGAAAGAAGTGAACGCCTTCGTCGAGATTCTTCATGAAGAAGGTAAAGCCGATTTGGAAAACGTGGGTGAAATCCGTTATAACATTTACGGGAACTACGAATTCACTCCTTATGATCATAAGATAACGACTCCTTCATTATATGGATTGGATTCTTTTGAGATGCGTGAGCTCTCTGCGTTGCAGCGAAAAGAAAGAATACTGGTACCTGCCAGTCTGACGAAAGAAAAGAAAACGTATGAAATCAGCATCAGCCGTACCCTTCTTCGTAATGCTGCGGCAATGATTGCCGTTATCGTTATGTTCTTCGCATTCTCTACTCCTGTAGAAAATACGTATGTCGAGAAGAACAATTATGCCCAGTTGCTGCCTGCCGAGCTTTTTGAGCAAATAGAAAAACAATCGGTTGCAGTCACTCCTGTTTCTGTAGAAACAAAGCATAATCAAAAGAATGCGACTGGTCAGACGAAGAAAGTTACCGCTGATAAAGCCAGAACTTCAAGACCTATCGCTGTCAAAGAAGTCAAGGTTGCCAAGCAGGAAACAACACCGGCCGCACCGACAGCAACAATACCGACTACGACCGCAGTGACAACTCCGGTTGCACCCGCAGTTCAGCCACAGGCCAATCATCCCTTTCACATTATCGTAGCAGGAGGAATCGGTCTGAAAGATGCTGAAGCAATGGCAGAACAATTAAAGGCAAAAGGATTTGCCGAAGCGAAAGCCTTGAACAGCGATGGCAAAGTACGTGTCAGCATCCGTTCATTCGGAAATCGCGAAGAAGCTACCAAACAACTACTGGAGCTTAGAAAAAACGAAACTTATAAGAATGCCTGGTTACTGGCAAAATAAATCCCCTTTTGAAACATGAAACGAGTTCTTTGTCCTAAATGTGAGAATTACCTTTTTTTTGATGAAACCAAATACAGCGAAGGTCAATCGCTTGTATTCGAATGCGAACATTGTGGCAAACAATTCAGCATCCGTCTCGGAAAAAGCAAAGTAAAAGCCCTTAGAAAGGAAGAGAACCTGGAAGAAGAAGCGGAGGTTCATAAAGAAGAATTCGGTTATATTACGGTTATTGAAAACGTGTTTGGTTTCAAACAAGTACTTCCGTTGCAAGAAGGTGATAATGTGATAGGCCGTCGTTGCGTGGGTACCGTTATCAATACTCCGATCGAAAGTGGTGACATGAGTATGGACAGACGCCACTGCATCATTAATGTGAAGCGTAACAAACAGGGAAAGCTTGTCTACACATTACGGGACGCCCCCAGCCTCACAGGTACCTTTCTCATGAATGAGATTCTGGGAGATAAAGACCGCGTCCGCATGGAAGACGGAGCAATCGTAACTATCGGAGCTACCACATTCATTCTTCATACAGCTGAAGCTGAATAGAAAGAAAACTGTTTTTCTCCTTTCTATCAGAACTATCTTTGATATCATATATACACATAAAAACAGCGTCACCATTCACAACGAACAGTGACGCTGTTTTTATATGATATTACTTACTTAAAGGATACCCTTTACCGTTTCAAGCATACCTTTCTCCTGAATAGAATCCAGATCAGCCTTTACAGCTGCTGCCAGTCCCGGAATCTTATTCAAATCTTCGCCCCAGATAAACTCTGCTGCCAGTACACCTTCGGTAACCTTCTTCGTGCAACCGGTAGCCCAAAGCTCTTTCAGCAAGTTCATGATTTCAGGAGCATCGTTCGGTACAATTTCAGCCCCGTCTGCACGTACACCACCTTTATAATAAGTGATAATAGCAGCCAATCCGAGTACCAGTCCTTTCGGCAGTTCCCCTTTACGTTCCAGATAAGTCTTCAATCCCGGAAGATCACGAGTTTCATATTTCGGGAATGAGTTAAGCATAATGCTTGTTACCGCATGATCGACGAATGGATTGTTGAAACGTTCCAATACATCCTCTGCAAACTTCTTCAGTTCCTCTTTCGGAAGATTCAATGTCTCCATCAATTCATCAAACATCACTTTATGAATATACTTGCCGATTACCTCATGTTGGCAAGCATCACGCACGATATTCACACCCGACAAGTATGCTACCGGAGAAAGAACCGTGTGAGGACCATTGAGCAAAGTTACTTTGCGTTCGTGATAAGGAGCTTCCGACGGAACAAACAATACATTCAGCCCTGCCTTATCAGCCGGGAATTCTTTTGCCACTTCCTGCGGAGCTTCAATTACCCACAGGTGGAAGATTTCAGCCTGCACAACAAGGTTATCATCGTACTGTATCTTTTCCTTGATAGCAGCAATATCCTTGCGAGGAAATCCCGGAACGATACGGTCTACCAATGTCGCATATACTCCGCAAGCTTCCTCAAACCAAGTCTTGAATTCATTGCCAAGATTCCACAGGTCGATATACTGATAAATCGTTTCTTTCAGCTTGTGGCCATTCAGGAAGATCAGTTCGCAAGGGAAAATGATCAGACCTTTCGTCTTGTCACCGTTGAATGTTTTAAAACGATGATACAGCAATTGAGTCAGCTTGCCCGGATAAGATGAAGCGGGAGCATCTTCCAGTTTGCAAGTCGGATCAAAGGCGATTCCGGCTTCTGTAGTGTTCGAGATAACAAAGCGCATTTCCGGTTGTTCAGCCAGCTTCATAAACTCGTCATTCTGCGTATAAGGATTCAATGCGCGACTGATTACATCAATCATTGTCAAGCTGTTAACCACTTCTCCTTTATCCAATCCTTGAAGGTTGACATGGTACAAATCATCTTGTGCATTCAGCATATCGACCATACCTTTATCAATCGGTTGAACCACTACCACACTGCTGTTGAAGTCAGTCTTCTGGTTCATGTTGTAAATAATCCAATCTACAAATGCACGTAAAAAGTTACCTTCGCCAAATTGGATAATGCGCTCCGGACGTTGTACTTTAGGAGCTGTTTCTTTGTTTAATGCTTTCATGTTAGTTGTAATTTATAAAGTTGATATTATACAAATTCGAAATAAAAATCAATATTTTCCTTTATCATAATGTCGATGGGCATGTACTTTACCGGTTCAACGGATTTCTTGAAAACGACGTGGTCGCAAAGAGCTTTTACGCCACAATATCCCTGCAGCCCCGGGCGTTGTCCGATCAGATAATGCACATCACCGGATTTCAGCAATTCCACGTTTGCTTTCAGAAGGTCATATCCTATCAGCCCCTTCATGCTACGTCCCGCACTACGGAGATATTCGCCCAGCTGATAAACTCTGGAATTGAATACGACACCCAACGTAGCTTTCGGATGCAGCCGGAAAAATTCATCCAATGTCTTTTGATTATTTTCCTGATTAGACTTGTTCAGTACCACTTCATGAATCACCAACTCTTCATACTCTTCGGTGATAAAGCTCATAAATCCTGCCAAACGCCGTTGCATCTGTATTTCTGCCGGACTGTTCTTATTATTGCTCAAGAACAAAACCAGCTCCTGCCCCTCGCCGGCCTGATAGTTGCGCATTAATATTTTGGCGGCAATGTATCCGCTTTTATAAGAGTCCTGTCCGATATAGGTCAGTGCGTTCGCTTCCTCCATATTGAAGTCAATGAATGCATAAGCTATTTTTTTAGCTTGCAGATAGTCTGTCAAAGCCAATGTCTCATTTCTGAAGTTCGGAGCGATCAGTACAGCGTCGACATTGCTTTCTTCAACTCTGCGACACACTTCCAGATAACTTTCCTTGTTCCCCTGATGATAGCAAAGATAATCCACACTCACATTGAAAGGACGCAATTCCTGACGTGCCCGCTCGATGCCTCCCACTACCGAATGCCAGTAGTCGTGCTCTATATAATAAGGTATCAGACAAACGAAAGAATATTTCTTCTTGGCAGCCAGTCCGATAGCAAATACATGCCGGGAGGCAGGCATTGAGACGGTCTCGGTGTATTCTCAGGCGGATGCGGAGGCCCTCCACGTCCAGCTGGCCACCCGGTCCGTGTGCATCGGCCCTCCCCGGGCCGCTGACAGCTACTTAAATCCTCAGGCGCTGCTCTCCGCCGCCATAGCCACCGGCTGCGACGGTCTGCACCCCGGCTACGGGTTCCTGTCGGAAAACCCGGAATTTGCCGACGCCTGCGCGGAAAACGGCATCACCTTCATCGGTCCCTCCGGGGACGCCATCCGGAAGGCCGGCTCCAAATCCGCCGCCCGGGACCTGATGCGCGCCGCCGGGGTCCCCGTGACCCCCGGTTCCGACGGGCCGGTATCCTCTGTGGAGGACGCTCTGGCCGTGGCGGAGACGGTGGGCTATCCCGTTTTGCTGAAGGCCAGCGCCGGTGGCGGCGGCCGGGGCATCCGCCGCTGCGACAGCGCTCAGGACCTGCCCGACGCTTACGCCGCCGCCAAGGCGGAGGCCAACGCCTGCTTCGGCAACGACGAGATGTATCTGGAAAAGCTGGTGCTGGAACCCCGGCACATCGAGTTTCAAATTCTGGCGGACCGGCAGGGCCATGTCATCCACTTGGGAGACCGGGACTGCTCCATCCAGCGCCGGAATCAGAAGCTCATTGAAGAAGCCCCCGCCCGGTGCCTGACGCCGGAACTGCGGGAGGAGATGGGCCGGGCCGCCGTGAAAGCGGCGCAGGCCGTCCGCTACGAGGGCGCGGGCACTGTGGAATTTCTGCTGGACAGCGACGGACAGCATTTCTACTTCATGGAGATGAACACCCGGATCCAGGTGGAGCACGGCATCACGGAGATGATCACCGGCGTGGATCTGGTGCGTCAGCAGCTGCGCATCGCCTCCGGTCTGCCCCTTGACCTGACTCAGGAGGACGTGACCCTCACCGGCCACGCCATCGAGTGCCGCATCAACGCCGAGGACCCCACGGCCAATTTCCGGCCCTGCCCCGGCAAGGTGGAATTTCTCCACTTCCCCGGCGGCCCCGGCGTCCGGGTGGACTCCGCCCTCTATAACGGCTGCACCCTCTCCCCCTATTACGATTCTCTGGCCGCCAAGGTGATGGTCCACGCCCCCACCCGGCTGGAAGCCATCCGCAGGATGCGCCGCTGTCTGGAGGAATTTACCTTAGAGGGCTTCCCCACCAACGCGGAGCTGTCCTATGAGCTGCTGTTCCACCCCACCTTTGTCCGGGGCGGCTGCACCACCGCCTTTCTGGACCGAAGCCTGCCGGAGCTGCTGGAATTCAGCCGCCGGGTAGACGATCACAAAGGATAATACATGGAAAACATTTTTGCGAAACGCCGGGCGCGGCTGCTGGCCATGAAAGCCATGCGGGAGAATTACGTCCCCGGTGAAAAGTTAGTCACCTGCCCCCATTGCGGCGGGGAGAGCCAGCGCAGGGACGTGGCGGCGGCGCTGTCCGTCTGCCCCCTGTGCGGCTACCACTTCCCCATGGGGGCCTATTACCGGCTCAGCAGCGTGCTGGACCCCGGCTCCTTCCGGGAGCTGCACGAAAAGCTGACGGCCAGCGACCCCCTCCGCTTCCCCGGCTACGGGGCCAAGCTGGACGGTGCCCGCCGCAAGACCGGCATGAACGAGGCCGTGGTCACCGCCACCGGCACCGTGGGCGGAAGCCGCTGCGTGGTAGGCGTGCTGGACAGCCGCTTTCTCATGGGCAGCATGAGCGCCGCCGTAGGAGAAAAGCTGACGCTGGCCATCGAGTACGCCGGGAAAAACAAGCTGCCCCTGATCCTCTTTGCCGCCAGCGGCGGGGCGCGGATGCAGGAGGGTATTTTATCCCTCATGCAGATGGCGAAAACCAGCGCGGCTCTGGCCCGGTTCGCGGAAAAGGGACTGCTGTACATCTCCGTTCTCACGGACCCCACCACCGGCGGCGTCACCGCCAGCTTTGCCTCGTTAGGGGACATTATTCTGGCCGAACCCGGCGCGCTCATCGGCTTCGCCGGGCCTCGCGTCATTCAGCAGACCATCGGCGAGACCCTGCCGGAGGGCTTTCAGCGGGCGGAGTTTCAGATGGAGCACGGCTTTGTGGACGCAGTGGTCCCCCGGAAGGATCTGCGGGACACCCTCATCCGTCTGCTGAAGCTCCACGGGAAAGGAGAACGCCATGGCTGAGAAAACCGCCGCGGAGCGGGTGGCGCTGGCCCGCCATCCCCAGCGGCCCAATATCACGGACTATATCGACGGACTGTTCACCGACTTCTTTGAGCAGCGGGGAGACCGGGCCTGCCGGGAGGACCCCGCCATTTTAGGCGGCATCGCCCTGTTCCACGGGCGGCCCGTTACCGTTATCGGCACCCGGAAAGGCAAAACGCTGGAGGAAAACCTCCGGTGCAACTTCGGGATGCCGGGGCCGGAGGGCTACCGCAAGGCTCTGCGGCTCATGAAGCAGGCGGAGAAGTTCCGCCGCCCTATTTTTACCTTTATCGACACCGCCGGGGCCTATCCCGGTCTGGAGGCCGAGGAGCACGGTCAGGGCGAGGCCATCGCCCGGAATCTCTTTGAGATGAGCCGTCTGACGGTGCCGGTCATCGCCGTCGTCACCGGGGAGGGCAACAGCGGCGGCGCGCTGGCTCTGGCCGTGGCCGACCGCGTGCTGATGCTGGAAAACGCCGTGTACGCCATTTTGTCCCCGGAAGGCTTCGCCTCGATCCTGTGGAAGGACGCCCAGCGCTCCGGCGAGGCGGCGGAGCTGATGAAGCTCACCGCCCCGGAGCTGAAAAAGCTGGGGGTCATTGATGGCATCGTCCGGGAGCCGGAGGGCGGCGCGCAGGCCGACCCCAGCCGGACGCTGTGGAATCTGGACCGGGCGCTGACCGCCTGTCTGGAACCCCTGCTGAAGGAAAGCGCCGTCAGCCTGACGGAACGGCGCTATCAGAAATTCCGCGCCCTTGGCCGCGGGAAGGAGGACGCATGAACGGGATCAAGCTCCGGGGCACAGGCCGCTGTGTCCCCGCCAATACCGTCACCAACGACGATCTTTCCCGGCTGGTGGATACCAATGACGAGTGGATCACCGCCCGCACCGGCATCCGCAGCCGCTACCGCTGTGAAAAAGAGACCCTCACGGAGCTGTGCGTCAGCGCCGCGCGGGACGCCCTGCACATGGCCGGGATCACCCCGGCGGATATCGGCGTGTGCATCGTGGCCACCGTCTCGGCGGACACTGTGGTGCCCTCTGCCGCCTGTCTGCTGCAGCGGGCGCTGGGTCTGCCGGAAGATACCCCCTGTTTCGACCTGAACGCTGCCTGCACCGGCTTTGTCTATGCTCTCCACACTATGGAGTGCCTGCTGAACGCCTCCCCCCGGAAATTCGGTCTGGTAGTGGGGGCGGAAGCCCTGAGTAAAGTGGTGGATTGGACGGACCGGAGCACCTGCATCCTCTTTGGGGACGGTGCGGCCGCCGCCGTGGTGGAGTGCCGGGAGGGCTGGCCCTCCATCGGGGCCGTGCTGGGCAGCCGGGGGGACGACGTTCTCCTGCGTCTGCCGGGCCTTGGCCGGGGAGCGCCCAACGTCCTCTCCATGGAGGGGACGCAGGTGTTCAAATTCGCCGTGGAGACCGTCCCCGCCTGCATGGACGCCACGCTGAAAAAGGCTGGACTGACCCCGGCGGACATCGACTTCTTCGTGTTCCATCAGGCCAACGCCCGCATCATTGACCTGGCGGTGCGGAAATACCGCATCCCGCCGGAAAAATACTACAAAAACATCGACCGCTACGGCAACACCGCCGCTGCCAGCGTACCGCTGGTCCTCAGCGAGCTGGTGGAGCAGGGCCGCGTGGGTCCCGGCAGCCGCCTGCTGCTGACCGCCTTCGGAGGCGGCCTGACCTGGGGCGGTGCGGTGCTGGAAATGGCCTGAGCCTCTTTTCTGTAAAGGAGCAATACTATGAAAAAACTCAACGAGCTGCTGGGGACGGAGTTCCCCATTATCCAGGGCGGCATGGCCAACATCGCCACCGGCGAATTCGCCGCCGCCTGCTCTAACGCGGGGGCGCTGGGCGTCATCGCCACCGGCGGGATGCTGGAAGCGGACCTGCTGCGCAAGCAGATCCGCATCTGCAAGAGCCTGACGGACAAGCCCTTCGGCGTGAACCTGATGCTGATGAATCCCTGCGCCGACGAAATGGCCCAGATCATCATAGAGGAGGGCGTTCAGGTGGTGACCACCGGGGCGGGCAGTCCCGGCAAGTACATCCCCGCGTGGAAAGAGGCCGGGATCAAGGTGCTGCCCGTGGTGGCGGCCTCCATCCTTGCCAAGCGACTGGTAAATCAGGGGGCCGACGCCATCATCGCCGAGGGCATGGAGTCCGGCGGCCATGTAGGTGAGATGACCACCATGGCGCTGGTGCCCCAGGTCATCGACACGGTGGACGTCCCCGTCATCGCCGCCGGCGGCATTGCCGACGGACGGCAGGCAGCAGCGGCCTTCGCTCTGGGGGCCTGCGGGATCCAAGTGGGCACCTGCCTGCTGACAAGCCTTGAGTGCCCCATCCACGAAAACTACAAGCTGGCCCTTCTGAAGGCCAAGGACAGCGACACCACTGTGACGGGCCGCTCCATCGGCGGACCGGTGCGGGTGCTGAAAAACAAAATGGCGCGGGAGTATCTCGCTCTGGAAAAGCGTGGAGCCACGCTGGAGGAGCTGGAACACGTCACCCTCGGCGGTCTCCGCCGCGCTGTGTTTGAGGGCGACATGGAGCGGGGCAGCGTCATGGCCGGTCAGGTGGCCGGTATGCTCCATGAGATCAAGCCCCTGCGGCAAATTTTCGAGGAATTGTACACCGGCAGTCAGGCCGTTTTGAAGGCCACGGAGGCAGCATGGCGGTAACGATCCGGGGAAAGGCCCTCCCCCTCCCGATTTTACAGGGGGGCATGGGCGTTGGCATCAGTCTGGACGGCCTTGCCGGAGCGGTAGCCGCCTGCGGCGGCATGGGGACCCTCTCCACCGCCGTCTGCGGCTTTCAGGAGCCGGATTTCGCCAAGCGTCCCTTTGAAGCCAACCTCCGGGCGCTGGACCGGCAGGTCCGCCATGCCAAGGTTTTGGCCCACGGCGCGGGGCTCATCGCCGTCAACGCCATGGTCGCCACCACCCAATACGCCGACAGCGTCCGCACCGCTCTCCGGGCAGGGGCTGACGCCATCGTCTGCGGTGCGGGACTTCCCAAGGATCTCCCCGCGCTGGCCTCCGAAGTTTCCGACAGTGACGCCGCCATTGCCCCCATCGTCAGCAGCGGCCGGGCGGCGGGGCTGCTGTGCAAGCTGTGGGACCGGCACTATGGCCGCATCCCCGACTTTTTGATCTTGGAGGGGCCGGAGGCCGGGGGGCATCTGGGCTTCTCCCGGCAGGATCTGGACGCGCCCCCCTCCCTTTCCGACCTTTTGCGGGAGGTCCTGACCGCCATCGCCCCCTTCCGGGACAAGGCAGGCCGGGACATTCCGGTTTTCGTGGCCGGCGGCGTGAAAAACGGCGCAGACATGGCCCGCTACATGAAGGAGGGCGCTGCCGGGGCGCAGTTTGCCACCCGGTTCATCGCCACGGCGGAGTGCGACGCCTCCGAGGGCTACAAGCAGCGGCTCTTAGCGGCAAAGGCCGACGACATCACCCTGGTGAAAAGCCCCGTGGGGATGCCGGGACGGGCGCTGCGCAGTCCCCTGATCCAGCGGGTGGAGGCCGGCACCCAGCCGCCTCCGGAGCGGTGCGTGAAGTGCATCGTCACCTGCGACGGCAAAAACGCCCCCTACTGCATTTCCAAGGCCCTTATCGCCGCCCGGAACGGCGATTGGGAGAACGGCCTGTTTTTCTGCGGAGCCGCCGGCGGCGAGGTGAACACCCTCTCCACCGTACCGGAGCAGATGGCTCAGATCATGGACGAATGGAGAGCTGCACAATGAAGTTAGGATTTTTATACGCAGGACAGGGCAGCCAACACCCCGGCATGGGCGCTGACCTGTATGAGCGCTTCCCCACCTTCCGCGCCGTGCTGGACAGCGCCGCCGCGCAGGTGGATTTCGATTTGAAGGAGGTCTCCTTCACCGATGCGAAGGACGTTCTGAACGAGACCCGCTACACCCAGCCCTGCATGGTGGCCTTCGCCGCGGGCATGACCGCGCTGCTGGCGGAGCGGGGCATCGTTCCCGCCGTTGCTGCGGGTCTTTCTCTGGGAGAATATTCCGCGCTTCACGCCGCAGGTGTGTTTGACGCCGACACCGCCGTGGAGCTGGTGGCCTTCCGTGGCAAAGCCATGGAGGAAGCCGCAGCCGGACGGCCCTCTGCCATGGTAGCGGTGCTGGGGCTGGACCGGGCGGCCTTGCAGGAGGCCTGTGACGAGGCCTCCGCCCACGGCTGCGTGGTCATCGCCAACTACAACTGCCCCGGCCAGCTGGTCATCGGCGGCGAGAAAGCCGCTGTGGACAAAGCCGCTGCACTGGCCAAAGAAGCCGGTGCCCGCCGCTGCATCCCGCTCAAGGTAAGCGGCCCGTTCCACACCCGCCTCATGGCCCCCGCCGGGGATGCACTGGCAAAGCGTTTTTCGTCTGAGCCCTTTGGCGAGATGCAGGTGCCGGTGCTGTTCAACTGCCTTGGCCGTGAAAAAGCTGAGCAGGACAGCATCCCCGCCCTGCTCGTGAAGCAGGTGCAGAGCAGCGTTTACATGGAAGATACGCTCCGCCGCCTTGGTGAGCTGGGCGTAGACCATATTCTGGAAGTCGGCCCGGGCAGTGCTCTGGCTGGCTTTGTGAAAAAGACCCTGCCCGGCATGGTCTGCGCTTCGGTGGAGACCCCGGAGCAGCTGAGCGCCGCACTGACAGCATGGAAGGAAGAGCTATGAGCGAAGAAACGATCATCCGCACCGCCGTTGTCACCGGCGGAAGCCGGGGCATTGGCCGGGCTGTGTGCATCCAGCTGGCAAAGCAGGGCTGCAATGTGGTGGTGAATTACTGCCACGGCGAAGCTGCAGCTGCCGAGACGGTGGCTCTGTGCAAGGCCGAAAACGCAAATGCCGTGGCTGTGCAGGCCGATGTTTCCACTGCCGAGGGCTGCAAAGCGCTCTTTGAACAGGCGCTGAACGCCTTTGGCCGGGTGGATATCCTTGTGAACAACGCGGGCATTACTCGCGATAATCTGATCCTGCGCATGAGCGAGGAGGACTTCGATGCAGTGCTGAACGCAAACCTCAAGGGGGCGTTCCTCTGCTGCAAGGAGGCCGCCCGTCGCATGGTGCGCCAGCGCTGGGGCCGCATCGTGAACCTTTCCAGTGTGGTGGCCCTGCGGGGCAACGCCGGTCAGACCAATTACGCCGCCAGCAAGGCGGGCCTGATCGGCCTGACCAAAAGCCTTGCCCGCGAGCTGGCAAGCCGCAATGTGACCGTGAATGCGGTCGCGCCGGGCTTTATCGAGACCGACATGACCGCCGCCCTGCCAGAAGCCGTCCGTGCCGAAATGGCAAAGGGCATCCCCGCAGGCCGCGCAGGAAAGCCGGAGGATGTGGCAAATGCAGTGGCATTTTTTGCCGCAGAACAAAGCAGCTATCTCACCGGGCAGGTGCTCTGTGCAGACGGCGGCATGGCAATGTAAAAGGAGAAAACTCTCATGGAAAAACGCAGAGTCGTGATCACCGGCCTTGGCACCGTGAACCCGCTGGGCAACAATACCGCCGACAGCTGGGCCGCTGCCAAAGCGGGCAAATGCGGCATCGGCCCCATTACCCAGTTCGATACCACCGATTTTAAATGCAAGCTGGCAGGCGAGGTGAAGGGCTTTGACCCGGAAACCATCGTGGACAAAAAGGAAGCCCGCAAGATGGCCCGCTTTACCGTTCTGGCCCTTGCTGCCGCCGCCGAAGCAGTTGCAGACAGCGGTCTGGACACCGAAGCGGAAGCCAAACAGATCGGTGTCATCCTTTCCAGCGGCATCGGCGGTCTGCCCACCATTGAGGAGCAGCACACCCGTGGTGAAGAGAAGGGCATGGAAAAGGTAAGTCCCTATTTCGTGCCCATGTCCATTGCAAACATGGCGGCGGCACAGGTGGCCATCCGCTTTGGTCTGAAGGGCATGTGCACCTGCCCGGTGACGGCCTGCGCCGGCGGCACCAATGCCGTAGGCGATGCCTTCCACCGCATCCGTGACGGCTACGAGACCGCCATGGTCTGCGGCGGTGCAGAGAGCTGCATCAGCCCTCTGGGCATCGGCGGCTTTACCAGCATGAAAGCGCTTTCCACCGCGACCGATCCGGATGCAGCCAGCCTGCCCTTTGACGCGCGGCGCGGCGGCTTCGTGATGGGCGAAGGCAGCGGTGTGCTGGTGCTGGAAGAGCTGGAGCATGCCCGTGCCCGCGGTGCGCACATCTACGCCGAGGTGGTGGGCTACGGTGCCAACTGCGATGCCTACCACTTCACCGCCCCCGCCCCCGGCGGCGCAGGTGCCATCGACTGCATGGCGCTGACGCTGGCGGATGCAGGCATCGCACCGGAGCAGGTGGACCACATCAACGCCCACGGCACCGGCACCCACATGAACGATGCCTGCGAGACCGCCGCCATCCATGCAGTGTTCGGCGAACACGCAAAGCAGCTGACCGTGGTGAGCACCAAGAGCATGACCGGCCATCTGCTGGGCGGTGCGGGCGGCATCGAAGCCGTATTTACAGCGCTGGCCCTGCATGACCAGTTTGCGCCGCCCACCATCCACTATGAGCAGCCCGATCCCGAATGTGATCTGGATTATGTGCCGAACACTGGCCGTGCGCAGGCCATGACCTACGCACTGAGCAACAGTCTGGGCTTTGGCGGGCACAACGCCTGTATCGCCCTGCGCAGATGGGAGGGCTGACCCATGGCAGAACCCCGCACCGTGCGTGCAGACGCAAACGCCCTGAACAGTGAGGAGATCGCGGCGCTTCTGCCGCACCGCTATCCCTTTGCCCTTGTGGACCGCATTCTGGACTATGAGCCGGGCCAGTGGGCCATCGGCCGCAAGTGCGTGAGCCGCAATGAGGAATTTTTCTGCGGACATTTTCCCGGTCAGCCGGTGATGCCGGGAGTGCTCATTCTGGAAGCACTGGCCCAGACCGGTGCCGTTGCGGCGCTCAGCCTGCCGGAGAACAAGGGCAAACTGGCCCTCTTCGGCGGCATCAAGAATGCCCGTTTCCGCAAACAGGTCACCCCCGGCGATGTGCTCACCCTGCACTGTGAACTGGTAGAGCAGCACGGCCCGGTGGGCGTGGGCAAAGCCTCGGCGTGGATGGACGGCAAGTGCGCCGCCACCGCCGAGCTGACCTTTGTGCTGACCGACCCCAACGCCTAAAAACACCCCTGTGAGTTTAAAAAAACTCACAGGGGTGTTTTCCGTTACTTTACCATTGAGAAGCCGCTTCGCTCTCTCAGCCAAGCGCCACATCCAGAACCATCATCAGGTGGGCCGGATCACCCTGCAGGGCGCGCTCGCAGCAATGACCCCCGCCGGAATGTCATGGGGCACCACGCTTCCGGCACCGATCACCGAGCCTGCATCATCTGTATTTGTTCAGGACAGCATCCGGGATATGGCAGTAACTGCAGTCTTCGGGGTGCCGTTCCAGATGGTGCTGATGCTCCTCAGCGCTCCGGACATAATTTGTCAGCGGCAGCACTTCCAGCATGATCTTGTCCCGGTCCTCTCGGCCGTTTATAAAAGCTCTTGCTTCTTCCAGATGTCTGGGATCTGTACTGTACAGCCCTGTCCGGTACTTTTTTCCAACGTCCACGCCCTGTTTGTTCAGGCTGTAGGGGTCGATGATCTCAAACAGGTGTGCCATCAGTTCTGAAATGCTTGTGCTTTTCTCATCATAGACCACTTTTACGCATTCTGCATATCCATCGTATGGGACATCCAGAGAACTCGTTGTTCCGTTGGCTCTGCCGGCTTCCGTCATCTGTACACCAGGCACTGTGTCAAAAAAATGCTGTACGCCCCAAAGGCATCCGCCTGCGATATAGACCGTTTCCATCTTGATTTTCCCCTCCTGTTGATCATATATCAGCTTTGCTCCTATTCTACCACGCTTTCCCACTGTCGGAAAGATGTCGGAACACAAAAATGCCCCCGGAGGGCTTATCGCAGCTCTCCGGGGCCGCTTTATGTGCGTTTTGCTTCTTCTGAGGTCATTTTACTGAAAGAGCTGTCCCATAAATATCCCTTTCAGCATTTTCTCTCATCTCATTCTTCTCCGATGCCCAGATACGCATCAATGTCCATGATGCCCTCCCCGCCGAGTTTCACCAGATTTTCAAAGGGCACCACGGTATTGCCCACCTGTAGGGTGCGGAACACCGGGTCGATGCGGTCTGCTTTTCCTGTTAGTGTGATATAGTTGCCCACTGCCGGAATCTCCGGGTGGGCGGTGTCCTCCTTGAAGTACCGCACTGTGATG
>OKRU01001864.1_pt1 | contig 20112 bp, 16 predicted proteins | sample 1601131 | NCBI WGS metagenome assembly OKRU01 (sample SAMEA3541558, study PRJEB24748) | human gut metagenome | biome: human gut; feature: human-associated habitat; material: faeces | place: China | collected 2012
GGCTTGGTCTTTCGATTGCACAGAATCTGACAAAGCTTCAAGGGGGAAAATTCGAGTTATATCTCGACGGAGATCTGTTCAAGGTACTGATCCGTTTCCCGGTTCCAAAAGAAACGGAAGATGTCTATCAGGAAGTCGAACAGTAACAGGTAAATATGGGGCGTAAGGGAAATTTCCCTTGCGCTCTATTTTATTTCGCTTTACAATAAAAACTGGATTCGTACATATAACCTAAAATGTAAGGGGAAATTAAAATGGAATCATTGAATAATATCTTAAAAAAGAGTTTAAATAAAGAATTTTTATCAGCAATAATCAGCAATCCACGTGAAAAAGGCGGAATTGTAAAGATTAAGATCCGCCCTGTGGAGCATAAAGACAATATTTTGTACCAGTGCGAAGAGCACCGGAACAACCAGGTATTTCACCACAATCTGAATGAAGAAGAAGCAGCAGGATATATTGAAAATGCCATGCAGGAATTCAAACAGATGCAGATGGAGACGAGAAAATTCCGCTATCAGGTTCTGGTCAGCAAAAAAGGGAAAATGACGATTCAGAGACGGCTTCAGACCGGGAGGTTCAAAGAGATTGATCTGTCACACAACCGGAAGAAGCATTATATCCTGGAGGAAGGAAAAGCAGTTCCATTTTTACAGGATCTGGGAGTTATGACAAAAGAAGGGGAAATCGTGCGGACAAAGTTTGATAAGTTCCGCCAGATCAACCGTTTCCTGGAGTTTATCGAGGATGTTCTTCCGGAGCTCCCGAAGGACAGGGAAGTAACGATTCTGGATTTTGGATGCGGTAAATCCTATCTGACATTTGCAATTTATTATTATTTGCATGAGTTAAAAGGTTATGATATCCGGATCATCGGACTGGATCTGAAGACGGATGTCATTTATGCATGCAACCAGCTTGCAAAAAAATATGGCTATAGAAAACTGAAGTTTATGGAAGGAAATATTGCAGATTATACCGGCTCTGATGAAGTGGATATGGTCGTGACGCTGCATGCCTGCGATACCGCTACCGATTTTGCACTTGCAAAAGCAGTTGGCTGGAAAGCGAAGGTCATTCTTTCGGTTCCGTGCTGTCAGCATGAAGTGAACCGTCAGATTGCAAATGAAACACTTGCACCGCTGTTTTCTTACGGACTGATCAAAGAGCGAATGGCAGCTCTTGTCACGGATGCTATGCGTGCAGAATATCTCAAGAGGGAGGGATATGACACACAGATCCTGGAGTTTATCGATATGGAGCATACACCGAAGAATATTTTGATACGGGCCATTTACACGGGAAATAAAGGAAAAATACAGAGGCAATCCGCACATGTGAAGAAATGCTTCACATCGATCCAATGCTGGGGAGATTATTGGATCAGCAGAATGAAGAGGGAGAAAAAGGAGTATAAATTTAGCAGATTAAGATAAAGGGGACTATAATTACAATGTTTAAAAAGATAGCAATAAAGACAGGGGTACTGACTACTGTATTTATTCTTGCAGTTATCGTATCCAGTTATGTGACGAACAGAGGCAACACTGATATGAGTGCAGATATGGGAGGTGCGACATTGCCAAGAATATCCTTTACGACAGAAGGATATGAAGTGAACTCACTGCCGGGATATAAAAGCGATATGACGCTTACTTCAATGCGTGATACACTGACACCCGTCACAAATAACCAGCTGGATATGAACATTGCAAAATATGATAACCAGATCCAGAAGGTTTACTGGCAGGTATATACACTGAATGGGAAAAAATGTATCCAGGAGGGAACCATTAAAGATGTTCAGGATACAGTAACTTTAAATTTCAAGAATACGAAGATCCTGAAAGAAGAGAGGATTTTGAAAGTAACCTTGTACCTGGATAATCAGAATATTTATTTTTATACCAGGATCAAGAATTCGGCAGATTGCAACTATAAGAAAAGCCTGGATTTCGCAAATGATTTCCACAATGCGGCACTCGAAAATCAGGGTGATAAGGTCGAAAGCTATTTGGAAACAGATTCCAGTGAGGACAGCTCCACCTATCAGGAGGTCACACTTGCATCGACACAGTCACAGGTGACATGGGGTTCGCTTGCACCGCAGGTATCGGGAAATGTATACTGGGAAATTAAGGAATGCAATGAGAATTACACATCACTTGTCCTCAAATACCAGGTAAAGTGCACCGGGGATACTGATTATGCTGATCGGCTTTACAGTGTAAAGGAATTCTTCCGGATCCGCACCGGGGAAGATGCACAACAGTATCTGCTTGATTATGATCGCACGATGAATCAGAGATTTGATGGTAAGACAACTGCGCTGAACCAGAAAGGTGTTCTTGTTGGGATTGCGCCGACGGACCTGGAGTATGAGACTAATACAGATGGAACCATTGTAGCATTTATAGAGGATAACCAGCTCTGGCATTATGATAAAAAAGAGGATGAAATGTCACTGGTATTCGGCTTCGCAGATGCGGAAAACATGGATGTGCGTACATTATGCGACCTGCATGATATCCGCCTGATTTCAGTAGATGAAAAAGGCAATACCACATTTACTGTAGTGGGTTATATGAATCGCGGTGTACATGAAGGGCAGGTAGGGGTAGCAGTCTATTATTTTGACGCAGAAAAAAATTCCGTTACGGAAAAAGCATTTGTCCCTAGCGAAGACGGATATTATCTGATGAAAGAGGATTTAGGTAAATTTGTATATTACAGCAATTCTGATGAAAATCTTTATGTAATGATAGATGGTACATTGTATCTTGTGAATCTGAAGGACAACACCAGAGAGGTGCTGGTGAAAGATCTGGAGGAAGGGCAGTATCAGGTTTCACCAGACGGACATCTGCTTGCTTACCAGAGTGAGGGCGGAAAGATCAATGAGTCGCAGAAGATTATCGTGCTGAATCTGAAGACGGGCAAATCCTTTGATATTACATCCGAAGGAGACGAATATGTCAAACCGATCGGATTTATCCGGAATGATTTTGCCTATGGCACGCTGCGTGGAAGCGATGCAGGAACCAATATATCCGGACAGAGTGTGTACCCGATGTATAAAGTGGATATCATCACGCAGAAACAGGAGATAGCCAAGACCTATGAGGTACAGGATTTTTACATTCTGGATGGCTATGTGGCAGACAATATGATGACACTTAATCGGGTGAACAGAAATGAGAATACCTATATTTCAACAACGGCAGATTATATTACCAACAATCAGGAGAAGGAAGAGAGCAATATCACAGTTGAGACCTACAATGATGATCTGCGGGGAACCCTGGTTCGTCTGACTTATGAAAATGGAATCAAAGACAGCAAAGCAAAAATTTTAAAACCAAAGCAGGTACTGTTTGATAAACCGATGGTTGTCAGCTTTGATAAACCGAAGGTAAAGAATCAGTATTATGTATATGCACTTGGCAGTCTGCAGGGGGTGTATGAAAAAGCATCTTATGCGATCCAGGAAGCGGAGAAGATAAAAGGTGTGGTCATTTCTTCATCACAGGAATATGTATGGGAGTCAGGAAATACGCCGGATATTTATGAAGTAAATAATATGGATGAGTTCCGGACAGGAGAAGGTGAGAGTACACTTGCAGCGTGCCTGAACCGGATCCTGAAGCTAGAAGGCGCAGAAGATATAAATGCATCAACAGAGCTGGAAAATGGAAAGTCGCCGGCAGAAATCCTGACAGAAGCAACCAGTGGAGAAGGGTTTGATCTGACCGGATGTACACCGGAAGAAATCCGCTATACGATCAGCCATGAGACACCGGTGATCGCAATGCTCAGTGTGGATCACGCGGTACTGGTCATCGGATACACGGATGCGAAGTATGCTTATCTGGATCCGGCAGACGGAGAACGTCATTCCGCAACGCCGGATGAGATGAACGGTCTTGTAAGCGGAAGCGGAAATGTATTTATTGGATATGTAAAGTAAAAAATAACCGGATGGAGGAAGAAAATGAAAGATGAAAAATATTTAGAACTTCTGGCAGAAAAGTATATTTACAGAACACTGGCAACACAATATCCAAACATTGCAGCAGCAGCGACAGAAATCGTCAATCTGAAGGCAATCTTAAGTCTGCCGAAGGGAACCGAGCATTTCATGAGTGACCTGCACGGAGAATATGAAGCATTTTGTCATATATTAAATAACTGTTCTGGCGTGATCCGGGAAAAAGTGGATCTGCTGTTTGGAGATACCTTATCTGATCTGGACAGAGAAGAGATCTGTACCCTGATCTATTATCCGGTTGAGAAGCTTGCGCTGATCAAAAAAGAAGGGAAGAACAATGAAGAATGGTATCGTGTGATTCTGGGAAAACTGATTGAGATCGCAAGGTTATTTTCTTCCAAATATACCCGCTCGAAAGTAAGGAAAGCGATGCCGAAGGAATATGCATATATCCTAGACGAGCTGATTCATGTGCAGAAGGATGAGGATGACAATCAGCTTATCTATCACCGCAATATTTTGGATACACTTCTTGAGCTTCAGAATGCAGACGAGTTTATCGAAGTACTGGCAGATCTGATCAAACGTCTTGCGGTGGATCACTTACATATTGTCGGCGATATTTTTGACAGGGGACCGTGCGCAGATCGGATCATGGATCTCCTGATGACTTATCATTCCATCGATATTGAGTGGGGCAATCATGATATTCTCTGGATGGGGGCAGCGGCAGGAAGCAGAGCCTGCATTGCAACGGTCATCCGGAACAATCTGAAATACGATAACATGAAGATCCTTGAAAACAGCTATGGAATCAGTCTCCGAAAGCTGACTTTATTTGCAGAGAAGATTTATCCGGACATTGATCCGATGAAGGCCGCCTTAAAAGAGATTTCAGTACTTCTTTTCAAACTGGAAGGACAGGTGATCCTGCGCAATCCGGATTACAAAATGGAGGACAAGCTTCTGCTTCACAAGGTCGATGTTGCGCGTCAGACGGTGGAAATTGACGGAAGGGAATATGACATTAAAGAAGAGACTTTCCCGACAGTCAATTTTGCGGCAGAAAATTTGGAGGATGTATACCAACTCACCGAAGAGGAAGAGCAGGTAGTCGAAGGTCTTGAGATGGCATTTGTGAACAGCATCCGTCTGCGCCAGCACATTGATTTTCTGTATAAAAAGGGAAGTATGTATCGGATCTTTAACAACAATCTCCTGTATCACGGCTGTGTGCCACTTGATGAGAGTGGTAACTTTGAAGGAGTTGTATTTGGAAAGAAGCGTTATCGTGGAAGGGATTATCTTGACTATGCGGAGCATATTGCGAGAAGAGCCTGGTCAAAGGATGCAAAAGAAAAAGACAAAGACTTTATATGGTATCTGTGGTGTGGTAGAAAATCACCTTTGTCAGGCAGAAATATCAAGACCTTTGAGCGGACTTATGTGAAGGATGAGGCAACCTGGCATGAAGAGTCGAACCCATATTACAGATTTTATGAAGAAGAAAAGGTCTGCAATATGATTTTACATGAGTTTGGTCTTTATTCTGAACGATCACATATCATCAATGGGCATACTCCGGTCCGGACTTCCAAAGGGGAGCATCCGGTTCGTGCGAACGGAAGACTGATGGTGATCGACGGAGGATTCTGCAAGAGTTATCATAAGACAACTGGAATTGCAGGATATACACTGATCTTCAATTCCCATGGAATCCGGATCAAGTCACACCAGCCATTCCAGAGTGTATTTGCGGCATTGACGGAAAATAAAGATATTGAGTCAAAATCGGAGCTGGTAGAGACTGAGAAAGAACGTCTGATGGTACGGGATACGGATACAGGAAAGAAGATAAAAGAAGATGTCGAAGCACTGAAAATGCTGCTTCAGGCTTACCGCGAAGGAGATCAGGAGTAAATGTTGAAAATGATGCAACTAAATCAAAAACGTTGCAGTGTTGTACCTTGCAACAACATATAAATTGACAGTGTAAATGAAAATACGTTAAAAATCAGCCAATTTTATTGAAAAATAAACTTGAACCTAGATTATTCACGGCTTTACCGCGAATAATTCAGGATGAATAATGGAACCTGAACAATGTCTGCAAAAATGTACATTGTATAAAAAATCTTAATAAAATAAAGAGGTATTCTTAGCAAAGGACACCTTTTCATAATAACAAGAATTGTTACTGTTATTGACAAAAGTGATAAAATGATTTATAATCCTTATTAAGAACAAGTTCTAATAAGGAGAATGAATGGCAAATAGAAGAAGGTGCTTTAAGAAAAAGTGAAGTCCCGGATGGATCGAACCGGTTTGATTTTGCATTGAACAATCATTACCATGTCAGGTGTGTAAAGTGTGGCAATGTTTCAGATGTGGATATGGATAAAATACCGAACTTGCTGGAAAGAATTCATAACACTCATGGAATTAAATTTTTGGATTATGATATTTTGTTTAAAGGTATCTGCCTGAAATGCAGGGGGAAGGAAAAGGAGAAACAACATGGACAAAAAGGCAATGTATAAGTTGAGTTATGGATTGTTTGTACTAACTGCCAGGGAAGGCGAAAAAGACAATGGATGTATTATTAATACAGCAATTCAGGCAGCTTCAGAACCAAACCAGTTAAGTATCTGCGTTAATAAAACAAATTACACGCATGAAATGATTGAAAGAACTGGAAAGTTTACAGTATCAGTCCTGAATCAGAATGCACAATTTGAATTATTTAAACATTTTGGCTTTCAATCAGGAAGAGATACCAATAAGTTTGAAACATTTGAAAAGTGTGCCAGGGGTACAAATGGTATTTATTATATTACACAAGGCACCAATGCATACATTTCTGTAACTGTTCATAAAACAGAAGATTTAGGTTCACATACAATGTTCATCGGCGAGATAACTGACATGGAAGTTTTAAGTGATATTCCTTCTGTAACATACGAGTATTATCAGAATAATATTAAACCTAAGCCACAGGCAGTTGGAAAAACGGAGGATGGTCAGACGATATGGCGTTGCAGAATCTGTGGATATGAATATGTAGGCGAAGAATTACCGGATGATTTTATATGTCCTTTGTGCAAGCATCCGGCATCAGATTTTGAAAAAGTAGTGGTGAACACGGAGGTAAAAGAAATGGCAGCAAACAAATACGCAGGAACACAGACAGAAAAAAATTTACAGGAAGCATTTGCAGGGGAGTCTCAGGCAAGAAATAAGTATACCTATTTTGCTTCTGTAGCAAAGAAGGAAGGCTATGAGCAGATGTCAGCATTATTTTTAAAGACCGCAGATAATGAAAAAGAACATGCAAAGATGTGGTTCAAGGAATTAGCAGGAATTGGTGATACAAAGGAAAACCTGGCGGCAGCGGCAGAAGGCGAAAATTATGAGTGGACAGATATGTATGAAGGTTTTGCTAAAACAGCTGAGGAAGAAGGTTTTCCTGAACTTGCAGCAAAATTCAGAGCTGTAGGAGAGATTGAGAAGCATCACGAGGAGAGATATCGTGCACTTCTTAAAAATATTGAAACTGCACAGGTATTTGAAAAGAGCGAGGTTAAGGTATGGGAATGCCGTAACTGTGGACATATTGTGGTAGGAACAAAAGCACCTGAGGTATGCCCGGTATGTAATCATCCGCAGAGCTATTTTGAAGTGCACGCAGAGAATTATTAAGAAATCAGCAGAACTTGTTGAAAAATTTATGAAACATCATTGATAGAACATTTGCATTTCGGAAAAAGATAGGTTGATAAATTCCTTAATAATTTGTCGAGATGTAAAATCTAACATAAAAGGAAAGTGGTAGAAAACATGTCACACGGTTTCTGCCACTTTTTAATACATTTTTCAATACATCTGTAAAATCTAAGCACTATTAATAACGAGGTTTTTATCATATATGAAGTACAATTCTCAGAAATTTTCATACATCAAATGGTTGCTGCCGGTACTGCTCTTCCTCATCAGCGGAAGTATCCTACATGTCATTGCCCATACAGTCCGTCACGCGGATCACGAACGACTCCGTGCAAATGCGGAACTGAATGCCGTCACTTATGCCAACCAGATGAGGGATGCGCTGTACAACGGCATCGGTATCACGGACTCACTGGAGCAGATCCTGATCAGTGAGGATGGCAATATTGATAAGTTTGATGTGGTTGCACAGCATATGATGGCGGATTATGTCCAGAGCGTCCAATTGGCTACGAACGGTGTCGTCACTGAGATCTATCCGGAAGCCGGAAACGAGGCCGGTAAGATCGATCTGATTCATGATGAGACTCGTGGTGACATCGTAAACTACGGAATTGACAATAATATCGTAGTTATGCAGGGACCTTTTGATCTCAAACAGGGCGGTCAGGGAATTGCGATCCGTAATCCAGTCTTTCTGCAGGACGAAAACGGCAACAGTACTTTCTGGGGACTGACAATAGTCATCATCCGTGTTCCGGATATTTTTAGAGATTCTGTAAACACCATCACGAACTTTGGATACGAATACAGTTTATCTAAAACACCTTCTCCGCTCACCGATGAGTTCAAATTGATCGACCATTCCGGTACAGAATTGACAGATCCGGTATCTTACACGTTTGAGCTCGGCGGCTGTACCTGGCAGCTGGATGTCATGCCAAAAGGCGGCTGGCAAAAGAGCAAAAAACTTCCTTTTCTCTTCATATGTGGTGCCTGTATTATTCTCCTGCTGGAGACACTTACGATTGCCTTTTTAATCATGCGGGAGCAACGGCGTAAATTCCGTCAGCTTTCCCTGACGGATGGTCTGACAGGACTGTTGAACCGTACCGGCTTCGATGAACAGGCAGACTCCTACCTGAGCATAGCTGATATCAGATCCTGTGTCGGAATTCTGTTGGATGTCGATAATTTTAAGTTTATCAACGATATGTACGGTCATGCCGTGGGAGACCGCGTATTACAGCAGCTGGCGGACTCCATGCGAAAAGCCTTTCCCGAAAATGCGATTCTCGGACGAAACGGCGGTGATGAATTCTGTATCATCCTGAAGGACTGCAATGTGGAAGAGGCTGCACCAAAGATTGAGGTGTTCAGCAATTCCTTACGAACCTTTGAGAGCAAAGGCCAGACGCATAACTATGGTATTTCCATAGGCTATGCCGAGTACCCTACCCATGCGGAGAAGCTTTCTGATCTGCTGCGTTATGCGGATATGGCACTCTATGAGGTAAAACTTAGAGGAAAACGCAGTTGTCTCTGCTACGAGAGCAGCTTCCACACTTCCAAGCGGACACAGCTTGGATTTGAACTGGATGATATCTCCCGCAACCTGCCCGGTGCCTTTTTCATCTACAAAGCAGACAAAACAGACGAACGCATTCTGTTCGCCAATTGGGAGATGATCCACCTCACGGGGTGTAACGACCTGGATGATTTCATGCAGTTCACCGATCGTAAATTCAGCAATCTGGTGCACCCGGAAGATTATACGAAAATAGAGAAAAGTATCTGGGATCAGATTGAGTCCCGCCGAGATGGGGATAACGATTATGTAAAATACCACCTTGCCACAAAGGATGGCTCTTACAAGACCGTTCTGGACTTTGGCCGTATCGTGGAAAGCGAATACTATGGTTCTGTTTTCTATGTATTAATTGTGGATTGTGATTATATTGATTCGCATTATGATAGCTTTTAGGACGCAATCACGGTACTTGCAAAATTAACATGTATAGCGCCGCAGAGTCTTTCAGATGAAAAATGTGATTTTCATTGCAGAGGAAACCATACCTATGAAAATGAAAACTGAGGAAACCATAAAACTTATCAAATATGTCACCGGCTCCGTAGCGGCCGTACTGCTTGCAGCAGCCCTGCAGCTTCAGTTTGCGTATGCCGCAGGAATTATCACTCTCCTGACGATACAGGATACGAAGAAGGAAACTGTGCGGATAACAGTGAAACGCATGATCATATTTGTGATCATGACGATCTTGTCAGCAGTGATCTTTCCGCTTGCCGGATATCACGTGTGGGCGTTCGGTATTGTACTGATCCCATATCTGTTTAGCTGCATGGCATTAGACATGAAGGAAGCGATTGCTCCTATTGCAGTGCTTTGTACACATTATGTTTCAGCAAAGAGCTGCAGTCCGTCCATGATCCTGAACGAATTCCTGATCCTGGTGATCGGAGCGGGGATAGGCACACTGTGGAATCTCTATATGCCGGATGGCAGAAGACAACTGTTGGATTATCAGAAAACAGTGGATGACAAAATCGTGTACATCTTACGCAGAATGGCGATCTATATAGAACTGGAGGACAAGACGGATTATACAGGAAGCTGTTTTGATGAACTGGATGCAATGCTCGTGAATCTGAAAAAAGAGGCATTACGATATATGAATAATCATCTGATCACAGAGGATGATTACTATTATGAATATATGCAGATGCGGGCGAGACAGTGCGTGATACTGAAAAGAATATATGCAGATATCATCCGCTTGACCACTACGCCGGAGCAGGGGAAAGCGCTGGCAGATTTTATACGGCAGACTGCCGATGAGTTTGCAGAACAAAATAATGTGGAAACCCTGCTATCGGAGTTAGAGAGACTGCACCACTATTATGAACAGCAGCAGCTCCCGGTCACGAGGCAGGAATTTGAAAACCGCTCCATGCTGTATCATATCCTGGAAGACATGAAAGCGTTTCTTGACATCAAAAAAGACTTTATCACAGCAAGGTGATGTATTATAATGTAAAAACCAAATTAGATAAGGAAGTGGAGGAAACATATATGTTAGAAGCAGGGAAAAAAGCACCCGATTTTGAATTGCCGGATCAGGACGGCGTAATGCATAAATTAAGTGATTATGCAGGGAAAAAAGTGATTTTATATTTTTATCCAAAGGATAACACACCAGGATGTACGAAACAGGCATGCGGTTTTTCAGAGAGATATCCGCAGTTTGCGGAAAAGGGTGCGGTCATTCTTGGAGTCAGTAAAGATTCCGTGGCTTCTCATAAGAGATTTGAAGAAAAATATGGACTGGCATTTACACTTTTAGCTGATCCGGAACGTAAAGTTATTGAAGCATATGATGTCTGGAAAGAAAAGAAAAACTATGGAAAAGTCTCTATGGGCGTGGTAAGGACCACATATCTTATTGATGAACAGGGAGTCATCATCAAGGCTAATGATAAAGTCAAAGCAGCAGATGATCCTGAAAATGTGCTTAAGGAATTAGAGGAATGAAAATCATACTGTCTCCTGCAAAAAAAATGGTAAGCGATACGGACAGTCTTGCACCGGTTAATCTGCCAAAACATATGAATCAGACAGCAGAGATATTGAGCTTTATGAAGAGTAAGTCCAAAGAGGAGCTGCAAGCAGTCTGGAAATGCAATGATAAGATTGCCGAACAGAACTTTCACAGACTGGAAACTATGGATCTGTACCTTGGACTTACTCCGGCACTATTATCCTATGAAGGAATCGCATTTCAGTATATGGCACCAGCCGTGTTAGAGGATAGACAGCTTGCGTATGTACAAAAGCATTTGAGAATCTTGTCTGCGTTTTATGGTGTTCTGGAACCAATGGATGGGGTGACACCGTACCGGTTAGAAATGCAGGCAAAGATCGGGATAGGAGATGCAAAAAATCTGTATGATTACTGGGGGGAGAGATTATATCGTTCCGTGATTGATGACAGCAGGGTTATCATTAATTTGGCATCAAAGGAATACTCAAAATGCATAGAAAAGTACCTGACACCTAAGGATACCTATATTACGATCTCCTTTTGTGAGTTATCGGGAAATAAACTGGTAACGAAAGGGACATATGCCAAAATGGCCCGAGGGGAGATGGTCCGGTTCATGGCAGAAAGAGAAATTGAGAATCCTGCAGAGATGCAAAAATTTGACAGGCTTGGATATACTTTCAGAAGAGATTTGTCATCTGAATCGGAATATGTATTTGAACGAAAATGAACAGACTAAAATTATTATCCGGAGCGCAATTAAAGTATATTGCCTTTATGTCTATGCTCATAGATCATGTAAATAAGGCTTTGGTTTATCCTAATTTAAATGGAGGAATATTGCTTGTGATAAGTGATATTTTTGACGTATTAGGAAGAATAGCTTTCCCGATTTTTATGTTTTTATTGATAGAAGGTTATTTTAGAAGCACAAACAGATGGAAATATTTAGGAATGCTTCTTTTGTTTGGGTTAATCTCAGAAATTCCATATGACATGTTTGCATCGGCATCCTATTTTGAACCCAATTGGAACAATATTATGTTCACGTTGGCTTTGATACTCGCTATTGTTTGGAGCATAGATACATTAAAAGAAAAAATGGGAATACGTTGGCGGAAATTATGGTATTTCATTTCTGTTGTAATCGTGGGAGCCGGATGTCTGGTTTCTATGAACCTGGGGCTGGATTATGAATATCATGCAGTCTTAATCGGGTATTTTCTATATATTTTTCATGAAAAACCTGTTTGGGCAATTCCCTTTTGCTATTTGTCTATTTATAAAGAACCGTGGGCGTTATTGGGATTTGGATTATCTCTTACATATAATGGAGAACGGGGAAGGCAGAATAAAATTGTAAATTATTTGTTTTATCCGGTGCATCTTTTCATCCTGGGTATGATAAGAATATACTTTGGATTTTAATGCTGTTTATAATATAAAAAACAGTAATTTGCACAATTTATTCACTATCTCATAAAAAATCAGTGTTTTTGCGGAGTTGTATAAGACTAACCGCATATGATATTATAGCAAAGCGATACGCAGTGCGAGAGGCATGGTAAGTCTGATCGATGCTGCGTATTTATTTTACCATGCGGTTAGCGTTGACTAACCTGAAAAAGAAAGGAGTTGATTTTATCAAGTCGCATCGATATTATGCCGGCTTCCAACCTGTGGAGCCGCGCCCTTTTTGTCTTTGCTACGGCAATCTTAGGCACATGGGTTTTTGTCTGGTTCATCCAGAGGATCCGGTTCAAGGATCTTGTAATGGTTCCGCTGGTGGATATCGTCTTATTTGGCGACATATTCGTCTTGGTATGCGATATGATCGGACGTGTAGTCATATATCCATATGAACTGCCCATTGAACTGATCGTAGGGATTCTGGGAAGTCTGATCTTTATCGCGCTGTTATTCCACAGGCTGAAGCACGGCAGAAAAGCGATCCGGTTTGGCGGGACAGGAACCGGCTGTGGTGCCGTCCTGACAGATCTGAAGGGAGGTGCGGAAGTATGAATACGACTGCAGCACGCACCAACCGGTTCAACACTGATCATTCAAGAGGACCTTTGGGGACATCGCAATATCCTTTCAAAATGCAATACGGGAGATTTTTTCGGAGAACCGTATGCCGCGACCCCGGGGGCGGTATTAAATATCAGTGTTGTCGCTGAAGAAGATTGTGACATTCTCTTTATGAATATCAAACGTCTTCTGACATCCTGCCCGACAGCCTGCGATCACCATCAAAAGCTGATCCGAAATCTGGTCAGTGTACTGGCAAATAAGATACTGATCCTTAACGACAAGATCACTCATGTCAGCAAACGATCGACGAGAGATAAACTGTTATCTTATCTCTCATCTGAATCCGTCAAAAAAGCATCGCTTTCTTTTGATATCCCATTTGACAGACAGCAACTGGCAGATTTATCATATGGAATGTGAGTAGTTGAAGGATGGACAACAGGTCTTTGGTAGACAAAAAGAAATTTCTGATAATTTCTCATAATTTTTGCGATAATTGTACAAATTTTCTAACAATTATGATATAATGAGCCTATGTTCAATACTCTTAAATAGGTACGAGGGAGGTTTACTATGGGAGAAAAAGTAAAATCAAAAGACAATAAAAAAAGAAAGAGTATATCAACGAAAATAGCATCGTTAGTTGTTGTTACGGTTATTATTGCAATGCTTGTTTGTACGTTTATCTGTACAGAATCAGCAAAAAATCAGATCGGCGGAGCTGTACAAAATAATATGCTTACTATGACAGAGATATATGCGGCTTCTATGAATGAAATAGAGGAAAAACTTGGGGAAGAACAGATTTCATATGATGAAATGGCTACACTCTTAGAAGGTGTTCAGGTTAAGGGAATGGAAAGCTCTTATCTGTATGTAGTAGATAAAAATGGTACTATGCTGTATCATCCTACTGCAGATAAGGTTGGACAATCTGTAGAAAATGAAGTTGTAAAAGGTATTGTCGAACAACTTAAGTCAGGTAATCATCCTGAACAGGCAGTGGTTGAGTATGAATTTAAGGGAGAGGCAAAATATTCAAGTTATGCTATTACTGACAACGATGAAATCATAGTTCTTTCAGCAGATAGAGCAGAGGCACTATCTGGAATCGAGAGAACGAAAAAGGTTGTTGGTGCGGCAGCTATTATTTTGGTAATTTTATCTGCAATAACAGCTAATTTGTTTAGTAAGAAAATTGCGAAACCTCTTGTAAAAGTGAGTGAAAGAGTACAAAGAGTCGCAAATGGTGATTTGAGCGTAGAGTTCAGCGATATGAAATATAGCAATGATGAGGTCGGTCTGATCGTTGATTCTGTTAAATATATGATTCAATCATTGGCTGCCATTGTTATGCAGATCAGATCGAATAGTGACACCATGGCAAAACAAAGTTCAGAGCTTAATGCTACAAGTGAACAGACACTAGCTGCTAATAATGAGATTTCAAAAGCTGTAGGGGATGTGGCGGAGGGATCTACAAGTATGGCTGCATCTATTACAAGCATTAATGATAATCTGGAACGTATGTCACAGGAAACCAGTACAATAGATTCTTCTGTTGTGGACATAAGGACACAGACAATTGATGTCAAAGAACGTAGTGCCAGCATGAGCGAAAAAATGGTAATCATGCAGACCAGCAGTGCTAAGATGGCAGATGGCATTAATTATATTACGGAAAGAATTCAGAAGGTTAATGAGGTTGTTGGAAAGGTTAGAGATATTGTATCAGTCATTGAACAGATTTCCGGACAGACAAATCTTTTATCTCTTAATGCTTCGATAGAGGCTGCACGGGCTGGTGATGCCGGAAGAGGATTTGCTGTTGTAGCTGACGAAATCCGAGTACTCTCTGATAATACAAGTTCAGAGCTTAATAACATAAAAGAAATCATTACGGAGCTTGTAAAAGCTTGTGAAGAGTGTGTTCAGGCATCGGATACGGTTGTTGAAGATAATAAGGTTCAGCAACAAGAAATTGATGGAGTGTTATCAGAGTTTTCTTCACTGGATGAACAGATTGAGCTTACAGCAGAGAAAGCAGAGGAAATCAAAAATCTTGTTGAAGAAATGGTTTCCCTTAATTCAAATATCACTCAGAGTAGTGATGGTTTAACAGATGTCAGTGCATCAAATGCAGCTGCAACAGAAGAAGTTACAGCAAATATTCAAGAGCTTAATGCCATGATGAATGGTGTTGCCAATATTGCAAATCTCATGTTTGAGCATTCCGAGAATATGACCGAGGCCCTTAAATTCTTTAAATGATAATTATAAGAATTGCCTAATAATGAGTTATGTCATTTTTAGGCAATTTTCAACAATTTATAGCAATAAAACCACTAATATTTAGCAGAGAATAATTTAATACTTTTTTAATAGATTTTCCCAATAAAGTATGCTATATTATAACCATTTGTATTAATTTTTATACAGAGTGAAGGGGGCAGAAGATTCATTTTTCAATTGTGAATTTTTTTTACCTGTGTTATACTATACGCGGTAGATTCTAGCTCCTACGCCCGATAATATTTTCACAATTTCGGCAGAAAAGGCATCTGACGGGAGGTGAATGGGTGGAGGATGAAGGAAAATTTAGTAAGAGAAAGAGGGTTTAATTGATGGGTTTGGCTACATTTATAGGCGGCATTCATCCATATGAGGGTAAAGAACTGTCTGAGGATAAGCCGATCAAGGTTCTCGAACCGTTACAGGGCGAGATCATGGTTTATCCGCTGTCCCAGCACATTGGCGCACCTGCGAAACCACTGGTAGCGAAGGGCGATCACGTGCTGAAAGGCCAGATCATTGCAGAGGCAGGCGGATTTATTTCCGCAAACGTACTTAGTTCTGTTTCCGGTACGGTAAAGGGAATCGAGTCCAAGCTGGTTGCCAATGGTGCAATGGTTCAGTCAATCCTGGTGGAGAATGACGGTGAAGAAGAGGCGATTGAGGGCTTCGGAACAGACAGAGATGCAACAAAGCTGTCGAAAGAAGAGATCCGTAAGATCGTTAAGGATGCCGGTATCGTCGGCCTGGGCGGCGCTGGTTTCCCGACACATGTAAAGCTTACTCCGAAAGATGAGAACGCAATTGATTACGTTATCGTCAACGGTGCAGAGTGCGAGCCGTACTTAACCAGTGACTATCGTACCATGATGGAGCGTCCGGAGCAGATTATCGGCGGCCTGAAGGTTATGCTTCAGCTGTTTGACAATGCGAAGGGTGTTATCGGTATCGAAAACAACAAGCCGGAGGCTATCAAGAAGCTGACGGAGATGGTAAAGGACGAGCCGAGAATCGAAGTATGTCCGCTGCTTACCAAGTACCCGCAGGGTGGTGAGCGTACACTTATCTATGCAGTGACAGGACGTGAGATCAATTCTTCCATTCTGCCGGCAGATGCAGGCTGTATCGTAGACAATATTGATACCGTTGCTTCTATTTATAATGCAGTATGCAAGACAACTCCGCTGATCCGCAAGATCATTACGGTAACCGGTGATGCCATTGCAGAGCCGCAGAACTTTGAGGTACGCCTTGGTACCAACTATCAGAGACTGGTAGAGGCAGCAGGCGGCTTTAAACAGGAACCGGAGAAGATGATTTCCGGTGGTCCTATGATGGGACAGGCTCTTTTCAGCCTTGACTTCCCGGTAGCGAAGACTTCATCTGCTCTGACCACCTTTACCAAGGATCAGGTAGCAGCGATGGAGCCGTCAGCATGTATCCGCTGCGGACGCTGCGTAGGCGTTTGTCCGGAGCATCTTGTACCTCCGCTGATGATGAAGGCATCTACGGTTCACGACCTTGAGAAATTCCAGAGCTTAAACGGCATGGAATGCGTTGAGTGCGGATGCTGTGCATATGCTTGTCCGGCAAGACGGCCGCTGACCCAGGCATTCAAAGAGATGCGTAAGGCAGTAGCAGCCAGCCGCAGAAAGTAGGAGGTGGGAAGAAATGGAAAAATTATTAAAAGTATCGTCATCACCTCACGTTCGTGACGGAGTTACGACACAGCGCCTGATGTTTGACGTTGTGATCGCCATGATTCCTGCCAGTGTTTATGGTGTATGGCAGTTCGGCATGAATGCACTTCTGGTTCTGATCGCTACCGTGATCGCCAGTGTGGCAGCCGAGTATCTTTATGAGAAATTAATGCACAAGCCGATTACGATTTCGGACGGCAGTGCAGTTGTTACCGGCATGATTCTTGCACTGAATATGCCGCCGGAAATCCCGGTTTGGATCCCGGTTCTTGGTGCATTCTTTGCAATCATCGTTGTAAAACAGCTTTACGGTGGTCTGGGACAGAACTTCATGAACCCGGCACTGGCAGCCAGATGTTTCCTTCTGACTTCCTTCGCTCTGTTTATGAATAACTTCTCATCCGCAAAGCTTGGATTTGACAGTCTGACAGGTGCAACTCCGCTGGCACAGTTAAGAGCCGGTGAGACAGTGGATCTGGCATCCCTGGTAATCGGACGTATCCCGGGAACTATCGGTGAGGTATCTGTAATTGCCCTGCTGATTGGTGCGATTTACATGGTAGTCCGCAAAGTTATCAGCCCGGTTATCCCGCTGATTTACATTGGAACCGTATTTGTATTTACATTCCTGTTTGGTGGATTCAACCTGACCTATTCTCTCAGTGAGATCTGTGCAGGTGGTCTTATCTTCGGTGCATTCTTTATGGCAACCGATTATGTAACGAGTCCTCTGACTCCGAAGGGACAGATCGTATACGGACTGATCCTCGGAATCGTAACCGGAATCTTCCGTCTCTGGGGTGCTTCTCCGGAGGGCGTTTCCTATGCGATCATCTTCAGCAACCTGCTGGTACCGCTGATTGAGCGCTATACGCTTCCGACAGCATTTGGAAAAGGAGGTCAGAAGAAATAATGAACCAGATTATCAAAAATACAATCATCCTTTTCGTTATTACTCTGGTAGCTGGTATCTGTCTGGGAACAGTACATGATATTACGCTGGATCCGATTGCACAGGCACAGGAGGCAGCAGCTACTAAAACTTATCAGGAAGTTTACCCGGATGCGGCAAGCTTTGATGAACCGCAGGAGCTGGCTGACGCAGTAACTGCTGCAGCGGACAGCATCTCTGAGTGGGGATTTGGAAAAGTTACCATCAATGATGCAAAAGAAGCGCTGGATGCAAGCGGCAACCAGATCGGTTACCTGATTACCTCTACCTCCGCAGAGAGCTACGGCGGCAACGTGCAGATCGCAGTTGGTATCAGCAACGAGGGCGAGCTGACCGGTATCGGTTTCTTAAGCATCAGCGATACGCCAGGTCTTGGTATGAGAGCCAAAGAACCGGATTTCAAGGATCAGTTTATCGGCAAGAAAGCTGAGAACCTGGAAGTTACAAAGACAGGCGCGTCTGCAGATAATCAGATTGAAGCCATCAGTGGTGCAACGATCACTTCCAAGGCAGTCACCAACGCGACAGATGCAGCTATCTATTTCGTGGCTAACTGCCTGGCACAGTAGGAGGTGGAAAGATTATGAATAAATATGTAGAGCGCTTATATAACGGTATCTGGAAAGAAAACCCGATTTTCGTTCAGATGCTGGGTCTGTGTCCGACCCTGGCGGTAACCACTTCCGCCATCAACGGTGTCGGCATGGGACTTTCGACAACCGCCGTACTGATTGCGGCGAACTTTCTGATTGCATTGCTTCGTAAGATCATTCCGGACGGCGTACGTCTGCCGGCAGAGATCGTAGTCGTAGCATCCTTCGTAACCATCGTAGATATGTTGATGGAAGGTTTCGTTCCAAGCTTATATGCTTCCCTGGGACTTTACATTCCGCTGATCGTAGTTAACTGTATCATCCTTGGCCGTGCCGAGGCATATGCTATGAAGAACGGTCCGATCCTGTCTGCATTTGACGGTATCGGTATGGGACTTGGATTTACAGTTGCTCTGGCACTCATCGGTTCTTTCCGTGAGCTTCTGGGTGCAGGTACTATCTTTGGTATCCAGATTATGCCGGCTTCCTATCAGCCGATCTCAATCTTCATCCTGGCGCCGGGTGCATTCTTCGTACTGGCTTGCCTGACTGCTCTTCAGAATCGTCTGAAGATGCCGTGTGCAACAAACGGTTCCGTAAAAGAGAAGAAGAAGGGTGGCTGCTGCAGCGGCGACTGCTTAAGCTGTGCTGGTCATGATGCAGAAGTTAAGAAGGAACAGGAGGAGAAGTGATGAAAGAATTACTTATTATTGCGATAAGCTCGGCGCTGGTCAGCAACGTCGTACTGAGCCAGTTCCTCGGTATCTGCTCCTTCGTCGGCGTATCCAAAAAAGTTGAAACAGCAGCTGGTATGGGTGGTGCGGTTATCTTCGTTATTACCATCGCATCCATCGTTGCAAACCTGATTTATCAGTTTGTTCTGGCACCGCTTGGTATCGATTACCTGAAAACCATCGTTTTCATTCTCGTTATCGCAGCACTGGTTCAGATCGTTGAGATGTTCTTAAAGAAGTGCATGGTTTCCCTGTATAACGCGCTGGGTGTATTCCTTCCGCTGATTACGACAAACTGTGCCGTTCTCGGTGTTGCACTGACGAATGTTACCAAGGAATACGGTATTTTGGAGAGCGTGGTAAACGGTTTTGCAACCGCATTTGGTTTCCTGATTGCGATCGTTTTAATGGCAGGTGTGCGTGAGAAGATCGAGTACAATGATATCCCGAAGCCGTTTCAGGGTACTGCAATCGTATTGATTTCCGCATGTCTGATGTCAATCGCATTCATGGGATTCTCAGGAATGATTTAG
>OKRU01001895.1_pt1 | contig 19906 bp, 17 predicted proteins | sample 1601131 | NCBI WGS metagenome assembly OKRU01 (sample SAMEA3541558, study PRJEB24748) | human gut metagenome | biome: human gut; feature: human-associated habitat; material: faeces | place: China | collected 2012
GTGTTGTAGGTCGTTTGGGACGTGTACTTGGACCTAAGGGCTTAATGCCAAACCCTAAAGCTGGTACTGTTACAATGGATGTTACAAAAGCTGTTGCAGATATTAAAGCAGGTAAGATCGAATATAGATTGGATAAAGCAAATATTATCCATGTTCCAGTTGGAAAGGCTTCTTTCTCAGAGGAACAGTTAAATGAAAACTTTGCTACATTGATGGATGCTATCAATAAGGCAAAGCCAGCTTCATGCAAGGGTCAGTATTTAAGAAGTGTTACATTAGCTTCTACAATGGGACCTGGTGTAAAGTTAAATACAGTTAAGCTTGCTTAATTATGTTTATAAGGCCACTACTAAGGTAGTGGCTTTTTTTGCGTGCATTCTTGTATCTGTTATTAAACTGTGATATACTAAAACGAATAGGTATGGATTTTATAAGAAGCCAATACCAGAGAGGTAAGAGAAAGATGGTTAAGATAGAACAAAAGATTGACATTATAATAGTAGGAACTGGAGCAGCTGGATTGTATTGTGCATTGCAGTTTCCAGAGGATAAGAACATTTTAATGATTACCAAAGAAAAAGTGGAATTAAGTGATTCGTTTTTGGCACAAGGTGGAATATGTGTGTTGAAAGACGAAGCTGATTACGATTCGTATTTTGAAGATACGATGCGGGCAGGACATTATGAAAATAATAAAGAGTCTGTAGATTTGATGATTCGTAAATCACAGGAAATAATCCATGATTTAATTGGATTTGGAGTAGACTTTGAAAAAGAAAATGGAAAATTAGTATACACAAGAGAAGGTGCACATTCTACGGCACGTATTCTATATCATGAAGATTTGACTGGAAAAGAAATCAGTACAAAATTATGGAATCGAGTAGAAGAAAGAAAAAATGTAACTATTTCTGAATATACGACAATGGTTGACCTAGTGTGTAAAGACAATACTTGTTATGGTGTTATTGCAAAAGACAAAGAAGGAAATTTGCAGGAAATTACGGCAGATTATGTAATTTTAGCCAGTGGCGGAGTTGGCGGACTATTTGAACATTCTACTAATTTCCCACATTTGACAGGGGATGCATTGGCAATTGCATTAAAAAACAAAATCAAATTAAAAGATATAAATTATATTCAAATACATCCAACTACTTTGTATTCTAAGAAGCCAGGACGAAGATTTTTAATTTCAGAATCCGTAAGAGGCGAAGGCGCTAAATTATACAATAAAAATATGGAGCGTTTTGTAGATGAACTGTTACCAAGAGATGTTTTGACAGCAAAAATTCGTGAACAAATGGAAAAAGACGGAACAGATTTTGTATGGTTATCAATGCAGGATATGGGAGAAGAAGAGATTAAAAAACGTTTTCCTAATATTTATAAGAAATGTATGGAAGAGGGATTTGATCCAACCAAAGAATGCATACCTGTAACACCAGCGCAACATTATTTTATGGGCGGAATATGGGTTGATATTGATAGTAAGACATCTATGGAACATTTGTATGCAATTGGTGAAAATAGTTGCAATGGGGTACATGGTGCCAATCGCCTTGCAAGTAATTCTCTGTTGGAAAGTTTGGTATTTGCAAAAGCAGCAGCGACACAGATTAAGGAACAATATACAGAAATATACATAGAGCAAAATGTAGACTTGACAAAGTATGAGAATTTTGAGCAGTTAGAGGCTGAGTACAAGCAGATGGTTCTGGAAGAGATGGAAAGGATGAAAAAACATGTATAATAGGACTACTATGAAAATAAATGTAGATGAATTGATTTGGATGGCATTAAAAGAAGATATCACAAGTGAAGATATTACAACAAATGCTATTATGCGAGAGGATAAACAGGGACAGGCACAGCTTCTTTGCAAGCAGGATGGTGTGATTGCAGGGTTAGAAGTGTTTGAGAGAGTATTTCAATTACTGGATGAAAAGACACAGGTGGAATTTTATTTTAAAGATGGCGATCGAGTTAAGAATGGAGATTTACTGGCAACAGTAACAGGAGATATTCGTACAATTTTGTCAGGTGAGCGTGTGGCACTGAATTATTTGCAGAGAATGAGTGGAATCGCAACACACACCAGACAATTAGTAGATTTACTTGGAGATGCGAAAACCAAGTTGTTAGATACGAGAAAAACGACTCCTAATATGCGTATCTTTGAAAAATATGCGGTTAAAGTTGGTGGAGGAACAAATCATAGATATAACTTATCAGATGGTATTTTAATCAAAGATAATCATATTGGAGCAGCGGGTGGAATTAAGAAAGCCGTAGAAATGGCGAAAGAATATGCACCATTTGTTCGTAAAATTGAAGTAGAAGTGGAGAGCCTTGAACAGGTACAGGAAGCACTGGATGCAGGTGCAGATATTATTATGCTTGACAATATGGATAATGCTACGATGAAAAAGGCGGTAGCTGTTATTGATGGCAGAGCGGAGACCGAATGCTCAGGAAATGTAACAGCCGAAAGAGTTAAGGATATTATAGAAACTGGAGTGGATTATGTTTCTTGTGGTGCATTGACACATTCTTCGCCAATTATGGATGTATCATTGAAAAACTTACATGCAATTTGAGTCTTTTAAGTTTTTGTATTATATAGGCAACATTCTGATTTAAGAAATGAAAAACGCTAGAAACAGATAGAAACATTAGTTTTCGTTGTTTTTGGCGTTTTTATTATGGAAAATCAATTGATATGACAAGTTATATAGAAACGATACCGATTGTGATAAAATGTAGATACCCAATAACATACCGTCCTAATAGAAATGGGATGTCTACTTTCGTCTTTGTTTGTATAGATAGAATATTTACAGAAAAAGTAACATATAGTATTTATAATGCAAAATGGTGATTTTATGAATCAGAATGAAGAAATGTTAAAATGTATCAGAGTGGGGCTGATTGGACTTTCAGCGTTTTTACTTGTAGTGATAGGTGTGTACTCCTTATCTGATGCGGTATCTGTATATGTTGCATCGCAGGAGAAAAAGCTACCAATTTATTGTGTAGAAAAAGAGAAACCACAGGTTAGTCTGAGTTTTGACGCAGCGTGGGGAAATGAAGACACACAGGCAATTTTGGACGTTTTAGATAAATACAAAATAAAGGTTACCTTTTTTATGACTGGTGGATGGGTGGATCAATATCCAGAGGATGTCAAAAATATTGCAAAGGCTGGACATGATTTGGGAAATCACAGTCAGAATCATAAACAGATGTCACAACTTTCGGCTACACAATGCGAAGAGGAGATTACAGTAGTAAATGACAAAGTGCGGGAACTTACCAAAAAAACACCGCAGTTATTCCGTCCGCCATATGGAGATTATAATGATACGCTGGTGGAAACTGTGGGAAAGTGTGGATGTTATTGTATTCAGTGGGATGTGGATACATTAGATGTGAAATGAATAAGAAAATAAAAGATATAGGAAGTCTAAGTTGATAGGCTTCCTTTTTTTGTGCAATGAAATGGGACAAGTGTTACATGTAAATTTGGTTGTGTCGCACCAATGTAACCGGTACTGACATGACATACCGTGAACCTATTCTACCTCTAATAAAAGTTAGAGGTAGAAATTAAGTGCGATTAAATAAAAAAGTAAAGGAGAAAAAGAAAAATGAAAAATAAGACAACAGTATATGGAATAGATCATGGATTTGGTCTTATAAAGACAGCCAATACGGAGTTGATTTCTGGCGTAAAGTTTTTTGGAACAGAGGAACCGCCTTTACCGGATAGAACAGTATATTTTGATAAAAAGTATTATGTTTGTGGTGGCAAGCGTATGAGTGTTATGTCAAATAAAGTGGAAAATGATAATTATTATATTTTAACCCTTGCAGCAATCGCAGAGGAAATGAAGAAAAAAGGGCGTACAAGTGACAATGTAATTATTGCAGCCGGGCTTCCAATTGAGAGAATGGGAAGAGAAAAGGATAGCTTTAAGCAGTATTTACTAAAAAATAAGAAAGTTGATTTTTCTTATGAGGGAAAAAGTTATCATATCACTATTGAAGATGTGCAGGTGTATCCTCAGGGGTATGCAGCGATTGTTAATAGAATCGGAAACATGATAGGAACTCATGTATTGGTAGATATAGGGAGTTGGACAATAGATATTCTTCCAATTATTGATAAGGTTCCGGATGCATCTAGATGTTCTAGTCCTAATATGGGAGTAATCACTTGTATAACGGCTGTAAATGATGAAATGCGTAGAAAGTATAATTTGGAATTAGAGGAGTCACAGATTCAGGATGTTATGCGTGGTGGAACTGGGCAGCTTCCACAGAAATATTTAGATGTTGTAAAATGCATCATTGTACGTTATACAGACGAAATATTGTCAAAGCTTCGAGAAATTGGATTTAATTTGGAAGTTACACCAGTTATTTTTATGGGCGGTGGAGCAATTGTTATGGAGAAGTATGGAAAGTATAGTAAGGAAATGACTACCATTATTTCTGATATACATTCAAATGCAAAAGGGTATGAGTTTATAACAAAGCAAAAAGAAAAATAGTAAAAGGAAGGAATGATCTTCTGTGGATAGGATAAAAAAGACTACAATACGTTTCAATTTGGAAAATAATTTTGATGAGGACATATGGAATGCAATTCAAAAAAAGTCAGATCAGAAAAAAAATAGTTATATTAAATATTTACTTTCGCTTGGATTGCAACAGGAAATGAATATAGAAATATTAGAAAAGTTGTCAGAGTTGAAAAATATATTAGTAGAGCAGAATTTAGAAGGTTATCCGGGAAAAGATAGAACAGAAGTTTCAAATGTAAGGGACGTTAGTGAAGATGAATTAACATTACAGAATGAAATTATGAGGGAAACAGATAAAACGGAAACAGGGAATATCGAAATAGATGCAGATGTTATGAACTTTTTAGATAGTCTATAAGGATGGCATAGCCCGATGAATAAAGAACAGGAGAAGACGATATGGACAGATTTGATTATTTTTATGGGGTAGAAGCAGAACAATATTCTTTTTTCAGGATGCCTAAAATATTGTTCCAGGATAAAAAATTTGCAGGCATATCCTGCGAAGCAAAGCTATTGTATGGAATTATGCTAGACAGGATGGCTTTATCAAGAAAAAATGGGTGGTTGGATGAAAATGAACGGGTATACATAATTTTTACTGTAGATGAAATTATGGAAATGCTTAATTGTTCAAAGCCCACCGCTATAAAAATATTAGCTGAGTTAGATACAGGATCAGGGGTTGGATTAATTGAAAAACACCGTAAACGTTTCAATTGTCCTAGTCGTATTTATGTTAAAAATTTTATTCGTTTAGCCTATGCTTCAGAGGATGTAGAAGAGAAGCAAGAAAGTAATTTGCAAGATGCATCAGAAAGAGTGGAAAAAAAGGAAATGCTGAAGTTAAAAAATTTAACTTCGGAAAAGGGAAATATGTTAATCCCGGAAACAGAAGTAAAGAATTTTTACCACGAAGAAAAGAATAGAGGTAAAGAAATTTTACTACAGGAAAAAAGTCGAAGTCAAAAAATTTTACCACTAGAGGTTAAAAAATTTGACTCTATTAATACTAATAAGAGTAATACTGATTCTGTTACATCGAATCTATCTATCAATCCTAATAATAATGTTGCTGGTAAAGAAGATGCAGATAGATGGAGAGATAAGATCCGAGAAAAAATAGACTATCCATGTTTGTGTGTAGATTATAAAAATAGCATTAACCAAATTGATGAACTTGTAGAGTTGATGGTTGAAACATTTATGACAAAAAGTGGACAAATCCGAATTTCAGGAGAATTTTATGAGACTCGTTTTGTACAAAGTAGATTAAATAAAATAGATATGACACATATTCAGTATGTTCTGGATTGTTTGGAAAAGAATAGTAGTGAGATTAGAAATATAAAATCGTATCTACTTACAGCACTATTTAATGCTCCTATTACCATCAATAATTTTTATCAACAAAAGGTAAATGCAGATTACATGAAATCAAAATGATTTTGCTTGTAAGGGGTTTTAATGATGGCAAATATGGAGTCTAAATGCTATGTGATAGAGCAGTTATGCAGTAAGACCTATTTTAGGTGATGGCAGAGTTGGAGTCAATTATATAGAGTGCAGAAGAATGATGTTAAAATTGCCATCACAAATGAGAATAGTATAGTGTCAGAACTGCCGTCATTAGATTAAAAGTGTGTCAGATATGACATCACTTTTATAAAAGGAGATAGATAAAAGAAGTCAAAATTGACTTCAAAACGGGGTATTAGGGGCTGTCCCCTAACAAGATTGTGAAATGTGTACACATTTTGCGAATCTTGCAAGTTAAAAGGTAGCGTACTGGCATACATATGATGTCAAATGTGACACTTTAATTAAATAATTCTGGAAATTATAGAATTATAGTCGTAGCAGGGAATGTGGAGCTTGTGGATTACTGCTAAGTACATGGAATTGTGGGTAAGCCTGTGTGTAACCTGTGGGAAACGTTTTTAGTTTTCCATGGGTTATGCATAGACTTATCCATAATGAAATAGCAGTTATCCATAAATCCACATTGAAAAGGAGCAAAGAAATGGCAAGAGAAAAGACAGTAGATAAACACTTTCGTATTTCTGTAAAAGAGGCGGAGATGCTAAAAAAGCAAGCAGAAATAAAAAATGGAGGAAATGAAAGCGAGTATTTTAGAATGTTACTCACGCATACTCCATCAGATTATCCAGATATTCGAGATAAGCTAGATAAGCTTCTCAAGGAAATTCATAAGATTGGTGTGAATATAAATCAAATTGCGTATGCCTGTAATGTGAATCCGATTTTTTATAATCAGGATAGAGATAAATTAAAGGTATATATGAAAGAGTGTCACAGATTGTTATTGGAGGTGGTGACATATTGCAATAGCAAAGATGATGTATATGTCCCAGGCAAAGGGAACTAGCCAGCAGGCGATGGGCAAACATTTAAAAAATTCCCTGGAATATATTTTGAAATCTGAAAAAACTAGAATGGGTACGTTGATTGGTGGAAATCATATTTTACCTGATCCGGAATATGCATTTAAACAAATGTTGAAAACAAAAAAATCTATGGAGGAAAAATATGGAAATCAAAAAACAAAGGGAAGACAGGGGTATCATTTTGTACTTTCTTTTGCTCCAAGGGATTGTGTTACTCCAGAACTGGCATTGGAGATTACAGAAAAATTTGTAAAAAGGTATACACCAGATTATGAATGTGTTTTTGCAGTACATGATAATACAGAAAATATACATAGTCATATAGTTTTTAATAGCGTAGATATGGTTAGAGGTCGCAAATTTCATACAAAAAAGACTGAATGGGAAAAACATTTGCAGCCGATTGTAAATCAATTATGTGAAGAATACGGTCTATCTACCATAAAAATTCCAAATATAAATGAACGAACAAAAGAACCAACCTCACAGAAAAAAGTGTCTGATAATACAAAAATGGGTAGTAGTGGTACATCTACTAAGAAAAGAGAAGGATATGATTTGGTTGTAGATGAAATTTGGGAAAGCCTTTATTTAGCCCAGAGCCGACTTGATTTTGATAGAGAGATGGAAAAGAGAGGATACAAGGTTAATAGAAAGACTAAAAATGGAAAGGATCGGGTGCGTACCAGTGTGTTACCCCCAGGGAGAAAAAAGAACATCAGATTAAATGCTGAACAGGAAAGCTTTTTGAAAGAACTTCCAGAATATTGTAAGGTTTCCAAAAAGAAAAAGATGAAAGAACAAAATAAATTTGATGTTACTAAGGTGTCTGTTAAAAATTCCAATTCATTTGTTGATAGACAAGATAGGATAGATAGAAATGAGGAAAAATCAGATACTACAAAATCAGAGAACTACTACAAGAGAGAAAATAATAAGAATAGTTACGAGAGCTACAAACATGCAGCAAAGGAAGATAAAACTATTTTCGTTAGAGCTGGTAGAAAGAATATAGTTCATAGTAGTAAAGTGCAGCAAAAATATATTACTATCCAATCTATTTCAAGAAGGTATATTTTATATGATTATCGCAAGCGGAAATATGGAAAATATTATAGAGAATACATTAAATTTAATCAAACACAGCAAAAGATTAAATATTTGTATAGAAACAATATAAAAACCGTAGAACAATTGGGAAAAAGGAAGGAGGAGCTTATATGTATTCAAAATAAATTAGAAATGCAGAAACAGGAAATTTTTCAGGAAAGAAAAGAATATTTAAAGCTATTTCGTTTATATGAGGAATTAGGCAAGTTGCAGGTTCCAGTAATGTTATACCGAGATGGGGATAGTTCATTTGTAGAGCAATATATTAGGATGAAGCAAATAATAAAACAAATGAAGCAATCTGGATTGAGTGTAGATGAGGTTAAGGAGAAGTATAAGGATTATAAACAACAATTTTCTTTAATTGGAAAAATGGAACGTATGGTACAGAAAGAAGTAGCTTTATGCGAAGAAATATGGCAGGAAAATAGGCCTGTTGAAAAAAGAGAGGAGGAACTGAAAATAAACTATGATAAAGAAAGAAAAATAGAAAAAGGGAAGAAAAAAGTAAGATAAGAAAGGTGAAAAGTATGTCAGAGAAAAGCTTGACAATAGAGCAGAAAGAATTTATTTCCTCATTAGCAGTTAATTCAGATTTGGCAAAGGATGTAAACAAATTAAGAGAAATAAAAAGTGCAATGTTGAAGGGAAGGAGCATTGAGGAAATAAAACAGACGTTTTTAAAAGGTAAGATGCAAAATCATAATCAGCATCCTAGGGCAGAACCACAGGAAATAGTACAAGAACTTGATAAAAGTGATATTAGTGAAAATGAATATCTTCAGGAAGTAAATGTTGATGAACAACTGTTGGAAAATCAGATTTCGTTGGATACGGCAGATATTTCAACAGCAGATACGGAAAGATCAGATACAGATGCGTTGGAATTAACTGAACAAGTATATGAAAAACATGAAGATACCTCTAAATTACTAAGGAAGACACAAGAAGCGGTACAGCAGTTAAATGAGATAAAATTAAAATATGAAGTCATGAACGAGTTCATACATAGTCATATTTTGGAACAGAAGGATCAACAAATTTCAGAGTTGCTTGAGAAAAATAAAAGATTGGAAAAACAGGTATTTGATTTAAAAAGTACAGTTCAACTTGTACCTAATATGTCTTCTGAAATTGCCAGAAGAGCAGAAGATACAAATATACAAGGAAAAGTTCAGAAAAAGAAGGATAGAAAGGTGGGTTTACACGTTTTCTAAAAAGAAATCATTCTGAAGACTATATCATACGTTTATTCTCTAATCCTAAGTTTACTGCGGAACAAATTTCGGAGATCCGATTAGGGATAGAAGCAGATTTAAGTGAAAGTCAAATTAAATCTTATGCGAAGCAGGAACTGACAGTAAGGCAAATGAAAGAAATTAGGATGCTTTATGAGATGCAGAATGAAAAACAAAGGAAGGAGTGAAAAATAAAGCATGAATGTAGAAGTTGAGAATACAGTGGCATATCAGGAAGTTTGTTCTATTATTGAGAATGTTCAAAAGGCAATTGTTGAGCATAGAGAGATATTACATAAAACAGAAATTTATTTAGAACAAAATGGTTGGAAGCAGGAATATGAAAGATATTTGGAAAGTAAATTGGATGAGAAAAAATCTAATAAAGTTATTCCAAAAGAAAAAAAGTCAGAACATGAAACAGTGAAAAAAGTAAAAAGAAGTAAAAAACGATAGGAGGATATTAAATATGTTTAATTTGGGAAAACGGATTAAGAGAGCAATTTCTGTAGCGTGTGTTTGTGCATTATTGCTAGAGACTAATATTACTAATAATATGAATTTTATCAAGGCAGAGAGTCAGGAAAGCTTATTTGTGTTAGATAAATATGATGGATTGGATAAATATGTAGGAAATAATACAGAGGTTGAGCTTCCACTAGAGGTAGATGGAAGAACAGTCAAAGGAATTTCTAATGCGTTTATGGAAAGCAATATAAAAAAAGTTACAATTCCTGCTGGATTTCCTCGAATAGATGCAAATGCTTTTCGTAATTGCACTGAATTAGAAGAAGTAGTTCTGGAGGGCAATGTAAATTATGTAGGAGGAAGTGCATTTAAAGGTTGTTCCAGTTTAAAGCAAATTAATGTTGATTGTGAGGAAGTTTCAGATAATGCATTTGAAAATTGTACAAATTTAACAAGTGTAGTGTTTACTGGTATGAAGAAGATGGGAAAAGAAGTATTCAAGGGTTGTACCTCTTTAAGAGAGGTAAGTATTCCTCAAAATGTAGAATATCTTAATTGCAGTTCCTTTTTAAAGTGCGAATCAGTTGAGATTACTGTTTATGGGTTGAATACGAGACTTTCATCGGAAACATATATGCCAAAAACAGTAACAATTGTTTGTTATAAGGGAGCAAAAATAGAGGAGGACTGTAAAAAGAATGGAATAGCTGTATCTTATTTGGAAGACACAGTTACACCACAACCAACATTTGTTACATCAGAACCTACTTCATTTACACAAAATGGATTTACAGTGACTAAAGAAGGTACGCTAATAAAGTATAGTGGAAATTCCTTGGATAATATAGTAATTCCTAATGAAATATGTGGAATCCAAGTAGAAACAATTGGTAGAGAAGCATTTGAGGGGCTAAACATAAAAAATGTGAAGATACCAGATAGCGTAAAAAAAATATCTGCCAGTGCATTTGCATTTTGCAATCTTTTAGAAAAAATTACTATTCCAGGCAGTGTTACGAAGATGGGGGAATCGGCTTTTTTTTCTTGTAAGTCATTAAAAACCGTTACTATTGAAAATGGAATTTCGGAGATACCTATAAATTGTTTTCAATCATGTACTAATTTAGAAACAGTAGTATTACCTGAAAGTATTATATTGATAAATCCAGGAGCCTTTGAGTACTGTCCAGCATTAACGTTGATTACAATTCCAAGTGACAATGTATTTATATCATCTACAAGTTTCTCAAGTGGGTGTGATACTGTGGTAATTTGTAAAAAAGGTTCAAAGGTAGATTCTACAATTGCTTCATTAGGATTAAAAAGGGCATATTTAGAGGAAGATAATGATGCTTCAGGAACCGAAATACCAACAATATTACCAACGGAGATACCTTTAGAAACAATTGCACCAGAAACAGAGGCTCCAACTATTGAAACAGAATTTCCATTCACAGAACCGCCTGTAGAAGCAACGAGTCAACCAATAATTGAGTTACCGAAAACCAGTTCACCAACGGAAAATCCTACAATTGAACCGACAGTAAAACCAACAGAAGTACCCGTTGTAACATCACCTGCAGTGACAACAAAAGCTCCGACAGATGAAACGATTGTACTAAAGAAAAAGACGATAAAGATTGGAAAAGGAGAGAAAGTTAGTTTTCCGTTAAGTAATAAAACTGGAAAAAAAGTCAAATATAGAGTGAAGAATAAAAATATACTTTCTGTTTCCAGTAAAGGCGTTATAAAGGGAAATAGAGTGGGAGAAACAAAGATTTATGCTACTGTTGCTGGCAAAAAGTTTGTTTTATATGCAAAAGTCAAGAAAAAGCCTGTAGCAATTAAAATTTCAAGTGTTTCTAAAGTAAGGATGAGCATAGGAGGGAAATTGATATTGCAGGCAAGTATGAACAGTGGAGCAGCAAGTTATAAACTTAAATGGTATTCTTCGAATAAGAAGGTCGTTACAGTCAATAACTTAGGTGTTGCTACGATACAAGGAAAAGGAAGGGCTGTAATTAAGGTGAAAACATATAATGGTGTAACTGGATCATTAAGGCTGTGTATCAAGTAAGATGTTAAAATCTCAGCCAATGCCATTATGTGGCATTGGCTGGAAAGGAGAAATTATGGGAGAAATTCAAGAGGCAGCTCAAGTATTTGTTGTTGCAGTACAGGGAATTGAAATAGCATTTAAGCTTACAGGTGAAATAACAGAAATGGCAATTAGGTTGTTACAAAAATTAGTGAAATTTCTGGATGCGATGCTCCGACATGAGAGAATGCTTGGAAAAGTGAATATGAAAGAATTGTTGAAAAGTGGAGTTGATTTGGAGTGTTGCCAAATACCACAGGAGCGAATGAAGGAATTTGAAAAGTTGTCTAAGAAATATGGAATACTATATTCTAAAGTTCCTGGTGATAAGAATGGAATGGCAGATATTATTTTTCGTGCAGGTGATGTACAGAGAATGAATCTAGTTTTTGAGCGTATGGGGTTAGGAGAACTTCAGGCAAAAAGTGTGTTAGATTATGTTAATGATATGCCAGAGAAGGAAATTGTAGAACGTATTGCTCCAGAGGATATAGAGATTATAACCCCCAATGATGTAAAAAAGTCATTAGGACCGAATGATATTCTGGTCCTTGAAACACAAAAAGAAATAATCGATGATGTGACAAGAGATAAGATGAGGCAGGCATACCAAGACTATTCGAGGGTGAAAAATGAAATGAATCGAACGAATAATTCAGAAGCCAAAGAACGCTTAAATCAAGTTGCTATGAATATTCAGAGAAGTGTTTTGATAAATCATCCATCTTATGAGGAAATTAGTATTGCTACAAGAAATAAGAATGGAACACCATTATTAGTAGATGAGACCGAGGAAAAAATAAAGGTTCGTATCCCTTATGAAATGCATAAATTTATTTGGTTGGATAAAAGAGAAGCCTTTTTATCGGAAGATAGAAAGAATATTGCTGCTTTTTTAAGGAGAGATAGAACATATGTGGTGGTGGATGAAAAAAACTGGGAAGTAGATAGGATGCCTGGAAAGGAATTGTATCAGAAACATTATGATCCGGTACATAGAAAGCGACAGAAGACAACGACAAAACAAAAGAGTCAAAATATTAGAGAAAGTAAAGAAAAAACAATGAATAGATAAGGGGGGAGTGTATGCAACCGAAGAAACGACCCATTTGGCTTATTGTAGTAGGTGGAGTTTTAGCTGCATATGCAGGATATTTAATTAATGCAGCGTGGAATCCAGGAATGGATGTTGGAACCTATCCAGATCAGTTGCGGGTAGTTTTGGACAGACCGTTCGCAAATTATTGGAATGAAAATACGTTAAAAGTTATTGGTATTGTGCTGGTGGCTTATTGTATGGCAATGCTTATATATCTGACAAATGATAAGAAATATATGCCTGGGAAGGAATACGGTTCCGCACAGTTTGCTAATGCAAAGACCGCAACAAAGAATGTGACAGATAAGGTGGAAGAAAATAATAAAATCTTTTCTCAGTATACCAGATTATCCATTGATCCTAGAGTATCAGAATTGAATAATAATACACTGATTTTAGGTGGTTCTGGTGCAGGAAAAACATATCGTGAAGTAACGCCAAACTTACTTCAGGCAAACAGTTCTTATGTAATTACAGATCCAAAGGGTGAAATTCTACGAAGATTTGGAACTTATTTTCGAGATATTGGATACCAAGTAAAGGTTATAAACCTTGTGGACATGAAGCAAAGTGATTGTTACAATCCATTTCTTTATATACGTAAGGATGAGGATGTGTCAAAACTTATTACTAATTTAATTGCAAATACAACTCCTAAGGGAGCTAACAAAGGAGATCCATTTTGGGAAAAGTCAGAAAGTATGTATTTGCAGGCATTGTTTTATTATGTATGGATGGAGTGTCCGGAAAAGGATCGAAATTTTAATAGCTTATTGGAGCTTGTTGCGAAGGCAGAGGTAGATGAGGATGGAGATGAATCGGAACTGGATGAAATTATGAATGCATTAGCTGAAGAAAAAGGTGAAAGTCATCCAGCAGTAAGAAATTATAGGAAGGTAACAAGGGGAGCTGCAGATACAGTACGATCTATTATTATTAGTGCAAATTCTAGGTTGGCACCTTTTGAAAATCAACAGATTAAAAGAATTTTGTCAAAGGATGAAATGGATATTCCGTCGATTGGAATTGGGACAAATGGTGATGAAACTACTAAGACAGCAGTTTTCTGCGTGATTCCAGATTCGGACAAAACCTATAATTTCGTAGTTGGAATGTTATATACACAGATTTTTCAAGAATTATATTACCAGGCTGATTTTTGTTATGATGGGGCATTGCCGATACAAGTAGCATTTTGGTTGGATGAATTTGCAAATGTGGCATTACCAGATGACTTTTGCTCCCTGCTCTCAACGATGCGAAGTCGAGGTATTAGTAGCAATATTATTATCCAGAATCTAGCACAGATTAAGGCAATGTTTAAAGATACCTGGGAAACAATACCAGGAAACTGTGATACGCTTATTTATTTGGGCGGTAATGAACAAAGCTCACATAAATATGTATCAGAAATGCTTGGAAAAATGACAATTACTAAAAAAAGTTCGAGTGAAAGCAGAGGAAAAAATGGTAGCTCTAGTCAGAGTTCTGATGTAATAGGTCGAGAACTTATGACTCCGGATGAAATAAAAAAAATGAGCCGTAAAAAATGCATCATTTTTATTAGCGGAAAGGATCCTATTTTTGATAATAAGTATGAAACCAAGAAACATCCTAAGTGGAAATATGTAGAAAAGGCTAAATATGTGCATGATCCTAAAAAGAGTAGGACATCACCGCTTAATTTTTTAAATGCAAAGGCAGTTAGATATTATGAAAAATGTGCAGAAAGTGGAGAAAATATTGTAATTAATCGACTTACAGCAGAAGAGTTTTTGAGTCTTTCAGTTGAGCAATGTAAAAATCAGACATTTTTACAACCAGAAGAAAAAGAAGAACTACAGAGACTAGAACGATCAGAAAATGTAGAGGATTTTAAAATTGCTGAAGAAATAGAGGACAGCATAGAGCAGCATAACCAAAAAGTATCATTGAATAAAGGAAAAAAGACGATTGTGGAACAAATTGCAGCGTATGAATTTTCAGAAGAACAGTTTATACAAATGCGTTTGGGGTTAGAACATGGTCTGGATGAGGAAGCAGTATTATCATATTTTCAAAAAGATTTTGATGAAAAGAAAATGCAGGAAATGCGTCTTGTCTTAGAACAATTAAGAAACAGAGAACAGGTAAAAGTAAATTAATAATACATAATAGGAGGAGATTTAATATGAACAATAACGTGATGAAAAGCAAAAATATGATAAAGAGTGGAGTAAAGAAATTAAAAGAACATAGAAGAATGCTGACTTGTGCAATTTCCTATGGAATGATGCAGGCAAATGAAATGATTTGTTATGCTTCTGCTAGTTCTAATAAGGTTACAAAGGGTCTAAATTCTTTAAAAACATTAATAATTTCAATTATTGGTATTGTAGGATTGATTTATTTGGCTAAGAGTATTATGGAATTTGCTTCTGCATATCAGCAATCAGATTCGTCTGGTATGAATAGTGCAGCTAAGGGAATTGCAGGAGGCTTAATGATGGCAGGTATTTCTACTGTAATGGCAATTTTAGGCTATAAGTAGTTCATAATGTACTAAGAAAGGAGAAAAAAGTGTTATCAATTTATCTTGGATTTAACCTGAGTGGACCAATAAAATCCTTTTTGAGTTTTGCATTTAAAGTATGGAACAAATTGATGAACATGTCTTTCAATATGCTAATAAAGTTGCCCAATGATATTGATGGAATGGGGAATATACTAAATAAAGTAAATGTTATATTTGTTGGTGTAGCAACAAGTTTACTTGTTCTGTTTTTTGTAATTGGTTTTTGTCAGGAAACAGTAAATGTAAGAGATGAAATGAGATTTGATAGTATTGTAAAGTATCTGGTGCGTTTATGTATGGCAGAATATTTTACTGTAAATAGTAAGGAAGTTCTTACCGCTATTTTAAAATGCTGTAAAAATTTTTGCAAACTACTGAAAAAATATTTTAAAAAGGGAAATGCGAAGTTAAGCATAACAGCTACAGATAAAAAGTTAATTGAGGACTGTGGCTTTGGCTATCAAATATTATTGCTGATGATAGCATTTTTAGTGGGATGCTTATTAATTATAATGGCATTTTCTATCTTATATGCTACCTATGCCCGTATGTTAAAAATATTGCTATTGATACCATTTGGCAGCCTAGCGTTTTCTACTATGGGTGGAGGTGGAGAAGTCGGAAGAGTGTGTGTTAGCTACTTAAAATATTTTATGGCAATTGCATTAGAAGCAGTAACCATAAGTACAGCCTTGATTTTTGGCTCTGCATTAATGAAGTTTGGAACTATAAATCTAGGATATAAAGCTGGATGGTTAGTTGTATTAGAACATCTAATCTCCATGCTTTTCCAGGCAGCTATTCTTACAGGAACAGTAAAAAGTGCAGAGCATATTACAAGAGAAATGATAGGACACTAGCTAGGAGGAAGTAAAATGTTAATAATAGATGTACATAAGGACTTGGACGAGTATAAAGGAAGTGCCATGATGGGACTTCCTTGGAAACAAGCGGCTGCATTTGTAGTATCTGCGGGTATATCTTTAGGAACGGTCTTAATTTTAAAGGATAAGATTGGATTGACGTTAAGTTGCTACTTGAGTATGCCAGTTGTAATGCCAATTGCTTTGAATGCTTTTTATCAAAAGAATGGAATGAATTTTACGCAATATATTTCAAAGAATTGGAAGATGTTGTTTCAGAAGCCTCTATTGTATGTATCAGAGGAAGGACCTAAACAGATAAATTCAAAAGAAAGTTTAGAGACAGCAGGAACGGGAAAACAACCTGGAAATAAAAAGAGAAAAAAGCGAAAAATAGGAAAAAAGGCGTTCTTTGGACAAAAGTTTAAACAGTTAAAGAGTGCAGATGAACCGTTATATGCGACACCCAAAAGTGTGCAACAGACAATCGAGATTAGGAGCATATCTAAGTCGGGAATATTTGAAGTTGCAGAGGGAAAATATACAAAAACATATCTTTTTTCGGATATTAATTATGTAACACATAATCGAGAGGGACAATTATCTTTGTTTGAAAGATGGTGTGTAATTTTAAATTCTTTTGATATACCCTTTAAAATAACGATTAGTAATAAAAATAAGGATAAAGAACGTACCAAGGAAGAATTGTTATTTAAAATGCAACAGGACGGTTTTGACAGGTATCGTGAAGCATATAACGAGATTATAACAGGTAAAATCGATGAGGGACAAAAAGGAATTGAGCAGGAACGTTATTTGACAGTTCTTATTGAGAGAAATAGTTTTGAAGAAGCAAAAGCACAATTTATTACTTTGGAAATGAATTTAAAACAGTATTTTATGGATGAATTGGGGTCAGTGCTTATTCCACTAGATGCAGAAAAAAGATTACAGGTTTTACATGACTTTTATCGCATGGGAGAAGAAGGACAATTTACATTTGATTTTGAAGAAAATGTAAGGATGAACAGAGATTTTAGAAATGACATTTGTAATACAATGCTTAAATATCTACCAGATCATATAGAAGATGAAAGAAAATTTTGTAGGGCATTGTTTTTAAAAAAGTGGCCATCTTCTCATTCAGATGAGTTTTTAAATGAACTGGTATCTGTGCCGATCCATTCTATCGTGTCTATTGATTCCGTACCAATTCCCAAAGATATTATTGATGCAGAGCTAAAAAGCAAATACTTGGGCATAGAGGATAAAATCCGAAAACAACAACAGAAGCGAAACAAAAATAATGATTTTGCTACAGATATCTCTTATGTAACACAGAAGGAAAAGGAAGATTTAGAAATTTTAATGGATGATATACGTGATAACGACCAATCAATGTTTTGGACATCTGTAACTATTATTTTAACGGCAGAGGGAAAGGATGAACTTGATAAGGCAACGGATACCATGAAGAAAATTGCCAAAAGAAGAGGATTTCAGATGGAAACACATCTTTTACAGCAAAGGGAAGCTTTGAATACGGCATTGCCAATAGGAGTAAGGCAGGTGTCAACAATGCGAACTTTAGTAACAAGCGAATTGGGTGCATTGATACCGTTTAATGTACAAGAGTTAAGCCTGCCGAGAGGAACATACTATGGTAGCAATCAGTTATCGCATAATATTATTTGTGGGAACAGAAAATCTTTAATAAATGGAAATGGTTTTATATTTGGTGTACCTGGTTCTGGAAAGAGTATGGCAGCAAAACAGGAAATGGGTAGCGTATATTTGAATACTTCGGATGATATTATTGTTATTGATCCGCAGAATGAGTATTTTGATATAGCGGAAAAATTTAAGGGAGCAATAGTAAATTTATCCGCGGATACAGATACCTATATTAACCCTTTTGATTATGCAGAAACATCAAGATTAGAAGAGGTCATTGTAGAAAAAACGGAATCTATGCAGGGAATTGCGGAACAGTGTGCGAATGAGCCATTAAATGGAAAACAAAAAAGTGTAATTGATCGCTGTGTACGTATGCTATTTAATAGTATAGAACGGGAAGAATATGGCAAGAAGATTCCGACTATGTTGGATTTTTTTACTATTCTTCAGGGGCAGGAGGAAGAAGAAGCAAAGGATATTGCTCTGATTTTAGAAAGATTTATTAAAGGATCTTTGAACATTTTTAGTCATAAAACAAATGTGAGTGTGGATAATCGGTTGACAGTATATGGAATACGAGATTTAGGAGAGGAATTATCGCCAGTGGCTATGCTCGTTATGATGTCCAATATTTCAGCAAAGATTGAAAAAAATGCATCTATTGGTCGTGCAACCTGGTTGTATATTGATGAGCTTCATGTATTGTTAGACAAGCAGCTTGCTGCTAAATTCCTAGAAAGTCTTTGGAAAAAGGTACGTAAATTGGGAGGTATTTGTACAGGAATAACCCAAAACGTAATTGATATATTAAGAAATCCAATTTCTGCAACTATGGTAAATAACAGTGAATTTACATTGATTATGAAACAATCACCAAAGGACAAGGAAAAAATTTTGGAAGCAATCGAAATTTCGGAGGCACAGTTACGATATGTAACACATGCACAAAGTGGTACTGGTTTGCTTCGGCATGGGGATGTAATTATTCCAATGGATGCGAGAATGGAAAAAACAAGTCTGATGTATCAATTGTTTAATACTAATATGCATGAAAAGGCAAATTTATTACAAAAGGAGAAGCTGCATGCAGAATAGAAGAAAAACAGTCAGAGTGGGGCGGAATTATCCGTCCCATAATTATAATGTACATATTAATGGCAAAAAAGGCAGTAGAGAAAAGCTAGTTAAAAATATATCCAGGAAATATGTTATTACCTCCAACAGAAAAAAAGTGAAAAATATCAAGATTAATAGAGGTGCAGGTGAAAGGCAATATAGATATCCCAAAAAAGTATATAGCAAAAAAAACAAAGCTATAAAAATAAACAGTGTCAGGGTTTCTTCAGGAAGAAGAACAAAAAAAATTGGTATTAGGCAGGAAAGAATATCGAACAGAAAAATAAAGCAATACAGAAAAATCAAATCTGTAATAAGAATGAATGCACGTAAAAAAGCGTCAAGGGTAGTATTTTGTCCTGTTAAGAAAGAAAATTTACAAGAGCGGACAAAATATAGAGAAAAAAGTATAGAGCAACAGGTAGAGAAAAAGAAGAAACGCCAAAATCGTGGATTTATAAAAGATGCTGCATTTTCTGTAGCGAGAGGAGAGATGGAAGCTCAACAGGGAGGAACAGAGCTACTAGAATCAGTGGAGACATTACAAACTGTATGATCTCTCGGAATCTTGAGAGAGCATGCCAGCAAAACTCTGGCATTGAACTTTGACAAGTAAATATTATTCTTGAACGTAAAAATGAGCACAAGAAATAAACATAACTGTCGCTATGTTTCAAAAAATGAGA
>OKRU01001909.1_pt1 | contig 19833 bp, 18 predicted proteins | sample 1601131 | NCBI WGS metagenome assembly OKRU01 (sample SAMEA3541558, study PRJEB24748) | human gut metagenome | biome: human gut; feature: human-associated habitat; material: faeces | place: China | collected 2012
AAAGCTGCACCATCGGACTTAACAGATTTTAGTACATTTATCACCACACAGAGTTACTTTATGCCCGTCTTTAAGCAAACGCAGACATAAATGACTTCCTATGAAACCTAATCCACCGGTAACGACAATAGCTTTTCCCATAAATACACAAAAATTAATTCATTATCACACCATCAACTTTCGCCTATGATGTCTTTACAACTATCAATATTCAAACGTAGCAGTCTGTACACTACCGTCAGACATAGTTACATTGACTTCATACATACCTTTTCCAAAATCATCCAAATCGAATGTTAAAGAATTATTACCATCAATAGGGATAAATTCTGTACTATCTACTTCTGAATCATTCATATTGACAGAAACAGTTACAACTTCGTTAATATTGCCAAATGCAATCTCCATAAAACCATCTGAGTAAAGTTTGCCTGTAACAACAGGTGATAATGAAAAAGGTTTGACAATATCATCATTCTTATCAATATCACCACCTCTATTATTTACTTTAAATTCCAACCATAATAAAACGGAAAGTGAATCACTAGTCATTTCGGCTCTTGCATTTGTTGGCAAGCTCATACCTAACAACATTAACGCAACAAGTACAATGTTTTTCATTATTCAATTAATTTTTATTTTAGTTAAACATATTGCAATATTAGACCTTTCAAACTGATTACGCAAATCATTATTACAAGCAAAAGCATAAACATCTGATTTACAAAATTTAAAACATTTTGCTTACCTTAAATTGTAACATCATTTAATGGTTATTATAATAGAAATCCAAAGCATAGGAGCAATTCCGAGCGCTCAGGATGAAGATTTTGAGCGCTCGGAATGATCTCGGCAAGGGCTCGAGAATCAATAAAGATTTAAATCGGTACCTCATTTAAATTGCCGAAACTAAAAAATTAAATACTTTTGCAGAAAAGAAAATTAATATGGAAAAAATCAAATACATATTCTTAATCCTATCTGTAATCAATATTCTTTCATGCTCAAATTGCGACATACAAAATAAGCTTGAGGATATAAGTACATACATATGTACACACCCTGACAGTGCAAGAAAGGAGCTAAATAAAATAAACAAATCTGAACTTACAACAAAAGCACTTCGTGCGCATCATGCACTTCTTTCATGCGAAAGTGAATATCTCACAAAATGTACAGTAGACGACTCCACACTTAATATAGCATCAACATATTTTTTAGAAGGTAAAAATGGAATTGTGTCCCAACAAATGGAAACAGAACTCTTGTGCATATACAAAGATATATACAATAAACCTGCAGAAACATTAGCAAAACTTCTGAATATGGAAAAACAAATAGATGCATTATCATCGCCATACTTCAGAGGGATGTTAGAAAGTTTTATTTTAATTATATACTACAATAGCCATGAATACAATAAAATGCTAAAACATGCTTATAAAGAACTCAAATATGCAGATGAAAGTAAAAGCATATCAAGAATAGTGAATAGTAAGTTTCATATAGGTACAGCATTCAAGAACATGGGTATGTTAGATTCTGCATATATAAATTATAGTTACTTTAAAAAATATGAACACGTACTTGATTCAACAATTTTGTCCGTTGCCTATCATAACATAGCAGTGTTGCAAAAAAACACAAGTACTGCTGATAAAAAAAATATCATCTTAGCCCTACAAAACTCCTTAAAATACAATACAGAGCGAGAAGACAGTGCTAGAACCTACTTACAAATTGCTCAATATTATTTTAACATTCCAGAAAAAGAAAAAGCCGACAGTTTTCTAAATATATTCTACAGGTGTATTAAAAGAAATGATTATGATTCATTTTACAATATATCAAAAACTCTCAATAATTATTACGAAAAAACAGGCAATATTGATTCAGCTAACAAATATAAAGGAGAGATGTTGAAATATGGAGAACTTCGTGACTCTGCAATAAAAGCCAGCCGTGTTATGGAAATAACGCATCAAAGTGAGATGGAAGAAATTGAAGAGGAATCGCAGACAAAGATTGCGACAATTTCCATCATTTCTGTTGTCGCTATTGGAGCACTATTGTGGGGTATCGCTGTATATAGGGGCAAGAGGAACAAACTGAGGCAGGAATATAGCGACAACGTGGAGAAGTTGCATAAGATTCAGGAAGAGCTTGAGGAGGCTAAAGAAAAGGAAAGAGCATCAAGAAGAGCTATTGCTTCAGAATCTCAAAGACACAGGTTTGAAGTAAAAAGGCTGACGGACATGGCTGACACTTACAGCATGAAAGTATTAGCAATGCTGACTAAGAACGGCTGTACAGATTTCAAGCCTACAGCAGCCATATCAGAACAGTTCTATACCAGCATCAACAACGTATACAGCAAAACGGATAAAGGGAAAGACTTTGTAAAAAAGATTACAGAGGCTTGTCCAAGCATAAAAGATCGTGAATTATTCATCTGCATTCTATACAGAGAAGGAATCAATAACGACAAGACAATATCAAATATCCTAAACGTTACAGACGGCACATTCAGAACCATCAAAAGCAGATTGAAAAAGAAGCTGGAAGAAGTACCTGAGAATTGTTATATAAATGAAATTCTAAAATCCATAGGACAGTAAGAAAGTCTACTGTCCTTATCGACGAATACAAACCAAAGGCCGAAACAGCACAATGCAGGTTGTCGTCACTCATGCACCTTACCCTGCTCCGTCAAGCAATCACGAATCTTGAAAAGCATGTTTATAGGTCCTGAGAAATTTCTGTTGGCATAATAGAGCTGAGCAAGATGTGAAAGCTGTGCAACGCTGACCTTTACGCTCTTGATATATTGTCCGTGACCCAAGTCAACCTCATCGTCGTACTCATGTTCGTTGAACCACTTGACAAGTTCATCGACTTCTTCTTTAGTATATGTAGGTTTGTAGTTGTTCATAATCATTATTTTTTAGTTTTGTTTCTTTCTGTGAGCAATTTCACCATTATGCGCGCAGCCTTTGTCGATGCACCGGCTGGTCCGAGAGTCTTATGCAGAGTTGAATAGTCGGCACGCATTCCATCAAGGCGTGAACCGCCAGGAAGTATCATTTTCAATTCAGAACGAAGATTATCTACATTCATTCTGTCGGCAACAAGTTCTGTCACAGCCTCCTTGTTGAGTATGAGATTTACAAGAGATATGTACGGCACATGCAGAAAGAGCTTGCGCAGGAACGAAATGAGTTTACCGGCACGTATGTAGTAGCAGACAACCTGAGGTACTGAAAGTATGGCAGTTTCGAGAGTTGCCGTACCGGAAGTAACTAGTGCCGCCGTGGAATGGCGAAGGATTCTGTACGTCTGTCCAAAAACGAGCTTCACGTCAGCACCTTCAGGTATGAATTGACCATAGTAGTCCTTATCTATCCCTGGTGCACCGACCACAACAAGCTGATAATCGCGGAATGCAGAAGCAGCCTCGATCATCTGCGGAAGATTGTCTTTGATTTCCTGTTTTCGACTTCCGGCAAGAAGAGCAATGACAGGCTTTGAGGACAGTCCGTTGGATCGGGTGAAATCAGTAAATGTATCGGATGCAGACTTGTCAAGATATTCCTGAACAGCATCGACACATGGATTACCAACATAATGAATGGGATAATCGTGGCTACGATAGAAATCCACTTCGAAAGGCAAGATGGAAAACATCTCGGACACACACTTGCGTATGGTCTTGATGCGGTACTCCTTCCATGCCCATATTTTAGGAGAAATATAATAATAGACCGGTATGGACGTATTTGCAGAAATATACTCCGCGATGCTGAGATTGAAGCCCGGATAGTCAACAAGTATAACAACATCCGGATTCCAGGCAACAATGTCTTTCTTGCAACGGCTCATGTTCGACAATATAGTGCGCAGGTGCATGACAACCGGAATGAAGCCCATGTAGGCCAAATCGCGGTAGTGGCGTACAAGAGTTCCACCAACTGCCTGCATCTTGTCGCCTCCGTAGAAACGGAAGTCTGCAGCTGAATCTTCAGCACGAAGTGCCTTCATGAGATTGGAAGCATGCAAATCGCCTGACGCCTCACCAGCTATAATATAATATTTCATCTCTATATGTATAAGAAAATGATTAATTCAGTAAATGATGAAAGCTACATCGACAATGCCTTATCAAGTTCGCTGAGATACGAATAGGCCGTCATGTCGAGCTTTAGAGGAGTAACGGACACAAAACCGTCGCCCAATGCCGATGTATCGGTTTCAGAATCGTCATCGTCCCCGGTGAATTGTCCAGTGAGCCAATAGTATGTCCATCCCTTTGGATGTACAGACTTCTGCCATTCGTTTGTCCAACTGCCTCCTGACATACGGCATACCTTCATACCACGGAACTCATGAAGAGAAGGGAAATTGACATTCAGACAAATACCCTCAGGAAGAGGACGTGCAAGCACTGAGGAAACGATGCGCCTGACGTAGGGACGCAAAGGCTCAAAATCCGCATCGGGAGAAGTGAAACAACTTGAAAAACCAATAGAAGATATATGTTTCATGCATCCTTCAAGAACAAGGCCCATTGTTCCGGAATAGTGAACATTGACAGACGAATTATCCCCATGGTTTACACCTCCCAAAACGAGGTCAGGCTTACGCGCAACAACCGTTTCAAGCGCCAGCTTGATGCAATCGGTCGGTGTGCCAGAACAAGAATAGACCTCCATGTCCGGCTCCACTGATTCAGGTTCGATTCGTATAGGTGTTCTCGACGTGATGGACATGGCCGCTCCCGAACGCGGAGATTCAGGTGCTACAACTACAATATGTCCGAAATCCTTGACAGCATCGGCAAGAAAGCGTATGCCCTTGGCCTGCAGACCGTCATCGTTGGATATAAGAATGAGAGGTTTTTCGTTGTCAGTAATCATAAAAGAATTATAAACAAATGAATGGCTGTACTTATCCAATTGCGAAGCAACAGTACAGCAGACCATGACGCAAAGAGCGCCAACTGTCATACAAAAATACTGTTTTTTCAACAGAGACGGAATGATAAATGCTGTGAATATGCATGGCAAATACCTTTTAAGCATATTCACAGCCCATATATATAAAAAGAAACCGTCTGCCAAAACCACGACAGACGGTTATATATAAATTCAAATCGACAAATTATTACTGATTCTGTTTCTCGTCAACAGCGGCAATCTTTGCCTCGATTTCCTGAAGGTCGGACTTAAGTTTCTCAATCTTGCGATTTATTTCGTCAACAAGTCCGCTTCCGCTCTTTGAAGAAAGGTTGAGGAATCCGAGGTTGTTCTCGTATGTCTTGATTTCGTTCTTCAGAATCTCATACTGACGTGTGAGCTTGTCGCGCAGACGTCCTGTATCATTGCCCATCTCCTGCTTGAAGCGGTCAAGCCTTCTGCGTGATGCAGTCATGTTGGCTGCCTTGAAGAGACGATCGATCTGCTCTCTGTAAGCATTGTATAAAGTATCCTTTTCTTTGAAAGGAACATGACCGATGGCATTCCATTCATCCTGCAAAGTGCGAATCTGTTCTCTGAGTTCCTTCTCGTCAACGCCATCTGTTGCAACAGACTTAATCTTTTCGATAAGAGCCTTCTTCTTTTCGAGATTCTCAAGCTGCTCACCCTTTACAGAAGAAGTAGCCTTGTTCTTAGCTTCGAAAAATGCATCGCAAGCTCCGATGAAACGCTGCCAGAGAGCATCGCTGTACTTCTTAGGAACTGTACCGATTTCTTTCCAATCCTTCTGAAGTTTGATAAGTACATCCGAAGTAGCCTTCCAGTCAGTGCTGTCCTTGAGAGCCTCAGCCTTTTCACAAAGTTCACGCTTAAGCTTGAGATTTGCATTAAGACTATCCTTAACTCCCTTGAAGAATTCAGACTTGCGCTTGAAGAAATTGTCGCATGCAGCACGGAAACGTTCAAAAATCTTCACGTTCATCTTCTGAGGTGCAAAACCGATTGTCTTCCATTTAGCCTGCAATGAAGTAATCTGTTCTGTGCAAGCATTCCACTCGGCGAAAGTCTTCAGACTGTCGAGGTCCATACCTTCTATAACTTCGCAGATGGCAGTCTTCTGATCAAGATTCATCTGCTCCTGTTCCTTTCTCTTTTCGAAATGCTCCTGATGTCTCTTGTTGACAGCAGTAGAAGCCGCCTTGAATCTAGCCCAGATTTCCTCGCGAAGCTCACGAGCTACAGGTCCGATTTCACGGAACTCCTGATGCAGTTTCTGAAGCTGATGGAAAGCAGATATTACATCCGGTTCGTCAGCAAGCTTCTCTGCAGCTTCGCACAATGCTGTCTTGAGTTCGAGATTCTTCTTGAAATCGTATGCTCTGAATTCGTTGTTGAGCTTAAGAGTATCATAGAACTGCTCAACATTGGCCTGATATGTTTTCCATAGATCAGTAGCCTTTTCTGCCGGAACATCCTTTATTTCGTTCCACTCCTTCTGAAGAGCCTTGAAGTCGTTGTAAGACTTGTTCACTTCATCAGGATTAGCCAGGATGGCCTTGATCTTTTCAATTATTTCGAGTTTCTTGTTGTAATTGTTTTCCTTTTCGCGTTCCTGTTCCTGGATCTGTTCGTTGCGTTTTTCACGTATGATAGCCATCTGTTCCTTGAATTCCGGTTCTTCGGCATTGACAGCAGGCATGTATTCATCAGGGTTGCCCCCCTCTTCGAGGTACTTCTTGTAGCTCTCCTCGCTCTGAGTCTTATGAAGTCTGTAGAAACAACTCTTGAGCGCTTCCAGTTCCTGTCGCGAGATAGGTTCGTTGCCGGAGGCAAGCTGTTTCAATCGTTCGATCACTTCTGCCTTGCTGTTCATCTGAACAGTGACATGCTTTCCTTCCGTATCAGCAGCGCTCACATTGTCATCGCCTTCAGATACATTGTTTGTACTTTCATTGGCATCACATGCGGGTTCTGCAACAATCGAGTTTTCTGCCGACTGCTCAACCTGAGGCATATCTTCGGCATTCTGAATGTCCGTCATCACTTTGATTTTAAGTTAGTAAATCTATGAAAAAATAATTTATATTCTGTTTCACATTGAGCCACAAACTTATAAATTAAAATTCAGTTTTCATATTTTTTGACAATATTTTTGTATAAGTGGCCAATTTTTATGCAAGCAGGAAGCCAACGTTCCCTGCTTGCATGCTCGTTATACATAAAGAACAGATGCAGTCTAGTTACGGCGAATGTCCTTTTCTGCCATATTTGTCAGTTCGATAAAGTCCTCAACAGACAGCTGTTCAGGACGACGATTCATGATTTCGAGAGACAGCAAAGGTGAGTCCTTGCCGACAATCTGCTTCATGCCGTTGCGGAGCATCTTACGACGCATTGAAAATACGGCCTTGACTATACGACGGAAAAGCACATCATCGCATCCCAACGATGTGCGCGAATTGCGTTTGAGGCAGACAACAGCGCTCTTGACCTTAGGAGGCGGATTGAATACATTTTCATGAACTGTAAAAAGATATTCTATGTCATACCATGCCTGAAGCATTACGCTAAGCACGCCATAGGCCTTACTGCCCGGTGCAGCACACATGCGCTCAGCAACTTCTTTCTGAATCATGCCGGTACAGCACGGAATCAGTTCGCGGTTGTCAAGCATCTTGAAGAATATCTGACTGGAAATATTGTAAGGATAATTGCCAGTAAGGACAAAACTGCGCCCTCCAAATACTGAGGCAAGATCCATCTGAAGAAAGTCCTGCTGGATTATGTTGTCGCCCAACTCAGGAAAATGTTCATGAAGATAAGGCACAGACTCAAAATCAATTTCTACAACTTTAAGCTCGCGATTCTTCTTTAAAAGAAACTGTGTAAGCACTCCTGTACCAGGACCGACCTCCAACACAGGTATGGAAGGGCAAACATCAACAGTATCGGCGATGGACGAAGCAACATTCATATCTGTAAGGAAATGCTGCCCCAGAAATTTCTTCGGCTTTACTACATTCATAGAATATTCCAAATAATATAAAAAATTACAAGGCTTAGGCATACAGCCATAAAAGGAAACGGCCAAACCTAACCGACGGCAAAGATATGGATTTTTCACTAGTTTTCAGTTATAAAGAGCAAAACGTCTGTTTTATAGTGCTGTAAAAAACGACGAACGGACGAACTGCTTTCATATCGTCAAAAGAATATGCACACTTATCAACACGATATAAAAGATGCCGGAAAAAGAACAACATACATCAAGACTGCGGACAACAATAAAAATAAATGTAAAAATGGCAATCACAGCACGCCTGTTATAGATTCAATGGGAATAAATGCCTATATTTGAATTAGATAACATACCAACAAACAACAAGATGATATTTTTCCACAGACATAGACACAAATCCCATCGGAAGGGCTCAACCTTGCAGACAACTGTATTTGCCATAGTTGCCGTCGCAACAGTGTTTCTACCTGATATCTATATATGGGACAACTATATAAGTAATACAACCGAAACATTCGGAGCAATCATGTGGTGGACACCTGCATCACTGATTGTATGCACAATGCTTATGTGGAAATCAGGAAGATGGCACAACCTTCTGCTCAGAACATTTTTCGGTCTGGCTCTGTGTACGGTACTTCCCAAACTGATATTCACAATCATATCTGTTGTTGGACGAGGACTTGCCACCGTATGGCCTCCGTTGGGTTATGTTGCAGATATTGTGGCTGTAGTGATTGCCTACGCAAGTCTGTGTGCATTTGCATACGGTCTTACAATAGGATGGAGAAAACTTACAATAAAAGAAGACACTCTGACGTTCGACAATCTTCCCAAGGCTTTCGACGGATATAAGATACTTCAATTCTCAGACTTGCACGTAGGAACATTCAGAAGCGACAAGAAGTTCGTCAAGAAGCTGGTTAAAGCCATCAATTCACAGAATGCCGACCTAATCGTGTTCACAGGCGACCTGGTGAACGTACATCCGGGAGAACTGCACCCTTACTTGAATGTGCTCAACAATCTACATGCAAGGGACGGCATATACTCGATTCTCGGCAATCACGACTACTGCGAATACAGGCATTACAGGGCCAAGGACGGAGCCAGCAAGAATGTGGACAAACTGAAAAAAATGGAAATGGATTTCGGATGGAACCTGCTTCTGAATGAATTTACAACAATAGAAAGAGACTGTGAAAAAATCACACTTATCGGTGTTGAAAACTACGGCAAACCTCCTTTCAAATCATACAGCGACCTGACAAAGGCCATGGATGGCACGGATAAAGAAGGATTCAAAATCCTGCTAAGCCACGATCCGGCACACTGGAACAGTGAAATTACAACGGACACCGACATAGATTTAACTCTATCAGGCCATACTCATGCCATGCAGCTGCGCATAGGGCGTTTCTCGCCTGCAAAATGGAGTTCAAAGGAATGGGGAGGCATATACAGAAATGGCAGACAGGTGCTTTGTGTTTCGTCGGGAATAGGCGGAACCATGCCGTTCAGACTGGGAGCATGGCCGGAAATAAACGTAATAACCCTTAAGAGAAGTATATGAAATGTATACCAATTGCTAATAGGTGTATACTTATGCACCATAACCAACTTCTTGTTTGGTCAATTAGCGAAAATGGAATATATTTGCATTTAAGCCATAAAGAAAACGGCTGATTCCGACACGGAACAAATGCCGAAAAGAAGGCTATTGACAACAATAATAACAGCACGAACTTGAAACTTGATACAACAACGGCAAAAAATGCCATAAACATAGTACTGCCGATAGTGCTCGGAGGAGGAATCCTTTACTGGATGTATAGAGGGTTTGACTTCGGCAAACTCAGCGATGTCTGCATGCACGAAATGGACTGGTGGTGGATGGGATTTTCACTGATATTCGGAGTAACGGCACAGATGTTCAGAGGACTTAGATGGAAACTGGCGCTGGAACCGCTGGGAGAAAAGCCTAGAACAGCAAACTGCATCGATGCAATATTCATTTCGTATGCATCCAGCATAATTATACCACGTATCGGCGAGGTATCGAGATGTGGCATTCTGAAACAATATGACGGCACGTCGTTCTCCAAATCTCTAGGAACAGTAGTTACAGAAAGAGTCATTGACTCCATACTGGTCATGGTGATGACAGTTGTAACCTTCCTGCTGCAGATAAGGATGTTCAGCACGTTCTTCGACAAGACCGGCACAAATCTGAACAGCATTACCGAAAGATTTACGACTACAGGATACATTGTCACAGCAATATGCGGAGCGGCGGCAATATTCTTCATCTGGTTCCTGACAAAAAGGATTGCAGTGTTTGCAAAGGTCAAGGAAATGATGGGAAACATGAAAGCCGGAATCCTGTCGCTGAAAGACGTAAAAAACAAATGGCTTTTCACGGCATATACGCTGTTGATATGGATAAGCTATTTCCTGCATTTCTACATTACATTCAACTGTTTCGGATTTACTACGGACTTAAGCATATCAGTAGCCCTCGTGGCTTTCGTAGTGGGCAGTATAGCAGTGATTGTACCAACCCCAAACGGTGCCGGACCTTGGCATTTCGCAGTAAAGACCATATTGGTTCTCAACGGTGTCGGCGAAGACGATGCTGTGACATTTGCACTGATCGTACATACCATACAAACTTCACTGACTGCTCTGCTAGGCGTTTACGCAATACTGGCACTGCAAGGAAGAAAAATCAGAAAAGAAATCAAAGAACAAATAGGACAACCCTTTAACAAATAACAATATGGAAATATATGAATTGGAACCACAAAATGTGTGGCGCAACTTTTATTCTCTGACTCAGATTCCACGTCCATCAGGACACACAGAAAAAGTGGCACAGTTCTTGGTAGACTTCGCCAAGAAAAACGGCGCTGAAGCTTTTATAGACAATGCAGGAAACGTTGTTATGAGAAAGAAGGCTACAGCCGGATATGAGAACAGAAAGACTGCAATACTTCAGGCACACATGGACATGGTGCCTCAGAAGGCAAAAGACAGCAACCACAACTTTGAGCAGGATCCTATACAGACCTACATAGACGGCGAATGGGTAAAGGCAAAGGGCACAACACTGGGTTCAGACAACGGAATGGGTGTTGCAGCCGCAATGTCTATAATTGAAGATACTACTCTCGAGCACGGACCGATAGAGGTTCTTATCACAAATGATGAGGAAACCGGCATGTACGGTGCATTCGGACTCGAAAAGGACACTCTCAAAGGCAAGCTGCTTCTCAATTTGGATTCTGAAACAGAAGGAGAAATAACTATAGGATGTGCAGGCGGAATGGACGTTGTATGCTCTATGGAGTATCAGGAAATCAACGTCAACAAAGAAGGCATGCAGGCTTACAAAATCGACATCAAAGGTCTCAGGGGCGGACACTCCGGTCTTGAAATCAATGAAGGCAGAGCAAATGCCAACAAGCTTATGGCACGCCTGCTGTTCGCAGCAGTCAATACCGGCTGTGCATGGTTGTGCTCATGGCATGGCGGCAACATGAGAAATGCTATACCAAGAGACAGCGAAGCAGTTGTATTGGTTCCGCAGGCAAAAGAAGAGGAGTTCAAAGCTCTCGTTGAGAAGAGCCACAAGCTGTTCAACGAAGAATTCGATCTGATTGAAAACGGCAACATACATCTCAGTGCTGAAAAATGCGATGCTCCGGAAAAAGCTGTTCCTGAAGATGTACAGGAAAACCTGATCAATGCTGTGATGGCAGCACATGACGGTGTTCTGCGTATGACACCTTCTATTCCAGAGGTAGTAGAAACATCTTCAAACCTTGCGATAATTTCTATCGACGGAGGAAAAGCAGAAATAGCGATATTGGCAAGAAGTTCACGCAACAGCATGAAACTTTACCTCTGCAACTCTCTTATGTCCTGCTTCTCAATGGCCGGCATGAAAGTGAAATTCGAAGGAGGATATGACGGCTGGCAGCCTAACACGAAATCAGAACTCGTGAAGCTCATGTCGAATGTATACTCAAAAATGTTCGGCAACGAACCTAAAATACAGGTTTGTCACGCAGGACTGGAATGCGGTATAATCGGTGCTACATATACAGACATGGATATGGCATCATTCGGCCCGACACTCATGTCGCCTCACACTCCTGATGAAAGATGTCTCATACCGACTGTAGGCAAGTTCTACAACTATGTGACAGAGATTCTCAAGAATATCCCGGAGGAATAAAACAACGTGAACTGAATCATCAACCCTAAACAAACAGAACCGGCATCATGGCATACAATCCGAATAAAGAACTGAAGCTGTACTATTCGATAAGCGAAGTGGCACAGATGTTCAATGTCTCGGAAACTCTTCTGAGATATTGGGAAAAAGAATTCCCAAACATTGCACCCAAAAAGGCAGGAAGAGGCATCAGACAATACACCAAAGAGGACATTGAAGAAGTCAGATTGGTATATCATCTGGTAAAGGAACGAGGCATGACGCTATCTGGTGCGCGTTCTGTGATAAAGAGGGACAAAGGCGGTACCAACAGACAGATTGAGGTGATAGAGAAACTGAAAGCCATCAAGGAAGAGCTTCAGGCTATAAACAAATCACTCAATGGACTGACATAGCGTTTATTTCCGTCAAGCTACAGAATCAAAGCCGTGCCGCATACGACGTATGCGATACGGCTTTTTTCATGCGATGTTACATGTATACAAAAACAAGCCGGACTCCAAATCAAAAGATACATCTTGGAGTCCGGCTTGATAATTTAATGAACGTCTTGACGCAATATCAATGCGTATGTCATAACAAGCATCAAATACGTGCAACAGTCTTAATATCTGGAATTTTCTTCAAATTGTCAATAATTACTTCTACATCGTCCGTATCGTGAACATAAACCTGAACACGTCCTTCAAAAAGTCCATCATCCGACTCTATCTCCAATTTACGAATGTTGACATTGAGAAGTTTTGAAATCACCTGCGTAATCTGATTAAGAAGACCTACTTTATCAATTCCCTTCATATATATATTTACAGGGAACAGAAGCACCTTGTTGGTATTCCATTTAGCAGCCAAAACCCTATTGCCGTGACTGCTTTTCAGACGTATGGCTGTAGGACACTGGAGCTTGTGTATTGCAATATGGTTGTTGTCATCTATAAATCCCATAACCGGGTCACCAGGAATAGGTTTGCAGCAATCCGACAGTGTGTACTGACCACTGATAGTATCCTCAGTCAGGATAAGAGTCTGCTTGCGGTCTATAGGCTTTGTAGACTTTTCAATCTTCTGTTCTGGAGTCTTATCCGCATGCTTGCGTCCAAACTTAAAAAGATTCTTAAACGAAAGTGAAAGCACTCCGCTCTGCCTGCCACGCAATGCGTCAGCATCTTCCGGACCAAGAACGACCTGTTTCTTACCTAAAGCAGAATAGAAAGCATCGACTTTGCTCATGCCATGCTTACTGCACAGCTTTTCGACATTTATAGAGTTCTTCTGAATGTCTTCCTTCTTAAAGAAGTCATCCAAAATCGCTTCACCGGCCTTACGGGCATCTCGTTCTTCACGACGCAGGATGGAAAGAATCTTTGCAGTAGCCTTAGCTGTAGTAGCAATATTAAGCCAAGACTCCTGAACATACTGAGACTTGGACGTAAGTATCTCCACCTGGTCACCGCTCTCAAGCTTGTGGCTCATAGGTACAAGCTTGTGGTTGACCTTTGCACCAATGCAATGACTTCCTACAAACGTGTGTATGGAGAAAGCAAAGTCGAGTGCCGTACTTCCTGCCGGAAGCGTGCGCAACTCGCCTTTTGGAGTAAAGACGAAAATTTCAGATGCAAAAAGATTGAGTTTGATGGTTTCAAGAAAGTCCATTGCATCCGGCTGAGGATCATCAAGTATTTCCTTGATGGTTGTCAACCATTTGTCGAGTTCGCTTTCACTAGCCTGCTCTGTCTTGTCGCCTTCCTTATATTTCCAATGGGCGGCAAATCCCTTTTCCGCAATTTCGTCCATACGACGGCTACGGATCTGCACCTCTATCCATTCTCCCTTATGGCTCATGAGGGTGACATGGAGCGCCCGATAACCGTTGGCCTTAGGATGGCTTACCCAATCGCGCAGACGATCTGGATGCGACTTATATATCTTGCATATTGCAACATATATGTTAAAGCATTCCCTATATTCTTCTTCGAGGTCCGCAGTATCGAATATGATTCTTACAGCAAGTATATCGTAAATTTCCTCGAATGTTATATGCTTGTTCTGCATCTTGCACCATATAGAATATGGAGACTTGATGCGGGCCTTGATTTCATACTTAAGCCCCATACGGTCAAGACTGGCCCTTATTGGAGCTGTGAACTCATCAAAGACGGTGTTTCTCTCGGCTTCCGTAACAGCCAGCTTATCGATGATCTGCGCATACTCGTATGGATACTCGTATTTGAAACTGAGATCCTCCAGTTCGGTTTTTATGGTATTAAGTCCCAAACGATTTGCCAGTGGAGCATATATGTAAAGCGTTTCACCAGCTATCTTATACTGCTTGTTGACCGGCTGCGAACCGAGTGTACGCATATTGTGCAGTCTATCGGCAATCTTTATAAGGATAACTCTGATGTCTTCGCTCATAGTCAAAAGAAGCTTCTTGAAATTCTCAGCTTGAGCAGAAGCATGATCACCGAATATGCCTCCGGAAATCTTTGTCAATCCGTCAACAATGCGCGCAACCTTCTCACCGAACATGTTTTGAATATCATCGACTGTATAGTCGGTATCTTCGACAACATCGTGCAGGAGTGCGGCGCATATAGACGTGGAACCAAGTCCTATTTCCGTACACGTAATCTGCGCAACGGCAATAGGATGCATGATATAGGGTTCGCCAGAAAGACGTCTGACGCCCTTATGTGCATGCCTTGCAAAGTTGAAGGCCTTGGTAATCACCTCCACCTTCTTACGGTGCCGGCTTGCAATATAAGAATCAAGAAGGTTCTGAAACGCTTCATTAACCATCTTTTCTTCATTCTCTTCTTTTGTAAGTAGCTCTTCCATAAGACCGGTAATTAATGACTATTTTGTCAAACGTTAAACATCACCAATGCTGATATCCATAAGGACACTTACATAGTAAACGATGCACGATATCAGACATCACAAGCCTATCAGCGTACACGTATTCTCTGTCCTGGACGTATCATTGTACCTCTGATGCCGTTGAGACGTCTCAATTTAGAAACAGTTGTTCCGTTTCGCTTAGCAATTTCCGACAGTGTATCGCCCTTTCTAACCTTAACTGTTTTAGTGCGTGTACGTGAAGACTTCTTTGTGCTCTGCTTTTGATTGTCTACAGTTTCCGAGACATCTGCAGTCACAGAACGTCTCATCTGTACATTGTCAAGCTTCATTGCATATATGCTGTCTTCATTCATGATGAATTTCTCGATATATGCCTGAGGTAGGCGCAAAGCATAATCAGCCGGTACGATATCATGTCTATACTGCGGATTCAGAGCACGAAGCTGTTCGACTGTAACTCCGCATCCATGAGCAATCTGATCAAGATGTACTTCCTTCGAAACCACTACCGTATCTGTTTCCATAGGAAGGTGAGCTTCCATTGGTCTTATTCCGTGCTTGCAGTAATAGTTCATTATATAATTGGCGGCAATGAATGCCGGAACGTAGCCACGCGTTTCCCTAGGAAGATATGCATATACAGTCCAATAATCTGTGCGCAGGGAATCTTTTGAAGATCTTGCTATAGCCTTGTCTACGTTGCCTTCACCACAGTTATATGCGGCAATGGCCAACCCCCAATCGCCGAAGCGGTTGTAAAGATCGCGCAAATATTTGGCTGCGGCATAGCTGGACTTAACAGGATCGCGTCTTTCGTCAACAAGTGTATTGACTTCCAGTCCATAACGTTTTGCTGTAGGCACCATAAACTGCCAAAGTCCAGCCGCTCCCACTCTCGAAACAGCTGTCGGACGTAATGCTGATTCTATAACTGGAAGATATTTCAGCTCCAATGGAACTCCATACATCTCGAGCGCCTCCTCAAATATAGGAACATAGAAATTAATGTTTCCAAGCATGACGGCAACAGAGTTACGGAGATCCATACAATACTTATCTATGAACTTTCGCGTAACATTGTTGATTGGCATCTCTATATTTGTAGGTATACGTGAAAGTCTCTGTATGAGTATGCTGTCGTTGTACGGCAGATCCTCAACAACTTCACGTCCTTCAGACAACCCATTGGCAACACCGTATTCGCTTAAGATTGTGTCTGCATCAGTTGTCATTCCATCAGGCATATCAAATGCCTCTATCTCACCGGTTTTGTCATTACGCACCTCAATCGTGTTCTGGGCCATTGCTCCACCGAACAGGCACGCCGACATAAACAATATTGCAATTCTCTTTTTCATATTCTGTCCTTTCAAAAGTTCAAACTGCACTGTATGCCATAAGAATTTGAACTTAATGATCTTATATTATTATCAAATCTGTTATGCTTGTCATTTATTATAGCCGGCTGGACTTTCATACTCAAATCACGGCTGATATCGAAGCTGGACAATTCAGCATCTACATAGGCATCAACTATGGAAAGAAGATAGACACCTATTATACAGAAAATGCTGAGGTCGCGATATCTTCTGTAATAGTTCTTTTTGTTCTGGAACAATGTTTTCAGACGTTCCATATTGGCATCAATATCATAACTTGGCGGAAGGAAATTCTCATAGCTGTTGGTGTTTGGATCATCATCCATAATATCAATATATGCCTGAGAATAATCTCTATACATCGTGTTGTTCCAGCTGAGAGCATACGCACATCCCACAAAAGCTCCATAAACTATCGGAAGTTTCCAATATTTACGGTTGTAAATTTGTCCACCTCCGGGGAAGACAACGGCATACCACATGGCACGCTTCGGATCCGGAATCCAGCGCTCGGTATTGATCACCTCACCTGTGACATAAGCAGAATCTGCCTTCAACGAAGCTATGGAAGCTGAATCTGCAGTATAAACCAAAGAGTCATTGGACAAACTGTCAACGCGTGCACCAGCAGAAGCGATAGTGTCACCTGCAATCCCGACAATACTGTCGTTGACAGCAAAATCACCGCGCGACAACGTATCAGAAACAACGGAGTCTGCCACTTCGGAATCCGAACCATACAGCTGTTCCCACAGGCCTGCAACAGGTTCTGATGCCGAAAAATCAAATGCAAATGAACTGAAAAAAGTGCAGATGCATCCGACAACAATCAACAAACAACGTCTATATAAATGTCCCATTTGGATTACTATAAAAAATATGGATTTGCCGCATCACAACCATACAAGTCATTACATCGGCATAAATACCATAAGAAAAAAAATAAAATTACGGTCACCTGATACGCTGACCGTAATTATACAATATCAATGTTCACTCTGCTGTACAAGCAGCGATTATCCTCTTCAACTCTTCTGCATCTGCAAAAGATATGCTGATTTTTCCTCCTCCTTTTGGAGTACATGAAATCTGCACCTTGGCTCCGATACGTTCCGAAAGGCGACTGCGCATACCAACATACTCTTCTGGAAGAGATTTAGCTGCAGTTGTCTTCACATGTTTATATTCGCCGTTTTCATTGATTTCCTTTATGAGTTCCTCAACCTTACGCACCGAATACCCCTTCTGCTGTATCTCTCTGAAAAGCTTCAGCTGAAGTTTAGGGTCTTCAAGTGAAAGCAGGGCACGTGCATGTCCCATGTCGATTTCATGGTTCTGCAAAGCGACCTGAACAGGTGCCGGAAGTTTGAGCAGGCGGAGATAATTTGCAATTGTAGTACGCTTCTTGCCCACACGATCGCTCAACTTCTCCTGAGTAAGTTCATACTGATCGATAAGATGCTGATATGCAAGCGCAATTTCTATGGAGTTAAGATCCTGACGCTGAATATTTTCAATCAGTGCCATCTCCATGACATTCTCATCGCTGGCCTTACGTATATATGCAGGAATAGACGTAAGTCCTGCCTGCTGTGATGCACGCCAACGACGTTCACCAGCAATAATCTGATACCTTCCGTTCTCCATCTCACGAAGAGTTATAGGCTGGATTATTCCAATCTCAGCTATGGAGTCAGCCAATTCGCGGAGCTGTTCTTCATCGAACTCACGACGCGGCTGGTTAGGATTAGCATCTATAAGATCTAGTCTGATTTCATTTATGGTAGACGAGCCCGCAGTTCGAACCTCTTCAGTAGATATAAGCGCGTCCAAACCACGTCCCAATGCGTTAAATTTCTTTCTTACAGCCATTTGTCAAGATTTTCTATTCAGCTTTACATCATATAAAATATTCACTAAGTCTTTGCAAATCATGCAAAAGCGCACAACGCCCAATCACTCGCGACTGATAATTTCCTTTGCGAGAGCCGAGTAATTCTTAGCACCGGTTGAAGTTGCATCATATAGAATACAAGGAATACCGTGACTTGGTGCTTCACTCAATTTGACATTTCGCTGTATGACAGTTTTAAAAACAAGTTCCTGGAAATGGCGTTTTACCTCTTCATAAATCTGATTCGCAAGACGTAGACGTGAATCATACATTGTAAGCAGGAATCCCTCAATCTCAAGCTGAGGATTAAGTTTCGATTTTATGATTTTTATGGTATTGAGAAGCTTGCTTATACCTTCGAGGGCAAAATATTCACACTGCACCGGTATTATTACCGAATCAGCAGCCGTAAGAGAGTTGACCGTAATCAGACCAAGAGACGGAGAACAGTCTATAAGTATGTAATCGTACTCACCCCTCAACGGATCAAGCACTTTCTTCATAACCCGTTCTCTATTATCAATATTGAGCATTTCAATCTCGGCGCCTACCAGATCGATATGCGACGGAATAATATCAAGCCCCTCTATATCTGAAGTGTAAATTGCTTCATGAGGATCTGCATTGTCAATTATGCAATCATAGATGGAAGTTTCGACCTGCTGAATGTCGACACCGAGTCCGGAAGAGGCATTTGCCTGAGGATCAGCATCTACAACCAGCACTTTCTTTTCAAGAGTTGCAAGAGAAGCAGCCAAGTTTATGGCTGAAGTCGTCTTTCCTACACCACCCTTCTGATTTGCCAAAGCAATAATTTTACCCATGTTTCTTCTTTTTCATTCATATACGCACATGCAAGTATGTACATATATATTCCATATTATATGCAAATATAGCGCTTTCCCAATACACAGTAAGCCTTTTTTCTATTTTTTAACGGAACACGCGTCAGCGCGAATTGCTGTATCCCTCTGCTTTCAATATCTCCACAACACGAGCCCGAAGATCACCCTGAATTACGATTTCGCCATCTTTAGCCGAGCCTCCTACACCACATCTATTCTTCAGGATACGTGCCAGCTCTTTCAAGTCTTCTTGACTTCCCACAAAGCCTTTCACCAACGTAACAGTTTTACCTCCACGGCCTGCCCGTTCCATACTTACCCTGAGTTTCTGGGCGTTACGAGGCAAACTTTCCTGTTCAGGTTCACTGTCAGATACAAATTCATAATCGGGATTTGTGGAATATACCATTCCCAATCTATGTTTCCAATCGTTATTACTCATACATACAAATATATTATTTGCAAAAATAGCAAATACATGTCAATGCATGAAAAGTAGCAGATGAAAAAAGATGCAAAACAAAAAAAACGAGATATCAGACTTGAAGTCGAATATCTCGTTTCATTGTCGGGGCAGCGTGACTCGAACACGCGACCGCCTGGTCCCAAACCAGGAACGCT
>OKRU01001911.1_pt1 | contig 19818 bp, 20 predicted proteins | sample 1601131 | NCBI WGS metagenome assembly OKRU01 (sample SAMEA3541558, study PRJEB24748) | human gut metagenome | biome: human gut; feature: human-associated habitat; material: faeces | place: China | collected 2012
GTGCATATGCACGCCCTATTTTTTATAAAGTTTTTTATAGGTTAATGCCTAGAATACTATCGGCAGAAACTTTGTAAAGATGGCATAATGCAATGAGATGGTGAATCGGCATTTCATTTGCGCCACGTTCATACCTTGCGTACATGGTCTGTGATGTGCCGAGATAGTCTGCGACTTCTTGTTGGGTCATTCCCCGACTTTCACGCAATTCTTTGATTGTCTTTGTGTAGTATGGCTTTGTCATAGTAGATACTCCATATCTGGAAAATTCATAAATTCTCAAAAAAGGCGTTGTAATCAACGTTAAAAATTTTGGCAAGAGCGATCAGTTCGGATACACGAATGTTATAAGTGCCACATTCGATCTGGGAATAACTGCTCCTGGAAATTTCTAATCCTTCCAGTTGCAAGCGGGCAACGATCTGTTCTTGGGTCAAATGAGATTGTTTTCGCAATGCGCGAATGTTATTTCCGATAGAAATATCTTGTTTGATTTTTTGCGCCATGTGATAAAACTCCAATCCAATAAATGCAATATATGTATTGCATTTGCATTGATTTTAGAATTTTTTCATCATATAATTGCAATGTATTCGTTGCAAAATAATGTTTACAGTTTGTATATGAAAAAAGAGGATAAAATATTTAGAAAATTAGAAATTTGCAATAATTGCTGACGGAAAGCAAGGACGGATGTGCTGCGAGTAAGATTATTTATACAGTTTTCTTTTTAGTAGGCAGTGGTGGAGTTTTCGTTGACTTTAGTAAATATATGTACTAAACTATCTATAACGCAATTACACATATAGGATGATGTGTGAAGAAACGGAAACGATACCAAATAGAAAGATATATAGTTTTCGGGAAACGGAGGATGAGAGGCATGAAAAACAAGTTATGTAAAAGATTGCTGGTAGGTGCAATGGCATGTTCGCTTCTACTGAGTGGCGTGGGTGGATTGAATAGTGTATATGCGGAAGAAGCAACCAGTGAGCAAGAGAGTGGGTATGATGTTGATAAACCTGTGATCGAATCCATTTCGATTGATAAGCAGGGCCAGACTATAAGCAAAGACACTCCGGTAAAGATTTCAGTGAAGGCGTATGATCTGGGAAGTGGGATAAGAAGTGTAGAGATTTGTGTGGCTTCTGAGGCATCCAATACATCTTATCAGGTAAGTGCATCCTATAATGATGTTACTGGATGTTATGAGTATACTATCTTGAATGCGGAGATAAATTCCAGTGCATTTAATGGAAAGACCTATCTTACAAGTGTAACGGTAAGAGATAATAACGGCAATAGTGCATATGGTACAGTAGGATCAGGAATATACACATCTGATAAAGATGATGCCTTATATTGGTTCAATTATCAGACAGACGATATGATAAAACCTACAATTGATTCTATAGAAGTTACTCCGGCAGGTGGTACCGTCACAGTAGGTGATAAAGTAGAGATTCTTGTAAAGGCATCAGATAATGTGGCGATTGATACGAAAAAAAATCCTGTGATCCAGTTCTATAATACATCTGGGATGACTTCGGCGGTATATAAACAAATTAGCACATACTTGCATTGGGATGATAGCAAGCAGGGTTTCTATGGTGTGATAAATATTACAAAGGAAACAGCCCCAGTGACTTATAATCTGGGACATGTCTATGATGTATATGATACGTCAGGCAATATGACTTCTCGATCTGTTTCTGATTTCCAAAATGCATGGTTTACAGTAGATAACCCAGATGCAGATATGGAAGCACCGGTAATAAAGAATATCAGTATGACACATGTAGGAGAAACAGTTGGTGTAGGTGATGAGATTACATTTTCTGTAGAGGCAACAGATAATGTCGGTGTGTATGCTATTACGGTAGAACTTTATCCGGCAACAAGTGCGAGTTATTTCGCTGGAAAGACTCTTTATTTGAGCCGGAACGGAAACTCTGATGTATATTCAACGACGGTAAAAGTGGATTCATCATGGTATGCTACGGAATGGTACATTGAGAGCGTTTCAGTAGCTGATGCATCACTAAATAGGATTTCAGCCCGTGGTTTTGATGGGAAAGCCTATACGAATTCTTTGGACAGTGTATTAGATAGTGGATTTTCACTGGAGGAAAAGTATTACGTTAATGTTAATCAAAACGGAAACTTTGTGTTGCCGTCGTATAGTGTCAGATTTTATTATTGTCAACCAGATGCAACTATGCAAGTAGAAACGATCCAGATTCCTCGAAGAACAAAGGTGAGTGAACTTGCAGATTATGCCAAGAATAACCTTTCATTGCAGGAAATACCTAATGTAAAATTGGACAGATGGAATTTTTGGGAATATGGTTCATCATCTGGAAAACTAGTATTAGGTGAGGGTGTGTGCGAAGCGCAATATGACAAAGAAAGAGTTTTATTTACTATATATAGTGAAGATGAGAGAGGTACTAATATTATTGCAACAAAAGGTATGTGGGGAACAGTAGGAGAAACCTTGAAAACACCAATTTTTGATGGATATAAAAATTTGCAATGGTATTGGGGAGAGATGGATCCGAAAGGTGATATTGCAGCAGAAGAGTTTGCAGGAACAGACTCCATTATCGTCAAGAAAACACCAGAGAATTATGGAACGAATACGTGGAATGAGTATTACGCCAAGGTGACAGATGCTAACATTTCCACAGATAACAAGGATAATACCGGAGACAACAATAACACTGGTAATAATGGAAATACCAATGGTAGCAATTCTGGTAACACAAATAATAGTGGAAACAACAATAATACAAACAACAGCGGCTCAAATGGTAACGGTAGTAATAGTGCGATAACACCGGCAAAACCAGCCGTAACATTACCGGAAACAAAGATCGCAGAAACTGTTACTGAGATTAAATCAGCAAAAACAGGTGTGACCATTAAAGTTGATATGGATGATGCGACTGTGGTTCCAAAAGAAATTTTAAAACAGGCACAGGGCAAAGATGTTAATGTTGTGCTGGAAATGAACGGTTATACATGGACGATTAACGGCAAAAATATTGCAGCATCTGATTTACAGGACATCAACCTTGAGGTAACACGTAATACAAATTATATTCCAAGCGGTATCGTATCAGCTATTGCAGGCAATAATCCTGTAGAGCAGATTTCGCTGACTTACAATGGAAACTTTGGCTTCAAGGCAGATCTTACAATCAACGTTGGAAAACAGTATTACGGAAAATATGGCAACCTTTATTACTATGACAGTGATGGCAAGATGGTACTGATGAATGCGGGAACTATTGATAAGGATGGAAATGTGACCTTAGGATTTAGCCATGCATCTGAGTATGCCATTGTCATTACAGATGTTCCGGCATCACAAAATCAGAGTGATGGACAAGTACAGACAGGACAGAATCTTTCATCACCGAAGACGGGAGATACTTCTGTAAACTACCTGTACATCATGATGGTGTTAGCAGGAACTGCAATGTTTGCGATGCTGGTATATGGTCTTATGAAGGATAGAACAAGTGCTAAGTAAATATGATAAGGAGAAAAAACATGAGAGGTATTGGTAAGAAAATTCTTTGTGGAATGACATGTGCTGTGATGGCATTTGTATCACTTGGATCGGTGAATTTGGTTCATGCGGAAGAAAGCGCGGACACAACAGGTCCGGTCATAGACTATGACTCGCTGGAAGTTGCAGAGGGTGGAACGACGATCAATGTTGGAGAGCGTATTCATATCAAGATAAAGGTCACGGATGATCAAAGTGGAGTGGAACGTGTTTATATACGATACTGGCCAAAAGATTTTGAGTGGATCATTGGGCAGGAAACTTTTATGACGGAATTAGCCTATAATGAACAGACTGGATATTGGGAGGGAACGTCAAGTCCTGTTAGCAAGGAAACATACAACACACAGCATTATTTGTCATATGTATATGCAAGTGACAAAGCAGGAAATTCAACAGACGATGATGCAGGGTATTTGGAGCAACATAAGGATAAATATACGATCACAACGCAAGGCGGAGTGGAGCGCGAGTACAATGCGCCAATAATTACGGTTTCTTCTGTAAAAGTAAAGAAACAGAATCTGAAACCAGGGGATGAGAGATTGGTTCAAGCATCTGCAACAGACAGGGAAAGTAGAATTAGTCACATGGTCATGGTATATAAGACACCAGATGGTGATGAATATATCGAAATGTCTGACTATGATGGTGATGGTGTATATACAGAACTTATGCGGGAATGGTCACAGACAAGCGGTCAGATTACATCAGAAACAGAAAAGGGACTCTATCAATTACTCTGGGTAGAAGCATATGATAATCAGTTGAACAGAACCATTGTCTACAATGCCAATGCATCTGTCAGTGATATTAAGGTAAGTAGTTATTATGAACTCGTTAAAGACAACACTTATGAAAAATGTGAAAAAGCAGATTTGAGTGCGGCAGATTATTATGTAAGTGCAAATGGTAATATCAAGCCGTCGGATGTATATCCAAAGAAGACAGAGGACAATGTATCTACAGGCACTAACACAGGAGCAAGTGATAAGAATACTACGCCTGCTACAGAAACTACAAAGCAGATCATTATTTCTGCCACGGGTGAGGCAAATGTTTCCTTGAGCGGAACGGATGCTGTTTTAGCAAAGGACAATACGCTGAAAGTAGCAAAGATTGATAACAAGACGACACTGAACAGCGTAAAATCCTTGATTAGCAAGACAGTATCTGCTTTTACCGGAAATTATGCGGTATATGAGTTTGATCTGTTGGATGCAGCAGGAACCAGTATTCATGAATTGAATGGAAATGTTCAGATTACGATGCCCATCCCAGAGAATTTGAAAACATCCGGTAATACATTGCAGGTTTATCGTGTAGATGGCAATCAATTAGTGAAGTGTCAAACAACTGTAAATGAGGGAAACATTTCCTTTATTACAAATCATTTCTCAACCTATGTCATTGTAGAAGAAGATGCACAAAGTCTTTCTTCGCCAAAGACAGGGGAGACAGGAATGAGTTATTTCTTATTGATGATGCTTATGGTTGGTGCAGTAGCATTTGGCGTAGTTGCCTATGGAGTAGTAAGAGAAAAGAAAAATTAGAAACGAATAAATCAAGAGGAAGGGTGTGTGCAGTAGGTACATGCCCTTTTATTTTGGGAAAAACAAAAGAAGGAAAGGTTAAATAGTATGAATTTACAGAGAAAGACAATAGTAAGTCTATTACTTGTTTGTGTCAGTATTTTTACCGGCTGTGCCAAGATGGATTTAAAGGCAGACCGTTTTACCTTAGAGTTAGGAGAAGACCCGGCAGACTATGCAAGCCAATATGTATCAGTCAAAGGCGCAGATTTAGAGGATGTAAACTTTGATTTTTCAAAAGTAAATACAGATAAGGTTGGAGAGGCATTGGAGATCACAGATGTTATCACCAGGGTAATAGAAAAAAGCAAAGAGGTAACTGTAAAATATTCAGACCAGGAGCATGTGATAAAAAATGAAAAGAAGAAAATCTCCGGGGTATCCGTGCAGGCGGAAGTGCTGCAATTTGATACCGAGGGGACATATGAGGAAAGTCTGACAGTAAACGATGCTCAGGGGAATGAAAAGAAATATAGTTTTACAGTGAGTGTGGAGAAAAGTCAGGCACAAAAGGCGGCAGAGGAGACGCAAAGAATGTTAGAAGAACAACAAAAAAGGCAGGCAGAGAATAATAGTAGCAATAGTCAGAAGACAAATGGCGGAGATTGGATTGCAGAGTTATCCGTGGCACAACAAGCCAACTAATTGATCGTAGTTGCAGCTCGCGGAACCGCGGCGACAGTCTCTATGCATACCAAGGATACAAATGGTATTTGGCAGCAGAATTTGGAAACATCCGGTTTTGTGGGAAGTGGCGGTGTTGGGCAGGCATCAGAATACGCATCCTGCTCGCCAAGGGGTGTTTGGGGATTTAGCCGTGCTTTTGGCAATATGCCAAATCCGGGAACAGCCCTAGCCTATACACAAGTCGACGATTCTTATTATTGGGTTGATGATGTGAATTCGGTTTATTATAATCAATTTGTAAGTACTAATGAGGTAGTGCCGGATTGGAATTCGGCAGAACATATCAGTGCCTGCGGAAGTGTTTATAATTATGTTTTGGCATTGGATTATAACGCGGCATGTGTGCCGGGAAACGGATCAGCATTTTTTCTGCAGTGTTCTAATGGAAGACCCACGGCAGGTTGTGTGTCGGTTCCACAGAATGCGATGGTGCAGATCATGCAAACAATACAGCCGGGATGTCTGATCATTATTGATACGGCAGATGGGGTGAAAGGATATTGAGTATGCAAAAAAAGAAAATAAAACTTTTATCTATAATCATTATAATTGCTTTTGCCGTGCTCTTGGTCGGAGGTGTTTCCTATGGCAGGTATTACGCCAGCCAAAAGAAAGAAGCCGAAAAAATAGAGAAGGAAAAAGAAGCACAGGCAGATAAAGAAAATGCAAAAGCAGCGGAAAAGAATGCAGAACAAGACGTTATAGAGGAACCAGCGACATTAGAAAATGATCAAATAGCGGTAGAACCTGCAGATACAGACTTCGTGAAAATTACAGATTATATTCCAGATATTGTGGTGGAACTTAAATATGCCACAGCAGATAATTTTACCGGAACGGTCATCTACGATTTTAAGGATGCCTATTTGCGCTATGGAACAGTAAAAAAACTCGCAGTGGCACAGGAAAAATTCAAAGCTATGGGATATTACATAAAAATATGGGATGCATATCGTCCGTTTGCGGCACAGGAAAAGTTGTGGCAAGTCTGTCCAAATCCACGTTATGTTGCAAACCCAGCCAATGGTATGAAAGCACATAACCTTGGAGGGACAATTGACATGACGCTTGTTACATTCGATGGAAATGAGGTGGAAATGCCGACGGCATTCGATGATTTTTCTCTCAAGGCAGACCGTGATTACAGCGATGTGCCGGAAACAGCGGCAGGAAACGCTAAAATGATGGAGCGTGTGATGACAGAATGTGGTTTTGTAGGTTATGCGGGAGAATGGTGGGACTATTCCGATACAATAGTCTATGAAGCCTATGATTTCAAACCATAATTTAACAATTATATAGAATAAATTCCTTTGGTATCTTTGGAAACTGCGTTATAATGATTTCATGTTGTTTCAATAAATAGGGGGTATAAATAAGGATAGAGTCAGCCCAAGTGGCTGGCTCTTATGGAATGGTAGGATGAATGATATGAAAAAAGGTACTGTGAAATCCATTTTAATGCTAGGAATTTTTTACTTTGTATTTCTTGGTGCAGAATATTATTTTGATAATATGATGGCTTTTGTGACAGATGCAGATGGTGTGGTCTTAGCACAGAGCTATATTTTAGGTAGTAGTGTGCTGGGATTTTTGCTGTATGCACCAATGGAAAAAATGATACCGCCGAAGGGAAAACAGGTGTTTTGGAGCATGAGCAGTGCCGCCGTGATTCTGATGTTCTTTTTTATCAAGATTCATAGCGGCTATGGACATACATTACGCGCAGGTTTGTTTTTATTCTTGTTGCTTGGGTATTTTGGAAGTGGTGTGCATTATTTGGTGGCGCAGACTTTTGCGGCAGAAAATGAGACAGAAAAATCGCATTTGGCACGGACAGTAGGATGTGCCTATGCCTTTGGGATTTTATTACAGTTTATCAATAACAATTGTATTTCATCCGTAGCAGTGCAGGTGATTTTCTTATGTCTGGCATTTGCTGTTATGGAAGGTTTGTTTATGGTAAAAGCACAGCAGGTCGATGCGCAAGGAGAAACGCATCCGCTCATAGAAGCGGATGGTGTTGCACGAAAGACTGGCATGCTGTTGATTTTTATTGTCGCTCTCATGACATTTATTTTTGCAACATTAGATAACGCGGTGACATTGGTACATGCTGGTGGAGGTGCGGATATTGGACAATGGCCGAGGCTTTTACTTGCATGCAGTGGTTTTCTTGCAGGATTTTTATATGATATCAAAAAAGGTGCTTACCAGAATATTATCATGTATTGTGTGATGATGCTTTCAACGATCTGCGTGGTTGTGATCACGTGCGGTGGTCCATTTCTATTGGGATTGGTTGTATTTTATCTGTCGGCCGGCTTTTTTTCCATTTATTTTGCCAGCAGTTTTATGCGTCTTTCGTATGCAATGAAAGAGGGAAAACTATGGGCTGGACTGGGGCGTGCTGTCAACAATCTGTGTGCGGTGGGAACGGCTTCGATGTCACTGACACTGTTACATTCGCCAAGTTATGTCACCATTGTGATTGCACTTGTATTATTTGCCATTACAAGTGTTTTGATTTTTGTATACCAGAGATCTGGGGATCAAATGCGATGGAAACAGGAAAATGCAATTTTATCGCAGGAAGCAGAAAAAACAGAAAAGATATTAGAAACACATAAGAAAAACGAAGAGGAATGGCTTGCACTTTTTGCACAGGAGTTTTCCTTAACACCACGTGAAGTGGAAGTGCTTGCGTGCATGCTTCATTCAGAAGATAATGTGACAGAGATGGCAACGCAGCTTGCTATTTCGCGGGCAGCATTGTACCGTCATATTTCGAATATGAATGAGAAAACAAATACCAAGGCAAGAATTGGCTTGCTCCAATTTTATTATGGCTGGATGCAGGAAAAATAAAGGAATTTGACAATTTGAGACATATGTCAACTCCCATATTACGACCGCATATGCTAGAATTTTACCCATCATTAAGTAGTAAATACGATGTTGGAGGGTGAGCGTATGCGACGACGTAATGTGGGAGTTTTTTGTTGTTTACTCTGCCTTGTATTGGCATGTTCTACCATGATGTTTGGATGCGGCAAAGCAAAGCAGGAAGAACAACAGAACGCGACAGATCAGAAAACAGAAAAGACAGATGAACCGGAAGAAACAGGAGATGACGTAGCAACACTTTTAAAAAATGCGAAGTATGTGGCTGTAATTCATGTAAAAATTAATCCTGAATTTAACATTTATCTTGATCAAGATGAAAATGTCGTGGCATTGGAATGCCTGAATGCAGATGCAAAGGATGCATATGGTAAGAAATCGTTTGCCGGGAAAACACTAGACGAGACATTGCAGACTGTGGTTTCTATTGCAGCAGAAAAAGGCTACATGAAAGAAGACCAGACGGTAGCACTTACTATCACAGAATGTACGACCGATTGGAACGCTACCGAGTTACAGACAAAAATGGATCGTATGGTAATGGAAGCGGCAAAGGAACAGGATATCACAGTTACGACAGCGATGGATATGAGTGAAGAAGTCAGGACAGCACAAAAAGAGGCGGGATTGATCAAACAAGCATGTTCAAACTGCAATGGTACGGGAGATTGTCCGGATTGTGATGGTGGTCGCATGACGTGTCCTGCCTGTGGTGGTGATGGTATTGAGGAGTGTGGCAACTGCTTTGGCACCGGGTTGGATCATGGAAATACCTGTACTTTTTGCGGTGGCGCAAAGACACACACCTGTACACATTGCGGTGGTGTTGGAACAGCGATGGATTGTCCTGTGTGCGGCGGTAGTTTTAAGTGCGTTGTCTGTGGTGGCAGCGGTACACTTTAAAATGGAATGGTACGTTAAGAAGATAACCATACATAGATAAAAAAGCGACAAAAGGAGGAAGACAACATGAGAAAAACAAAAGGAAGGATGCGGGGAATCTTATCGCTAGTCTTAGCAATGCTCTTGATGGTAACGATGATTCCGGCACAAAAAGTATTGGCGGAGGGAGAAACGGCAGGAAATACGGCAGAAAACACGGGGAATCTGACGTTTGCTTCGTTTGATAGTACAGATACATCACTTGGAGAAGTGCAATGGAAAAATGGTGAGGCAGATACTTGGCATACACAAACAACAAAAGGGGCTGTAACTGCAACAAATGTACGAATTGTTGTTAAGGGAAATGCCAGTTTGGGGCAGCATATGGCATTGCGCATTGGTGGAAATGACATATTGCAAACAAATTTGGAAACATTAAAGTCAAATGAGGGATTGACACTGAAAGCAGATGAAAAGTATCAGTTTGAACATATTGAATTTTCTTCTGCGGCGGGTGGTTCCGGCGGTGAAGAACAGCAACCACAACCACCACAGCCACCGGCATCACAGGGAATTGAATTTGTCTTAGAAGGCAATGCAAAAGATAAATTTGATACCTTGATTGCAACAGGAGATACTGCCAACAATATTTATGTAAAGGTGAATGAGGATACATCTTATCAGAAGATTAACGATTTGATAAAGAGTAAGATGGTTACCGTTTCTCCGGATGGACGTTATCAGTTTGACAAATTTGTGACAAAAGTTTCTCTCTATGTAAAATACGATACGAACTATATGGTACAGTTTATGCCAGATGCAGCGGGCATGGGATTTAGCGAAAAAGCACCGCTTGTTTTGGATGGCTCTGGTTCGCAGCATATCCAGATTGATAAAAAGGTCAACACGATTACCTGGGCATATGATGATGTACGCTATGGCAAAGATGCTTATCTGGAGTATGGAACAGCGGAAATCATTGCTGTAAATGGAACACCAGTTGCACAGCTTCCGAAGGATCCGGACAATTTTGCAGCAAATGCAGGAAACAAAGATGGCGGACACTTTGCAGCAGATCCTGGTGCTAAGATTACCATTAAGCTGACACCGGATTATGGTTACCAGTTATCGGGAGTTCAGTTAAATGGCGGCGCTACGTTAGAGGCACAAAAAGATGTATCTACGTTCACATTTACCATGCCGGATACAAGCGTTCACTTTAAAGGTATTTTTACAAAATCAGAAGATGCCGTAGTGACAACGGGAAATACAGTCAAAAATGCTGCAATTGCAAATGGTGCAAATGCTACAAACAGCGGAAATCTGGAATTGAAGGTATCTGATAACACGAATTACAACACAGCAGCAGCCACAGTTCTTGTTTCCGATGCTGTAGCAGCAGAGGCAGTAGATCTTTCTTTGAACCAGGTTGTCAGCAAAGGAAATGGCACCAATTGGGAAACCGGAATTACGGAATTTGAAAAGCCAATCACATTATCTTTGGCGTTGAAGGATTATGACGCCAATTATGATTATACGGTAGTGAGAAACCACAATGGAAAACTGACAGCACTTGATACAACAGCAATCAACGGAACGGTTTCTTTTGCAACCAATCAGTTCTCTACCTACGTTATTGTAAAGAAAGAAAAGAGTAAAACACCGGTGTATAGTACACAGACTAATGCCGGCGCAGGTGCACCACAGACAACATTTTCACAGACAACAAAGGAACTGTTAGATGCCATTGGTCTGACCGCGGCAGAAAAGAAAGCAATTGCAAATGGTGCAAATGTAAATGTTGTGCTCAATGTAAATGTTAAGACATTAACAGAGAAAGAAGCAAAATTAATCGAAAGTGTCATTGGCAAGAATAAGATGGCAGAAACATATGACATCAATCTTTTGCTTCAGATTGCAGGCTTAGCGGATCGGAATATCACAGATCCAAGCAGTGCAATCGGTATAACAATCACGATTCCAGATAAATTTATTAACACAGATACCAGTGTGAAGAGAGTTTATCGCATGGTTCGTATTCATGATGGAAAAGCAACGGTAATTGACGGAACGTTTGATGCGAATACAAAACAATTTACATTTGCAACGGATGGATTTTCCACCTATGCATTGGTATATGAAGATGTGGCTGCAACTACAACAACCCCAGCAACGACATCGCCAAAGACAAACGATACTTCATTACCTATCGCATGGCTTCTGCTTTTAGGTGCCGGTCTTTGCGGATGCATGGCAGTAACGGCTCGAAAAAAAGAAAATTAAATAAAAAGTACAGGATGATTTGATAGAATGCTCCCACCGGCAGAAGTGATGGTGGGGGCATTCTTTTTGCTTGTGATGATGTCTGCATTTTTATGTTCGGGAAAATCCCTGTGGTTGCAAGGCGGGGGAGTTTATAGTAAAATTGTGGAAGGTTTAAAGGAAAAATAAGAATCAGAGGAGGTCTTGATTATATGGAAAGTTACAAGAAGGAATTCATTGAGTTTATGGTAGAGAGTGATGTTTTAAAATTTGGCGATTTTACCTTAAAGAGCGGTCGTAAATCTCCCTTTTTTATGAATGCAGGAGCCTATGTCAGCGGACCACAGTTGATGAAACTGGGCGAGTATTATGCAAAGGCGATCCACGATGCTTACGGCGAAGATTTCGACGTCTTATTCGGACCGGCATACAAGGGTATTCCGCTGGCAGTCATCACGGCAGAAGCCTTCTATCGTTTATATGGAAAAGAAGTAAAATATTGCTCCAACCGTAAAGAAGCAAAAGATCATGGTGCAGATATGGGTTCTCTTTTGGGCTATAAAATCAAAGATGGCGACCGTGTTGTGATGATTGAAGATGTAACAACTTCTGGTAAGTCTATGGAAGAGACCGTTCCAATCGTCCGCGCACAGGGTGACGTTACGATCGTAGGTCTTATGGTAAGTTTAAATCGTCAGGAGATCGGACTCTCCGGCGACCACAGCAAGTCAGCCTTGGATGAAGTGGCAGAGACTTACGGCTTTGCGACCAATGCCATTGTGTCTATGTCAGAAGTGGTAGAACACTTATATAATCATGAGCATCAGGGTAAAATAGTCATTGACGATTCTATGAAAGCGGCTATCGACGCATACTATGACCAGTATGGCGTGCGATAAAGATGGTTATTTTATGAACAAGACAAACAAGATCCGGTATGTGATCCCTTTTATCCTCTATATGGGACTATTGATATATTTTCTGCTTTTTGCAGAGGCATTTCGGGAAAATGCAGTGGATGAGTATCGCTACAATCTGATCCCTTTTCGGGAGATCATGCGTTACATCCAATATCACAAGACGATTGGAACCGGGCGGGTACTTTTGAACCTGCTGGGCAATATCATAGGCTTTGCCCCTTTTGGATTTTTCCTGCCCTGTATCAGCAGACGACCGATCGATCTCTGGGCGGCAACACTTTTTTCCATGGAGTTTTCCATCACGGTAGAAGTGATCCAGTTGTTCAGCCGCGTGGGCTGTTGTGATGTGGATGACGTGATACTCAATACCTTGGGCGGTATGCTGGGCTTCCTGTGTTATCGGGTTTGGAGGAAATATAGACATGAATCGTAGAAGTAGAAGATATAGTGGGCAAAAGAAACCCTTATCTACACCATCCATAGGTGCGGCATTGGGAGCGGCGGCATCGCTTTTGATCCTGGTACTGGCACTTTTTATTGCAGCAAATACAGATGGCAGCAGTGCCAATATCATCGGCGGTATCTCGGTGCTTGCCATGATCCTGGCGATTGCGACATGCGTGACAGGAGCGCATATGGCACGCAATGATAATTTTGAAAAAATATCCCGTATCCTTGGCGTGGTCGTTCCGGCGATCGCGACGGCATGCTGGGTGATCTTATATTGTATCGGTATTCTGATTGGATAAAAGACAGGTGGGTAGAAAAAATGAGACAATTAGAGCGACAGGAAGAATATGAAGAACGATTTGCTCTGGTAAGTGAGCGGGTAGATCAGTTAAAGGAAGATGCGGAGGTGCCGGATCCCTTTGCTTCTTATTTTAAAGAAGTGGCAGCATTTCTTGGGCTGGTAAAAAAGACATATGTCTGTGTGGCAGAGGGCACCTATGAGAGGCTTTCCTTAGAGGAACGGCAAAAGATACACGCGGACTTGTATGGCAGATTGGAGCCGGCGGTCTATGAGGCTTCTTATTTAAATCCGGAATATGCTGAGGAGACGCTGGGAGCAGAACTGGGCGGTATGCTCAGCATGCTTTATGCAGATCTGTTGTCGACCATACCGGATGCCTTTGAAGAAAGGCTGGACCTGCTCTGCATCTGGAACGAACTCTTTGTAGAACTCCACGGTTGTTTTGTGGAAGAAATGCAGGAGATGGGAACAGAGACAGGAGCATTCTCCGGGGAATCCTTGAAATGGATTGCAGGAAATGTAAAGGATGCGATCTACTGGTTCTATCATGACTATGCGGAAAGTTTTGTACCGGATACGATTCTGCCAATGATCGATTCATCCTATGATTTCTTTACCAAATGGATCGAGGAAGCAGACTTATCCGGCAATGCCTATCTTTACCGCATCGGTGCACCGGTCGGTAAGAATGAACTTTTGATGGCAGATTATCTGCGAAAGATGCCGCAAGATCAGATCGATGCCATGGCGCATACCTTTACGGAGGGCTATCGCAAGGGCTTTGAGATGGCTGGCAAGGATATCCATGCGAAAAAGACGGTCAAGATCGAGGCACCGCTTGGCATGGAGCGTATGGTAAAGGCTGCCATGGCACAGTTTGCAGACATGGGCTTAAAGACGACCATCCTGCGTGAGGCGATGATCTCACTTTACGGCAGGGGCGGTGGCAAGCGTGGTTATTACAGTGTATCGCCAAACCGTCAGTATGATTATGACCACAAGGATGATAAGGCATATTATTTTGATAAATCCTTTGTAGAACGCCGCTTGGAAGTCATGCGTGACACCTTTGAAAAGGAAAAAGACAAGGCACTGACCTTTGGCGGTCCGGCGGTTGTGGAAGTCTTTGGCGAAGAACCATTTGCGCCGGTCAACAAGGAGGCAAATGCCAAGTATTCCGACAAGCAGAATTCTCTGAACGTATATAATGCTGTGGAATCCGGTAAGATCACCAACACCTATATCCCGGGAGAATCCTACAGTTTTACCATCATTGCCTATCCATTGCCGGCGATCGGCGATCAATTTGAGGAGATCTTTGCCAAGACCGTTGAACTCAACACCTTAGACTATGAAAAATACCAGACCATCCAGCAGCATATCATTGACGCACTGGATCAGGGACAGAGCGTACATGTGACCGGACGTGGAGACAATCACACAGATATCCGGGTGCAGCTGCATCCGCTGGCGGATCCTGCAAAAGAGACGATCTTTGAAAACTGCGTGGCCGATGTCAATATTCCGGTGGGGGAAGTCTTTACATCTCCGGTCCTGGAAGGAACCAATGGTGTTCTGCATGTGACACAGGTCTATCTGGGAGAACTCTGTTACAAAGATCTGGAGGTCGTATTTACGGACGGCAAGATCACAGCCTATGACTGTGCCAACTTTGAGACGGAAGCAGAGAATAAAAAATACATTCAGGACAATGTCCTTTATCACCATAAGACCCTGCCGTTGGGCGAGTTTGCGATCGGCACTAACACGACGGCTTACCGCATGGCAAGAGATTATGACATTGCGGACAAACTGCCGATCCTGATCGCGGAAAAGACAGGACCGCATTTTGCTGTGGGTGATACCTGTTATTCCCATGCGGAAGATGTGCCGATGTATAACCCGGACGGTAAGGAAGTTGTAGCGAGAGACAATAGCGTATCTTTGCTCCGCAAGGACCCAAAGACCGTGAACCAGGCATATTTTAACTGTCATACCGATATTACCATCCCTTATGATGAGTTGGGCGATATCGTGGTGGAATGTGCGGATGGCAGAAAGATCACCATTCTTTCACAGGGCAGATTTGTCCTGCCGGGAACCGAGGAATTAAACGTTGAATTGGAACGATAAATAGAAGAGACTTACAATTTAAGGAGGAAAAGAAAATGGCTAAAGTAGGAATTGTAATGGGCAGCGACTCTGATATGCCGATCATGGCAAAGGCAGCAGAGGTCTTGGAACAACTGGGGATCGATTATGAAATGACGATCATTTCCGCACACAGAGAGCCGGATGTGTTCTTTGAATATGCGAAGGGGGCAGAGGCAAGAGGCTTTAAGGTCATCATTGCGGGAGCCGGAAAGGCAGCACATCTTCCGGGCATGTGCGCAGCACTTTTCCCAATGCCGGTTATTGGTATCCCAATGAAGACATCTGATCTTGGCGGTGTGGATTCTTTGTATTCTATCGTGCAGATGCCAAGCGGTATCCCGGTTGCGACCGTCGCTATCAATGGTGGGGCAAATGCGGGCATTTTGGCAGCCAAGATCTTAGCGACCAGCGATGATGAGATCTTAGAGAGGTTAAAGAAATACAGCGAGGATCTGAAAGATCAGGTCGTAGAGAAAGACGCGCGCTTACAGGAAGTGGGCTACAAGGCTTATATGGAAAAATAATAAGATGCATGGGACTAGGATATATTAGGATGACTAATATATCCTAGTAGTTTTTATTACTAGAATTTCTAAGACACAGGTTTTATAATGGGAACAGAGATACTCATAACAGCACAAAAGGAGTAGTGAAAAGCATGGATTACAAAAAAGCAGGTGTAGATATTGAGGCAGGTTATGAATCTGTCAAATTGATGAAAAAATATGTGCAGGAGACCATGAGACCGGAAGTTTTGGGCGGTCTTGGCGGATTTTCCGGTGCATTTGATCTTTCATCCATCAAGGATATGGAGGAACCGGTTCTTCTTTCCGGTACAGATGGATGTGGTACCAAGGTAAAACTGGCATTTCTTATGGACAAGCATGATACCATCGGTATTGATGCAGTTGCCATGTGTGTCAATGATGTGGCATGTGCAGGTGGCGAGCCACTTTTCTTCTTAGATTACATTGCTTGTGGCAAGAATTATCCGGAAAAGATCGCAACCATCGTCAGCGGTGTAGCCGAAGGCTGTAAGCAGTCCGGCTGTGCTCTGGTCGGCGGCGAGACGGCAGAGCATCCGGGACTTATGCCGGAAGATGAGTATGATCTGGCAGGTTTTGCCGTTGGTGTCGTAGACAAGAAGGACATCATTACCGGTGAGAATTTAAAGGATGGCGATGTACTGATCGGTATGGCATCTACCGGGGTACATTCCAACGGATTTTCTCTGGTGCGCAAGATCTTTGACATGACAAAAGAGTCTTTGGATACCTATTATGACGAACTTGGCACAACACTGGGAGAGGCATTGCTTGCGCCTACCAGAATCTATGTCAAGGCATTAAAGGCGGTTAAGGATGCAGGTGTGACAGTCAAGGCATGCAGCCATATCACAGGCGGCGGCTTCTATGAGAATATCCCGCGTATGCTGCCGGAAGGCAAGCGTGCCGTTGTAGAGAAGAATTCCTATGAAGTGCCGGCAATCTTTAAGTTGATGGCAGAAAAAGGAAATGTGGATGAACACATGATGTATAATACATACAATATGGGACTTGGCATGATCGTTGCCGTGGATCCGGCAGATGTCGATAAGACCATGGAAGCAATGCGTTCTGCTGGGGATAGACCATATGTTGTTGGTAAGATCATTGATGGTGAAAAGGGTGTAGATCTATGTTAAAAATAGCAGTTTGTGTGTCCGGTGGCGGTACCAATCTTCAGGCGATCATTGATGCGATAGAAGCAGGGCGGATCCATGATACCGAGATCTCCCTGGTCATCAGCAACAATCCAAATGCCTATGCCTTGGAACGTGCGAAAAAGGCTGGTATTGAGGGTATCTGTATTTCGCCGAAATCTTATGAGAACAGGGATGCCTTTAATGCGGCATTTTTGGAAAAACTGGATGCAGCCAAGGTGGATCTGGTCGTACTCGCCGGATTTTTGGTCGTGATCCCGGAGACCATGATAAAGAAATATCGCAATCGTATCATCAATATCCATCCGTCGCTCATTCCGTCCTTTTGCGGAACCGGCTACTATGGCTTGAAAGTGCACGAGGGTGTGCTTGCCAGAGGTGTCAAGGTGACAGGTGCGACCGTGCATTTTGTGGACGAGGGGACAGATACGGGACCGATCATTTTACAAAAGGCAGTAGTTGTGCAGCAGGATGATACACCGGAAGTTTTACAGCGTCGTGTGATGGAAGAGGCAGAATGGCAGATCATGCCGCAGGCGATCGATCTGATCGCAAGAGGCAAGGTTAGCGTGGTAGATGGAAAAGTTAGAATTGCGGAGTAAGGAGAATGGCATGAAAGTATTAGTTGTAGGCAGTGGCGGTCGTGAGCATGCGATCTGTATGAGCGTGGCAAAAAGTAAAAGGGTAGACAAGATCTACTGTGCACCGGGCAATGCCGGAATCGGTCAGATCGCTGAATGTGTACCGATCGGTGCCATGGATTTTGATAAATTAGTTGCATTTGCTAAGGAAAACGCCATTGATTTTACAATCATTGGTATGGATGACCCTTTGGTCGGTGGTATTGTGGATGCTTTTGAAGCAGAGGGCTTAAAGGTCTTTGGACCGAGAAAAAATGCGGCAATTCTGGAAGGAAGCAAGGCATTTTCCAAGGATCTTATGAAAAAATACAATATTCCTACGGCAGCCTATGAGCGTTTTGACGACGCAGAGGCAGCGATCGCTTATTTAAAGACCGCCAAGATGCCGATCGTATTAAAGGCAGATGGTCTTGCACTGGGCAAGGGTGTATTGATCTGCAATACCCTGGAAGAAGCCATCGAAGGGGTACATACCATCATGATGGACAAGAAGTTCGGAGATGCCGGCAATACCATGGTCATCGAGGAGTTTATGACCGGACGCGAGGTCTCTGTGCTTTCTTTTGTGGACGGCAAGACCATCCAGATCATGAGCAGCGCGCAGGATCACAAGCGTGCCGGGGATGGAGATACAGGTTTAAATACCGGAGGCATGGGAACCTTTTCTCCAAGTCCTTTCTACACCAAGGAAGTGGATGAATTTTGCAAGAAATATGTATATCAGGCGACAGTGGATGCTATGGCAGCCGAGGGCAGAGAGTTTAAGGGTGTTATCTTCTTTGGCTTGATGCTCACGGAGGACGGACCAAAGGTTTTGGAATACAATGCCAGATTTGGAGATCCGGAGGCACAGGTTGTACTGCCGCGTATGAAGAATGATATTATAGATGTTATGGAAGCATGTGTGGATGGCACTTTAGATCAGTTGACGCTGGAATTTGAGGATAATGCAGCCGTCTGCGTGGTACTTGCATCAGATGGTTATCCGGTTTCCTACCAGAAGGGATTTCCAATCACAGGCTTTGATAAGTTCGACAATGAGGAGTATTTCTGCTTCCATGCAGGTACAGCCTTAAATGATGCAGGACAGATCGTGACAAATGGCGGACGTGTACTTGGTGTTACAGCCAAGGGCAAGGATTTAAAGGACGCCAGAGCCAAGGCTTATGCGGCAACAGACTGGATCTCTTTTGAAAACAAATATATGCGCCACGATATCGGCAAGGCGATTGACGAGGCGTAAAAAGAACCAAAAGTAAAAAGGTTTGTGAAACCTGGGAAGGCTTCACAAACCTTTTTTCATGTCTGGACAGTAAGCGAACATCAGCGGAACTGGTTGCTGTCTGCTTCATAATAATAATCAATGGCTGCCAGTCGTTTTTTAAGATCTGCCTGATCGACATTCTCTGCCGCACAAAACTCTGCAAGGGATGGATATCGGTCTCTTAAATTCATGTTGACGACACTGAGCAGCATCATGGGATCTAGTGGTAAATTCATTTTCATACTCCTTTATAAACGAATATGGTTTCTTAGACATATATATTATATGTAAGAATGAAAAATTTGCAAATGAAAATGAATTTACTACAAAATTATTTAGAATACTGCGCAAGCGGTTTCTTTAAGAGTGGATACAGGATGGTGGAAAGGATCACACCAAAGAGTCCCTGCACGATGTTGAACGGAACACCGCTGGCTGAGGATGCCAGACCTGCGGCAAGGCTTGTGCTTGAGAAACCATCG
>OKRU01001920.1_pt1 | contig 19763 bp, 10 predicted proteins | sample 1601131 | NCBI WGS metagenome assembly OKRU01 (sample SAMEA3541558, study PRJEB24748) | human gut metagenome | biome: human gut; feature: human-associated habitat; material: faeces | place: China | collected 2012
TAAAGCGTTGATAATGAGCTCCGCGACAAAAATTTAATAGGGGGTATAAAATAATATGAATTGATAAGATATAGAATAAAAGAAAGGATGCGTTCAAAGTGATACGGTCGGTTGATCACAAACACCTATCGTTTGCAAAAAATCGACCGTGTGCCGAATTGCAAGTACCAATAAATAATAAGTTCTCGGAACTCCCCCTCTAGTCATTTGTTTTATACCCTAAAGTTCCTCCAAGATTATAAGTCTGATTATTGGGTAATTTCTTGCCCGTTCCTTTCTTAAGTAACCTCTTCAATTTCTTTAAATGATGCTGATAAACACCTCGTGGAGTAGTTTGCTCCTTTTTACAAATAAAAGCTGCCATTCCCACGACTTCCCCTATCATCCCAGTAGTACGCATCACCCTTGTTGTCCCCAATGCCACATGAGTTACACTTATATTGCGTCCTGCCATAAACAGATTCTCTATATTCCGGGAATAAAAGCACCGATAAGGAATAGGATAATGATATGTACCAATGTGTTTAGCTATAGATTTGAATTCTTCTCCCGGAAAATAGCGACTATTATCAGGATCCGGATAATGAAGATCAATAGTCCAGGACGTACAAGCTGTGCCATCCTTATAAGAAACATGATTTATAATATCATTTTCTGTTAATATATGATCACCTAGAAGTCTTCTTGATTCTCTTTTTCCTGCAATATAGGCTACCCACTCCAATGCCCTATTCTTATAAGACTCTTTCCCTTCATACTCATTCTTTAAATAAGACCAATTTGAAAATATCACCATTAAACCGTAATCTCTGATACGCTCAAACTCTGTTATTTGGTTCTTATTCATGCCTGTTTCCCAAGTCCACTCTCCCATAGTCACTTTTTCCGAACTTTCATCTGTAAAACGGATACCATAATCAAAAGCCGGAAAGTATTGAGGCTCTTCTTTATTTACAGAATACCATTGAACAGAGGCTCCCATTACCTGATTATCGGCAGCATCCATTGCACTTGGTTCATTAAACTCACTTTTACTTTCTCTACCCATCTTAAAATCGGCTCCTGCCATATAACCAACTGCCCCATCTCCTGTACAATCTACAAAAAGCGGAGAGTAAAAGATTTGTTGCTTTCCAGTTTCAATATGAGTTGCAGTAACAGAAATAATACGATTATCTTCTTTCTGTAATGATGTCACTCTACACGAAGAATATAAAGAAATATTAGGCTCAGCAGCAATGAAAGCTTCCTTTTTTCCATCCTCATAATAATTAGCCGGTTTAGCATTTCCTTCTTTCTCCGGACAAAACTCTTTCATCAGATTTCCTAACCTAGGATATGGTAACAATTCTATTCTACCTCCCATATGAACACGTACCTCAGAACTGTTATTTCCTCCTAACACAGGACGGTCATTGATAAGTACAACCTTCAATCCTAATCGTGCAGCGGAAACGGCAGCACACATGCCTGCTATTCCTCCCCCTACAACTACAAAGTCGAAGTTTCCCTTATTATCACAAGCACGAATATTAAAAGATTCGGATAAGAATCCATTCAATTCTAATGTATCATCAGGTGGGGACATGGCTTCTTTTGAAAAATATATTGCATCACAGCGTCCATTAAATCCGGTAAGGTCATGTAAAATAATTTGTTGAGATAACTCATCTATGTTAATGTTTCCGGCCTTTTGCCATTCCCATTTATGTCCTGTTGCACCCAATATAACTGGAAGTTCCAAGCCACCAACAGATAAAGTAAACTGTCCAGCCCCTTTCTTACTACTCCAGGGTGAGGTCCAATTGTATGTCCGCACATATACATAATACACTCCTTTTTCCGGGAATTGTACTGTAGTCTTAGCATCCATAACAGGTCTCCCCATTCCATGTGCCATTAAATAAGATGAACCAACTTGCTCCATAAACTGCTGATCAACCACCCAGCCTCCTTTCTCCTGAAAACTTTCTACTTCTACATACAGGTGTATAGGTTTTGCCTGACAAGCTATAGATAATAACAGAATAAACAGGATAAGATATGTCCTCATAACAGAAATCTTTTTATATAAATTAATAATATACAAAGAAAGTATGTCGGCAAATGTAAGAATATGTTTTAATATTCAAAGCCTTACAATTGATAAATTGTCTCAATAGCAACATATAAAAACACCTGCAACATTTACTCAACTTATATATTCCAATTCATAATTAAACAAGAGACATGATAGATAACTCGAATAAAAACGCACAATAAAGAAACCTTTTAAACACAATTTATCACTCTATTTTAAGTTTAAATACGTGTTTTCCAGCCGACAAATGTTGCATACCTTTTTGACTTACTCCAACATCCGGAATAAACGTAGCAGAAGTTCCCGCTGGAATTTCTATCGAATATTTAATTTGATTATCCTTCTCCTTTATCCAGCTAATATTTAACCATCCATATGGCGTATTATATCGTATGTTCAAGAAATCTATATCTTTCGGAAAAAATGGGCGTAACCATATATGTTTGAATCCAGGTTGATTCTCATCTATTTGTATCCCTCCCAAACTCTTATACAACCATGCCCCAATTTCTCCAAACATGATATGGTTTAAAGAATTATCTATTATAACATCCATACGCCAATTTTCATGTAGAGTTGTAGCCCCACTAGTAATCCAATACCCCCATGAAGGATAAGTTTTCTGAGTAGCTACAGTATAAGCAGTCTGCGCATACCCATTATCCGAGAGTGCATTCAACAAAGCCTTACTACCTAATAGTCCTACGTCCAAATGATTATTGTTTCTTATCACTAAATCATTAAGATTTGAAGCCACTTTAGTTTTATATTCTTCAGGAACAACATCCCAATATAATGGCATAGCTAACTCCGTTTGTGTTCCGTTTGCATAGATCCCTGTCTCGGTATTTAAAAATTGACGGTTTACGGCAATCTTTATTTTCTCTGCCAATTTTCCATAATAACAAGCATCTTCCTGATTTCCAAGCAATGCAGCTGCCTTTGACAAAATCATGGCATCTACATAATAATAAATAGATGAAGTCAAAGTTACATCACTCTTCGAATGTACTGGTACCCAATCTCCCAATCCCCAATCCGTGAGATTATTTTTGGAAATAGACTCAATATAAGTTACATATTTTTTAATAGATTCATACATTCGTCTCAGTAAAGTATCATCTCCATAGAATCGATAAATTTCCCATGGTATAATCGCAATGGCACTTGTCCAATCTACTCCATTAGCCCAATCAAATCCCCATACAGATGTCGGTATAATACAAGGAAGAACTCCATTTGTTTTTTGCTCATCGCAAAAATCATTCATCCATTTTTCATAAATAGAAATTACATCATAATTATACAAACCTGTTTCTATAGTTATATGCGCATCCCCTGTCCATCCATTTTTCTCCCGTTGCGGACAATCAGTAGGATAACCAAATAAATTCGCCAAATAAGAACTATTGGTTGCCGCCCAGATTTTATTCAACAATTCCGAAGAAGAATTCCAATAACCAATTTGTGGAACATCACTGTGCATTTCGATTGCTATCAAATTTTCTTCTGAAAGATCAATCGGTAATGACGAAGAAACTTCTACAAATTGAAAACCTTTATAATTAAACTTAGGCGCAAAAATATCTTCTTCCCCACTGAGTATAACAATATCTGTCTGGAAAGGATCACTATCATCCATTGGACGATAATGATAATCTATATTAGCCAAATTGACCGTACCATCCTCATTTAATAGTTCTCCATGCTTTAAACGGAGTATTGTTCCTTTTTTACCTTTAACTCTCAATTCTGTAATACCCGCTATATTTTTGGGGAAATGATATACATAACAATTATCATTTATCTTTATACATTTTAAGGCCATATAACATGCCGTTTTACGTATAGGCTGAAGAACCTGAGAGCAGATTCTTTGAGTAGGAGAATTTGTTTCAACAGCATTTTTCCACAAGGAATCATCAAATCCCGGCATATTCCAACCTTTCATTTCTTTTCGGGCATCATAATGTTCAGCGGTATAAATGCTATTAAAAACAACAGGGCTATCAGCTGTTCTCCAAGTAGAATCTGTCGGTATATACGAAATGCTTCCATCTGCATATTCCAAGTATAATTGGGCCGCAAAACACGGACGATTCCGCCAAGATGCTTTATCAAAAAACCAGACAGCAGTAGATTGATGATTGTACCATCCATTACCTAATTGTATACCAATAAGATTTTCTCCGTCTCTAATAAAAGACGTAACATCATGTGTAACAGACAAAATACGTTTATCAAAATGAGTATACATCGGATCTAGACAATGATTACCCACCTTTTTCCCGTTCAAACTCACTTCATGTAACCCAGCGGAAGCTATTGTAAAAAACGCACGCTTTATAGACTTATTCAAACAAATTTGCTTCCTATAATAAGGAGAAGGATGATAATCAATATCATGTTCATCTGTTATCCATTTCCCTTGCCAATCATTTTCGGACATAACACCTGTTAAAAAAGATACAACAGGAGAAAGAATCCATTCTCCTTCTCTACTTGTTCGATAGCCTACTCTCCAATAATAGGTAGTATAAGGCTTAAGCGGCTCTCCATCATAAACAACTCTAATCCTGTCCTCCAACAATTTACTCCAACATGCATAATTATCAACTAATCGCGTAGAATCTGTACCCATCCATACTTGTACAGAAATTATGCTATCTTTTTCCAAGAAAGGAAGTTTCCATGATAATCTAGGAGTATTCGTATCAATGCCCAATGGATTCTCCATATTCTCACATTTCAAATCAAAAGGTAGTTCCACTGTAGAAACAGTACAAGAATGTAATATCAAACAAAGCACTATATAAAATGAATATTTGATTTTGATAAGAGTCATATAAAATAATTTAGAAATTAATTATTATTTCTTCTTTGTTCCAATTCTGTCGAAATAGCATAAAGCTTCTTCTCGTCAAGTGGATAACGCGAAATGAAAAAAGCAGAAAGCATTGTGGCAATAGCCGGAAAAATACTCATCATCATACAAATACCTGTTTGAGCAAAATCAGACTGAGCAACATTAGCCTTAAAACCAAAGTAGGCTAATAACCACCCAGTCAATGCACCTCCAATAGTCCAACCGAACTTCTGAGACATAGAAGATGAAGAAAAAATCAACCCTGTTGCACGTCTTCCTGTTTTCCATTCCGAATAATCAGAGATATCTGCATACATCGACCATAACAATGGAGAAATAATTCCTGCACAAATACTAATCAATATTTGTAATATAAGAATACCCCAAACGAAATCTTTGGGTAAAAAATAAAAGAGCACACTTAAAATTGTAGCACAGACCATCGCTATAAAATATGTCCTTTTTTTCCCTATTCTTTTTGTCAATGTTGGAACAAACATAATCCCAAGAATGTTAGCAGCCTGACCCAAAACCAGATAAACCGTAACAAGAGTTATAGCTGTATTCATAAAAGAGAAAGAAAAGACATCAGAACTATCCACATAATATTTAAAATAAAACACAGCGGAACCATCACGAAGAGAATTAAAGACTAACGCCATAATTCCGGCTACCAATAGAATCCACCATGGTTTATTGTTTCCTAAATCTTTCAAATCTTCTTTTAATGACCCTTTCTCTTCTTCAATTGGTTTTACTCTTTCTTTTGTCCAAAAAAAAGTGAAAAGAAACATTCCTATTGCCATGATAGCAAAGACTACAGCTGCCATTTGCCAGCCAAAGGCTATATCCGGAAAACCTGCAGAAAGTTTCACTTTACTAAATATATCCACTAACGGTTCAATAAGAAACAAGACTAAAATACTCCCACCAAACGCAAATGTCATACGATAAGATGAAAACTCAGTACGAACTTGCGGATCAGCCGACATCACTCCCAATAAAGAAGCATAAGGAACATTAATAAGAGAGTAAACCATCATCATCAGTGTATAGGTAACATAAGCAAAAACTATCTTAGAGAGCATACTTTCACCAAAAGATGAAAAAGTTAAGATTCCGCAAATACCGAATGGAATCGCTACCCACAATAAATATGGTCGAAACTTGCCCCAACGAGAATTCGTTCGGTCACCAAGAATCCCAACAAACGGATCAAGAAAAGTATCCCATATACGGGTAATAAGAAACATAGTCCCCACTACAGCAGAAGAAATGCCAACGACATCAGTGTAGAAAAACAGTAGATACATGGTAAACAGTTTCCAAAACATAGAAGAAGCCGCATCTCCCAATCCATAACCTATCTTTTCTCTTAATTTTATGTTCTCCATAATACTTATTCTACGTTTAATATTTCAAATATTGTTTATTTTGATTCACCATTGCAATAATATTACGTACAGACTCAATAGAACGAAATCCGTCTGTAGGTGTATGTTTACAATAATCCACTAATTGTTCAACAGTAGATTCCGCAACATGAAGTCTCGTGTCTGATGAAGCATAATAAATATATACTTTCCCGTTCTCATCAACAATCCATCCGTTTGCAAATAACACATTAGAAACATCCCCTATGCGCTCTTCATTAACAGGAGCCATGAAATAGCCAGCTGGTTCAGCTATGATCTTAGTCGGTTCTTCTAATGATGTCATATATAAGTAAAGGACATAACGTAATCCTGCGGCACAAGCCCTGACTCCATGTGCTAAATGTAGCCATCCTCCTGACGTTTTTATCGGATGTGGGCCTTCCCCATTCTTAACTTCTTTAATCGTATGATAAAAACGTTTATTTATAATTATTTCATTTTGAACTTCTGCATGACAAATATCCTCAACTAAAGCCCAACCGATCCCCCCTCCGTTGCCAGCATCAATGAAGCCGTCTTGGGGACGCGTATATAATGCATACTTCCCATCTACAAATTCCGGGTGAAGCACCACATTACGCTGTTGGCTTTTAGATTTCAAATCAGGTAAACGTTGCCATGTTCTCAAATCTTTAGTACGAGCAATTCCTGCGACAGCTATTGCAGAGGATAAATCTCCCGCAAGAGCATTCGGATCTTTGCGTTCTGCACAAAAAATACCATATATCCATCCGTCCTCATGAGCAGTCAAACGCATATCATACATATTTGTATCAGGGACTCCCGTTTCAGGCATTTCTATCGGATAATCCCAAAAACGAAAACCATCTACAGGGCTTTCACTTTCTGCTACAGCAAAGAATGATTTACGATCAGCTCCTTCAACACGTGCTACTAGATAATATTTTCCATTAAGTTTTATTGCTCCAGTATTCATTACGGCATTGATTCCGATACGTTCTTCCATAAATGGATTTCTCTTTTCATCAAAATCATATTTCCAGATTAACGGAGTGTGATCAGCCGTTAACACAGGATAATAATAACGGCTATAAATACCATTGTTTCTGTCATACTTCTTATTTCTTCTACTAATAAGAGCTTCATATTCTTTTCTTAACTCTTCCAGTCTACTATTACTCATATCAATTATATTTTAATCGGTTTATGATTATTCAATTATTAGCACCCAATCGTTTCCTTTCCCCATAGAAGGAGCATACGCAGAAAATTCACGTAAATCTACTTTTTTATAAAAAGAATTCTCTCCCGTTCGAGGATTCATCCAACTCAATGTTTTCTGTTTTTTATCCATTTGGGATATCCGAAGCGTGATTTTACCACCTTCAGGTAAATAAACCAACAAGTATTTATGATTGCCAAAAGCTACCGGATAATTATCATCAGACATCTGACTATTACAAATAACATTTTGTTGCTGTGATCCTTCCCTAAAATCGTATTTTTCCCATAACCTACGAAAATGAATCAAATCCCACGCACCAGGTTCATTCAAAGACTCATTCCATGGTTTATTGGCATTACACATCGGAGTATGTTTATAATCAAACATCTGCCAAACATTATTACAACCATAAGTATATCCGCAAGCTCCACTAAACATACTTTGATAGAGTGTAGTACGTATATCATAATCATTAAATCTTCCATTCTCTACTTTAAAACCAATAGGAATACCTTCATAACGAGATTCCCCATCCAGACACGGTTTATGAGGCTTTTTTTGCAGGTCTGGTAATAGTAGCTTACGATAAATAGCATAGTTACGTTGTGCATGTCCTGTCTGAATCATATTAAAACTCAACCACTCCTCGTCATGAAACCAAAAAGAAGAAGAATGTTCTCCATGCGGATGAAAAGTCATCAAATGACCCTGATCAATACTTCTAATGCCATTAGCCAAAGCATTCCATATCCGAGATTTATTCCCTTCTCCACTTCGATCACCTCCTATTATCCATATCAGATTAGGCACACTGACATAACGAGCGCCAAGCCACTGCCCATAATGAAAAGCATTCTCTTCATTAAATATTTCCGGTCCCATCCCCCATTTCTTGTCAACCTTATCTCCCCATGTCGGTAACAAAGCCACATATAATCCTTTAGAAGCAGCACAAGCCAACACTCGATCCACACGTGCAAAATAATTTGAATCAGGTCGGTTAATATCTCCATTTATTAACTGCCTATATCCACAAGCTGTTATATTATCAATACCATTTAATTCATCAAGAATAACAGTTTGAATAACAGTTACTCCTTTCTCTCTCCGATCCTCCATATAATACTCTGTTTCCTCATCAGTCAGACGACTAATAAGTTCCCATGCAGTGTCACCCAAATATAAAAAAGATGTACCATCACCGTATTCAAGATAAGAGCCAGAGGAGTTTACCCTCAGAGCACCTCTAGAGAAGTCCGCATTATTCTTTTGCCATCTATCTTCTTGTGCCTGAATAGTCCAAACACCAAGCATGAATAAAAAATATAGAGAGATACGTTTTAGCATATATTCATTTCTTTTGAATACTTAAATATTTTTCAACAACAGCCATTTGCGGGCGATCCAAACTATCTTGCGGAGTAATAGACATGAAATAATCTCCCCACCATGGACCAGCAGCCCAATATGTTCCATTAATATTATGTTCTTGCAAATAAGACAGAAAACGGTTCAAAACTTCATTCCAACGCACATCATTATCTGGTATACCATATTCACCTATAAAACCACGCAAATTATACTTTTTTAACCAATCCACAAATGATCTTACACGATCAACACCTTTATCTGGATAGCAGCCTTCTTCTTCGTAAGAATATTTATAAGTTCCTGAGCCATCATTGTCAAAATAAACATGCGCTTCATAGGCTAGATTATTCATTGGATCTTTTAAATATCTAAGTGTATCACTTTGCTCCAACCAACGTTCAGCAGAAGACCAATCATTTCCTCCTACTATAATAAGGGTTTTAGTATCAACTTCCCTAATCGAATCAATAGCAGCTTGTGCCATATCGAACCAACTTATTTCTGAATCTAGGTTATGAGGTTCATTCATTAACCCATAACCATAAATATTTTTAAACGAAACAAATTCTTGTGCTATTAATTTCCAAAATGAAGCTAGATGTTCTATGCTTAATTCATTAGTACCTATTAAATTAGGTTCACCATCCATATAACGACGACAATAATTATGCAAATCCAAAATAACTACCATATTAAGCTTCTCAGCAGCCCGAACAAATTCTTTCATTTTATCAAGATCAGATTGGTTAAGAGGACCACTCAATTCTAATTGTAAGCGTTCCCATTTAAAGGGCATACGAATAAGTCTTAAACCTTTTTTATACCAATAATTAAGATCTTCCGCAGTAGGATAAATATAATCTTTACCATATTCTCCAGGAAAGACAGAACCAAAATCAGCACAAGCCAAATTCACGCCATAAGGTTCATCATCTTTTATATATTGCTTTTTATTAGAATTACAACCCGAAAAAATAAGGGACAATAACAATACGGAAAGAAATACTTTTACTTTTCTCATAATATATTAATAATGAATTATTTATTAAAGATTCCAACCTTTTACAACAACCGGAGAGTTCAAGTTTACTTCCAATGTTTTTGACTCTTGCGGATTTAACCATATATAGTTCTCTGATACGATTAGCTTATCCATTTGACCGGGAACTTCTAGATGTACCCCTATAGCCGGAAACTTCCCTTGATTAGTGATAGTTACCAAATTTCCATGACGTTGTATACATACTTCAGTTTTAGGCATAGATAAAATAGAACCCGGACATACTTCATAATTAGTAAAATAATAATTACGATAAATACATCTATTATCATAAATAATATCTACTAAAAAAAATAGTATAGATGATTTAGTAAACTGTCTATTTAAACTGATCTCACCTAGTTTTTTTACTGTATCCTCCCCCGTACTTATAAAATCTTCCGTATAAACGGTATCAAGATGATCATTCAAAACTGAAACACTTACCTGATATTTTTCACCCTTCAATTTTGAATTATCGTCTAATAAAAAAACCGGGAGATTCACCTTCTGACTCGCAAGATTTGTCCTGTCAAATAATATCACCGCGGCCAATGGAGCAAACGATCTCTGAACAAAATAATGTAAAGGTTTAATGATTCCATAATAATCCACACATGACCAAGATAAACCTGGGTAATTATCATTCATCTTATAATATAAAGCTCCTGATGTGGAAGGCCATAAAGTACGTGCTCTTTCCAATGTGTGCCGCACTCCTACAACTTGTGCAAGTTGTGACCCCAAAATATAGCTCTCCATCGAATCTTTTGGCATAAAATAACCAGAATACTGGGTTAATTTACCCATTTCCCCCATAGTACCAAAAATAGGAGTATGATGCACAAAATGACCATGTAATAATGGGGGCCATACATCTTTTTCTTCATTTAAATATCTTTTTACCGTCTCTATATGAGGTAAAGAGGGTATGCCAAATTCTCCCCAAAAAGAGGCTGTCATATTTAAATTATGATTTAAATGAGCACCATCCCACCAACAATCATAATTATGTTCACTTCCTCCCCATGCCTCACCACGATGAAAAGGTCGTGTCCCATCTAACTCAATACTTAACCTACCCATCATATCTATAGCCGGTCCAAAAGGCTTGTCTGATTCATTACCCGCTCCCCACATTATTAAAGACGGATGGTTTCGTAAACGCTTGGTATTTCTTTCTACTGTTTCCTGCAAGATTCCATATGGCTGTGTATTATGACTATTCCAGGCTGTAGGCCACTCTTGGATAACCATAATGCCATAAGCATCACAAAGCTCATAAAAATCATTTGTCTCGGGCATACCTCCCCCCCAAGCCCTAAGCATTTGAATGTGTTGTTTTTTTGCTATTTGGAGGAAATGTTCATATTTACTACGTGAAAAATCCATTAACGCATCCATCGTACACCAACCGGTTCCTTTCACAAACATAGGTTTATCATTGATAACAAATGTCCAATTATACTGATCTTCTCTCATTCCACCTGGTAACGGATTCATCTGAATAGTACGGATTCCAAAAGAAGCCGTCACTTGAGCAGTTCTTCCTTCTCGTGGAATAAAACTCAAATTCATATTATATAGTGCCTGTTCACCCGTATCATTAGGCCACCACAAACGTGGATTTTTTACTTTAAAATTAAGATACAAGTTCTCTTCCTCGCTTTTACAATTTACTTTAAAACTAAAATATTGCTTTTCACCGTTAAAATTCTTTGGATAAACTTCTACATATAGAACACCCTGCAATGGTGATAAATTTTGCTTCAAATAAACAGCCAAACGCATATTACCATTAAGATCACGCGTAGAAACAAAAGGATCTTTTATTTCTACATCAGCTTCTTCCGTTAGCCAAACACTACGCCAAATACCCAATGAAGGAATTTGCGCATAATGCCATCCATATACACAATTAAAAACGACAGTATACTTCCAACTTTCATTCGCATTAGGAGGCCAATTACCAAAAAACATTTGCGGTATGGCCTCTAATTTTACAATTAACGTGTTTTTCTCTTTAAGATATTTTCCTACGGAAAAATCTGGTCCACCAAACATTCCTTCATGTGTTCCTAAGAGTACACCATTGAGCCAAGCCGTACATTTATTTGCAATTCCTCCAAAAGATAATCTAGCATTAACAGGAATCGTTTGAAGCTCAAAATCTCGTTTTAGCCACCATATTTTATAAGATTGTTTTTCAGCAATAGAATCATTCTGACCGATATACGGATCCGGAATATATTGATTTTCAATTAATGCCGTATGTATGCTACCCGGTATATGAGCTGGCATACTATCATCCCAAGGAGCTAACAAACGCCCTTCGTTTGTCCCTCCTTCTGCCAGTTGCCAAACTCCATCCAACGAAACTTTAACTAAATCAGAGATTTCAAATGAATTCAATTCGGTTTCAGACATATCTATTCCTGTCATTTCTATCGGAGAAGCTTTTGCAGCAAAACTATTACGATCAATTTCATCCATTGACTTTTGCGCATTAACCACAGATTCAGAAATGAATAAAGCAATGATAAAAGTTATTCCTGTTTTTATAAATAGCATATCCTTTTGTGTTTTATCAAATTCTCCTTGAAGCATTGCATTATTATTGCAAGAGTGTTAATTCATTACTACTGGAGCATTATTCAACGTTCCTTGAAGTATTTAACAACTCTTCAAGAAGAATCCTTACTATTCTAATATACCCTATTACTGCCAGACACTTTTATATTTCAAAAGTATTTCCATTTGCGGACGATCTTTGGTATAGTTTTCTGTTGGCTGTATTGCTAATGGATAATCTCCCCAACGTGGTCCAGCAGACCAATATGTTCCATTTACCCCATTATCCTGCAAATACTTTAATGCCGCATCCAGAATATCTAACCAACGACCATCCTTATCCGGGACACCATATTCTCCAACAAATCCCCGTTTATTATTCTCTTGTAACCATTCAACAAAAGGTCTAAGGCGAGCTACTCCTGTTTGAATATTTGCCCCATCCTCATCATAATCTTTAGCATAATTGCCGGATGTATCATGATCAAAATAAACATGTGCCTGAAATATCAAATTATTACTGGGATCAATCAAATCTTTCAAATTATCACTAACTTCTTTCCAACGTTTGGCAGAGCTGAATTCGTCACCACTAACAACAATTGTAGTTTTCGTATCAACAGTTCGTATGGCATCAATACATGCTTGCGCAATATTAAACCAAGGTGTTGTCTTCAACATAGCATTGGGTTCATTCATAATATCATATCCCCATATGTTTTTATAATCCTTGAACTCCTTAGCTAGTTTTATCCATACATCACATAAATTTTCAATTGTGCAACGTGAATTACCAATGATCGCATATTGATTATTTTTTGAGTCTTTACCATCACAATAGATACAATAACGTCCAAAATTATGCATATCCAATAAAATCTGCATATTCCGTTCCTCTGCAGCCTTCACAAACAGTTTCATCTTCTCCAATTCTGTTGTATTCAATTCACCATTCATAGCCGGTTGAATACGTTCCCAACGAAAAGGAAAACGTATTAAATAAAGTCCTTTTGCTTTAAAATAATCAAGATCTTTTTCTGTCGGATATCCATAATGAGTTCCATCTATACCCGGATAAATACCACCAAATTCTGCTCCGGACAAATTGACACCAAAATAAACTATTTTTTTCTCAGGCTTATTGCCACTATTTCCACCGGAATCCGGCTCTTCCGATTTGGAACAGGCAAAAAACAATAAAGAAATAATCAATGATAACGACAATAAATTTTTAAACATATCATAATCTTTTTAATGGTTTATCTAACAAAGAGAAAGCATGGCGATATGACATACCCTCGTTGTTATTACAATTTATTTATGCACAAACCTGAAATTACACATACTCAAATCAAAATCTTGTTCAGACTCCGGTGAAAATACAATTTTAAATGCTGTATTAGTAGTAGGGTCAATTGGATTTGGTAACATACCTTCCGTATCTGCACTAATACGTATGGTTTGCCATCTCCCATAAGTATTAACAGGTAAACCATCTTTAGCCGGATACCATCCATAATCCCCCAAAATAATTCGACTTATAGAAGAAATAGGATATTTAACTCCTGTACAAATTTCAAACCTTAAATCATAAGAAGCCGGATTCGTAGCAACTTCAGCAGGGACTTTAATATATCCAGCCCACATCACCATCCATCCCCAAGCTTTTACAGAGTTATTAAAACGAATATATTTCCCTCCTTTCGTCAAAGGTTCAGGCTGTCCGCTCAATGTTCCGTCACACAAAAAATTAACAGGAGCATCAGGAAATTGGCTGGAATGAGTAAATGCTCCTTCACCTGGCCAATTATTAAAATCAAATAACTGAGAAATACCAGAATCCATATATGACAACTCTATTGGTAACTCCATATTGGAACCCTTAATAGACACCCTTGAATTAGCAGGTGCATTAGCCGGAATCTGTATCGTTAATTCCGTACGGGTTGCGCCAATAACATTAACAGGTATATCTCCTATATTCACAACTGCTTCCTCAACAGTAATTCCATAAAGATCAAAATTATCTCCGGAAACAGTTGTTGTATCACCTGGTTGTGCAAACTCATTCTTAAGCCCTTCTATTCTCAAATCCGGAATAGACACAACAAAGGGCACAGTCGTACTTCCATGTTCGGTGGTAATATAGATCTTATTCGTAACTTCTTTGGGAAGAACACGCGGAACAGGCGCAAGTAACATGTCATAATGTGAATAAATATCTTTTCTATCAACCTCTATATCATTGAACTTAAGAGAGACTACATCTCCCAAATTTGTACCTTCTATTCGTACAATATCTTCAAAGTTTGCTCCATCAATAGAAAATTCCGCATCTTTTGCTAATACGATTTTTTCAACAGCGGGAGCAGCGGTAGACGGTCGATTCTCTTTTGCTTTTAAGTCAGCAATCTCAACAATATCCGTACAAGACACAAAAATAAATACTGATATTACCAATAGAACCAAATATTCAATCTTTTTCATAATTTGTCCTTTTTAATAGTTACTCTCATAATTAATCCCATCCTGGATTATTTTCACTAATACCCTGATTCGTTAATATTTCAAGAGTGGGTATCGGAAATAATAAATGTTTATTTGAACGTTGTTTTACATTATTGGCCTCATCCATACCACCAAGTGCATTCATTGCTTTCAAATAAATACCCCAACGTATTAAATCCCAACGTCGGTCTCCCTCCATTGCCAACTCCATAGCACGTTCTTCAAGAATCGCAGACCGCAAACTTTCCTTGTCTGGGAAGTTTACTAATTCTTTAGAAGTCGCATTACTACGATTCCGTACATTATTCAAAGCATTTACAGCTTCTTGTGTCGGTCCATTAACTTCATTAGATGCTTCGGCAAAAATCAACACAACATCAGCATAACGCAAAAATGGATAATTTGCATCTGTACGCTGTTGTGTCTGATCCGTTATTTGCTGTAAATATTTAGTAGTAAACGCAAAGAACTGTTCCGAGCCAGCTTCATCACATCTCCATCCAGCCGTTACCTTAGCATTATCAAACGGAGGTTCTTTAGACTCTACCATACGTTGCCATTTGCCAAAATTAGGATAATAAGACCCTCCTCCCCAACTAGTGTCAGAGTTCTCACGAATCCAACAATGCAAAACTCCTTTATCTATGCGATAATCTTTTTCTTCAAATAGTAAATACCAGTGTTTTCTACATCCTACAGTTAAACTATTATCAATATTACCTGCTGCATTTAATTTTCCACAATAATGATAACTAAACAAAGTACCATACAATTCATCACCGGATTTAGATTGCAAACTGAATAAATGTTCACTACATGTTTTCCCAGATGAAGACCAGATCAAATCATAAGATTCCAATTTATGATTGCCATACAAACCTCTTATAATATCTCCCGCTATTTGATATGCAAAACTATAATATTCATTGGACGAAAACTTCTCATATCCTGCCACTTGATCTTTAGCAAAGATAGTAGGCACCGGTTCAGTATAAACTTTAGTCATAGTCCCATTTACATTTTGTAAGACAAACGGCACACCAGTTTTAACTGTAATGCTTTCTCCCTTTTGCATGGAAGCTGAACCTATTGTCGCATATACTTTAGCCAACAAACCAGCTGCAGTTGCTGCACAAATTCTTCCTGGTTTAAAATTGCTATCTGTATTTTTATAAATCATATCTTTAGCTTCCTTAAGTAAAGGTATAATGGTTTCCGTATAAACTTGCTCAATAGGGACACGCGGGCTATTAGTGTATTGTCCCGATTCATTCACACTCACAGAATAAACAGGTACTGCTCCATAAGCACGTACTAAATAAAAATATGCCCATGCTTTCATGAAATAACATTCACCTAATACATTTCTTCTATGCGCTTCTGTCACATTTTTCAATTTATTAATCTCAAAAATAGCGATATTAGCACGATTTATCAATGCATACATCCCATTCCATAGAGCATCAGCCTGCCCATCTCCTCCCTGGAAATTACCACTACCAAATTGGCTAAACTGCCATACAGCACCAGAGATATAATCACAATCATAGTCTAACGGACGAGGAAAGCTACCATAACGGAACATTGATTCATGTAGCGTATTATACACTCCGACTACCCACATGTCAGCACCATTATCGGAATCTTCTACATCATCCGGACTAATGAAATCAAAAGGTTTTTCTTCCAACATGCTCTCACAAGATGTTATTAATGGAGTCGACAATACACTCCCCAATAATATCAGATATAAAAAAATATATTTCTTTTTCATCGTTATTCAGAATTATAGTGTTAATTTAAAACCGATCGAATATGTCCGGCTACTTGGATAAGAAAATATATCGACTCCCCTTCTGGATGCGTCCGAACCGAAAGCATTAACATCCGGATCAAACCAACTATATCCAGTAATTGTGAATACATTAGTTATTGTTCCAAATAAAGATAAATCACTAATACCTTTAATTACAGGACCGAAATTATAATTCAAATTAATTGTTTTGAGTCTAAAATATGAACCATCTTCTACATATCTATCTGAAAGTTTCATATCACGGGTCATAGCAGTAGTTACCCGAGGCCATTTAGCTATAGCCACATTTTCAGGAGTCCAACGAGTATCATAAGCATCCTGAGTAATATTAGCAATACTACTCATCCCAATATTAGTTAGATTACCATTAAAAATATCATTCCCATAAGTTCCCTGAAAGAATAAGCCCAAAGAAAGACCTTTCCATCGCAAATTAGCATTTATACCATAAATAAAATCAGGATTAGTATTACCTATCACAGCACGATCTTCAGTTGTTATTTGTCCATCATCATTTTTATCCAGATATTTAATCTCACCTACCATACGGCGCGCTTCATCATCAGATACTTTTGCATAAATAGGATCCGCCCGGACTTCTGCTATATTATCATAAAATCCATCTTCAATATATCCAAAGATAGTCCCGATAGGTAAACCATTCCGTTGTAAAAAGACCTCTTTTGCACTGTACCACAATTGATTTGCATATTGGTCGGCTTGTAGCCCTCCAATTTTATTCTGATTAAATGAAATGTTTCCATCAAAATCTAAGGACCAGTCTTTCGTACTCATTGCAGTTACTTTAGCTGTAATCTCGAGACCTTTATTGGTTACATGACCAAAGTTGGTCCACATAGTGCCGTATCCAGTACTACCTGGAATCGAAATGTTTTGTAGTAAATTCTTTGTCTTCTTATAATAATAGTTTGCAGAGAGAGAAATACGATTACTCCAGAACCCCATATCAAGCCCAACATTATATTGGTCTGTTGTTTCCCATTTTAGCTTATCATTCAATGGCCCTTTATAGATTTGTCCAGCAAAACCACTTGACAAAGTTCCATCCAAAGGATAATTCGCCGTTGTTAGCGATGACATAGTCTGATAGCTGCTAATAGCTTGATTACCAGTCTGACCATAACTAAAACGTACTTTTAAATTGCTAAATATATTCAATCTCTTAATAAATTCCTCTTCAGAAATAACCCAAGCCATTGCTCCTGACGCAAAATTCGCAAATTTATTTCCCGAAGCAAAACGGCTTGAACCATCCCGGCGGAAAGATGCAGTAAAAATATAACGATCCATCAAAGTATAGTTAGCACGTCCCAATAATGATACAAGTATAGCTTGCCCTCGATAACTAGTAGGAGATTCAACATTTAAAGCTTGACTCATATCAAAATCCTGTGTAATATCAGTAGGAAAATTAGAAGCATTCATCGCTTTGCCTCCCCAATCAGACTTTTCATAAGTAAATCCGGCAACAATATTTAAACGATGTTTTTTATTAAAACTTTTATCAAAAGTCAACAATGATTCTGCAGTCAGATTCTGCCAAAAATTATCGCTTTTACCAGCACGACCATTAGATGCTTTCCCCTCACCTGTTTCTCTATTATAATAAGTAGCACGATCATTCACAGAATAACTAATCCCTAGATTCTGACGAAATTTAAGGCAGTCAAGTAATGCTATTTCAGCAAATGCTGATGAAAAAACATTTATTGATTTTAACTCGTCCTTAGCCGTATTCACATAGGTTCGGGGATTAGCAGATAACCACGAATAGGTATCATCTTCCGTTTTATCTCCCACATATAATGTCGGTAAGTACAGCATTGCAGAACGAATGATACTATAATCATACGCATTCGATTTAGCGAAATTTGTTACCGAGCGAGTAAAATTAATATTCAGTCCTGTATTTAACCAAGATTTCACATGGCTACCCACATTAGCCCGAACCGCAAAACGATCATAGCCTGAATGTTTTATAATACCACTTTGATCTGTATAGTTTCCAGAAAAAGCATAATTACTTTTTTCATTACCACCTGATACACTTAGATTATATTCCTGAGTCATCGCATTTTGTAATATCTCATCCATCCAATTTGTTCCTTCTACCCATTCTTTATTCCCATATTCATCTTCACGGTATCCTGGTTTTAAATAATCTTCAGGAGATGCATAATATTTCCCAGAACCCGGTACTATATTGTTATTTTCATCACGACGATAATTCCACGCACCTCTATATGGCAAGTAAGAATAAGGAAGATTATCATATACCGCACCGTTAATAGTACCTTCATTAACATAATTTGCATATGTATAAGCATCCAACATCTTAATTGATTTTGATATTTTAGATAAACCAAAATTTGCAGTAAATTCAACTTTTGCATCACCTGCTTTACCTCTTTTTGTAGTAATAAGCACAACACCGTTAGCGCCACGAGAGCCATAAATCGCAGTAGCCGAAGCATCTTTCAATATATCAATGGATTCAATATCATTAGGATTAATTAATGAAAGCGGATTGGTCGTAGAGTTATTTCCGTCATTAGCTTTACTGGTCGGCGTTTCTCCTGTTTCAAACGGAATTCCGTCCACTATATACAAAGGCTGAGAATTTGTTGAAAATGAATTCGCTCCACGAATAGTAATACTAACTCCTGAACCAGGGGCGCCATCACTCTGATTTACTTGCACGCCAGCAAGTTTGCCTTGCAAGGCTTGTGAAATATTAGTCGGATTCCCCTGCATCAGATCATCACTTTTGATAGAAGCAACTGCCCCCGAAAGATCTTTTTTCCTCATAGTACCATAGCCTACCACTACAACTTCATCCAACAATTTGGCTTCATCTTTCAAAGAAATA
>OKRU01001926.1_pt1 | contig 19724 bp, 16 predicted proteins | sample 1601131 | NCBI WGS metagenome assembly OKRU01 (sample SAMEA3541558, study PRJEB24748) | human gut metagenome | biome: human gut; feature: human-associated habitat; material: faeces | place: China | collected 2012
TAGCTCATCGTCCCCCATTGTTTTTTATACAATCTGATAGAGATGACAAATCTGTCCGATTAGAATTTATGTAAGTATCAATAAAGTATCGTGTTGTCTATCCCATTCAAAGTCGTCGGCTATGAAGCCAACGCTATTTCCCCTTCCGAAAGAGGGAAAGCGAGACCGGGCACGTGCGTACCACATAATTAACATTCTTTAATCGATTGTGCGTAGGGAGATCAGACCATTTCACTGTCATCTTAATAAACGATCTCAAGAAGATATATAAAGAACCCCTAAACCCAAAACATGAATAAAAACTAATGGATATGACAACATCTTCCCAGAAGGATATTATCAATGATATTCTTTCCGCCATGCAATGTTATCCCGAAAACGAAGCATTCATTATTGACGATAAACATTATACTTATGCCCAACTCGGTGAAATAACAGCTTCTATCACCCATTCGCTATCAGAAATAAAAGATGAAAAAATCGGAATCGTAGCGGAAAACCGGATTGAAACCTATGCTGCTATTCTGGCAGTACTAGCCGGCAGAAAGACCTATGTTATCCTGCATCCTGCCTACCCGGAAGAGCGTAATCTCAAAATAGCCGCTCTGGCCGGACTGCGTACTTTGCTCTGTACAAGTGACACTGACCGGTCAGCATTCGGCACCGGACACTTCAGAATCATCGATACGGACCGGCTACCGGGAAAAACACTGTCAGAACAGCAGTCCCATTCATCGGACGAAGAAAGGAACGCTTATATCATTTTTACATCGGGAAGCACAGGCGAGCCCAAAGGAGTGCCCATCACACGGGCTAACTTGAACGCCTTTTACCGGGCATACAGTTCGCTCGACTGGAATCTGGATGAACATGATCGCATGTTGCAAATGTTCGAACTTACATTCGATGTATCCGTAGTATCTTTACTGTATCCTCTTACTTTAGGTGCTGCCGTTTATACGGTAGGCCATCAGGATGTAAAGCACTTCAAGGTGTTTGAACTTCTGGAGAAGTATCAACTGACCTTTGCCACTGTCACTCCCTCACTGCTACAACTCCTTTCACCCTACTTCGACGAAATCAATCTGCCCTCTCTGAAATATCTGGGAGTATCGGCAGAAGCATCGCAAATCGAGCTGTTGGAGCGATTCAGAAAATCGGCACCCAACGCAACGTTCATCAACCTATACGGACCGACCGAAGCTACGATTTACTGCACCTGTTACCGTATTCCGGCTTCGGACAAATGCAAGCATTACAACGGAATGGTGGCTATCGGAAAACCATTTCCCGGCATCCGCGCCATCATTGCCGACGAAGAAGGAAACGAGCTACCTCAAGGAGAGACGGGAGAACTTTGGGTATCCGGCCGGCAGGTAATGAAAGGTTATCTGGACGACCCAGAAAAATCAGCATTGGTTCTGATACACCGTCCCGACGGACAAATCTATTACCGGACCGGAGACTTGTGTATTCTGGATGGCGACGGGGATATTATTTATTGCGGACGTAAAGACTATCAGGTGAAAATACAGGGTTTCAGGATAGAACTGAGTGAAATAGAATATACTGCCCAGTCGTTTTTCAAGACTCCCTGCAGCGTGGCTGCCGTTCCGTTGCTCTGCGACGGAATCTGTAACGAATTGCACCTGGCCGTCGAGACAACTGAATGTACTCAAAGCGCATTGATAGAATATCTGAAAGAAAAACTGCCCAAATACATGCTGCCGAAGCAGATTCATTGTATTTCCCAATTTCCGGTGACCAATAGTAATAAAACAGACCGTAAAAAGATTGCCGAACTGATAAAAGAGAAGAAACTCTAAAAACAATAATAAATATGAATCGAGAAGAAGTATTAAAACAACTACAAAGCATTTTCCGTAATATCTTAAAAAAGGACAACGTATGTATCGACGAATCATCTACCTCAAAAGATGTAGATGGCTGGGACTCGCTAACCCACATGCAAATTATAGCTCAAATCGAGAAACATTTCGGAGTACGTTTCAATTTCAGGGAGGTCATTAAGTTCAAGAATGTCGGCGATTTGTGCAGTGCCTTATTAACCAAAATGGAATAAACGATGCAGTTCCTCTCTTTTAGTTTCCTGGCCCTGTTTACCCTCTGTTTCTTCCTCTACTATGCAGTCAAAGGCCGTGCCCGCAACCTCATACTACTGGTAACCAGTTGTATTTTCATCGGATGGTACTATCTGCCTTTCCTGTTGACGGCAGTAGTGGTAGCACTGTTCACCTTCTTTTGGGCACAATGGATGGAAAGCAGGGCAAAAGCCGGAAAAAAGACCAAACCCGTCTATATCGCAGGAATCATCGCCCTGATCGGCGGATGGCTCCTTCTTCATGGCACGGTCATAGATGATATCATCTTTCCACTTGGGATGTCATTTTACACATTTCAAGCCATCAGTTATCTGACAGACGTGTACTGGCAAGAGCAACGCAGCGAAAGAAACTGGGTGGATTTCCTGATCTATATGCTTTTCTTCATGAAGTTTCTCTCCGGCCCTATCGAACGGGGTGGAGACCTGTTGCCACAATTGAAAGATCCCCGCCCGTTCATCTACTCAAACGCGGTGACCGGACTGAAATATATTTTACTCGGACTGATCAAGAAACTGCTGATAGCCAATCAGATCTCCCCACAAACAGATGTCATGTTTCATTCGATTCATGACCTCTCGGGTGTACAACTGCTAATGACTTGCCTACTCTACCCTATCGAACTGTATGCCGATTTTTCGGGTTATACGGATATTGCTATCGGAGGGGCCTATATGTTCGGCATCAAGTTGTCTCCTAACTTCAACCGCCCGTTTGCAGCACGCTCGACTGCCGACTTCTGGCGCCGTTGGCACATGTCACTCTCCTTCTGGGTACGCGATTATCTCTATGTACCGCTAACCGCCGGTACCCGTAACTGGGGACAGTGGGGAATCTACTTCAGCCTCCTCATCACCTTTCTCGCATTGGGTTTGTGGCATGGGGCCGGATTGACTTTCGCCATATACGGCCTGATTCAGGGTGTCCTTATCTGCTGGGAAATGAAAACAGCTGCTTTCCGCAATAATCTGCCCCAATATATAGGAAAATATGCGGCCGACAGCTTGCTGATTGTCCGGACTTATCTATTGTTCGCACTCTCGCTTATATTCTTTCGTGTACAATCGCTGAGCGATGCCTGGTATTTCTTACGGAACATCTCGTTCGAGGTACATTCTTCCTGGAAAGAAATGAACATCGGCATACGCGATCATAATTGCATCGTAGCAGGTTCGGCCCTATTACTAGTATTGATCTACGAATATTATGCATCTAAGTACAACCTGATGGAAACACTTGAACGCCAACCCGCATGGTTACGGTGGAGTGTCTACTATCTGTTGGTATTCGCTCTGCTGATGTTAGGCAAATTTGACACGGAAACTTTCATCTATTTACAATTTTAACCGAAACCCTTTACGCGCATGCTACATCATTCATCGAGAATCTCCCCCAAGACACGTTTTTGCCTGAAGTTGCTTTTACTGATCCTGCCGCTGATCCCGATAGTGGTTGTCTATTTTATGTTTGATCCTTATAGGGTATTACACCCCTACAAACGATTCGATGACTCTCCCATGCTACTCAACGAAGCCCATGTGGGATGGCAGAATTATCTGCAGAATCGCGATTCGATAGTCTATAACTCCTTTATACTCGGCAACTCCTGTACCATGGCATTCCTGACAGGAGAATGGGAAAAATACCTGGATAAGAACGACCATGCCGTACGCTTCTATGACAACGGAGAAAGCCTGGGCGGCGTCCGTCAAAAGCTTCAGCTGCTCGACTCTGTAGGTGCACCCCTGAAAAATATACTGATCGTTCTGGATAAAAAATCACTGGACAAAAACGCTCCTTTATCGGGCAACAATCATCTGTTTTCGGCCGAAGCAGCCGGCATCAGCCAATTGGGATTCCAGTTGAGATTCCTGCAGGAGTTCCTTTATCCGGACAGAATGATTCCTTACATAGATTATCTAATCCGACATAAGTATGCTCCTTATATGAAAGGGGTTATAAATCCGGGAGATCCCGTCAGGGAGCCTTACACGAACAATTTTATCAATCCCAGAGAAAAAGAGATCGCGCAAGATGGCGAAATATACTGGAGCCGTCATGAAAAAGAATTCAAGAAGCGAACGAATGCGGGTATGGAAGAACTTCCTGTTATATTTGCCAGCCAGATTCAGGTACTTCGCTCCATCAAAAAAATCTGCGATAAGCACCACACGAACCTGAAGTTCATCATCGGTCCGGATTACTATCAGAAAAAGACCAGCCGGGAAGACATAAAAATATTGAAGGCTATACTGGGTGATTCCGCTGTCTGGGATTTCACGGGAATCAACGAATACACAGCCGACATACATCATTATTACGAACCCGGTCATTATCGTCCGCTGCTGGGAGCACGCTTACTGAAAGCCATTTATCAGGATCAAGACACCTGCCACAGGCAATAAAAGTTCCTCCCATAACAGTAGCACACACAGAAGAAGAGCATCCTCGATCCGAAAGAAATAATTAGATCAAAGAAAACAATTATATCACATTAAAAACTTAGATTATGAAAAAGATTTTATTATTGCTATCCGTCTGTATTTCATTTTCATCATGCTGTACATTATTCAGCAGTTCCAAACAAGATATCACCTTTACGGGAATGAATGGAACTAAAATCTACGAAGCATCGACCAAACAGAAAATAGCGGAAATCAAAGAAGACAATAGTGTCACTGTACAAATCAAAAAGAAAAGGGAAGACAAACAACTAGTAGCCAAAAAGGAAGGGTACCAAACGACTCCCTTTGTCCTGGAATCTACATTTAACAATGCCTGCCTGTGGAACATTCTATTTTGGCCGGGCTTTCTGGTAGATTTGGGTACGCAAAAGATGAACAAATGGGATAACACAATTATCAATATCGAAATGGAGAAAGAAAATACAGAAAACAAATGATCAAACTATAATTTCGCATGGCACTCTTCTCCTTCCACGGAGGGAGCCGCCATACGGAATCATGCGACCTACAAGGAAGGCATAATTCACCACAAGGCAACACAGAGTTTTTTATAAAAGTTCTTTAGAGAATAAATCTACTCTGTGAGACTCTGTGCTACTCCGTTGTATATACGATTTTCGGCACACTCTCTATAGTTGTTTCAATTCCCTGTATAATTTCTGAATGGGAAGTCCCATTACATTGAAGTAGCTAACTACACAATATACACACTTAACTATCAAGCAATTAACATCACGAAATAATATTAAATAAAACATTTGTAAAACAAATAACTATTTTAAAGCAAACCAAGTACTTCTCCTATTTTCTTTTGCGAATATATTGCATTACTGTTAAAAATCAAAATAATTAATAGACTACATAGATACGGTGGATATTATGATGATGAGAGGGTAATAGTAAGGCAGCTTATTGGGCTGCCTTATAGGTAGTTCAAGGAATACCTGAAAGCAAAACCAAGAAAAAAAATTAGCTTTCTATAATTCAATTTCTACTAAAAATGGATTCTATTAGGAAATCCTGGAACAACAGCAGCAGGTAGCACAACTACATATGAATTTGTTGACTCTAAATCATAAAGAGTTGCGTTTCCAGCAGCTGCTCCAGTCAATGCTGTTGCCCCTGCAGCAGTACCCATATCAACCGTAATTGGTGGGGTCATAGTTACAACATGTCCAAAATAGGAACCACCACCGGCTATTCTAATTTCACATCTCATAATATAATAAAATTATTTCCTACTCTTTCAAAGGCTTTTCGGAATCCGCCTATAAATTGACTATCTCTGTAAGCTTACGGTACAAAGATATAGGGATAGAGAACCGAGAACAATTATAAATTTTAGATAAGGGAATCAGTTTTTCGGGTACAGAAAGATTTCTTTTGAATGAAAAAGCCCCGACTCCTAAGAATCGAGGCCAGCAACTTAATGATAAGATATTTCTACACAGTGCGAAGATGGTATTTCTTTCTAAACCAGTAACTGCTATTATTAGAAAACAGATAGCCCACCATACACAAGCAACTGTGGTATTGAAGGAGGCTTATTCAGTTATCTTATTCATTTATTCGGTCATTAATCTAATCTGATATAAACTATAATAATACTTCTGCTTAAACCGCTACCATCATTCTCTAAAACAATATATATATCATTCTTCTTTTTTTGCCGAATACTTTATTTTATAATGTTGATCATCATATTCTGATATTTGGACTATCAAACGACCATCCAAACTTTTCCATCCCCCTTTGCCTAATGCTAAATATCGTTCTTCGAAGAAAATATATAAATCCTGCTCTGTTACTTTACTTTTATTCACAATTAAATATGAAGTAAAAAGTGAACCAGTCTGTTTATCAAAGAAATAATATTCTCCCACTGGCGATACTCCTCCCCACCTATAATAAAAGATATCTGGATCTACTTGCATATCATATCCATCTCCTTTTTGTTGAATAAGTTCTTTTTTAGTTAATGTAAAGTTGTATAATGGCTCTAAAAAATTGGAAGGGCGAGGGATAACATTAACTTTTACCTTTATACTTTTCAGGTCTCCTTGAACAACAATATTTGTAGAACCAGCACACATTCCAACAACCTTCCCGTCGGGAGACACCCTTGCGATTTTCTCATTTTCAGATTTAAAAGAAACCGCCCTTGTACCGTACACATTAATCTTATGAACACTCGTCGGTGGCCAATCCACATCTACCCACAAGGTACTTAAAGTTATTTCATTAACATCCACATACATTTCTGGCGGTGTTAATTCATTGTTACTGGTGCAAGAAGTAAATGAAGCAAACATAAATAAAAATAATCCAATCAAAAACGCAACAAATGCTACTGTTGCATAAAATAATTTTCTCATAACTGTTTTAATAGGTTTTATTATTTTAATATAAAGACAGTATTATAAAGGAAACCCCCTATTCTATTAATGAAAAACACCATATTTTAACAACTTACTTCTGAGCCACGATAATATTCCTTGATTAATAAGGATTACCATTCCCACAAATTATAACTCACCCCAATCCCAACATAAGGGGTTGCCTTATTCCCAGAAAAACCGTATCCGGCCTGCACACCCAGCCCGAACCGTTTCCGCTTTGCCCGCTCTCTGATGAACATCGTGCGCGTTTTGCTGTACACCTCTATACTATCCAGCTTGGCTCGGTATCCTGACACATAAGCCGTATAAAGGCTGTCTTTGTAGATTTTCTGTGTAATAGGCAAATACACCGTGTCCCGAACCGTATCACCCGGCACAGGAACAGGAACAACGAACGGGAACGAATCTACAACGCTTTCATAAACCGGAATGGGTACTGTATCCCGAACCGTATCAATACGATTTGTGACGATCGTATCTCTGATTATTTCACCCGGTACGTGTTCCACCCTTACCGGACGGAACACGATAAACAGGATAAGAGCTGCAATAACGACATAAGGTAGATATTTCATAGCTTCAGCACTTGTTTTCTGTTTCTACCCTCACGGAATGACACGTGAACCCATGAAAAGTCTTTTTCATCAATCAATTGATCGAAAGGCAATTCCTGCCGGATGATCTCAAACAGCTTCCGGTTTTCTTCCTTGCTGCCTACCGTAATATCAGCCGCCTCGCCTAACCGGTGTTGACTGGATGTTGCCCCGTTAACGCTCCGGTTGAGAATAGCACTTCGATAGCCGGAACTTATCCGGATGGGCTTACCGTACTTTTCCCGAAGCGGATCGAGAACGTTTTCTACCAGCTTCGTTAAATTGTGAATAGCTTCGGCCGTTGGATAGTTATCAATTCCACGCGCTACGGCCGTATCGCTGTGGCTTAGTTCTTGGATTGTAAAATACTTCATACTATATGTTAAATTAATACTGTGAACAAAAAGATTTAGCTAAATTTGCGCTTACCTTTTATATTTTCTCCCGTCTGGGAAGATAGGCTTTGTATTTGTTTGCTTGTTTGTGTTGTTTGTGTGCAACCTCCCGTCGTTAAGTGCAATGACGGGAGATTTTATCTTACTCTTTCTTTCCCGAAACATTATCGAACCCTTTCAGCTTGTTTATGATCGCTTTAGGGAAGAAGCCCGGGCAAATCTCTTCTACGTTCTCAATAATACTTAAGGCCTCACGTACCATTAATGCCGTACAAGCGAAATACCGGAACCAGACAAAACTATCGACTACCTGACCGGCGATCGAGAAATTACCCATCACATGCGACAGGACTAATACACAACTGTAAATGATAAGCTTACGCCCGATCATACCATAAGCTTTACTACTGATGTCTTTGGATAGCCAGTGCTTGACAAAGCCGAGCACCGTATCAACACATACAAGGACAATCAACCATTTGACAAACTCCCAGTCACCAAAAACATAGCGCTCAAAGAGTTCCAGCAAAGGAGAAAGAGGCAAGGCAATCAAGGCAATCATCTTCAAATTTTTCATATTCTTGGATATATAAACTTTAATCGTATATTTGTCATGGTAATACTAAAATAGCATTGTGTGCGGCTAATCTCACCTATGTACCCCATTTATGCCGCACTTTTCCGCCCCATCTGTGAAGACAGGGCGGATTCTTGTTACTTGGATTTAGATGCCGGTTTGGGCTCTAAAGTAGCTTTTACCTCTTTGGTGATCTGATCGAATACTTCAAAGTGCGCTGCAACATTCTCCGACTCCGGAAGGGACATTTGTTTACTGCCTGATTCCAACAGCAAATACCCGATATACCGCCCGGAGGTTACGGGCTGCTTACCTGTAGGGGTGTCAATCTCTTCCGTGACCGTTTTAATGATTTCACAATGAAGACGACTGAGATTATCGTTATTGACACTGTAGTTTACATTGTACTGATAATCTCCTGAAACGGCTTTACCGTTTACTTGAACTGCTCTTGATTCTTCTTGAAACATAATTTATTGATTTTGGGAGTTAATAATTACTTTATCTAATTCATTATAAATAGCGGTTTTCACCACTGCGAGTATCGGAGCCGGATCAACGTAATTTCGAATGATATTTGCACCTTGTTCGTCAACTTCAACTTCACCTTCTTTATATATCCGTTGGGCAAACTCCAATTCACCCAAATCGGGTGTATTACAGTAAATAGCGTTTCCTACTGTTTTAGCTACGTCGAACTCTTTAATTTCCCCGTCAATAGCTGTTTTTACTTTAATTCTTCTAAAATTGATTTTCATATTCTATTTCTTTTGAATTTATTATTGTAATCTGCGCTCACAATGGGCATTTACCAAACATTGCGACCTACAACGAACACACGGAATGGACAATCACGGGGACCCTTGTTTGCGTCAAGCATTAAAACCTCAAAATAAGAGTTGTTTTGTGTCTCTACCTGACCGAATACCCAGCCATACCCCCCTAAGCCTTGTACTAAAACAGCGTACTGCAGATGCTTCAAACTGTGGTATATCCTGTATTTTCCAGTAGCTATTTTCTGTGCACTGGTTAAGGTGCACCCGTTGCCCCATTCATTAGTGACTGTACCCGCTTGATATACATATCCGGTACACAGCATTCCGGGAGCGTTCCACTTTTCACCGCCCCTTTGGGCGAAAATATGACTTCCATACGATTCTATCGAATTTGCAGTGCCTGCGTTAGCCAAACATCTTAGAGCAAAACCGGAACTTCCGTATGATTCAATACTTAGACCACTGTAATTGTCGTTTCGTATGGACATCAATGCAGTGCGTGAAGTTGTAGGGCTGTCCCCCTCTTCGTTAATACGAAGGAATTTATTACCGGACATGTTTAACAGGATCTTAGCCTGCGAATTGCTTGCCGAAACAAGAGAGCCTCCCGATATATTCCAGGCACCGATCTTTGCACCATCAGTTACCGTAAGGTTTCCGGTTGTGATCCTCTGTGCTGAAAATGCCTGTGCCACCACTTCCGCAGCTTCAATCACATTGGCAGACAGTTTGCCGTTTGCGTTGATGGCGGCTGTCTGTTGACCTGTGTTATTTTGGAATAGCAGGTTATCGGCTTTCAGAATGATTTTTCGGGACGTGATGTTGATTCCGGTTTCGACTAAGCCGTTTTGGGTGGCGGTGACACGACCGTCTACTGTGTTGGCTTTGCTGTTCGCTGTTCCTGCTAAGGAATTGGCGGCTTCAGCTTTGTTATTGGCTGTGCCTGCTAATGAATTGGCGGAATTTGCCGTTTGTTCTACTACGCTTAATTTTGCGTGGTCTGAACTCAAAGTTAACTCAGCCGCACTTAATCGCCTACCTTGATCGTCCACTTTGTTTGCAGTTAAAGCTATGCTTTCCTGCGTCTGCTTTATTTCGGTATAGTATCCGTATGTGCGGACGGGTTCAGTTCCATCGGTGCGAACGGGGAACGATGTATTATATGAACCGTGATAATCGGTTTGATAAACGTTGATTACGTTTGGGTCAATAGTATCATCTACGGTTACGTCATACATAGAACCGCCCCTAATACCCATTCTACACGTAGACGTTTCAGTTATTTGTCCCAAATCAACAACTATCTTTGCACCCGCAGAAGTCCATGCTTTAGTATAGTCAAAGATATTGGTTACTGCTGGTAACGAACCCCAACCCGAACCGGACATCTCAAACGTTAAGTTCATAGAAAAACCGCCATCGTGAGTACCATATGAAGGTTTTCCGTATCCCGCATCAAGAGGCCTACTTATTTCAACCCTTGTTTTGTGGTAAACCGGAATACTTATAACCAACGGGAAAAACTTATTATTGTCCCATCCTCTTAAATCTATTCGCTTTGATATATGCCTATTGGTGGTACTATTAATAACACTAATATCACCAACAACAGACGTGATACTTTTTTCGGTCTGTTCGATACGTGAAGCAAGTCCGGTAACACGTCCATCAACGGTATTTATCTTTTCAACGGTGGATGTTATCTTACCTTCGACTACACTAATTTGACTATTGGTATATTCAGCGCCTTTGTAAACTGCATCCTGAAAATTGGGACTCCATGCGGTTGCAATTTCACCCGCTTCTACTTTAAAGTCTTTTACCCATATATAAGCCCAATCAATTCTTTCTATATCAACAAAATTATATACATCCTTTTGTTCCTCTGTATTTTTTGTTACGTTAAATGTATGCTTGAAATAACTCCATTGGTTATCTGCTGTTGATTTAACAATTACGTTTTCAGAATCACACACATCAATAGTAAAACCAACTGGGGTATTTTGACTACCTTTAATCCATCCGGAAACGGTATACTTACCGGGGATAGGCGGGATAATATTAGGTATCCGCATAGCTCCTCCATTACCTTGTGAACCAACCAAATAGAAACCATGCAGAGACATTTGCCTTTCAATAGTAGGAGATGGATATAAAGTATTAAGCGTTGAACTTGTGTAACTATACAAATTGTTAGCACCTATACCCAAATTTTCTACCTTAGTTTTAACGGATAGCTCGATTTTTCCCGGTATAGCCGCTAACTCGGTAGCAATATTACTAAACTCCTGTTCGATGCTCTTTCCATTTCTCAGAATGAAAATACCTTTCAGGAAACAGTTCATCGCATACAGGCCGTATCCGGAGGGTTGGAAGTCAGCCGGAAAGTCTGTATCTGTCATGCCATCGAGACAGCCCAAAATCACTTTGTTCTTTCCGGCCAAAGACGTGGAGTTTACCCCGTCCAGTACAGAAATGCGCGGTTTGCCATCTTCCGAGGCTGTGAGATACAAAATACCCTGTCTGTTCGGATTCGTGAGGTTACCCATCTGAACCAGATCATCACCGACGGCCGGAACTGTACCATTGAATACGGATTTAAGTATAAGAATCGAATCATCATTAACCGAGGCAACCGGAACCCAATAGTATTTAACGTGTCCGGATGTGTAGACCTGACAACGTACCAAGTCATCAGCGACAAACATCATGTCGCCCTCTATACCTAAAACATAGTAAGCCGGATCGCCGGACGTTTCCGAAACGGACTTAACACGTCCGTTAGCGGATGAAATCACCAGACCGCCGTTAACCGCACGAACTTTCGAAATGATAAGTTCAAAAATGGTCATGGCCTTACGGACTACGGCATTATCTATTTCAAGGTTCCAATCCCCATTGATAGCCTTGTATAGCTTCATCCCTTCACCCATCAGTCCGGGGATGAATCTTTCTGAACTGATATAGTCCTTGACTATGGTTTGAAACAGGGTTGCGACGTGCTCAACATTCAGATCGTATGTTTTTGCAAGTGCCTGAACGAGTAAATTTAAAGTATGCGTGTCACCTTTAGCCCAAATATCCGCGCCTGTTGAAATATTCCCTTCCGAATGGAGTGTGCCAACATTGGCCGAACCGGTTACTTCCAATGTAGCGGCCTTAACTTTCATCCGGGCTGTGATACTTCCCACTTCCACATTACCATTTTCATCAATAGATGCAGCAGTATCACCCACTATCAAGCCTTTTGAGAAAGTTACAGTTTCTTTAGCAGTATCGGGCATATCCTTACGTAAATGGGTAGCAAGTGACTTTGAAGCCGAAAAGACATTTCTATTTGACGGGGGTGTACTATCATTAGTCCCAATGATATATACCCCACTTCCACCACCATTGTAAGTCTGCCCTTTCAATGTAAGACTATCCAACTTTTCTTCCAATTCTCCGATACGTGAATAAGCCGCCGTTTCCCCTACCGTAAATATAGGCGAATCAAACGGATAGTCAAGATTATGTTCAAATCCTATGACACGCGATTGCCGGCCATCTTCGAAATAGGCCTTGTTAATAAGCTTGACCTTCTGACCGGCACTATAAAGATTATGAACACCGTCTTCGCCGTATGCGTCACCAGACATCATTTTGCAGTTATAGGTGGAAGGGTCCATCTTTGATTTGGCAACGTACTTTTCCGTTTCGGTTTTCAGTTCGACTTCGGCAGCAGACACGAGTCCAAGTTCTGTTATCTTTGTTGAGTCCCAGCCAGTCAAGACATAAGTATCCCCGTTTGCGGGGATAAGTACATCACCAGGCAGTTTACGCCCATAATCCTCGTTACGTACTATCTCCCAAACTTGTGCAGCCGGATTCCAACTACCATCTGATAACTTCTCAGGTTCTCCATCAGGATTAAATATAACCCCGAACATCATACCATTAAGCTTCCCAGAGTGGAAGGTTATCTTTAATTCCTCGCCAGCAAGCACATAGGCTTTGGAGAATGTAATGCCAGTATCTTTAAAGCGGTAAGCATCCCATTTCTCCTCAGTTATTGTCCCATCTGCATTTTCTATCTTGTCAGTATACTTATGAATGGCAATATCCGACATTGTACCGGTACGTCGTGGATAGATATCATCAAAAACAATAACCTGCTCAATGGCTTCCTCTGTAACCATATTAGGATAGGCATCAATATAAGGAGTTCCAGCAGGCAGCATCAATCGTCTTTGAACGACACCATTCACAACTACTGATTCATCCACCGGACGATAATTGGAAGGTATGTTCCTTGTAGAGCCAAAAGCATAGATACGGGTTGCATAAGCGGATTGCGAGTCGGTGCGTGTCATTTCCTCTACATTTACACCGATCTCCCAATTAACAGGATCACCGAACTCACAACGCCCGAAGTGAATGATATTCTCTGTTACCCAACACTCACAATCCCATTTTTTTGCCATTTCAAAGCAAGCGTCAAGAATGTTGATGTTGTCGTAAGACATCAACTGAGCTTTATTTTCAACCGTGCTGTCAATGGAAAAAACAAAATCCTGTCCTTTGTATGTGTAACCAAGAGCTTTTAAATTTCTCAGGACTATACCAACTTGAACATCCAGTGGAGCGGTCAGGTTCCAGGACGCTTCCTGTCCGGCTGTCTCTGGGGTGTATTTGAAAATTTTATTTTTCCATTTCCAGTAATAAGCGTCCAAACGAAGTTCGTAATCATAACTTGCCGTTATTGCATTGTAAGCGGGTTTCTGTATGTCACATATCTCGAACACTCCCAAATATCCATCATCTATGTAATCACCAAGCTTGAAAAAAATCGGTTCATCCAAATTGAACTTCACAGTAACATAGTCTTCCTTCATTAAAAGGAATTTTCGTTTCGAGCCTTCATTTACAATAGTAGAAAAACGAATACTGCCAGATATGTTTTTGATGTCTACTCTTTCCATAACACATCAAAGGTCGGAGATAAAAAAAAGAAGCCCTAAATATTCGGGCTTCCTGTTGTGACATCAGAAATAAGGTCACAAATTAAGTTCTATTTGCTGGATTAGGCTCCGAAAATTTACTTGAAATCTTACCAAATGTCCGGTCTATACTTTGCGCATAGGAAACACTTTTACCAAGATAGATTAGATGGTAGACCTCGTTACTATTAGCTGGAATCTTAATATCAATTACACCTCTGTACAATTCCTCGAAGAAAGCTTTTTTCTTTGATTGATAATCAGATTGGGAACTGCCCTCAATAGTAAATGAAAGCGTTATTTCCCGTTCATCCACTTTTGGGTTATTTATTATCACTCTCTTCCCATGTTCAAGGCGAGATTTATTTTCTATAAATTCTTTCATCGGTGCAGACGCTCCAAGAGCATCGAGGAATCCGTCCCCCATCCTTACACCCCATGTGGCGTATGCGTCTTTATTGTTTATAAGTAAATCTGGCATAAACTGTATTTTTATTGTTATATTTGCACATAATTCAATTTATATAATATGGAGGAAAAGCATATCTTAAAACTTAATTTTGGAGGAGAAGTAATTGAACATGATTTCAGTTATATGAAGATTCTCGAATTTACTAAACCCAATGTTGTGTTCCATAGGAATAATAAGTCGTATTCATTGGATAAAACAGAAATATTTTTCGAGGATAATGATACAACAATCATAACAAAACTTTCCTTCAAAGAAATCTAAGCAAGGCAGGAAAATTCCTGCCTTCTTCTTTTAGGGAGCTAAGCCTGCGGTATTCTTTTTAACTTCTGCTATATCTTTCTGCATTTGTTGAATAGGCTTCACTATAGCTCCAGTATTCTCCGAAATTTGCATCAGTTCAAGATAAGAATTAGCAATTAAATTCCTCGTATCATCCGCAATATTCCTTACCTCTGTATTCACAGAAAGAATTGTATCAGCCTTTGCCGTCAGCAGATTGAGCGCTTGGGATTGGACTACGCTCTGATTCTTAATTTCCTCATTGGATGCCTGCAAAGCCGTGAAACGTCCGTTTAGTTCTTCTCCAGTATCTTGAGACATGGCCTCAAATCCTCTTTTTGTAGAATCCTGAGAGGAAGATTCGGATGTCCAGCCAAGCAACTCTTTCAATTTATCCCGCTCTTTAACCGCGTCGGTAACAATGTCGTTCCATTGCTCCTGCAACTTTTTATAATCTTCCTCAGAAATACCTGTTTTATTATCGTTAGCAGCAGCAAAAGCATCATACCATTTTTGTAGTTCGGCTTTATACTTATTACCAAGCATAGTGGTAAGCATAGCCTTCTGCATATACCTCTCAAAATTATTAGCAAAGTCTTTTGCCGAACTATCCATATCCATCAAGGTATCGACAAAGTTATCAAATACGCTATCAAATGAAACTTGGGTAAGCTGTTCTTTTACTTGGTTCTGTATATCCTCTAATTTCTCAGAGCCATTGACAATATCCTGTATGTATTTTACAAAGTCACCGTTTACAGTATTAAGGACAGATACCAGTTTAGGATCGGCAAGCACTTCTTTTAGTTGTTCTGCAGAAAGATTAAGCAATGACTCTGCATTCGTGACAGATTCACCGACAGCACCGGATATCCTATCCCAATCCTTTTTACTAAGTCTTTTTTCTATTCGTTTGCCTAAAGAACTTGATCCAATACTTGAGCCGCTTTGTCTTAATTCATTCAGAAGTTCATAATATCTCTGGGTCTGCTGCTTTATCAGGGTTTCTGCTTCTTTCCCTACTTTATAGGCTTCATCCCCATAGGACATTTTAATATACTCTTTCTTCTTGTCTATTAAAGTGTCCCACACGGAATCGAGTGCTTCATATTGGGACTTCATTTCATTGTATCGGGAATAATCAGCACCAAATAAACCATCTAAAGCCTTTACAACAGATGAAATACCGGAAACTGCGCTCATGGCACCACCTACAATATCACCGGACATTATCTGACCAACTCCCATGGCTGTTTGACCAACTCCACCTAAGGCATCAGAAATACCGGCTATTTTATTACCAAGATCGTCGTTGCCAAATATTGTACCAAGATCCTGACCAAACTGAGATATAGCAGGAGTAAATTGAGTCACAGCACTCCCGATTTCTGAAATACCCTGAACAATATTCTTTTTACCCCCTTGTGCTATCTTATCAGTCGCTTGCTTTACTTGCGTTTTGAAAAGTTTAAAAGGGCTTTTCCCTCCCAATTCCCCTTTTAAACGATCAATAGCATTCCTAAGTGCCTCAACTTGCTCAGTTGAAAGTTCTAAATTTTGAAGGGTATTGTCACTTATCCCAAGACCTAAAATATCCTTCTTTGAAACTGTCTTTCCACCGATTTGAGCATTTCCCTGTTCATCCTTAATGGCAGCGAGGTATTGCATCAATAATTCGGCTTTTTCAATGATGCCCTGAATCTCGTTCACACTCTTTTGGGAAGCATCAACAAAAAGCTGTCCCATTAAAGTCGTACTATTCTTCACGGAGTTGTCAAAATCATCAAGCGCATTAGCTTTCTCTTTCATCAAGATAGCTGCATCACCCGCCGTTTCGGCCTCCTTTATGGCCTTATCATATTTCTCAATAATGGCCAGCCTTTTCTGTTGATAGTTGCCAAACTTGATAAGATATTCGTTCCAAGACGCCTCTTGATCGCGTATCTTATCATCAAGTTGCTTTTTGGACGTATTTTCTATAATGGTATCCCAGATAGAGCTAATCTTTCCTGTATCCACCTTAGAAGAATCAAAAGTCTTTTTCTGATATTTGTTATTCTCTTTGGCCTTCAACTCTTCCTGAGCATCAAAAATCTCTTTCTCAGCTTGAATTACAGCCTGGATCATATCTTCTTTTTGTCTTTCCAGTGATTGGATCTCTTTCCGGTTATCCAATTCCCTCTGCATACGCTTCTTCTCAGCTCCTTCAGTCATGGCATCGATCTCAGACTGTGAAATTTCCATTTCCATATCTTCAGCCCGCCTTTTACGCTGGATTGCCTGTTTGCGTTCTATTTCAGAGATCTTATCATTCTGGGAACGAATACCTTCTTGCTGTTTGCGAAGTTTTTCAGCAGCAGATTCTTGCTTGGCAGGAGACGAATATTTATCTATCTGTTTTTGTGCCTCCTGTATCTGCTTGGTATACTTATTCCATTCTTCCGAGTTTTTCTTAGATACATCCAAAGCATCACGAGCTGATTCGGCTTCTTTTTTCCTTATTTCCCAATATTTTTTGTTTTTAGCCTGCTTTTCTCTTGCAGACTGTAATGTTTCAAGAGATTTTACAAATGAAGAAACTTCATCACGTGAAAAATCTCCAATCATATCTCCCGTAACTTTAGAAAGAGAGGATTTCCATTGAGATATTGACTTTTTCAGTTCGCTATCAGAAAGCTTCTTAGCTTCTTCTATACGAGCATTTATATAATCAGAATTAACTGCCGATTGAGCTTCTTTTTGTTGCCTTTGTAGTTCTATCAGCACATCGTTAGCCTCTTTTATTGCTTCCTCACTACCCGACATCCTTGACACATATTCTTCCTGATTCCTAACTTTGGCATTTATGGAAACAAGTTTTTCCTGATTGCTCTCTATTTTCCGTTTAGATTGTTCCTCGTTAAGGTCTTTCTGCAACTGGATCAGATTTGTCAAATGTCCTTCCTCATCAATATATTTTTCAATGATTCCCGGATATGCTTTTTTTAGTGATTCTATTGCAGCATTTCGGTTTGCGGTAGCTTGCGCTTCATCGCTTGCGACAGAAATAAGACGTTGGATTTCTTGCCTGTGAGCTTCTTCTTTTCGTATGGCATCTTCTTTGGAAGCGTTATATCTTTCTTGTGCTTCCTGTGCTTCGGTTGTCCTCTTACTAAACGCCCATACTGCAGATGCAGCACCAATCGCTACCGTAGCTAATAACACATAAGGATTCTTCAACATAGTAGTATTCAACAACGCCTGTGCCTTCTGTGCCAGTAATATTCTCCCACGCATAATCATTGTGGCAGCAGAGTATCCATTTTCAGCAACAGTAACAAGCATCACAGCAGTTCTGTACGCTCCATAAGTAGTAACTAACCCAACCAATACCTTCCCCACCGTTTCATAGTTTTCAATCAGTGAAGTGGTCATCTGAATCCCCTTCATTATGACACCTTCCGACTTCTGCCCCAGCTCGTTAAAGGCTGCATCCATCGCATCCTGCATCATGGATAACTGCCCATTGATTGTTTTTGAAGCGTTCTCAGACATATTATAGAACTTTCCACCTGCGGAAGTAGCGTCTATAAACGCTTGTTGAACCATTTCTGCGGAGATAGCGCCTTTAGACATTTCTTCTTTCAGAGTGGCGATAGACTTACCTGTCTTTTCGGAAATTTGCTGGAGAGGGTTGAACCCTGCATTAATCATCTGATTGAGGTCTTGCCCCATCAACTTGCCAGCAGCGGACATTTGAGAGAAAGCCAAAGTAAGAGAGTTGAACTTACCGGATTCTCCCATAGAAATATCACTAATGGCTTTCATGTACTTGATGGTATCCTCTGCCTGAATATTGAAACCAAGCATCATCTTTTCCGCTCCAACTATATCTGACATAGTAAGTGGAGAAATCTTCGCCAGCTCTTTGATTTGCGGAATCAACTGTCCTGCCACATCCTTTCCAACCATTGTTTCAATAGCAGTTTGTATAGACTGAAATTCACCGCGTACACGAATCATTTCAGAACCTAACGCTTTGAGTGCGCTAACACCACCGATAACCGCCAATGCTTTCTTCCAAGAGATAGCAATACCCTCGTTGGTTGCTACAACTTCTTTCCCGTCATTATTGTAAAGCTCGTATTCGTCACGGAGCTTTTTAACCGACAACCGAGCATTGGCTTGCTCTTGGGTTAGATTGAAAAGTACACTCTTTTGTTCCCTAAGTTTTTCACTTGTGGATTTTATCTTAGCTTCCAAAGAAGATGTATCTCCATCTTGTTTTAATGCTTCACGATACTTGTCTTTAAGACTGGATAATTCATTCTTTAACTGCTGGATGGTTCCACGCTGGAGTGTAATCTTCTCTGACAATCCGTTTACGACTTGGGAAGCATCAAAGATTTTCTTCTTGAAGTCACCTTCCATCTCTGCTCCAGCTTTGGCTGCATTAGTTACCAACTCATCCAATCTTTGATTAGATGCAGCAAGTTGAACATTTAAAGCCTTGAAAGCAGCAGGAGACTGCGTGCCATCCATGCTCATTAACTCTTGTTTTAACTTCGCAATTTCATTACGGAGCCTTACAACTTCTTCCCAGTCACTACCTACCTTAAAATATAATTTCGCCATATCTATTTCTTTTTCCTACGATTAGCCAATTCCTTACCACTGATTCTATTCA
>OKRU01001929.1_pt1 | contig 19713 bp, 18 predicted proteins | sample 1601131 | NCBI WGS metagenome assembly OKRU01 (sample SAMEA3541558, study PRJEB24748) | human gut metagenome | biome: human gut; feature: human-associated habitat; material: faeces | place: China | collected 2012
CCGTGGCCGATTACCGCCCCGCCGCCGTGGCCGACGACAAGATCAAGAAGAAGGACGGCGACCTCTCCATCGCCGTGGAGCGGACGCCCGACATCCTCGGCACCATCGGCCCCAAAAAGAAGGGCCAGTTCCTCTGCGGCTTCTCGATGGAGACGCGGGATATGCTGGCCAACTCCTTGGCCAAGCTCGAGAAAAAGAACCTCGACATGGTGGTGGCCAACAATCTGAAGGTAGCCGGTGCCGGGTTTGGCGTGGATACCAATGTTGTCACCTTCATCACGCCGGACGGCGCCCGTGAGCTGCCCCTGATGAGCAAGGATGATGTGGCGGACGCCATTCTGGATGAGATTTTAGCACGAAAGAGCAAGTGATCGTGCTGAAAGAAGTTCTGTTCTTCTGTCGAAAACTATGATATAATCGAATCGCCGTCCTTACCACTCCATTCCATTTGGAAGGGAGGTGATTCCGAATGAACAGTATTTTCTCATTTATGCTGTCTGTCGCAGCAGGTGTGGTTGCAAACTACATCTACAAGTGGCTTGGCAGATGGTTCAACAAGGACTGTAAGCACTAAATAATAAGACCCCTTCCCGGAGCTAGCACCTCCGAGAAGGGGTCTTATTATTTGCGATTCCAAATGAACAGCATTTGATTTTCTCGTTTATAAGTATACGCAGTTTTCTAAAAAAGTCAAGCGCCTCGCAGAAAATTTACAATGCTGTAAATATTACTGTACCACGCAAAAAGTGCTCTGCCGGCCGGCAGAGCACTTTTCCGTTATACAGAGATTTACTTGGTGCCGTAGATACGGTCGCCTGCGTCGCCCAGGCCGGGGACGATGTAGCCGTTCTCGTTCAGGTGGTCATCCTGTGCGCCGAGGTAGATGTCCACATCGGGATGTGCCTCGTGCAGGGCCTTGATGCCTTCCGGAGCGGCGATCAGGCCGATGAACTTGATGCGCTTTGCGCCATGCTTCTTGATCTGGGTGATGGCATCAATGGCGCTGCCGCCGGTAGCCAGCATCGGGTCCAGAACCAGAACATCGCGCTCTGCGATATCCTGCGGCAGCTTGCAGAAGTACTCCACAGGCTGCAGGGTCTCCTCGTCGCGGTACAGGCCGATGAAGCCCACCTTTGCAGCAGGCAGCAGGGTCAGCATACCGTCCAGCATACCCATGCCTGCGCGCAGGATGGGCACCAGAGCCAGCTTGCGGCCAGCCAGCACCTTGGTCTTTGCCATGGTGATGGGCGTTTCGATCTCCACCTCTTCCAGAGGCAGGTCACGGGTCGCTTCGTAGCACAGCAGGGTCGCGATCTCGCCAACGAGGTCACGGAACTCCTTGGTGCCGGTCTGCTTGTTGCGCAGAATGCTCAGCTTGTGCTGCAGCAGCGGATGCTCAACGATCATCGGGGTCATAAAAACACGCTCCTTATTTTAAATAGATAACTCTATCGGATCCAAGATTACGATTTAAAACAGCTCCGCATACGCTTCGCCATTGTCAGTGGAAATTTTATTTTTATATTTTGAGCATTCACAAAATCTGCGGATTTTTTTGAATGCTCTTTTTCACAGGAAGGGTCGTAACGAAAAGATTCATCTTCCCTTTTGGCCTTTTTCGTGAAAATGCGTTTGGAGCGGCCCTGCGGTTGCGCAGCAATGAAAGCCCCAGTGGGTCTTTCAAGCAGGCGAGCGATCTGCGATAGCAGATGGAAGGGCTTTGCCCTGACAAGCGTCGGGGCCGCGACAAACGCGAAATCCAAAAAACATTTTTTCCTTGATTCATGGCTAGAGTAAAACGGCGGCCATTCTAATCGTCAAACCTAAGAATCAGCGGTTCTCCAGTGCGGTCAGCTTGTCGATGCGGCGCTGATGGCGGCCGCCCTCAAACTTCGTATTCAGGAAGAGATCCACCAGCTGGCAGGCCAAGCCTGCACCCACGACGCGGCCGCCCATGCACAGGGCGTTGGCATCGTTGTGGCGGCGGGTATACTCGCAGCTGAAGCTGTCAGAGCAGCAGCAGGCACGAATGCCCTTGATCTTGTTTGCTGCCATGCTGATGCCCACGCCGGTGCCACAGAACAGCAGTGCCTTGCTGCACTCGCCGCTCACAACTGCATCGCAGGCGGGCACGGCCATATCGGGGTAATCCACGCTGTCGGTGCTATGGGTGCCAAAATCGATGTATTCCAGCCCCAGCTCCTTCAGATGCGCCTTGACAGCTTCTTTCAGTTCAAATCCGCCGTGGTCAGCGGCCAGTGCAATGGGTTTTGCCATGGAAATGTTCCTTTCTCTCAGTCACGCAGGGTTTTATGCCTGCTCCTTGTTTTGGGCGGTATTGGCTGCAGCTTCTGCTGCAAGGCGCTCTGCGCGCTCCCGCTCGGCCTGACTCAGGCGGTGGTAGTCCGGCAGCAGAGCCTCCGGCAGCACAGCCTTTCCGGCTTCGGCCATCTGCTTTGCCACAAGGGCCACTGCAGCAGCACGCCCGCCGCGCAGGGCCGCAGGTGCCTGCAGCACGCCCGGCACACTGCCGTATTTATTATAGCACAGAGATGCGCCATCACCAACAAAAAACAGGGGCTTTTTGCAATTTTCTACAAAATCGGCCAGATCTGCCACCGCCCGGGCATCGTCTTCCAGCAGACGGCTGTGGGTGGCAAGGTCGAACGCGGCACTGTATACCTGCGCACGGCGGGCATCCAGTGCGCACAGCACGGTGCCCTCGCCCGTGTGGGCTGCGGCCAGTGCTTCCAGCGTGGAGACCGGTGCGCACAGCGTTTCCCGCGGGAAAGCCAGACCCTTGACCGCCGCCAGACCGATGCGCAGCCCGGTAAAACTGCCGGGGCCTGCGTTGACACCGTACAAGTCAATCTCTGCACAGGTCATGCCGCACATCTTCAGGCAGGTGTCGATCATGGGCATCAGCGTTTCGCTGTGGGTCATGCCTGCGTCCAGATACACCTCGTACAGCAGGCGGTCATCCTGCAAAAGAGCCACACCGGCCGTTTTGCCCGCTGTATCCACAGCTAAGATGTTCATAGCGTTACCCCCTCAATGGTGATCCTGCGGGTATTTTCGTCCACGCGCTGGATATCCACCCGGATGGGGTTTTCCAGTGCCAGCAGGTCTGCAAAGTTCTCGCTCCACTCTGCTGCCACAATGGCCCCCTGATCCAAATAATCGTAAAAGCCTGCAGCACACAGGTCGTTCTCAGTGGAAATACGGTACAGGTCAAAGTGCGCCAGCGGCTTTGGGCCGCGGTAGTAGTTCACAATGGCAAAGGTTGGGCTGGACACCGGGTCGGTGCAGCCAAGGCCCTCGGCAAGGCCCTCGGTAAAGGCGGTCTTGCCCGCGCCCAGCCCGCCGGTGAACGCAACCAGCGAACCCGGTGCCAGCACTGCGGCCATACGGGCACCCAGCGCCACCGTCTCGGCGCGGGAGTGGGTGATATATTCTGACATGAAGCTTACCTCATTTTATAAAGCAAAAGGGACGGCAGAATGCTCTGCCGTCCTTTAGTATAATATACTTTGTGCAAAAGTGCAATGCCGTGTGTTGCTTACGCCGCCGCATCCACATCCGCTGCCGTGTAGGGGTTGGGCAGTGCAGCGCTTCGGTCTCCGCTGAGCATCGCATAGGATGCCGCCGCATGGGGCCGTCTGCCGCCCTGCTCGTTGTACCAGATGATATCATCGGTGCCGTAGATGCTCTTGGCATAGTCCACGGCCCGTTCCAGCGTTTCGCCCTCGATCATCCGGTTCACAGCGGCCCACAGCATACTGCGGGAATACACCGAGTAGACATTGTTCACATAGCCCATCACCGCCTTGGCACCGCCTGCCAGCAGGCCGTCTGCCATAGAGGTGTCCACATGGCCGTTCTTGCCGTAGAACTCGCAGGTCTCGCTGAGCACGATGCCATTGCCGCGGTAGGCACTGCGGAAGAAATTGCCGTTGACGGCGTACATGCCGTTCACCTTGACCACGCGGTGGGCCAGCAGGTCAAAGCCATAGCGCAGATCGCTCCAGAAATCCGATCTCTCGGTCAGCAGGATCAGCGGTTCCGTGGCGGTCTTTTTGAACAGCCAGCCGTATTCATAGGTATAGTACGCGCCGTGGGTGCTCAGGATGCACAGGTCGTAACGGCCCATCCTGCGCAGGTCGGATACGGTAACGGTGGTATCCAGATCCGTCTGCAGGCCCACCGAATCCCAATAGGTCTGCATGTAGGCATAATACGGGTAGCGGGTGCTGTTGATCGTGTTGTCAAACGCATAATAGATCGCCGCCGTGCCCACCCGCTTGTTCTCTGCCAGCTCCTGCAGCTGGCTCTCGTCCAGCTCCGGCAGGGCTGCGGTGTTCTCCTCCTCCGGGTCGGTAAGCAAGATGCCGCCCAGCGCGCCGCAGCTGTAGGTAAAGCTGATCATGCCGTTTTCGGCATCGGTGTAGACAGACCCCTGCTTTACAAGGCCCTGTGCGGTCAGCGCATCCAGCTGCTGCAAAGCAGCATCTGTGCGCTCGTCCTCGGTCATCTGTGCATAGTCGCTGCCTCCGGTCAGTGCGGTCACAGCAGCATCTGCCTGCTGCATCTCGCGCACATCTGTGGCCGAAAGGCTCTGCTGCACAGCCGCCTGTTCTTCCGGCTGCTGTGCAAAAGCCGCTGTGGGCAGCGCTGTGAGCGCGAAAGCCAGAGCGCACAGTGCACACCCAAAACGGCGGAGCATATCGTGTTCCATTCCCATTTCCTCCGGGCGTATCTGCCGCCCAATGCGGCACGCCGCCCTTTTCCAGCAGGCATCTTCCTGCCATTTTCTTTGCGCGGCAGGCGCTCTGCAAAGGAGCTTTCTGCTGCACCTTCATTGTAGATGGTGCGGTCTGCTTTGTCAAGCATTCGTGTGGATTTTGCAAAGCTGTCACACCCGGTGGATTGCAAACGGTGTGCAGGCTGTGTATAATAGGATAAACTGGGTTGGTATTGCCCGCTGCAGCGGCAAAACCCGGTGTGCATCCGGGAACGAAAGGTGGTGCTTTCTTGGAAAGCATTCGACAATATTTTAAACGAACCGATAAGATCTATCTGCTGCTGTGCATCTTCAGCAGCACCATAGCGGTGGTGGCTCTGGCCTCCTGGGCCGCAAAGCAGGGCAATGGCTTTGCCACGGACGAGATCACTGGTGCCATTACCGGCATCGGCGATTACCGCCGCGCGCTGGTGCAGGCGGCAGCAGCCGGGCTTGGCATCGTGATCGCACTGCTGCTCTCCTGCATCGACTACCGCAGCCTTGTCAAGGTGTGGCCGGTGCATGTAGCCCTGACATGGGGTCTGGTGCTGCCCACGCTGTTCATCCGCAATGTGGCCATCGGCCCGCTGACCATCGGCTTCAACGCCGGTGACACCGACAACTACTCCTGGTACAAGCTGGGCGGCTTTACCTTCCAGCCCACGGAGCTGGCAAAGATCAGCTTTATCCTTACCTTTGCCATGCACCTGAACAATGTGCGCAGCCGCATCAACGAGCCAAAGGAGCTGGCAAAGCTTCTGCTGCATCTGGCCGCGCCCATCCTCATTATCCACATTCAGGGCGACGACGGCACCGCCATCATCTACGCCATCATCGGCTGCTGCATGATGTTTGCAGCGGGCCTGAGCTGGAAGTATATCATCGGTGCCATCTCGGCGGCAGCTGTGGCCGTGGCGGCGGCGTTTGCCTTTTTCAGCGATAAGATCGGCAAGGGCTACCAGTGGTACCGCATTCTGGCCGTTATCGACCCGGAGAATTCCACCGGCTGGGCACCCAACGAAGCCACCTGGAAAAACATCATCTACCAGCAGCAGCGCGGCGAGATTGCCATCGGCTCCGGCGGCATCTTCGGCAACGGCCTGTTCAGCGGGCGGTACTACAGCGTGCCCAATGCCCACAACGACTTTATTCTCAGCTGGATGGGCAATGCCATTGGCTTTGTTGGCCTGTGCATCGTGCTGGGGGCACTGCTGGCACTGGTGATCAAGACCTTTGCCACCGGTGCGCGCAGCGAAGACCTGCTGGGCAGCTACATCTGCGCCGGCATCGGCGGTGCTTTGATGGCGCAGATCGCCGTGAACGTGGGCATGAATCTGCGTCTGCTGCCGGTCATCGGTGTCACCTTGCCCTTCTATTCTGCGGGCGGCAGCTCGGTGCTGATGCTGTATATCTGTGTTGGATTAGTCCTTTCCGTATATATGCACAATACAAAGAGCCTGTTCGGGTAAAGTGCAGCTTACCCCCCTGTATTTTCCACATTTGCCGTTATATCAGTTGAAATCTCCGCATCCTGCTTGCAATCCACTGGGATGCATGATATTATAATAAAAATGTGCAGTTTTGCTGCTCAATATGGTGCAAGAAGCTGCATGGAGAGAGATTGGGGACTCTCCCCTACTTTTATAGTATCAACCGGAAAATGGAGTGAAACGAATCATGACATCCACAACAACTGCGCCAGAGGCGGAATACTGGCTGCAGACCGGTTGGATGGAGGAACCTGGCGCGGAGTTTGGCATCCGCAAACCAGTCACCATCGACCGCAAAACAAACCTGTACGAGCACCGTGCCTACTGGTGTGTGCGCCGCGCACAGGATGTCTTCTTTTCTCTGCTGGCGCTGGTGGTGCTTTCGCCGCTGCTGCTCATCACCAGCCTTGCGATCTGGCTTGACAGCCCGGGTTCAAGCCCCATCTTCAGCCAGTGGCGGGTGGGCCGCAATGGCAAGCTGTTCCGGCTGTACAAGTTTCGTTCCATGTGCCCGAACGCCGAGAGCAAGCTCAACGATCTGCTGAAGGACAACGAGATGGACGGCCCGGTGTTCAAGATGAAGGATGACCCGCGCATCACCCGTGTGGGCCATTTCATCCGCAAGACCAGCATCGACGAGCTGCCGCAGCTGGTGAACATCCTCAAGGGCGATATGAGCATTGTAGGCCCGCGCCCGGCGCTGCCCCGCGAGGTAGCCCAGTACACGCCCTATGAATGGCAGCGGCTGTACGTGACACCCGGCCTTTCCTGCTACTGGCAGATCGCGCCGCACCGCAACCAGCTGAGCTTTGACGAATGGATGGCATTGGATGTGAAGTACGTCAAGGAGCGCAGCTTTCTGGTGGACTGGCGCATCATCTTCCGCACCTTCCGTGCGGTGCTGTTCGGCCACGGAGAATAACATCGTATCGCAAAAAATCCCCGCTGTGCAGCTGCACAGCGGGGATTTTGTTGTTTGTGGGGGACGATAAACTCCTTCCGTCATCGCAATAAGACGGAAAAGGCTCCTCCTCCGGGGGAGCTGGCAAACCCGCAAGGGTTTGACTGAGGGAGTTTTTACTTCAGCACAGCACCCAGATTTGCACTGGTGACCATGCGTGCGTAGCGGCTCAGCCAGCCGGTCTTAATGTTGGGTTCGGGAGCAACATACTTTGCCTTGCGCTGGGCCAGAACTTCATCGCTGACCTCCAGCGTGATGGAGGCATTGGGGATATCAATGTTGATGGTATCTCCCTCCTCGATCAGGCCGATGGGGCCGCCGGAAGCAGCCTCCGGGCTCACATGGCCGATGGCTGCACCGCGGCTTGCGCCGGAGAAGCGGCCGTCGGTGATGAGAGCCACCGTCTTGTCCAGCTTCATGCCGGCCAGAGCGGAGGTGGGGTTCAGCATCTCACGCATACCGGGGCCGCCCTTGGGGCCTTCGTAGCGGATGACCACCACATCGCCCGGGACGATCTTGCCCGCATAGATGGCGGCAATGGCCTCGTCCTCGCTGTTGAACACGCGGGCCGGGCCGGAATGCTGCTGCATCTCGGGGGCCACGGCGCTGCGCTTGACCACACAGCCGTCCGGTGCAATGTTGCCCCACAGGATCTGCAGACCACCGGTCTGGGAATAGGGGTTGTCGATGGGACGGATGGCCTTGTCGTTCAGGATGTGTGCGCCCTTGATGTTCTCGCCCAGCGTCTTGCCGGTAACGGTGGGCACATCCAGATCCAGCAGGCCCTTCTTGGCCAGCTCTGCCTGCACGGCGGGGATGCCGCCTGCGGCGTAGAGATCCGGCATGTGGGTGGGGCCGGCCGGTGCCAGATGGCACAGGTTCGGGGTCTTGGCGCTGATCTCATTGAACAGCTTCAGGTCGATGGGCACACCGGCCTCATAGGCGATGGCCAGCAGGTGCAGCACGGTATTGGTAGAGCAGCCCAGCGCCATATCGCAGGTAAGAGCGTTGCGGATGGAGCGCTCGTTGATGATCTGGCGGGCGGTGATGCCCTTCTTCACCATATCCATGACGGCCATACCGGCGTGTTTTGCCAGCTGCAGCCGCTTGGAGTAGACGGCGGGGATGGTGCCGTTGCCGGGCAGTGCGATGCCGATGGCCTCGCACAGGCAGTTCATGCTGTTGGCGGTGTACATGCCGGAGCAGCTGCCGCAGCTGGGGCAGCAGTTGCATGTGCAGTCTTCCAGCTGATCCTCGGTGATCATACCGGCCTTGTAGGCACCCACAGCCTCGAACATCTTGGAAAGGCTGACCTCTTCGCCGCCGTAGGTACCGGCCAGCATGGGGCCGCCGGAGCAGACCACAGCGGGCACATCCATGCGCACCGCTGCCATCACCATGCCGGGCACGATTTTATCGCAGTTGGGCACCAGCACCAGACCGTCCAGCTGGTGGGCCATGAGCATGGTCTCCACGCTGTCGCAGATCAGCTCACGGGATGCAAGGCTGTACTTCATGCCCACATGGCCCATGGCGATGCCGTCGCACACGGCGATGGCCGGAAACATCACCGGCGTACCGCCTGCGGCCCGGATACCGGCCTTTACAGCCTCGGCGATCTTGTCCAGCCCCATGTGGCCGGGGACGATCTCGTTATAGGAGCTGACCACGCCGATGAGGGGCCGGGCAAGCTCCTCATCGGTATAGCCCAGCGCGTAAAGCAGGCTGCGGTTGGGCGTCCGCTCCACGCCGGTCTTGATCTGTTCAGAACGCATACGCTTCTCCTCCCCTCGGTCAGTTGGAGGCGGTGTCCAGATCCTTGTCGCCGCCCCAGATCATGTTGCGGCGCAGCTCCTCGCCCACCTGCTCCATGGGGTGCTTGGCCAGCTGGTCCCGCTTGGAGTTGAAGAAGGTACGGCCCCGGCTCTTGTTCTCCGCGATCCAGCGGCCGGCAAAGGTGCCGTCCTGAATGTCCGCCAGCACCGCCCGCATCCGGGCCTTGGTCTCCTCGTGGGGCAGCACCCGGGGGCCGGAGACGTACTCGCCGAACTCGGCGGTGTCGGAGATGGAGTAATTCATGGCGGCCACGCCGCCCTTGTTGATGAGGTCGATGATGAGCTTCATCTCGTGGATGCACTCGAAATAGGCGTTCTCCGGGGCGTAGCCGGCTTCCACCAGCGTCTCGAAGCCACACTGCATCAGATCCACCACGCCGCCGCACAGAACGGTCTGCTCGCCGAAGAGGTCGGTCTCGGTCTCATCGTGGAAGGTGGTCTCCATGATGCCTGCCCGGGCGCCGCCGATGCCGGCGATGTAGGCCAGCGCGATCTCGTAGGCCCGGCCGGTGGCGTTCTGCTCCACGGCCACCAGACAGGGCACGCCCTTGCCGGAAACATAGGTGGAGCGGACGGTGTGGCCGGGGCCCTTGGGCGCCGCCATGAACACGTCCACACCGGCGGGAGGCACGATCTGCTTGTAGCGGATGTTAAAGCCGTGGGCAAAGGCCAGGGCGTTGCCCTCCTCCAGATAGGGGGCGATATCCTTCTTGTAAACGTCGGCCTGTACCTCGTCGTTAATGAGCATCATCACGATGTCACCCCACTTGGCGGCCTCGGCAACGGTCTTGACGGTAAGCCCCGCGGCCTCCGCCTGCGCCCAGTTCTTGGAGCCTTCCCGCAGGCCCACGCAGACCTCGCAGCCGGAATCCTTCAGGTTCAGGGCATGGGCATGGCCCTGAGAGCCGTAGCCGATCACGGCGATCTTCTTGCCGTTGAGATAGTTCAGGTCGCAATCCTTTTCATAATACATTTTAGCCATGGTAAATTTCTCCTTTTTATAATGGTTTTGTGTTGAAATAAATGATAAATGCCCGATTTACAGCATTTTTCCAAGATTGAATTCCAGTGTTTCCTTCCGCTCGTCCTGAATGGTGTACCGGCCCCGCTCCAGCGCCACCATGCCGGTGCGGACCATTTCCAGAATCCCGAACTCCCGGAGCAGATCCGTCAGCGCCTCGTTTTTGGATTCCTCCCCGATGACCGCCAGGGTCATGGAGGTGGAGGAAACGTCCAGAATGGAGGCCCGGAACACGTTGGCCAGCTGGATCAGCTCGCTGCGGACGCTCCGCTCCTCCGCCCGGACCTTGCAGAGCACCATCTCCCGGCGGATGGAGTGCTCCTCCGCCAGCAGCCGGACGGAATGTACCGGCACCATTTTGGACAGCTGGTTGCACAAAAGCTCCGTCTGCTGATCGTCCGTCAGGACCTCCAGCGTCAGGCGGGACAGGCCGTGTTCCTCCGTGGGGCCGACGGCCAGAGACTCGATGTTGAACCCCTTGCGGGAAAACAGCCGGGAGATCTGGGAGAGCACGCCGGGCTCGTCATCCACCAGGACGGAAAAGGTGCGTAATGTCGTTTCCATGATGTTGTCCTCCTCTCCTCAGCTCAGCAGGAATTCCGTGATGTGATGGCCGCCGTTGACCATGGGGTGCACCATCTCGTCAGCGTTGATGGCGCAGTCGATGACGTAGCCCCGGCCCTGAGCGCTTTCCGCCAGCGCCTCCGTGATGGCCTCCTCCAGCTCGCTGGGCTGGGTGACCCGGCGGCCCTTCAGCCCGAAGGCGTCCGCGAACTTCACGAAGTCCGGGCTGCGGTTTTCCAGAGACGTCTGGGAATACCGGTGGTCATAGATCAGGCTCTGCCACTGCCGGACCATGCCCAGATTCCGGTTGTTGAAGATCACGGTGATGACCGGCAGCCCGTAATAGGCCACGGTAGCCAGCTCATTGCCGTTCATGCGGAAGCAGCCGTCGCCGGTGATGTGAATCACCGTTTTGTCCGGGTTCCCCTGTTTGGCGCCGATGGCGGCCCCCAGGCCGAAGCCCATGGTGCCGAAGCCGCCGGAGGTCAGGAGCTGGCCAGGATAGTCGAAATGCAGGTGCTGGATGGCCCACATCTGGTGCTGGCCCACGTCCGTGGCCACGATGGAATCCTGAGGGCATTTCCGGGCGATGGCGGAAAGCACCTGCTTCGGCGTCAGGACGCTCTCGCTTTCGCCGTACTCCGTTTCCCGGGGGAAGGAGAGCACGAAGTCCTTCCACTCCTTATGCTCGTACTGGGGCAGGCGCTCCAGCAGCAGGTTCAGGACTTGCTTGGCGTCGCCAATGATGTGATGGTCCGTCTGGACGTTCTTGTTGATCTCCGCCCGGTCGATGTCGATATGGACGATCTTGGCCTGATGCGCGAAGGTCTCCGGCTTCAACGCCACCCGGTCGGAGAACCGGCAGCCCACGGCGATCAGCAGGTCGCAGTTGTCGCAGGCCATGTTGGAGGCCACGGAACCGTGCATCCCGATCATGCCGGTAGTCATCACATCCCGGCCGGAAACGCCGCCGCCCCCCATCACGGTGATGGCCACCGGCGCGTCGATCCGGCGGACAAACTGCCGGAATTCCTCGTGAGCCCGGCTGCGGACCACTCCGCCGCCGCAGATCAGCATGGGCTTTTCGGATTCCGCGATCATCTCCACCAGCTTTTCCACGTCGTCCAGATCCGCCTCCGGCATTTTCAGGCTGCTGGTGTAGGCCCGCCGGATCAGAGAAGCCAGATGCCCGGAGGCAGCGTGCTGCTCCAGAGGCAGCGGCTCGTAGTCGCACTCGGCGCTGGTCACGTCCCGGGTGATGTCGATGACCACCGGACCGGGGCGGCCGCTGCGGGCCAGTGCGAAGGCCTCCCGCACCGTGTCCGCCAGCTTTGTCACATCCCGCACCAGACAGGTGGATTTCGTAATGGGCATCGTAATGCCGGTAATGTCCACCTCCTGAAACGCGTCCCGGCCGATGAGGTTCTGTGGCACGTTGCAGGAGATAAAGACCACCGAGGAGGAATCCATGTACGCGGTGGCGATGCCGGTGGTCAGGTTCGTGGCGCCGGGGCCGGAGGTGGCGAAGCACACGCCCACCTTGCCGGTGCTGCGGGCGTAGCCGTCCGCCGCGTGAGCGGCCCCCTGCTCATGGGAGGTCAGAATATGGGTGATCTCCTTGCAGTCATATAAAGCGTCATACACGTTCAAAATCGTGCCGCCGGGATACCCGAAAATGGTATCCACCTTCTGTTCCCGCAGACATTCCATCAAGATCCGCGCGCCTGTGAGTTTCATGTCGATTACCTCCCCGTACAAGTAGCAAAAAAAGCGGTCCCGCTGACCAGCGGGACCGCTTTCGGCTCGTTTTTCTTACAAGCTCAACCGTTCTGTACCCCACGCCAGCCATATGGAATTGTGCCAATAATGGAAATAATGGCAACAAAAATGGACGCCATAATGGCGTCCATAATAATGGCGATCATAGAGTGAGCGCTTGCGGCGCAAGAGGATACGGCGTCTGCCTTGGCAGCCGCTGCGACAGTATGATCGAACATCTTCCTCATCCTGTCCACACCCCTCTCGTAAGATGTGGTTACAGTACCACTCATGAAGCGCTTTGTCAATCCGGTTTTGATAGATCGACCTATCTTTCGTAGCATTTCCAAAAATTTGCGGAATCCCGGCAAATTGGAATTGTAAATTTTGTCATAAAAAGCCAATCCCGGATCAGTTCTGCGGAAGGGCCGCAGACTTATACAGCACCCAAAACGGCGCCCCCGCCGGAGATCCTTCTCCGACAGGGAGCGCCGTTCTGTTTTCGTTTTTCTGCTCCGGAGATCCATTTAGTATGCCCCTTGCTTTTCCAGGAGCGGCCCTCAGTCCTCCACCACCAGGCGGCCCTCCACCTCCCGGCTGAGGTGCTGGTTCACCGTCAGGTATTCCTCCACCACGTCCCGGGCGGAGGTGGACAGCACCCGGATCTTGCCATTCTTCTCCACTTCTTCCAGTGTGATGTCCAAAAACGGCTTGAGGTTGTTGTAGTGGTACTTCTGCACCGCCACGGTGTAGAGCCGCTCGGCGTACAGGGCCTCGCCGTCCAGCGTCAGGGTGCGGAAGGCCTGCTCGCTCCGGGACCAGACGATGTGCGTCCCGTGGGAGAACTGGTAGAACTCCGTGTGCTCCCCCTGAAACGCCTCGTCCCGCAGGATATGGCGGATCATCCGCTCCAGCTGGGTACCGGTGACCTTGAGCATATACACCGCGTCGTCATAGGGCAGGCACTCCACAAGGTCTGCATAGTGGACCACCGGGCCGAGGGAGTAGCTGCGGATGGCCCCGGACCCCATGAGCATCAGGTCGATGCCGAAGCTGTCCCGCAGAATGTCGGCGATGAGGTCTCCCAGCGCCGTTTCCTGATTGCGCTTGGGATGGGTCAGCTCACAGGAAAGACGGGTGATGATGCGGTCATACTTCTGAGAGGTGGCGCTCCTGTAGCGCTGAATGAAGTTCTCCACCTCCTCGTCCCGGGGGCAGTGGGCATCGTCGATGGGGACCATCTGCCAGGTAAAGGTGTCGATGGCGTTGAGGTCGGTGTCCACCATGATGTCGAACCGGCCGATCTCGTCGGTACCGGTGCCCGCTTGCACGATGTAAATGTCGTTGACCTTGAAGGGCTCCTCTAACTTTGTGTGGCTGTGGCCGCCAATGATGACGTCCACGCCCCAGTCCGGGTCCAACATCGCCGCCAGCTTCTTGTCCTCCTCAAAGCCGATGTGGGTCAGCAGCACGGTGAAATCAATGTCGATGGCGTTGTAGGCGTTGCAGATGTTGCCCACCTCCCGGGCCGCCTCCCCGATGTCCACAAAGGACCCGATCAGCTCGTCCGTCTTGGTGGCGGCCAGCACCTCCTCCGTGATGATGCCGATGAACAGGATCTTCATATCGTCGATATGGGCGATCCAGAAGGGCCGGAACATCCGCCGTCCGTTGGATTTGATGTGCAGATTGGCGTTGATGATAGGGAAATCCGCGCACTTTTCCAGAAACAGCAGATGAGCGAGGCCGTAGTCGATCTCGTGGTTGCCGATGGTGGCCACGTCCGGCCCCACCAGATTCATGATGCCGATGGTAGAGGTGCCCTTGTACTCCGAATCAATGACGCTGCCGCGGAACATATCGCCCGCCACGGCGTAGATTACGTTCTTTTCCTCCCGCCGCACTTTATTGACATAGCCCGACAACAGCGACACGCCGCCCACCAGCCGTTCGTCGATCTGTTCGGCCAGAAAATCGCCATGCATATCGTTCGAGTGCAGGATCGTCAGCTTTTTCAGATTTTTCATACACCGCTTCTTTCTTCCGCAGCCGATCGCTTCTCCGCTCGTTCGTTCCTCCCGATTCCGGCACAGCCCTCAGGGGGCTGACTGCAGTTTGAACAGGGGGTGCGCCGGTTTCCGCACCGCACCCCCTGCGCCTATTCACTTGTAAGAGATGGGCGGCAGGCCCGCTTGACATCACCTTTGCGGTGCAACCACCCAAATGGTATTACTTATTATAATAACATGATATCGGGTATCGCCGCAAATTGCAAAAACAATTTGCATTTCTGCCAGAAATATTTGTCCTTGTATTAAAGATTCCAAATTAAAACACGCACAGTGCGGTGAAGCAGGCGGCGTCCGGGCCGAGGGCCTCCATGAGATAGCTGCCGTCCCCGTTCCGGAAGCCCACCAGACGCAGCGTTTCGCCAAGGGTAGCCTCGTGGTTGTAATTGATGTAGAATTCCCGGGGCGTCCGCTCCTGTAAGTCACAGGGCAGGTAGTCCCAGATAATGTCGCCGTAGTTGGCGCTGTAAAGGTGGCCGTTGCCGTCCAGATCGGACCAGACCACTTGCCGGGTCCCCAGCTCCTCCACCCCCTCGTGGGGCAGCAGGAGCTTTTTCGGGTCCGGACAGTCGATGACCCGGCCGCAGGTCTGTATGGGCTTGGCGGTAAAGGCGGAGGGCCGCATGATCTTCCGGGTGGCGGGGTTCACCAGGATCCAGTCGCTTTTCACCGACACCCGCACCTCACCGGCCTGATCCTTCATCTCGTAGACCCGCTGCATGTGCGCGCCCTTGATCCCGTTTTCATAGGTGGCGATGTCCAGCACCTCCCCCGCCATAGGGATCTGGTGGATACGCATGGCCAGCCGGGAGAGCAGGAACACCTCCCCCATTTCAAACAGCACGTCATGGGTCAGGCCCCGGGCGTTGTAGTCATACCCCGCGTAGGCCGCCGCCTTGTTCAAAAGGCCGGAGACCCTTGCCCGCTGATACCGGTCGCAGTCGGCAAAGCACAGCTCCTCCTGCCGGAAATAGCCGTTTTCATATAATTCCTGCCGGAAATCCTTCATGTGTACTCCTCTTTCCGTTGTTTTATGGACTTAATTTACCACAAACCGCGGTATTTCACAATGCCCGAGTTGGACAACGCCCCGCCCTGCGGTGCAATGACTGTATTGTGAATTTGCCGGAAACGGTGCAAGGAAGAACGCAGCAAGCAGGGCCGGACAGAAAAATTTCTGTCCGGCCCTGCCCTTTTACTGTTATTGTATTTGCCGACCGAGGGGCCAGCCTTGAATCGGTTTCCCCGTCAGCGCATGGACCGGTATTCAGCCAACACGCTGTCCAGCAGATCTGCGGCGCTCTGATAGATGGCGGCGTTCATCTGGTTGAAGGGGCAAACGGCCCGGTCGCTGATCTCCAGTCCCCGGTGCACCAGCAGCTTTTTGAGGATCAGGGAGCAGTTTGTGTCCATATCGTAAATGGGCATCAGCTTCTGGATCAGGTGGTACAGGGCGAAGGTGCGATCAAAGTCCTTTTCGTTGGCGGCCTTCACCAGACTGCTCCAGATCTCCGGCACGATGATAGACAGCGCACCGATGCACCCGCCGCCCCCGTTGTTGGCGATGTTGCTGAGGAACTGGTCGTCAAAGCCGGAGTAGACGGTGAAGGGCTTCCCATCTACCGCCCGGCACACCATATTGGTGTGGCCGGGGGTGGACACGGAATCCTTCAGCCCGATGATGTTGGGGTTCGCGTCGATCAGGCGGCGAATCGTCTCCGGAGCGATGGAATGTCCGGTACGGGGCGGGAAGTTGTAAAGATACAGGTCTCCCTTCACGTCCTTGGCCAGACGGTCATAGTAGACGAACAGCTTCTCCTGATCCATCTCGAAATAGTAGGGGCTGATGACCATGGGCGTGTAGCCCAGTTCATACACCGCGTTGGACAGGGCCAGCGTATCGGCGTAGCGGATGCAGCCGGTACCGGCCAGCAGCTCCACCCGTCCGTTGACATACTCCGCATAGAAGCGGAAGAAGTCCAGACGCTCCTGCTCGTTCAGATCCGGAAATTCTCCGGCGGAACCCAGCACAAGAATGCCGTCCAGCCCGCCCTCGATCAGGAAATCGATAACCTTTTTGTTGCCTGCGTAGTCGGGCTTTTCCTCTTCGTTGAAAATCGTGACAACAGGCGCGATGATTTTTGCCATAGAAATCCTCCTAATCAGCCAGCTTCAGTACATCGAACACCAGTGTGCTGGCGACCATCATGGCAAGGCCGTTGATGGCCTCGTAGCCCAACAGCTTCAGCCGCTTCCCGGATCATTCCCCGGCTGACGCCGAACCGATCCGCCAGTTCATATTCGTTGGGCAGCTTTGCACCCACCGCCAGCCGTTCATCCAGAATATACCGGATGAGATTGTCCTCAATGCACTCTGTCAGCGCTTGATTTTAATGTTAATCAGTTCTGCCGTAGTTTGCTCCTTTTGGATAAAAGGTCCCCCTCGTGTCTCCTGATTCCGGTGGCATTGTACCATACCCATACGGGAAATGTAAAGAATAATTCAACGGTCAGTTTACTGTTTTGCATCAGGAACATGGCAATCTATCCGCAGGTGCAAGCAGCGGTGCGCAAGGCATCCACCGCCGCCGGTGACACGGTGTTTCCCACGGCTCACGCCTGTGCGCAACAGCGTCTGCACGAAAAAACGGCCGACAGTTTGACTGCCGGCCGGGAAGCTCTATATGTTTACCGTCCTCTTAACGGGCAGCGATTCACTTACGCCTCTGCCGGGCAGTCCGCCAGAGCAGCCTCATCGGCGATGACGATGACATCCCGGTGGAGCTGCAGGATCGACGCCGGGACCTGAGGCGTCACGGGGCCGAAGAAGCTGTTCCGGATGGCCTCCGCCTTGTCCGCGCCGCTGGCGATCAGCAGGACCCGCTTGGCCTGCATAATGGCCTGCATACCCATGGAGTACGCCTGCCGGGGCACCTGCGCCTCGTTTTCAAAGAAGCGGGTGTTGGCGGCGATGGTGCTCTCCGTCAGGGTCACCTGATGGGTACCGCAGGCAAAGCAGCTGTCCGGCTCGTTGAAGCCGATGTGAGCGTTGCGGCCGATGCCCAGCAGCTGGAGATCGATGCCGTTATGCTCCTCGATGATCCGGTCATACCGGGCGCACTCCAAAGCGCTGTCGGTCTGGGTGCCGTCCGGCAGGAAGCTTCTGTCCGCCGGGATATTGATATGGTTAAACAGATTCTCCCGCATGAAGCGGCGGTAGCTCTGGGGATGCTCCCCGGACAGGCCGCAGTATTCGTCCAGATTGATGGAAACCGCCTTCCCGAAATCCAGCTCGCCCTTCTGATACCACTCAACCAAATGGCGGTAGGTGCCGATGGGGGTGGAGCCGGTGGCAAGGCCCAGCACACTCTTGGGGTTCAGGGACACCTGCGCGGCGATGATGTTCGCCGCCTTCAGGCTCATGTCATCATAATTTTTCGCACGAATCAGTCTCATAGGACCTCCTTCACAAACTTCCGATTTTCCGGTTGTATTTCTCTCACGGACAATTATAGGGGCCGCGCCCGTTCCTGTCAATACGGCGTTCATCTGCCGATACGGCCATTTCTGCGGCGCTTCCCCTTCTTTCCCCGGCTATTGACAAGATCCGCCCTTTCTGCAATACTCATCTTTAGCTGGCGGAGCTTCGGCATCCGCCGGGCCGAATGGGAGGAAACATGTTGAAACAAACCGGGTATTCCCGGGAAGCGCCTCTGCTTCCCGCTATTCTTCGCTTTTCCATTCCGCTGATGCTGACGGGGATCTTGCAACTGGCGTACAACACGGCGGATTCCATCATCGTGGGCCGCTATGCGGGCCACGCTTCTCTGGCGGCCGTCGGTTCCACCACCTCTATCATTTTCCTCATCATCACGCTGTTCAATGGCGTCTCCATCGGCGCGAACTACATGGCCGCCCGGGACTTTGGCGCCCAGGATGACAAGGGGCTGTTCCGGACGGTACACTGTGCCGCCTTGCTGAGCGTTATTCTCGGACTGCTGGCCTGTGTGTGCGGACTTCTGCTCTCCACTCCCCTGCTGCGCTGGGCGGACGCCCCGGAGGACGTTCTGCCTTTGTCGGTGCTGTATCTGCGGATCTATTTCTTAGGCGTCCCCGCTCTGGTGGTCTACAACTTCGGCAGTGCCCTGCTGCGGGCGGTGGGCGACACCTTTTATCCCCTGCTGTTCATGATCGTCTCCGGCGCGCTGAACGTCGCGCTGAATCTGCTGTTAGTGGTGGTTATCCCTCTGGATGTGGCCGGCGTGGCCATTGCCACCTCCGTCTCTCAGCTCCTCTCCGCGGTGCTGGTGACGGTCCGCCTGTGTACCTTCCGGGGGCCGTGCCGTCTGGAGCTGCGGAAGATCCGGCTGTATCCGGACCGGACGGGCCAGATGCTGCGGCTGGGCTTCTCTGCCGGGCTGCAGGGCGTTCTCTTCTCCGCCTCAAACGTGATGATCCAGTCTGCCATCAACTCCTTCGGCTCCGTGGTCATGGCGGGCAGCTCCGCCGCCTCCGGCATTGAGAACTTCATCCACACCGCGCTGAACACCTTCTACCAGTCCGCCATCACCTTCACCGGCCAGAGCATCGGGGCCTCCGATCCCCGCCGGGCCGTGCGGGTCTTTCGGATCAATCTGGCCCTGACAACAGGGCTGGGCATTGTTCTATGCGCATTGGCCCAGATCTTTCAGGCGCCCCTGCTGGGACTGTACGTCCAGTCCACCGATCCGGCCTACGACGCGGTCATCGCCGCCGGTGTGGTCCGGGTTCTGGCCCTCAGCCGGTTCCAGTGGGTCGGCGGCCTGATGGAAACGGCCTGCGGCACCCTCCGGGGACTGGGCCACTCCATGAATCCCACCGTCACCACCCTCATTGGCGCGTGTCTGCTGCGGGTGGTCTGGCGGTACACCGTGTTTGAAGCGGTGGGCACCGTGGAGAGCATGTACTGGTCCTATCCGGTCAGCTGGCTCCTGACTTTCCTGATCCATTTGATCTATCTGGAGCGTGACCGCCGCAGGCTGATGGCGGAGAACACGGCCGCCCGATAAGCAGCGGCTCCCATTCCGGATTTTTATATTTCTCATAAGAGGAATTGCGTTTTGGCAAAACTGCTTTTTGTGTGTCACGGCATTATTTGCAGAAATCTCTAAAATCCCCTGTAATATCAAGGTTTTTCAGGCTTGAAGGTAGTGCTACTACACCACTACTACACCAGTGAGTCTCGATGTGACAAAA
>OKRU01001931.1_pt1 | contig 19696 bp, 20 predicted proteins | sample 1601131 | NCBI WGS metagenome assembly OKRU01 (sample SAMEA3541558, study PRJEB24748) | human gut metagenome | biome: human gut; feature: human-associated habitat; material: faeces | place: China | collected 2012
CGCCGCAGCCGGATACGCAGCAGGTACCCATACCACGAGCAACAACGGCTGCGTGAGATGTCATACCACCACGAACGGTCAGGATACCCTGAGATACCTTCATACCTGTGATATCCTCAGGAGAGGTCTCCAGACGAACCAGAACTACCTTCTCGCCCTTTGCAGCCCACTTCTCAGCGTCGTCAGCTGTGAACACGATCTTACCGCAGGCAGCTCCAGGGGAAGCGCCCAGACCCTTGCCTACCGGAGTAGCAGCCTTCAGAGCCTTGGAGTCGAACTGCGGGTGAAGCAGTGTGTCGAGGTTTCTGGGGTCGATCATCAGAACAGCTTCCTGCTCGGTCTTGTGGCCTTCGTCAACGAGGTCGCAGGCGATCTTCAGAGCAGCCTGAGCGGTTCTCTTACCGTTACGGCACTGGAGCATGTAGAGCTTCTTGTTCTCAACAGTGAACTCCATATCCTGCATGTCGTGATAGTGGTTCTCGAGGGTGTCGCAAACCTTGATGAACTCTGCATATGCCTCGGGGAACTCCTTCTCCATCTGAGCGATGGGCATAGGAGTACGAACACCGGCAACAACGTCCTCGCCCTGAGCGTTGATAAGGAACTCGCCCATGAGCTTCTTCTCGCCAGTAGCAGGGTCACGGGTGAACGCAACGCCAGTACCGGACTCGTTGTTCAGGTTACCGAATACCATCGGCATTACGTTTACTGCGGTACCCCAGCTGTACGGGATATCGTTGTCGCGGCGGTATACGTTTGCACGGGGGTTGTCCCATGAACGGAATACAGCCTCGATAGCGAGCTTGAGCTGCTGTACGGGGTCGGACGGGAAGTCCTCGCCGAGCTGCTTCTTGTACTCAGCCTTGAACTGCTCTGCCAGAGTCTTGAGGTCAGCAGCGGTCAGGTCGATATCGTACTGAACGCCCTTCTCCTCCTTCATCTTGTCGATGAGCTGCTCGAAGTACTTCTTACCTACTTCCATAACTACATCAGAGAACATCTGGATGAAGCGTCTGTAGGAGTCGTAAACGAATCTCTCGAACTTAGGATCGGGGTTGCCTGCGATCATAGCAGCAACAACTTCGTCGTTAAGACCCAGGTTGAGGATAGTATCCATCATACCGGGCATGGAAGCTCTCGCGCCGGAACGTACGGAAACGAGCAGAGGATTCTTGAGATCGCCGAACTTCTTGCCGTTGATCTCCTCCATCTTCTTTACGCCTTCCATAGCCTGAGCCATGATCTCGTCGTTGATCTTTCTGCCATCTTCGTAGTACTGGGTGCAAGCCTCAGTAGTGATGGTGAAGCCCTGGGGAACCGGCAGACCGATGCTGGTCATCTCGGCAAGGTTTGCGCCCTTACCGCCGAGCAGATTACGCATGGTCATGTCGCCTTCGCTGAACATGTAGACCCACTTGTTTGCCATTGGTATATACCTCCTGAAATTTTGATCGCTGAATTGCCCGTGCACGAGCAGGTCCAGCGTTTTTGATTTTTTCATGGCAAATTGCACCATTTATCACAGCACACTCTACCACATCTTTTATTATAGCAGATAATCCGAAAAAATGCTAGATGTTTTTTGATTTTTTTTGTGGATTTTTTCTGCACACCGGAAAAAACGGGGAACGCCGCGAAACGTTCCCCGCTGATATCAGTAAATATCCTTCTTATTCTTGATGTGGCGCCGGATAAGCGTGAAGATTATCAGCCCCAGGCAGAGAAGCAGGAACACCGGAACTATCCACCGGTTGGGGGATTCCGTTTCCGCGGATTTCATCTCGGTCCAGAGGGTCTGCATCTGTAGGTTCGCCTCGTCCGAGAGGTTGACGAAGATCGCCGTATTCTCGTCCAGGTAGTCGTCGCCGGGATATGATACGGGATTGTTCCGCGTTTCCTCGTCCAGCATTTCGTACGCTGCGCTGTGCGGCGTGGAATAGCAGATGTAGTCGATGTTCGCATAGGCGATATCCGGCTCGCACATGAAGTTGATGTACATTTCGGCGGCTTCCTTCTGCTTTGCGCCCACGGGAATGCACATTGCGTCCACGAACAGGTTCGTGCCGCTCTTCGGGACTGCGAAATCCAGGTCCTCGTTATCCTCCAGGATCGTCAGGGCGTCCCCGGCGTAATACGGCGCGAGCCACGCGTCGTTCGCCGCCATCTTGTCGAATATTTCGTCCATGACATAGGCCTGGACGACGCTCTTCTGCTCCTTGAGCTTATTGGCTGCGGCGTTCAGCTCCACCGGGTCCTCGGTGTTGAGGGAATACCCCATCATAATTTCGGCTATGGCGAATGCGTCCCGGGGGTTGTCGAACATCAGTATCTGGTCGGCGTAATCCGGGTTCCAGAGGATATCCCAGTCGATGTCCTCCTTGGGAATGTCTATCATGGAGGTGTTGTAGATTATCCCGACAGTTCCCCAGGTGTAGGGCACGGAATACGCGTTATCCGGGTCGTACGCCGGATCGACGAAGGTCGGCATGATATACCTGAAGTTCGGGATATTGTCCATATCCAGCGGCTGGAGCATGTTCTCCTTTATCATCTTGGAGATCATGTAATCCGACGGGATTATGACGTCGTAGTAGGCTCCGCCGCCCTTCAGCTTAGCGTAAAGCTCCTCGTTGGTGGCGTAATTGGTGTAGTTCACCTTGATACCGGTGAGCTTCGTGAACTCCGCATTGACGTTAAGCGTACCCTCGTCCGCGCCGGTGGAGATGTATTCGCCCCAGTTATATACGTTGATGGAGATATCCTGCCCCCTGAACCTGGTGTAATATTCCAGGTCGTCAACGGTAAGGGTCTGGGCTTCGCTCTCCTCGGTGGATTCCGCGGTGCTGTCGGAAAGATCCGCGCCGCCGGTGCCTGCGCAGCCGGCAAGAAGAAGTCCGCACAGCGCTGCACATACCGGTCTTATATACTTTTTCAACCCTCGTCGCCTCCGTTTGCTCTGAGCTTCTGCTCCTGCCTGGTTTCGATTATGTGCTTCACGACCAGGACGATGACCACAACGATGAATATTATGGTGGACAGCGCGTTTATCTCCGGGGAGATCTTGCGGCGCGTCATGGAATAGATGGTGATAGGCAGCGTCTGCGATGTGGAGCCGCTGGTGAAATAGCTTATGACGAAATCGTCCAGGGAGAACGTGAACGACATCAAGAATCCGCTCACGACGCCGGGCATGATCTCCGGAAGTATGACCTTACGGAGCGCGGTGAACGGACCGCAGCCCAGATCCTGCGCCGCCTCGAACAGGTTGGGATCCATCTGGCGGAATTTCGGCATTACGTTCAGGATAACGTACGGCACGTCAAAGGTGATGTGCGCAATTACCAGGGTAACGAATCCGAACTCAAGGTTCATTCTTGCGGCGAAGAACACAAACAGCAGCATAAGTGACACGCCGGTGACTATTTCCGGGTTCACGATAGGCATGTTGGTGATGTTCATTACGACGGCTTTCGGGACTTTTCGCATGGAATTTATGCCGATTGCGGCAAGGGTGCCGAGTACTGTCGCCGCAATGCTTGCGATGACCGCAATGATGATCGTGTTCATCAGCGAGGAAATAATGACCTCGTTGCGGAACAGCTTGATGTACCAGTCCAGGGTGAATCCGCTGAACACCGAACGGCTCTTCGTTTCATTAAAGGAAAACACGATAAGCACGAATATCGGTACATAAAGGAACATGAGCACAAGCGCCATGTAGATTTTAGACAGAGTTTTCATTTATTGCACCTCCACTCAGATAAGCACCTGATCGTCCGGATTGAACTGGTTCATTATCGTCATGATAACCAGGATAATCACCATCAGGACGAGGGAAATTCCGGCGCCGAGGTGAGGGTTGTAGGCGTTGCCGAGGAACTGCATTTCAATAAGGTCGCCGATAAGCAGGTTGGAGCCGCCGCCCAGCATTCTGGAAATGATGAACGTACTGATAGCCGGGACGAACACCATAGTGACTCCGGACATGATCCCCGGCACGGAAAGCGGAACCACCACCCGGAACAGGATCGACACCGGATTGCACCCCAGGTCGGAGGCAGCCTCGATAAGGCTCTTGTCTATCTTCACCATGACGGAATACAGCGGCAGTATCATGAACGGCAGGTAATTATACACCATGCCCAGTACGACTGCACCCTCAGTATTGATGAGTTTGAACGGGCCGAGTCCTACCAGACCGAGGATATGGTTGATTATGCCGTTGTTTCCCAGCAGGGTCATCCAGGCGTAGGTGCGCAGCAGGAAGTTCATCCACATCGGCAGCATGACTATCATCAGCATTGTGCCCTGATGGTGCTTTTTCATTCTGGAAAGCATGAACGACACGGGGTACGCGAGTATCAGGCATATCACGGTCGCTATGACCGCAAGCCAGATTGAGCGCACGAAAATGTTCGTGTACTGTCCCACGTTGGCGATGTAATCCAGCGTGAAATGCCCCTCCTCGTCGGTGAACGCGAAGTAAGCCACCATCAGCAGCGGCACCACGATGAACACCGCCATCCATATAAGATAGGGCGTGGCGAACACTTTAAGCTTCTTCATTGTTCTGCACCCCCATGAGCGCAGGGTAAGCGCCCTCCTCCTTGGACTTCTTCATGATGTGGATATCAAAGGGATCAACCGCCATGCCTATGGTGGTGCCCACCGGCTCCGCCTTGGTGGAGTGTATCAGCCATTTGTGCTCTATGCAGTCCACGGTCATCTCGTAATGCACGCCCTTGAACACCACGGATTCTACCATTCCGGTGAGCTGCGCCTGCTCCGCCGGAATAACCTTGACGTCCTCCGGGCGGATAACCACGTCCACCATCTCGTTCTTGCCGAATCCCTTATCGACGCATTCAAAGCGCTTCCCGGAGAATTCCACCAGGCAGTCCTGGAGCATGCAGCCGTTGACTATGTTGCTTTCGCCGATGAAGTCCGCCACGAATGCGTTCTTCGGCTCGTTGTATATATCTGTAGGGGAGCCTATCTGCTGGATATGTCCGGCGTTCATGACGACAACGGTGTCGCTCATGGTGAGGGCTTCCTCCTGGTCGTGGGTGACGTACACGAAAGTAAGCTCCAGCGCCTGCTGTATCTTGCGCAGCTCCGTCTGCATGTCCTTGCGGAGCTTCAGGTCCAGTGCACCCAGAGGCTCGTCCAGCAGGAGTATCTTCGGGCGGTTCACCAGTGCCCGGGCGATCGCCACACGCTGCTGCTGTCCGCCGGAGAGCCGCTGCACGGAGCGCTTCTCGAATCCGGTCAGATTGACAAGCTCCAGCATTTCGCCGACGCGGCGGACTATCTCCTTCTCGCCGACCTTCTTTATGCGCAGCCCGAAAGCGATGTTCTCGTATACATTAAGATGTGGGAACAGCGCGTATTTCTGGAACACGGTGTTTACGTCGCGCTTATGGGGAGGAAGGTCGTTTATGCGCTTCCCGTCCAGCATTACGTCGCCGGAGGTAGGTGTGAGGAATCCGCCGATGATACGCAGCGTTGTTGTCTTTCCGCAGCCGGAGGGTCCCAGCAGCGTGACAAACTCCTTGTCCTTTATGTCCAGGTTGATGTTCTTGAGTATCCGGTCGCCGTCAAATTCCACGACGATGTTCCGCAGGCTTATAATATTTTCCATTGCAGACCTTCCTTTTATTTATAAAGTATGGTACACACGCCAAATAACAGTTTATAATAAAATGCCCGTATTGTCAATGAGATTTTTTAAATTTGATGATTTTTTTAGAGGCTGCCTTATAATTGTGCCACAGAGCCGGCGAAAAAATCCGTTTTACCCCCTTGACAAAGCGGAATATGCGTGATATAATAGTATCGTTGCTGTAAAGCATTTTTACTTGACACCCGAACGGAGATCACATGGAACGCACAGATATCGTAATACTTCTTGATATTTACGGAGAGCTGCTGGCAAACTCCCAGCGCGACGCGCTCGACATGCGGTACAACGATGATCTTTCCCTGGCGGAGATCGCCCAGGAAATGGGCGGGATATCCCGGCAGAGCGTGCTCTGCTCCATTCGCAAGGGCGAACAGAAGCTGGCGGAGTTTGAGAGCAAACTGGGGTTCCTCGGACGCCTGAGGGAGCTTTCCGGAGAGATCGACCAGGCAAGACGGCTTGTCGAGGATATGAAAAAGGACGACGGCGACGCGCGCCTGCAAACGCTCGGCGATCTCCTCGCAGAGATCCGCGGAGGGATATAGGCGCATTCAGACGGATTACCATTCATGTGATATAAAGGCGGTGAGTACATGGCTTTCGAGGGACTTTCTGGCAAGCTCAACAGCGTTTTCGGCAAACTCAAGGGACGCGGCAAGCTTAACGAAAAGGACATCAAGGACGCTATGCGCGAGGTGCGCATGGCACTCCTGGACGCAGACGTAAACTACAAGGTCGCGAAGGACTTTGTTGCCAGGGTCAGCGAAAAGGCAGTCGGCGAAAAGGTCATGGAAAGCCTTACTCCGGCGCAGCAGGTCATCGACATAGTTCACCGCGAACTCATTGAACTGATGGGCAACACCACGGCGAAGCTGAACTTCCCGTCAAAGCCCCCCTGCGTTATCATGATGTGCGGCTTACAGGGCGCCGGCAAGACCACCCACTGCGCGAAGCTTGCAAAGCACCTCATCGCGCAGAACCGCCGTCCGCTGCTGGTTGCCTGCGACATCTACAGACCTGCCGCTATCGACCAGCTGAAGATCGTCGGCGAAAAAGCGGGCGCTCACGTTTTCGAGATGGGTCAGACCGACCCCGTCAGGATCGCGAAAGAGGGCATAAAGTACGCCAAGGACAACGGATTCGACGTTGTGATGCTGGATACCGCCGGCAGACTCCACATAGACGAAACGCTGATGGGCGAGTTAAAGAACATCAAGAGCGAGGTCAACCCGGACGAGATACTCCTGGTGGTGGATTCCATGACCGGTCAGGACGCGGTGAACGTTGCGCAGAGCTTCAATGAAGCGCTCGACATCACCGGCGTTATCCTCACTAAGCTCGACGGCGATACCCGCGGCGGCGCCGCGCTGACAGTCCTCGCCATAACCGGAAAGCCGATAAAGTTTGCCGGAATAGGCGAAAAGCTGGACGACCTCGAGCCGTTCCACCCGGACAGAATGGCAAGCCGTATCCTCGGCATGGGCGATGTGCTCACCCTCATCGACAAGGCGAAATCCTCCATCGATGAGAAGGCGGCAGCCAAGACCATGCAGAAAATGCAGGAGAACAAGTTCGACCTCAACGACCTGTACGCGCAGTTTGAGCAGATCGAAAAGATGGGCAGCATTCAGTCCCTGCTGAAGATGATTCCCGGGGTTTCCGGAAAGATAAAGGAAGCGGACATCGACGAAAAGAAGATGCCGCGCACCAAGGCGATAATCTCCTCCATGACCGCGAAGGAGCGCGAGAAGCCCTCCATCATCGACGCGAAGCGCAAGCGCCGCATCGCAGCCGGAAGCGGCACGAGAGTAGAGGACGTCAACCAGCTGCTGCGTCAGTTTGAACAGATGCAGAAAATGATGAAGCAGATGGGATTCGGCGGCAAGGGTAAGGGCAAGAAAATGCGAATTCCCATGAACATGATGAGGCAGATGGGCAACATGGGCGGTCCTGGCGGATTCCCGATGTAACAGGAGGCTGTATGGCAATCTTAATAGGAATTGTCAGTATACTATTAGGCGCATTCAGCATTCTGATGAGTATTCGCGACTGCGAATGGTTCATCGTTCCGAAAAGGCGCACCACACGATGGTTCTACGATCTCGTTGGCAGAAAGGGCATGAGGATATATTATATAGTTCTCGGCATAGTTATGATTGTTATAGGACTTGGTGTTGCCCTGAACATACTTGAATAATGTCATCATTGCGGGCGACCGCATTGTATATTGCCAGCCAATTCAATCCTCATGGGATTTGACTTAAGAACACCGATTTTGACCGACAGCCGTTGATCGGCGGTGTTTTCCTGTTATCCCGGAAGTTTTTTGGAAGCAATAATAAAAAACAGCCCGAAAGGGCGCGAACTGATATGATTTCACTGTGTAATACACATGAATATATCAAGGCTGAAAGGAGAAAAATAAAATGGCAGTTAAGATCAGACTCAGAAGAATGGGCGCAAAGAAGGCTCCCTTCTACCGTGTAGTTGTCGCTGATTCCCGTTACCCCAGAGATGGTCGTTTCATCGAGGAGATCGGCACCTATGATCCCACCAAGGAGCCGGCTCTCGTAAATATCGACACCGCTAAGGCTGACGAGTGGATCAAGAAGGGCGCACAGCCCACCGATACTGTTAAGAGACTTCTCAAGAAGTAATCCTGACAGAAGGTACGCGGGCATTTCTGCCCGTCAAGAAGATGATCGGGGCGATGTTTCACCGCCCCTTTATTCCCACAGGAGGGACGATATATGAAAGAACTTCTGATCACTATCGCCTCTGCCCTCGTTGAGGACAAGGACGCAGTTCAGGTCACCGTTGACGAGCCGGACGCCGAGGGAGTAGTGGTTTACCACCTTCACGTTGCCCAGGACGATATGGGCAGGGTCATCGGCAAGCAGGGCAGGATCGCAAAGGCGATCCGCACTGTGATGCGCGCCGGTGCTGTCAGAGCGGATGAGAAGATCTCCGTCGAGATAGACTGAACAACAGGCTGAGGGGGCTGTAAACGACAGCCCCTCAGACCGTCGAAAAATCCCCTAAAGGGGCTTTTCCGCCGAACATCCGCACACTTGTGCGGATAGAAGTATTTTTTGACCCGGCAAAGCTGGGTCAAAAAATTGATTTCAAAAGCCAGCTTCGCGGGCAAAATTTACTTTTTCGACAGACTGATGTCTGCTTCGCAGGCAAATTTCACTTTTTCGACAAGCTGGAGGGGCTGTAAACGACAGCCCCTTTTTATTTTTATGGAGGCTCCAATGAAGATCACTGAAAACGAAAACAAGGAAATCGTGCAAATGGTCCGGGAAGGACTCAAGAAAACCGGCGGATACTGCCCGTGCAGAATGCAGCGCACTCCGGAAAACAAGTGCATGTGCGAGGAATTCCGCCGCCAGATCGCCGACCCGGATTTCGAGGGCTACTGCCACTGCATGCTCTATTACAAAAGCAAGGACTGATTATTGTGCGATGACACGCAATACTGGATTGACTTTTGATTTTGCAGATGATATAATTATTTTAATGCAGCATATGGAGTGTTGAACATGGACGGTGTTATCCAATGAAAACCCTGAAATTCCCGGACGGCAGCGAGATATCCTATGAGCTGACCAGGAAGCCCGTAAAGAACGTGAATCTCCGGGTAAAGGAGGACGGCACGCTACGCATTTCCGCCAACAGCCGCGTCAGCGTCCGGCATATCGAGGAATTCATCATATCCCAGCAGGCGTTCATAATCCGGGCGGCGGAACGCATAAACGCGCGCTCCGCCGAGAATGATATCGGCGACCGGGTGCGCTGGCTCGGCAGGGAATATCCCGTCCGGATCATCGCAAACAGCCGTGAATGCGCCGTGCTGGAGCAGGAGGAATTCCGGGTGTTCACGCGTATCCCGGAGCCGGAACACGTCCGGCTGCTGCTCCGGAACTGGCTGGCTGAGAATTTCACCCTGCTGTGCCGGGAGCTTGACGATGAAGTGCGCAGCAGCCTTATTTCAAGCGGTATCGTCCCTCCTCCGACTCGTATTGCAATCAAGGACATGAAGTCCAGATGGGGCAGCTGCACCTGGGCGAAGGGGCACATCTCCATCAACTTCCGGCTTGCCGCGTATCCCAGGGAAACTGTTCTGTCAGTGTTCTGGCATGAATACGCTCACTACTGGCACCACGACCATTCCGCGAGATTCTACGCGTTTCTTGGGAAGCACTACCCGGAATACCGCAAGTGGAATTCGCTGCTGAAATAACTGCCAGTATTACAGAAGCGCAATAAAATTCCCCTCCGTATGGTACGGAGAGGAATTCTCATATCATATCTGTTCTGCCTTTTTGATCTTGAAATAGTTGGGCTTGTTTGCGCCGATGACTTCCATGAACTTAGTGCTGCGCTCCAGGGCGAGTTTGAACAGCACGCAGCCGATTATAGTCACCACCACGAGTTCGCCCGCAGCCACGGTTATCATGTTGAACCATATCGGGGGCTCGTTGCCGTAGCAGATGTAAAGCTCGATGGGAATGATGATACCGTTGCTTACCACCGGCAGTATCGAAGCGACCCATATGTTCTTGATATAGAACATGGGAATGACCGCGATAGCCGTTGCGAGGGTACCGAAGATCATATCCATCAGCGCCATCGGGCTGAAGCAGTTAGCGATGAAGCAGCCGAGGATGAGCGCAATGCTGTAGTCCTTGCGGTAGAAGCACAGCAGCACCAGTATTTCCGAAAAACGGAACTGCACCGCAGGGAAGCTGAGCCCCGGGAGGGCTACCGTCAGTGCCGCATAAACAGCTGCGACAAGCGCAAGACGAACGAGGTTTTTGGTTTCAAAGATCTTGTTTCTGGACATAAAAAAACTCCTTGTTTTTTAACGGTGGTTGGACAAAGAAAACACCGTATTTGATTTTCCGTGCTTTATTGCACTGGTATATGATAACACATTCCAATTGAATTTGCAATACTATTTTTGAACAAAATTCGTATCTGCTTTGCGGCATTATGCCGCATTTCGCCAAAAAGATAACAAGCAGTATAATCAGCTGTTTTTATACAACTCTCACAACTGAAAGGAAATCACTATGGGAAAACAGACATCTTTCTACATGGAACGCGAAGTGTTCCAGGAACTCGCACAGGAGGCAATTGACTGCGGCTGCCTGATACTCCGCCAGAGCGGAAACAAGATCGTATCCTCCAGGGACACCTCCATAATCACCGCCAGCTGCGACCAGTACTACTTCTACCTCCCCGAGGCAGGAGAGCTTGACGAGGACCTCCCCCTGGGCTGCTTCAACGTCAACGGAAGCATGGTGATCGAGGCGAACTACACCACCCGGAACAAGGACCACTCCCTGCACCGGGCAAGGCTTTACCTCATGACGTCAGTCCCCACGCTGGAGGGCGCCATCAGCACCCCGGACTGCATGGTAAAGCTCTACAAGAAGCTGGTCAGAAAAATGAAAATGCTGACGAAATTCGTGCCAATTCCTGCGGAGAGAATGTCCAACCGCATGACCTACTACGCGGACCCGTCCGACCGCTCCCACAAGCTGTATCTCACCCCGAAAATGATAAAGCTCATGGAAAAGCCCGACGTCAATCTCTGCTGATTCGCCGGTATTCCAGCGCCGTCAGCCCGGTGCGCTTCCGGAACTGGCGCATGAAATGCACGTCGTTCTCGAATCCGCACAGACCAGATATCTCGCGCACCGTCATCGTGGTGTTCGCGAGGTAATACTGCGCCAGCCGGGTTTTCGCGCGCAGCACGTCCTCATAGCAGCTTACACCGAATTCCGCGCGGTACAGCGTCTGGAAATACGATGGACTGAGCGCCAGGCGCTCCGCCATTCCTTCCACCGTAAAGCACTCCTCCGGGGAGCCGTATATCTCGGCGCGCAGCCGCTTCAGCCCCTCGCTGTGGGGAGCCGACGGCGCTTCGCCGCCGCCAAGCGTCTGGGCTATCAGCAGCCGCAGCAGCAGGTCGGTGCACTCCCGGCTTTTAGCGGAATCCGATACGCTTTCAAGCTTCAGCAGCTGAAACGCGCTCTCTGCGCCGCTTACAGAACATACCGGCGTGGGAGTGTTGAACGGAATATTCAGACGTTCGAAGAATATATCATTCTCATCGCACTCAAAGTGCACCCAGTCGTTGATGTAATCCATACCTGCCGCCCCGTAATCCTGCGGGGCGGCTTTGCTGTATAATACCGCAGTGTCCGCCGGAACTTCCACACGCTCCCCTGCGGATATCACGAACGCCGGCGTTCGGAAAATCACCAGCAGATTATCCCCGGAGCCTTCCGGGCGGACTATGTGGAAATCCCGGTCGTGGCGGTATCCCGCGCCCATCGTATGAAGCCTCATATAAACCTCCATAGTATGATATATCAGTCTTTTGATATTATACATCATTGAAAAAGCATTGTCAATCGGTTATAATGGATACATCAATGGTAGACCATAAATAAGCCCGTTCACGGGCTTTGCTGCGATTTTCCTGAAAGGACGAAATATCATGAAGACAGTACATCTTACATTAAATCCCCTGGAGAAGAAATCCCACATCAACCGCGAAATCTACGGCAACTTCTCCGAACACCTCGGGCGCTGCATTTACGACGGGATATACGTCGGCAAGAACAGCGATATCCCGAACATCAACGGCTACCGCAAGGACGTTGTGGACGCTTTCAGGCAGATAAAGCTCCCCGTGCTGCGCTGGCCCGGCGGCTGCTTCGCCGATGAATACCACTGGCGCGACGGAATCGGCGAAAAGTCCGAGCGCAAAAAGATGATAAACACCAACTGGGGCGGAGTTGTCGAGGACAACAGTTTCGGCACGCATGAATTCATGGATTTCTGCGAGCTTGTCGGCTGCGAGCCGTACATCTCCGGAAACGTCGGCAGCGGCACCGTTGAGGAGCTTGCCAACTGGGTGGAGTATATGACCTTTGACGGCGTTTCCCCCATGGCGGAGCTTCGCAAGCGCAACGGCAGGGAGCAGCCCTGGAAGCTGAAATACCTCGGCATAGGCAATGAAAGCTGGGGCTGCGGCGGAAGCATGCGCCCGGAATACTACTCCGACCTGTACCGCCGGTATGCGACCTACTGCCGCAACTACAGCGGAAACGACCTCTACAAGATAGCCAGCGGCGCCAACGCAGACGACTACAACTGGACTGATGTCCTCATGAAGCAGGTTACTCCGTGGAACATGAAGGGAATGTCCCTGCATTACTACACCGTACCGACCGGCGACTGGAGCCACAAGGGCAGCGCCACCGATTTTGACGGGCAGGAATACTATAAGACGATACGCTCCACGCTGAAAATGGAGGAGCTTGTCACCCGTCACTCCGCCATCATGGAGCGCTACGACCCGGAGCACAAGGTAGGGCTTATCGTGGACGAGTGGGGCACCTGGTACGATGTGGAGCCGGGCACCAATCCGGGATTCCTCTATCAGCAGAACACCATGCGCGACGCTGTCGTTGCCGGAATCAACCTCAACATATTCAACGCGCACTCCGACAGGATACCGATGGCGAATATCGCCCAGGCGGTGAACGTGCTCCAGGCTATCCTGCTGACCGAGGGCGCAAAGACCGTCAAGACCCCGACCTACCACGTTTTCGACCTCTACAAGAACCACCAGGACGCAGACCTCATCTACAGCCATGTGGAGAATGAATTCGCGGAAGAGGGCGTGCCTGCCCTCAGCCAGTCCGCCAGCGTAAAGGACGGCGCTGTCACCGTGACCATCTCCAACGCTTCCCTCACCGAGGAATACAGCGTGGATATCGCGGCGGCGTTCAGCGGAATAAAGTCCGCACAGGGGCGTGTACTCACCGGGGAGGTTCACGAACATAATACCTTTGACGAGCCGGACAGGGTAACAATAAAGCCGCTCACCGTAAGCGCTGCGGACGGCAGGGCAGCTGCCGTGATTCCGCCCTGCTCCGTTGCCGAGATCACCCTCACGCTGTGATGGAACGCAAGCCATGCTTCCGCTGCCTGTTACAGCAGGCGGACGAAGGTCAGCTGTTTGAGCTGATCCAGCAGCGTATCGCGGCGCTTCCGGCAGCGCAGAAGGCAGCCCCGGAGGAGTACTCCCGGCGGCTGGCGCTGTGCGAATCCTGCGATGAGCTTGTCAGCGGAACCTGCCGGAAATGCGGCTGCTATGTGGAACTCAGGGCGGCGAAGAAATCCACGGGCTGTCCGCATGAGCGCCCGAGATGGTGAATGAAATATTCTTACCGCGCAGGAACTCGACGGAAGTTCCTGCGCAATATTTTTCAACAAAATCAGTAATTGTTATTGACTTTTGCCGAAAAGCGTGCTATAATATCATCAAAAGGAGTGTGATATTATATGGCAAGAAAGTCCGACAAGGCAAAACTCATCTTTTTAATGCTGTATTTTCTTATACTGACCGTTGAGCGTGTGATCAGCCTGGCTGCGGTTTTCACCGGAGATTTTTCCGGCTACGACTTCCTGGAATGGTACATGACAGGTCTGACGATATTTGCGATAATCGGCGCGTATTTCTTTATATTCACGCGCTGCCGTTTCAATACCGTGCATTACCCCAATGGAAAGACAACGACGAATCTGGCGCCTGACGACGGCGTTTTCAGGAAACTTTCCGTCGCCGCCGGAATACTCCTGCTTGGCGGAATGGTACATACCAAGGGGACTATACCACCCATACAGTTCGCCGCCTACGGAATGATACTGGTTTCCATGGCAATACATACTGCCCAGTGCGTAAAGGAACACGGCGGCGCGCTTATCCGCTGGCTGTCGTTCGGGTATATCGTGGCGTTTTCCATGTCGATTCCGGTGGTGTATCACACGGCGATCGGGCTTTCCTGGCTGTTCATTCCGCTGGAGATCGTGGTTTCCGCCGGAATGGTGACGCTGTTCACGGTGATGCTTCGTGGATTCTACAACGGCGATGGGAAATACGGATTCCCGGCTCTGCCGTTCATGGCGGCGCTTATAGGTGACGCCGCCGTTCTCGCCCTGCGCTGGAACGAGGAAATAAACGCATTCGTGCTTATATTCATATGCGTGACAACGGCGCTGTTCCTTGCCGGGAAGATCGCCGGAAACGCCCGGGAGTGAGCCAATGCGAATAGCTGTATTATCCGACGTACACTCGAATTTTGCGGCGCTCTCCGCCGTTGCCGCGGACGCGGAATCCCGCTCCCCGGACTGGTGGATATTCCTCGGGGACTACATCACCGACTGCCCGTATCCGCACCGCACCGTGGAATTCCTGCGGAATTTCTCGGAATCGCACCCGTGCGTGTTTATCCGCGGCAACCGCGAGGATTACATCATCAGCCAGCGGACTTCGCCGCAGCCCTGGGTATACGGCTCCAAAAGCGGAGCGCTGCTGTACACCTTCGAAAACGTGACTGATTCCGATCTGGACTGGCTCGCCGGAATGCCGATTTCGCGCCGGGTGGAACTTCCGGGAGCGGAGCCGTTCATGATATGCCACGGCTCCCCGGACAGCATAAACTACCTTTTCCACACCAACACCCGGGAGGCGGAGGAGATGATATCCCGGCTTGGCGAATACAACTGCCGGCTGCTTCTGTGCGGACATTCTCATATCCCATTCATATTCCGGCGCGGCGGCAGAATGCTGGTGAATCCCGGGGCGCTGGGAATGCCGGTGAACTCCCAGACGGCGGCGCAGTACGCGATGATTGACTACGACGGGGAATTCCACCCGGAGATAATCTCGGTGGAATACGATATCGAGCGCACCGCCGCAGAATTTGCGGAATCCGGGCTTCTGGCAAAAAGCGCGGTCTGGGGCAGAGGGCTTGTCGCGACAATACGCACCGGCGTGAATTACACGGTACATGCAGTGCGCCTGGTGGAAAGGCTCGCGCGTGAAACCGGACTCCCCGTCACGGACGAATCCCTGTGGGAGCGCGCCGCAAAGGAACTCCGGATACCGTAATATAACAAAAGCCCCCTCCGGCAGCCATTCCGCCGGAGGGGGCTAATTTTAAGGCAATACCGCACAAAGATTGTGCGTGTATTGCGTAATCAGATTTTTCGTCAGATTGTACAATGAGGACGACGCAAGGCTGTCGCCTTGCTAGGACGAATTGTGCAAGATGACGGAAAAGATGCAAGCAAGACACGTGCAGAATCCAATATATGGTCTTTGTGCGGTGTTGCCTTAGGGATTTATTCCGCCATGATCTCGCAGAGCTTGTTCGTGAACTCTACCGGGTTCTCGATAGGCATGCCCTCGATGAGCAGCGCCTGGGAGTACAGGATATCCGCATATTCGCCGACCTTGTCCTTGTTGTCCTCGGCGTAGAGCTTCTTCAGCTTCTCGAATATCGGGTGGGAAGCGTTGATCTCGAGTATCTTCTCCGCCTTTGCGTTGTGCGCCTGCTCGTCCGGCATTGCGGAGAGCACCTTCTCCATCTCAACGGAAAGCATTCCCTCGCTGGTAATGCATACCGGGTGGGTCTTTAAGCGCTGGGACAGCTTGACTGCCTTTACCTTGCCGCCGAGCTTCTCGGTCATCAGGTCGAACAGTCCCTTGTTGTCCTCCTCTGCCTTCTTGATCTCTTCCTTCTCCTCATCGGTTTCAAGTCCGAGATCGTCGGCGGATACGGACTTGAACTCCTTGCCGTTGTAGTCGTGCATCATCTGCATGGTAAACTCGTCCACATGGTCGGTGAAGTAGAGTATCTCGAAGCCCTTGTCGCGCACCATTTCGGTCTGGGGGAGCGCTTCAATACGCGCTATGCTGCTTCCGCTCGCGAAGTAGATGTACTTCTGGTCGTCCTTCATTCTGGAAACGTACTCTTCCAGGGTTACATATCCGCCGAAGCTGCTCTTGAACATCAGCAGGTCCTGGAGGTTCTCCTTGTTCGCGCCGAAGCTCTCGTAAATACCGTATTTCAGCTGAGTGCCGAAGGAATCAAAGAACTTCTCGTACTTCTCGCGGTCGTTCTTCTGGAGCTTTTTCAGCTCGTTCTTGATGGACTTCTCCAGGCTCTTTGCGATGAGTTTCAGCTGGCGGTCATGCTGGAGCATTTCACGGGAGATATTCAGCGACAGGTCCTCGCTGTCCACCAGACCTCTTACGAAGCTGAAATAATCCGGCAGGAGATCGCCGCACTTGTCCATGATCATTACGCCGCTGGAGTACAGCTGGAGTCCCTTCTCGAAATTCTTGGAATAGTAGTCGTAGGGAGCCTTTGCCGGGATATACAGCAGCGCGGTGTAGGTCGCAGTGCCCTCGGTGCGTGTGTGGATATGCGCAAGCGGCTTGTCGTAGTCAAAGAACTTGTCCTTGTAGAACTGGTCGTATTCCTCGTCGGTAAGCTCGCTCTTGGACTTCTTCCAGATAGGCGTCATGCTGTTGAGAGTTTCGGTGACGATCTCCTTTTCGTATTCGTCCTTGCTGCCCTCTTTCAGCTTCTCGTGCTCCACATCCATCTTGATAGGGTAGCGGATATAGTCGCTGTACTTCTTTACCAGCTGCTTTATCTTGTAGGGCGCCAGGAACTCGTCGTAATTCTCCTCGTCGGCGTTGTCCTTGATGTCAAGGATTATCTGCGTGCCGTGGTCGTCCTTCTGCGCTTCGGAAATGGTGTAACCGTCAACGCCCTCGCTCTCCCACATGTACGCGGTGTCCGCGCCGTACGCCCTGGAAATCACGGTAACTTTCTTCGCCACCATGAACGCGGAATAGAATCCGACGCCGAACTGACCGATGATGTTCACGTCGTCAGTCTTTTCGTTCTCGTTCTTGAACGCCAGGGAACCGGATTTCGCGATGGTGCCGAGGTTGTTCTCCAGCTCCTCCCTGGTCATGCCGATACCGTTATCGGTGATGATGAGCTTTCTGTCGTCCTTGTTGACTTCCAGCTTTATAGCCATGTCGGAACGGGTGATCCCGGTGTTCTCGCTCATGGACTTGAAATACAGCTTGTCCATTGCGTCGCTCGCGTTGGATATCAGCTCACGCAGGAATATCTCCTTGTGAGTGTAGATGGAGTTGATCATCATTTCCAGCAGGCGCTTGGATTCCGCCTTGAATTCTTTTGTTTCTGCCATTTCAAACATCTCCTTATATTTATCGGTGTATGCCGTTTTGTGCATTTTAGCACTCTCTTGTTCTGAGTGCTAAATCTATTATACACCTTTTTCAGAAAAAATCAAGGGCAATACCGCACAAAGATTGTGCGCATATTGCGCAGTCAGATTTTTCGTCAGATTGTACAATGAGGACGCAGCAAGGCTGACGCCTTGCAAGGACGAATTGTGCAAAATGACGGAAAATATGCAAGCAAGATGCGTACAAAATACAAAATATGGTCTTTGTGCGGTGTTGCCCAAGGGGTAATTCACAGATTTTTGAAAATTCGGGGCAGAAAAAACTGCGCCGGCTGTGGGCGCAGTTTTGCGGAAATTTCAAACAGCTGAGTACCTGATCAGCGTATCTCCAGCTTAATTAAATCTGCCGAGAAATTCCTGCTCATGTTGAAGTCATTTCTAAGACGCACATTGTTTACCGTGATCGTTACCGGAACGTAAGTTCCGTCAGTGGGCAGCACGGAAAGGTCGATATCGGTTTGTTCCGAGATGTTTCCGATGTTCAACGGTATCTGGTATTCAGAGCACCAGGAAACGCCCTTTTTTCCACCATGTATAATAATTTCAGTGCCGTCCTCATTCCAGGTATAGTTCATTACCGGGAACTGGCTTTCAGAATCCGGAATAAAGTATATATCGCCCTGGTAATCATAGCCCTCTGTTTCCGTAACCACGCAGCATACGCCGGACATGGTGATCTCTCCGTCAAAAAACGCTTCGCCGCCGCTGAAATACCGCGGAGTGCCGCCGCCCAGATAGCTTGAGAATGTCGTGCGGCATTCTTTCAGAGTAAGTCCGCCGATAACATCGCCGGTATTATAGCGCTTGTATTCATGCGTTACGGTTTCGGGCACATCAGTAAACGAATCCGCAGTTTCGTCATAATGCACCGTATCTCCTGCACTGTTGTAGGAAATCCCGAGGGGAACCGCAAGGTAAACGCTGTCATGGCATATCACATAATGCCAGTTGCCGCTTGTCAGCTCCGATATATTCAGATTTGTGTCCACATCCGCGTTGGAAAGGTCCGGCGCATCACCGTCAGGGGTTTCAAACTGAGCCGCAATTCCTGCCACAGTGGGAGATTCCGCGCTTTCCTGTGAAGCAGCCTGCTCAGGGGCGCTGGAACCTGTATCCGTGGCAGCGCTGGATTCCGCAGACTGTTCCACGGACGTGGAAGAAGTATTTCCGGAACAGCCGGAAAGTGCGCACAGTATGCCGGATATAAGCATAACGGGAATAATTCGTTTCATGGGAGTTCTTATCATATTATACCTTCCATATTCAGTTTTTTACTACGACACGAATAGTCTGTCGTAATTTGTATTATATATCTAAAATGTCATTTTTTCAACTATATTTTTTAATTTCTGCCATATGCACAAAATACAGGTCAAAAATTTTGCGGTCAGAGAATTTCAAAGCATGTCAAAGCGCTGCTCCGCGTTCTATATTGGTGTAGATGATTCTCATATAAAAAGCCTATTGTACAATTTCGCCATAATTTATCTGTAAAATTTGTGCTTAATGCAGGTTGAAAAAAACGCTCAAAAATGATATAATATTATTACAAATCAAGACAAGACAGTATTGTAAGCTAAATTGGCTGACATACTTCTTAATATATTTTCCCCAATTATTTCAGCCGAGTAAAAAGCGCTTTTCCCCAAGCGTTCGGCTAATTCATTTGAGTTTACCGCAGACTCCCCGTCTGCGGATTTTTTTTGCCCGGAGGGAGTCGCCGGCGCAGGAATCATGCAACAACAGTAAAAAGGTCGCCCTGACAGCGCAGCACTGTCAGGGCGACCAAATATTCTGTCTGGTGGAGCAATCCACGCGGCAGACAAACCCGCCCGCCGCGCCGTTTTTAGTAAC
>OKRU01001936.1_pt1 | contig 19664 bp, 17 predicted proteins | sample 1601131 | NCBI WGS metagenome assembly OKRU01 (sample SAMEA3541558, study PRJEB24748) | human gut metagenome | biome: human gut; feature: human-associated habitat; material: faeces | place: China | collected 2012
TCGCTCTGACGGTAGCAAGGCTTCCGTCGTGAGGTTTGCGATGCTGCCGCCCCAAAGAGCCGCTGTCTGAGCCTCGAAGAGGCGAGTTTAGGCGAAGGGCGGCTAACACACGAGCGAACCGAACAGGAAACGCAGCGTGTCAGGAGATTGTTTTCGAATCATTATGGCGTGCTATTTTACACAACTATTTTTTTATAACATTCATTTGTACATTCTAAAACCTCCGCTGTATACTTTCGCCGATATCACAGACACGATCGGCACAGTCAGTACAATCCCCAATGTTCCTGAAATTCCTTTTATTACTTCAATACCGATCGAATACATATTTACTACCTGAAGGTACGGCATAATGTATGCATAAATTAAGATCATCGTATTGATCGCTCCTCCGGTAAATGCGAGGATCAGTGTATTTGACATGGTACCCATCATATCTTTTCCCACATGTATCCCTGACTTAAACAGTTCTTTCGCCGTCAGCTCCGGTCTTTTATTATGGATTTCTTCTATTGTCGAGGAAATAGAAACTGCAACATCCATGACTGCTCCAAGAGATGCAATCAGGATACCGGAAAACAGTACTCCGCCTATCTGAAGTTTACTGTTCTGAGACACATACACCATCGTTTCGATATCTTCAATGTTATAACCTGTGATTCTGGTTATTTTTCCAAATACTGTCGCAAATATGCCTGCGATCAGTACGCCTGATATCGTTCCCGTCATAGCACAGATTCCTTTTTTTGTACTTCCGCAGATCAGATAAATCGAAACAATCGTCACCACGATCACCACTGCAACTGCTGCCAGGAAGGGAGAGACACCTATGTACATCAGCGGAATGTATAAGTAAATAATGCAGATAAAGGTAAAAACAAGTGCCAGCATAGATTTCAGTCCACGTTTTCCGCCAACCAGAAATAATGCCGCTCCTAAAACTGCAACGATCAGCCATATAAAATTACCTCTGTCATAGCCATAAATACTTCCTGACAGTTCATCGCCATAACTGCTCAGCTGCACGATCACATTCGTTCCCTTTTTGCAATAAGTTCCGTAAAGATAACCATTCATGTTGTTTGCTTCGCATATTTTTCCTTTATATTTTCCTGATGTGATCTCTACTTTCACATTCTGGCTTCCGCCATTGACTTCTTTGTTTACTGTGTTATCCTCTACAACCTCAACAACTTTTGCTTTTACAAAATAAAAATTATCATCTGAAAGCAAAGGAACTCTGGTTATGTTGGAATTAAATAACCAAAGTCCCGCTGCGAAGATTATGAGGAAAACCACAAATATTGCATTTGAATATTTTTTCATTTTCCGAATCCTCTGTTTTAATATAGTTCAGTTCTGCAACCATTTGCTTTGTGGCTCGCCGCCTGTAAAGTCGAAAGCCACCTCACATCTTATGTGTTTCATCTGAAAATTATTTTGTTTTTACTTTAAATGTAATCTTCTGCTTTCCAAAGGAAGCCGTTACTTTTACTTTCTTTTTGCTCTTTTTCACAGCTTTCATTTTTCCTGTACTGGAAATTTTTACAACTTTTTTGTTTGAAATTTTGTATTTTACATTCTTTCCTGTAACACCGTTGATAGTCAGGCTGAGCTGTACCGTTTTGCCTTTCTTTAAAGCAATGGTTGAACCTGCTTTTACTGTCTTCTTTCCTGCTTTCAGCTGTAATTTTGCTGTTGCAGCAGGCATTACGTTGTTGTCTGTATTGTTGCCGTTATTATTGTTGTTATTGTCATTTACAGCATTGTTTGTTTCTTTTTTCTGCAGATTTACTTTTGCTTCCAGAAGACTGTCATACTGATTTTCAAATTTTTTCTTTGCAATGAGCAGCTGCATATCCATAGTCTTGTCCAGTAAAGTTGAGAATCCGATTTTTAAAGCAGTGCTGTCGCCTCGCTTATAATCACTCTGAGCATAGCCATAGTAATTCAGCATATCATTTGCATTATCTGCATCATTCGTCTTATCATATACGGCTGCCAGCTGTGCTGCACCTTTATCCTCTGCTGTATATTTCATCAGGTCTTCGGCTGCTGCAATTTCGCTCTGCAGTTTATTCCAGGATGCTTCTGTATAACCATCGTTTTTGATTTCTTTTGCCTGTGCGATCAGATCCTTCATGGAAACCTTTTCGCCTGTTTTGTAGAGTGTATAATCATCTGCATATTTGTTTCCATTGTAATCGTATGTTTTGATAACGATGGATTCATCCGAAAAATCAATGGTTGAGAATGTCGGAATCTGTGTGTTGGAACGCTCTGCGATGTAATACTGTTTTGTGGTTGCCAGTTTATAGAACTTACTTCCTGATGCAGAACCTGCTGCAATGTAAAGTGTTCCTTCCGGATTGATCGCTACAGAATCATCATACTGGATCGCTGTTCCGTCTGCCATCAGATAGGATCTTGCATAAGAATGATCATGTCCGGTTAAGCACATATCAATACCGAACTCATCCATCAGCGGTGCAAACAGTGCTCTTAAGTTTGCTCCGTCTGTGTCAGAGTGCGGCTGACCGGAACCATAGATGTCGTGATGGAACATAACAACTTTCCATTTCGCATCCGGATTGCTTTCCACTGCTTTTTTCAGAAGTTCTCTGTGTTCAACGGTATTTCTGTTGTTGCTGTTCAGACTGATAAACAGTACGTTTCCATAGCTGAAGTAATAGTCAGAACCAGAGTTTGTGCTTCCAAGTCCGTCTTCTGAATTCGGATTATTGTAGTGATATTTATAATCGGTTCCTTTGCTCTCGTGATTGCCAATGGTCGTTGCCAGCGGGAGCATTCTCAAAAGTGCCGGATAAGTAAATCCTGCATATTCGCTTTCTCTGACATTCTTTCCATCTGAACTGTCTGTTCCTGCATAGTCAATCTGGTCTCCTGCCGACAGAATAAAGCTTGCATTTGGTGCTGTGATCTTTGCCTGTTCCAGGGTTTTATTCCAGTTAAAGGTATCTACTGCAATATTGATATCATCGGCAGTTCCCTGACCCTGTGAGCCGGATGCTCCGATCTGCGGATCACCTACGAGAATTGTCTGAAAGTTTGTTGTCTTTTTTGTTGTATAGGACTGAACCTCGCTCCAAGCAGGATTTTTTACATCATCGGTATAACTGTAATAATAGGTTGTATTTTCTTCAAAAAGCCCTTCAACCGTAACTTTATTGGATGCTTTATATGTATTTTTCTGATTCGAACGATTGATCTCCGTTGCCGTTCCTTTAAATTCCTGTGCATCGCTCAAATCTTCCTTTTTTCCGATTTTAACTGCCGGCTCACCTTTTTCCAGGCTGTACCATGCAAATCCCAGATCTTTTGCTGTCTTACCAGGTGTTAAGATAATTCTTGATGAATCATAGGATTCACCTTCTCCGGTAAGATTTCCCTGATCGTCTTTTTTATTCCAAACGGTATCTTTCCAGGTGGTATAATCTGAAATATTCTGTGTATCTGTAAATAATGTGCTGCTTGCACTTGTCTCTCCATATGCAAAAACATTGACCGGTGCTGATGTTGCTGCTACTGTTACTGCCATTGCTGCAGCGATGATCTGCAAAGCTTTCATTTTCTTCATATTTTTTATTCTCCTCTGCCTTCACAGGCTCTTTTTAAATGCATTTTGATTCTTTTATTGATAAGTCTTATCATTTGGCAGTATACAGTTGTTATGTAAAGACAATTTACGGATGTGTGTAAAATCTAAGTAAACTTAACTTTCTTTTTTTCCCGCAATTCTTTAAAAAAATCACTTAGCATGGTGCTGCATTCTTCCTGAAGAACTCCTTTTGTCAGTTCCACCTGATGATTGAAGCGATCCATCTGCAAAATATTTAAAACGGAACCGGCGCAGCCGGCCTTCGGATTCATGCTTCCGATGACCACTCTGGATACTCTCGCCTGAACGATTGCCCCGGCACACATCTGGCATGGTTCTAACGTAATGTACATCGTACATCCTTCCAGTCTCCAGTCACCAAGTTTTTTGCTTGCTTTCCTGATCGCATTGAGTTCTGCATGGGAAAGTGTATTTTTATCGGTGTTTCTGCGATTGTAACCACGTGCGATAATTTTATCTTCATAAACGATCACGCAGCCAATCGGAACTTCATCCAGTGCTTTTGCTTTTTTCGCCTGTCGGATGGCTTCCTTCATATATTTTTCGTCTGTTGTCATATTTTTCTTTTGCCTTTCTGTAAATGTGGTATACTGAAAATATCATTTTTTATACAAATTCAAGTCGAACGCACGTGAGACTTAGCATGCGATTCCGGTCATCTCTGGCTAATATTTACCTGACAGAATCGCTGTGTATACATTGATTTTTTGCAATTTTAATTCCAGGAGGTTTTTATGAATATTCATGGTTTTATCACTTTAACTCTATTGGATTACCCGGAGCATCTCGCTGCTTCTGTTTTTCTGGGCAGCTGCAACCTGCGATGCCCTTTCTGTCAGAATGGAAACCTTGTCCTTTCGCCGGAAAATGAACCTTCCATCTCCGAAGAAGAAGTGCTTGCCTTTCTGAAAAAAAGAAGCGGTATTCTCGAAGGAGTCTGTATCAGCGGCGGTGAACCTACGCTGTATCGCGAACTGCCGGATTTTATATCAAAAATCAAAGCTCTTGGATATCTTGTGAAATTGGATACAAACGGAACAAATCCGGAAATGCTTCGTTTTCTTTATGAAAACCATCTTCTTGATTATATTGCCATGGACATCAAAACGCAACCGGAACAATATGCAAAAGTTTCCGGGCTGCAGCCGGATGCTGCAGGCACACAGAAACTTCTGCAAAATATCAATCTTTCAAAAGAATATATTATGTCCTGCGGCATAGATTATGAATTTCGCACAACCGTTGTAAGGGAACTGCACGACGAGGAAAATTTCAGAGAAATCGGAGCATGGCTTTCCGGCTGCAGCCGCTATTATCTGCAGCCTTACCGGGAATCAGAACACATTCTTGCTTCCATGCAAAATCCGGAAAGCTGTTTTCATGCACCGGATACGGAATCTCTGCATCGTTATATTGAAATTCTTAAAAAGACAATTCCAAATGTGGAATTGCGCGGAAAAGATATCAAGTAAATAATTTGGGGCACATCTAAATTCCGTTTTACTGTCTCAACATGAAGTGCTTTAATCTGTTTTTCATTATACAAAAATGCCTGTGACATTTTATAATCCAAAAACGTCACAGGCACTTATTTTTATTCCGAGCATATTTCTTTTATTTAATTTTTACACTCTTTGGTAATCCGCTTGCCCGAAGCAATTTTGTATAAAGTTTCTTTTTTGATTTCGGAACTTTCACAACAGCATTCTTTGAAATACCTTTGAAAGCATTGCTTCCGATCTTTTTCAGGTTCTTGCTTTTAATTATAATTTTCTTCAGATTTTTACAGTTTTGAAATGCACTTTTACCAATCTTTTCCGTTGTTTTTCCAACAACCAAAGTTCTTACCTTCTTATTTCCTTTCAGTGCATTTTTTGCTACGGATGTAACCTTATATTTTTTTCCATTCAGTTTTACTGTACTGAAAATTCTCAGGTTCTTCTTTTTGTCACCATTCACTGTACTGGTAATCATCTTTGCAGTATTTTTTCCGGTTATGCGGTATGTAAAAATACCTATCTTATTCTTATTCTGATCCGGAGCCTGAGACGGTGTCTCCGGCGTCTGTGATTCCTCTGTTTCAACCGGCTTTTTTTCCAGTGCTGCGATTGCATCCTCGATTGCTTTTGCCATCTGGTCTACTTCCGCCTGCTCCGTGATATTCTTTCCACGTATCACTTTATCGATTGCTTCCTGTACTGCTGAAAAGTCTTTGTAATCGTCCTTCTTCAACGCATTTGCTTTTTCGATCGCTTCGTCCACTTTCTTATAATCTGCGTCTTTGTACGTCAGAGTAAATGTTTGTGTATGGGTTGCTGTATCAGCTGTAATGGTAATTTCTGTATTTAGAGTCTCACAGTTGTCAGCAGTGATTTCCACCGGATAAGTGCCTGATTCAAGTTCAGAAGAATTTGCCGTTTCCTGTCCGTTTACTTTTATGACCGCACCTGTCAGTCCAGATGGAGTCACAGTAAAGAAAACGGAATATTTTACATTCGGCAAAAGCGGTGTTTCACCCTGACTGAAACGATAGATACCGCCAGCAGCACTGATTTCATTATAGAAATCTTCTGTTTTCATATACTCGATCGTTTTCGCTGTACCTGCCCCATCTTTATTTGCACAGGCAGATACATTTTCCGTCTCGGCAAAGAAATTATTTTCAAAAGTTGCCAGAGCTTTATCGGAACTGTCTTTTTTTCCTGCGATTGCACCAAAACGTTTATACGGAAGTGTGGCAGTATACTGCGTCAGATCAATTTCGCCGCCAAAATAGCAGTGGCTGACTGTATTATCACTGCCGTCCTTTGAATTCGTGCCAACCACACCAACAATACCGCCCATATCCGTGATTCCTTTTCCAAGTGGTGTCAGTTTACCGGTTGAACAGCAATTTATAATTTTTGCAGTTCCGCTGATCTGACCTGCGATCCCTCCAGTTTGAGGAGCGTAAGACTTTATATCTCCGGAATTAGAACAGTAACGTATTTCCGAAGTTCCCATGACCATTCCTGCAATTCCACCTACGTAAAAACTGCTCACATCATTGGTTATTGTGATATTACCTTTATTTTGACAATATTCTATTACTGTATTTTCTGCATATCCACACAACCCGAAAGTTCCGTTGATATACTTGTCATGATTATTGAACACTACTTCCGATATACAATCAGAAATTTTTGCACCATCCGTATATCCGGCAAGTGTACCTAAAAATACATATCCTTCCCCGGCATCATCAATATTCCCTTTGAGCGTCAGTCCGGAAATTTCCGCCCCCCCCCAAGGAATCCGAATAATCCTCCAATATCCTCTTTTCCATACATTGAAGCATAATCAATATTTGAAATACTATGACCGTTTCCATAAAATTTACCACTGAAATAATGTTCAACATCTCCTTCGTCATTGGTACATCCGATCGGCGTCCACTCAACACCTGTCAGATCCAGATCTGCTTCAAGAGATACCACCGCATTTGTCCTGTTATCGTACTTACCGGCATTTACATCTTTTGCAAATTGCAAAAGTTCGTCAACGGCTGTGATAACTGTCTTGCTTTCCTGCCCGTTTTCTTCTGCCAGTGCTGTCACTGGAACAAGCGACATCACAAGGCACAATGTAAGCATAAAACTCAGTAATTGTTTTTTCATACTCTTTTTCCTCCTGTCAGATAATGTCAAAATTTACATTTACTGATTTTATTATAGCAGAAAACATTTTTAAATGGAACTAGCCAAACGGTTAGTATGTTGCGGTCTACAATATTTTTACAACAGCATTTATATCAGATTTTTGCACCAGTAACCAAAAGTCTGTTCTTTTATTTCCGATGTCCGCTCTGCTTTTGCCCTGCGAAACTCCGGAAATCCGAACATTTCTGCCATATTTTTTTCGCCATAAAATCCAGGGATTCCAAGAATATAGCCTCCCTCTTTACTTTTTCCTATCATCAGATGCTGATGTTGATAATATCCATGCATCAGAAAACTGTTGCTTCCCTGCCGCAGACCTTTCTGCCAGAGAATTTTTAAGTCCGATGGCTGAATGCGAATTGCATCTTCTATCTTTTCATCCTGCACCGGCTGAAAATGTATATAACGTGCTGTGGCACGATTCCATCTGGTATCCGTTCCCGGCTCGCAGCCCTGACATTTGTTTTCTGCTTCTGCACTTCTGATTTCGTTCTCGTTTTCAGATTTTCCCGCAGTTTCTTTTTGTGGTATTTCTTCATCTGTTTCTTTTGGTCTTTCTTTCTGTGACACTGCATCCTGTAATTCCTGCGATATTTTTTCTGATACTTCTTTTTGAAATGTTTCTTCCGATATTTTTTCTGATCTATCTTTCAATGATACTTTTTCTGGTATTTCTTCTGACACTTCTTTTGAGAATATTTCTTCCTGCATCTCTTCTGCTGTGATTTCCGGCTCCGCTTTCGCATGTTCCGTTATATCCAGATTTATATTTTCTTCCTGCAATTCCTGATCAGCTTCTGACTCTGTAGATTTTTCGCTTTTTTCGTTTTCCTTAATCCCAACATTTTCTTTATCTGTTTCATTTTCTTCAACGGTTTCTTTATCTGTTTCACTCTTTTTGACATTTTCTTCGTCTGTTTCTGCCTTTATTTCTTCTGGTTTCCCAAGATTTTCGATCGCAATTGGCTCATCATCGAAAACGGTCATCCAGTTTCTACCGCTCTGACTTCTGATATAGATTCCACAGACTTGTTCAAAACGACAGGATTCTTCCACAAACGGTTCTTCTGGAACGGTAAAACGCCGGTCAAATCCACTGCCCTGTGTCTGCCCTTCTCCAATCAGGAGAATAATAGGATTGTTTTTTCTGCTCTCTTTTGGCTGTCGCACAATTCCGAATACTTCTGTTTTTCCATCCAGCATTCTTATATTTTGAATATGTATCTGGATGCGGCAAATGGCATTTCGCAGTTCTATTTTTGCAAACCCTGTATTCTGCATCTTCTTTCCATTTACATATTCATAAATATAAGCCACAAAACGATGATAATCTGCCATCCATCTCGTCCTCCACAGACCTCGATTTTCTGGTGTGATTATATGCTCGTTTTGTGGCTCATATGCAAGGCAGATATTTCTGCCCTCTGTATCACTGAACTGTAACCATTTTTTCCGGTTCTTTTATATTCTTGCTGTTCCTGTTTCTCTTGCAGCTTTTGCAACTGCCACAGATACTGCTTCTTTTACTCTCGGATCAAATGGATCCGGAATAATGTAATCTGCCCTCAGTTCACTTTCATCGATCAGGTTCGCGATCGCATGTGCTGCCGCTGCGTTCATCGGATCATTAATATCTTTCGCACGTACATCCAATGCACCGCGGAAGATTCCTGGGAATGCCAGTACGTTATTGATCTGATTCGGGAAGTCACTGCGTCCGGTACCGACTACGGCTGCTCCTGCCTTCATTGCCAGATCCGGCATGATTTCCGGAACCGGATTTGCCATAGGGAACAGGATCGGATCTTTTGCCATGGTCTTTACCATTTCTTCCGTTACGGTTCCCGGTGCGGATACTCCGATAAATACATCTGCACCTTTCAGTACGTCAGCGAGGCTTCCTGCCTGTTTTTCTCTGTTGGTGATCGCTGCCATCTTTGCTTTTTCTTCATTCAGACCTTCTCTGCCTTCATAGATGGCACCCTTGCGGTCGCACATGATAACATTCTTCAATCCAAGCTCGATCAGCAGTTTGATGATCGCACTTCCGGCTGCTCCTGCACCGGACATAACTACTTTGATATCTTCGATTTTTCTTCCGGTAAACTTCAGTGCATTCAGCAGTGCTGCTGCTGTTACAACGGCCGTTCCATGCTGGTCGTCATGAAATACCGGAATGTCGCAGCGTTCTTTTAGTTTTCTTTCAATTTCAAAGCATCTCGGTGCAGAAATATCTTCCAGATTGATGCCTCCAAAACTTCCGGCAAGAAGTGCCACCGTATTGACGATCTCGTCTACATCTTTGCTGCGAATGCAAAGCGGAAAAGCATCTACATCGCCAAATTCTTTAAACAAAGCACACTTTCCTTCCATAACCGGCATACCTGCTTCCGGTCCGATATCTCCAAGTCCGAGTACTGCTGTGCCGTCCGTTACGACGGCCACCAGGTTTCCTCTTCTTGTATACTTATAAGACAAATCAACGTCTTCTGCAATCTTCAGGCAAGGTTCTGCAACTCCCGGTGTATAGGCCACTGCCAGATCTTCCGGTGTCTCAATTTTTGCTCTGCTGATCACTTCGATTTTTCCATTCCACTTTTCATGCTGACTTAAAGCAAATTCTTTTTTATCCATTTTTATTTTCCTTTCTTTTCCGGATACAATTTGCATAGTAATTCTGTACTCTTATCATTACCAGATGACTGTCTGTTTACAACCATCTTTATCAAATCTGCATGAACACCTGACGTTTTCTTTTCTCACCCGTAACTGTTCTGTATCTTTACAGCTACTTTCACCCTTTAATAACCTGTTACGCGAAATCCTTTTTCACCTAGCTGCAGCGGCATACGCCTTGCTTCTATGTCTGTGATCCGTATGGATCTGGCTTCATAGAGGCGGGCAAGGAGGCGGTCTATATCAGAATCCCGTCCCTGTACTTCCATCTCGACCCTTCCGTCACAAAGGTTGCACACCCATCCGGTCAGCCCGAGATCATCGGCGGCATATTTCGCCTGATAACGAAATCCTACCATCTGCACATCTCCGGAAAAATAAAAATGTTTTCTTACTTTATCCCTCATAGGCTTTCTCCTTTGCCTCTGCCTGATTTTTCATTCTGTATAAAACAGTTATAATTTATGCCTTAATATTTTCCAGCACTTTTACCAGATAATCCCACATACGTGCGGTAGAAGAAATGGAAAGAACTTCTTCTGTTGTATGGATATCCTTCATGGTCGGTCCAAAGGAAACTGCATCCAGACCTTCGATCTTCTCATAGAAAAGACCACATTCCAGACCTGCATGGATCGCTTTTACTTCCGGTCCGTCTCCGAACAGCTCTTTGTAAGAATCTACCATAATGTCACGCAGTTTGGATTCTTTGCGGTACTCCCATGCCGGGTAGTCGCCCTCTGTCACACAGTCTCCGCCCAGGAATTCGCTGAGGTAGCAGACCTTTGCAGTCAGTGCATCTTTTGCACTGTCAATGCTGCTTCGCACACTGCTGACAATTTTGCATTCTTCTTCGTTCAGCATCAGAATACCAGGATTGATAGATGTCTCTACCAGTCCTTCGATGGAACCGCTCATTTTCTGGATGCCATATGGCATCTGTACCAAGAAGAAAATAATCTTTTCCTGACTTACCTGCTCCAGGGCTTTTTCGGTTGTCTCACCGATTTTTTTCACAGTCACGGTAATGCCTTCATCGGTTCCGGTATATTCCGTTCTCCAGTCATTCTGAAGTTTCTCTGCTGCAGCAAAAATTGCTTCTTCTGCTTCTTTATCTGCAACAAAAACAGCTTTTGACAGTCTCGTGATCGCATTGTCCTTTGTGCCGCCTTCCAGTGCTGTCAGGCAGAACGGGATATCCTGTTCCAGTGTAAATAAAGCCTGTCCGATCAGTTTGTTGGAGTTTGCTCTGTTTTTATCAATCTCTGCTCCTGAATGTCCGCCGTTCAGTCCGGAAATAACCAGCTCATATTTTTCTCCGCTTACCTCCTGATATCTGACCGGAATCGTTGTGATCGCAGAAAGTCCGCCTGCACAGCTTACCCACAGATAGCCTTCTTCTTCGGAATCCATGTTGATCAGGTATTTACCTTTCAGCTGTGAGCAGTCCAGAGCTTTTGCTCCGAGAAGTCCTACTTCCTCATCTGTTGTGATAACCACTTCCAGTGCCGGATGTTTCAATGTATCATCATCAAGGATTGCCAGTGCATATGCAACTGCAATTCCGTCGTCTCCGCCAAGTGTTGTTCCGTTCGCAGTAACATAATCGCCTTCGATCATCAAATCCAGGCCATCTTTTTCAAAGTCGTGTGTGGAATCTGCTGTTTTTTCGCAGACCATATCGCAGTGTCCCTGCAAAATAACGACTGGTGCATCTTCGTATCCTGCGGATGCTGCTTTGCGGATCACAACATTGTTACTGTCATCCTGACTGCACTCCAGGTTACGTTCTTTTGCAAACTGTACCAGATAATCACTGATCTGTTTTGTATGATAGGAACCATGTGGAATTTTACAAAGCTCCTCAAAATAATAAAATACTTTTTCCGGTTTTAAACCACTTAAAACACCCATTTTCATTTCCTCCAGACATTTTTATTGTCGTCCGAATCCAGACAGCACTTCCATTGTATAATTAAATATTTTCTGATACGTTTCCGCATCAAAGTGTACGCCGTCCTGTGTGGAATATCCACTCTCCAGCAGATAGGAATTTGTCTCTATCCAACCAGTCTCTGACGGAAGATTATTATAAAGAATATTGTTAAAATTCGCAATATCCTCATTGGAAATATACGGATGGTTTTCTACCGGATTTACTGACATATAGTAGACTTCGGCTCCTTTTTCCATCCACTGAGGAATTTTCTCTTTCAGAAGATCAATATATCCCCATGCATTTCCAAGATCGTTGACTCCCATATTGATAATGATCACAGATCCCTGCGTCACTGACTCATCAATCTCTCCAACGGCAGTATCCTGAAACCAGGATAATCCCGCTGAAACCTGACCGATCCACACGCAGCCGGAATCTCCGACTGTTTCATGCATGCCGACCGTCCTGGAATCTCCGACAAAAATATACTGCGTCACATCAAACGATGTCTCGCTGTTCTGCTCTTCTGTTTGTTGTTTTGTCTCTGCCTCCTGCGTCTGTTCTGTTTCCACTTGCTGCGTCTCTGTCTGTTCTTCTTTTTCCGACATTATTTGTGTTGCTTTGCTTACTGCAACAGCATTGGTACGGATACAGCTGAAATTGTATTCTTCCAGACAATCCCACGCCATATCCAGCAGCACTTCTCTTGTCGGTGTACCAAGCGGTGCCTTCGCCCCGGCTGTAAATGCCGGAATAAAAAGGCAGCACAGAAGCAGAATCCATCTGCTAAACTTTCTTTTCTTCATGATCACATCATTCCAGTTCAAATGCTCCTGTATAAAGCTGATAATATTTGCCTTTTTCAGCGATCAGCTTATCGTGAGATCCTCTCTCAATAATACGTCCCTGCTCCAGCACCATTATAACATCAGAATTTCGTACTGTCGACAGTCTGTGTGCAATAACAAATACGGTACGTCCTTTCATCAGAGCATCCATACCTCTCTGTACGATTGCCTCTGTTCTGGTATCAATCGAAGACGTAGCCTCATCCAGGATCATAACAGGCGGATCAGCTACCGCTGCTCTTGCGATTGCGATCAGCTGACGCTGTCCCTGTGAAAGGCTTCCGCCATTTCCTGTGATCACCGTATCGTAACCATTCGGAAGCAGTCGGATAAAGTCATCCGCATTTGCAAGTTTTGCTGCTGCATAGACTTCCTCATCCGTTGCATCCAGTTTTCCGTAACGGATGTTTTCCATGATCGTTCCGGTAAACAGGTTTGTTTCCTGCAGAACCACACCAAGAGAACGTCTCAGGTCTGCCTTTTTGATCTTGTTGATATTGATGTCATCGTAACGGATTTTTCCGTCAGCCAGATCATAGAAACGGTTGATCAGGTTTGTGATCGTTGTTTTTCCGGCTCCGGTAGAACCTACAAACGCCACTTTCTGTCCCGGTTCTGCATACAGACTGATATTGTGGAGCACGATCTTTTCTTCATTATAACCAAAATCTACATCATAGAACCGCACTTCGCCACGCATTTTTGTGTAAGTCAACGTTCCATCGCCATGCGGATGTTTCCATGCCCACAGTCCGGTTCTTTCTTTTGATTCCGTCAGCTCACCGTTCTCATCATATTTTGCATTGACCAGTGTAACGTATCCTTCGTCAACTTCCGGCTCTTCATCCATCAATTTAAAAATACGTTCTGCTCCGGCAAGTGCCATGACAACCATATTCAGCTGATTTGAAATCTGACTGATCGGATTCATAAAGCTTCTGCTCAGCTGCAGGAAAGATGCGATCGTACCGACCGTCATACCGCCCACGCCGCCAAGAGCCATTGTGCCTCCGATTGTTGCCAGCAGCACATACTGCAGGTTTCCGAGGTTACCCATGATCGGCATCAGGATATTTGCGAAACTGTTTGCTGCGGATGCATCCTTGCATAATTCTTCGTTTTTCTGGTCGAAAATCTCTTTTGCTTTCTCTTCGTGACAGAATACTTTGATAACTTTCTGTCCGTTGATCATCTCTTCGATATAACCATTTACATCACCAAGAGCTTTCTGCTGACGTATAAAATAATAACCACTCTTTCCGGCAACACGGCCTGTCACCTGAAGCATGATAAATACAAAGCAGAGTACAAAAATGGTAAGCTGCCAGCTTGTGAAAAGCATGGCAAAAAACACAGAAATAATTGTGATCAGAGAGGAGAACATCTGTGGGATACTCTGTGCAAGCATCTGACGCAGCGTGTCCGTATCGTTCGTATAATGGCTCATAATATCGCCATTTGTATGCGTATCAAAATAACGGATCGGCAGTGTCTGCATATGTTCGAACATCTCGTCTCGAATACGTTTTAACGTTCCCTGTGCGATACTTACCATCGTTCTGTTGTAAAACAGGCAGGCAAGGATTCCCACTGCGTAAATACATCCCATGATCAAAATGGAACGGAACAGCGGTGCAAAGTCCGGTGTGGCTGCCTGAAGCAGCGGTGTGATATAACTGTCGATCAGTGTCTGCAGATACAGTGAGCAGGACACCATGGCAAGTGCATTGACCACGATACAGATCAGGACAGCAGCAAAACGCAGTTTATAATGTCCGATATAAGACATCAGTCTTTTTACCACATCTTTATTTACTTTTGCCATTCCTTCCGGTCCTTTTTTGTTATTCGGCTGTCTCATCTTCGCTTCCTCCTTTCACCTGAGAATAGTAAACCTCCTGATAGATCTCATTGGATGCAAGCAGCTCTTCATGCGTGCCAACCGCAGAAATATGGCCTTTATCCATAACAATGATCTTGTCCGCATCCTGTACCGATGAAATACGCTGTGCGATGATAAATTTCGTTGTATCCGGGATTTCCTCACGGAATGCCTTTCGGATCAACGCATCTGTTTTCGTATCTACCGCACTGGTAGAGTCATCCAGAATCAGGATTTTCGGTTTTTTCAAAAGTGCTCTTGCAATACAAATTCTCTGTTTCTGACCGCCGGATACATTGCTTCCGCCCTGCTCAATGTAAGTATCGTATTTATCCGGAAATGTCTGGATAAAATCGTCAGCCTGGGCGAGCTGACAGACATGAATCAGCTGTTCATCTGTCGCATTTTCATTTCCCCAGCGTAAGTTTTCTTTGATCGTTCCGGAGAACAGCACATTTTTCTGAAGAACCATCGCTACCTGATCACGCAGAGCTTCCAGATCATATTTTCTTGTATCCAGACCGCCTACTTTCAGGCTTCCTTCGGTGACATCATAAAGTCTCGAGATCAGCTGAACCAGCGTTGTCTTTGCAGAACCGGTTCCTCCGATGATACCAACCGTCTCACCGGATCTGATATTTAAATTAATATCAGAAAGACAGATCTTATCCTTTTTCCCTGTGTAGCTGAAGCTTACATGATCAAATACAACGGAACCGTCTTTTACTTCTGTTACCGGAGATTCTCCATTTGTAAGGTCGCTTTTCTCATCAAGAATCTCTACAATACGCTCTGCAGATGCTCTGGAAATAATGATCATAACAAATACCATCGACAGCATCATAAGACTCATCAGAATCTGCATCGCATAAGCAACGAGACTCATCAGCTGACCGGTCGACATACCATTTACCGGATCATTTCCGGTTGTAACGATCAGTTTTGCACCAAACCAGGAAATCAGAATCATACATGCATACATGCAGAACTGCATCAGCGGCATATTGAATGCGATCAGTTTTTCTGCAAATGTAAAATCGTTATAAATCGATGTGGAAATTTTTTCAAATTTCTCAATCTCATGATCCTCACGGACATAAGATTTCACAACACGGATTCCGTGAAGATTTTCCTGTACAACATTGTTCAGTTTATCGTAAGTTTTGAAAACTTTTTCAAATACTGGATGTGCATGTGTCATGATCAAATACAGTCCGATACCAAGGATCGGAGCTGCTGCCAGGAAAATCACTGCCATCTCGGAATTTACCTGAAATGCCATAAACATAGAAAAAATCAGCATGATCGGTGCACGAACCGCCATACGAATGATCATCTGATATGCATTCTGCACGTTGGTAACGTCCGTTGTCAGACGCGTTACGATACTTGCCGTTGAAAATTTATCAATATTGGAAAAAGAAAAATTCTGTACATTGTAATACATATCCTTTCTCAGGTTCTTTGCAAATCCTGCAGATGCCCGTGCGGCAAATTTACCGGAAAGCACACCGAACATCAGTGAGATCATCGCTGTGACAGCAAGCAGAATACCCATCTTCCAGATATATCCCAGGTTCTGTGCCTGAATACCGTAGTCGATCAGTCTTGCCATCAACATCGGAATGATCACTTCCATGATTACTTCAAGCGTGACCATCGCCGGAGATAAAAGGGAATCCTTCTTGTACTCACGGATGCTCTTCATCAGTTTCTTAATCATGATTGATTAGCCTCCTTATTATCTTTTTTTGCATAACATTTGTTTTTCATCGAACATTTTAAATCTTCTGTGAGGTTCTCACGAATCTTCTTTGTCAGCTGAAACAGACAGTCAATATCGTCCGCTGTCATATCCTTTACCAGCAAACGCTCCATTCTCTGGATATGCTGTATTACAAGCTGACTGGCTTCATCGCCTTTTTCTGTCAGGACAATTTTCTTCAGTCTCGCATCCCCGGGATAAGACTGCATTTCAATATATCCATTCTGCTCCATTTTCTGCAAAATACCGGCAACAGTAGAGCGTGTAAGGCAGAAACGCTTCACAATATCCCGCGGAAAAATGTCCTTTTGAGGATTTTCTTTAATATATTTTATAATCCCGCCCTGGACATACTGGAGATCATAAATTCCACTTTTTTTCTTATCGTACTCAATTTTTCGATATAAAAGATTGGATAATGACAAGATCTCTCTGCCCACTTCACGTTTTTCTCCAAAATCCATTTTCGCTTCACCTCCCGTCCGATTGTTCGTTGTCGAACAATTATAAGACGAATAAAATTTTTTGTCAATTGTTATATCGCACCATTTTTTTCATCTGAAACCAAATATTTTTGGAAGCACTTATCACATCTGATTATCCTCCGGTAAATTCCAGAAACCGCATACTTGAAGCAGAAATATTTATCTGCATCCTAAAACACCATTTACATTTTTACTGCAAAATATTTCTGAATACCATGACAGATTGATTCTGCTGCCTTCTGCTGATAGGCATCTGTAACTAAAAGTGCCGCTTCCTTCTCATTCGACAGAAAACCGCATTCCACGATCACCGTAGGAGCTTCACTCCTCTTCAATATGTAATACGTGTCATTCGCTTTAATCTCACGCGGTCTTTCAATCTGCAACTCCTCATTCATAACATCTTGGATACATCCTGCAATCTCCCTGCCCTTTGCCGAAGTCGTATAATAAAAAACCTGAGGACCCGATACATATTCCTCCGTGTAACTGTTCTGATGAACACTGACCGCCATCTCCGGTTTTGTCTCCCTGATCTTTGCACACCGGTTTCTCATATCCGTGCTTTTTTTCTTTCCCTGCTCCGGTCCCTTTACACTTTCGTCCGCCTTCCGCGTCATCACAACCTCAAATCCTGCCTTCTCCAGACAAACTTTTAGCTTCTTTGCAATCGCCAGATTGATATCTTTTTCCTTTGCCCGGTTAATCCCTATCTTTCCCGGATCATCACCGCCATGCCCCGCATCAATCAAAATAACCTTCTTCTCCACACTGCCGGAAGCCGGAAGTACATTTTTTACTCCGTCCGTAAAAAGCAGAATTGTACACGCCAGCACCAGGATTCCCATCCATACTTCCGCAGGGATATTTTTCAGCCGCAGATCATACATCGAAACCGTCACCCATTTTCAGACTCTTGTGACAGTTTATTCAGAAGGAAACCCATTTAAGAACCGGTTCAGGGCAAATCATGGTTGCCTGGCACTGATAGAAGCGAGCGTCTTCTCCGACTAAAATAAAAAATCTCTGCAAGAGTTCCTGCCGTAAGTCGCTCCTGCAGAGGGGAAATGTTCATTTAATCCAGTGCCTGTTCAAATTCCTGAACAGTATTTGCTTTTAATGCATTGGTAAGCCAATTATCCAAAAGATCTACATCCTGTTCTTCTTCGATTCTTTTTCTGATCTTTTCATCCACGGTTCCTTTTATTTCCAGCACACGCAAAATAAATTCCACTCTGCTGGCTTTCTTTTCTTCTGCTTTTCCTTCTTCTCTTCCAAGTTCAATTCCTTTTGCAATTCCCATCTTTTCCAGTCTCTCTGCTACATCACACATACTATGCACCTCTTTCTTTTTCTTGAACATTTCTTTATAACGGTCGTCACCTGTCATTACCTGCAACAGTTTTAACACTTCATCTACATGCTTTATTTCTGTCGGATCATCTGGTATATAATCTTTGTTCTTTCTTTTTTTCACAAAAAAATTTGCTACGATTCGAAAATCACTCTGAAATCTTTCTATTTCTTCCTCTGTCAGCCATGCGATCTCAAACACCTGCATACTGTAGTCATTTACAAACTTATCCAGTCCTTCTGGTATTTCCATCAAAGATTTAATATTTTTTTCGCTGTTCCAGTGTCTGTCCGTTCCAAAGTACAATACAATTGTCACCACCGGAAGAATCTTTTTCCTTTCTTCCAGCAACTGGCTGCGGTACGCTGTCCCATCATATCCTATCACGCGAAACGGCATATTTTTCTCCACAACGCTCTGATTCTCAATACCGCAAATCGCAAGCTCTACTTCTTTTTCTTTCCAGTACTTTGCTACGTCTCGTTCCAGCTCATGTACTTTTTCATCTTCCGCTTTGTACTGTGAATGGATTGACGTATTTTCCAGTGCTTCCGGCAGGATTCTCTGTTCTCCCGCAAAAAGTAATCCATTCATAATATCCGCAAAAACATCATTATAATCTGCCAGAATTTTCTCTGTAATATCTTTTTCTCCCATAGGCTTCTCCTTTTTTTGGTTCTTTTACGTGAAGCAACTACGGGATGTAAGTTTTTTCCTAAAACAATATTTCAGGTAATACTTCCTGCTTTCAAGTATACGAAAAATTTTCATTTCTTCAAGCCGCTTCACGCAGGTCTTTTTTAAATTGGATTTTCCTGCCGAATGGCATTGAATTTTCATTGAGTTTTGAAAAGCAATACGATTTTTGCTTTCTGTTTGATAGATATATAATATATTTTACTTCTGTTTTGTGTTTATTATAATTGTCTATGTGATGTTTGTCAACTATTTTGTTATGTGCTTTGCATGGTATTTTTACATACACTTTATAAAATCAACATCAAAAGTAAACTTTATAACAATAGGGAGGCAACCCTCCCCATCAAAAAATTTCATCTTTTATCCTTCTTTTAATTTTCTGATCAGCTTACGATATTCCGGACGTTCAAAGTCTTTTCCGGACTGATAATCGCAGTAAATATTTTTTGGTGAAATACTATATGGTTTTAATGCCATGATCTGCCTGTCTATGTGCTGCTCTTTTGTAGAAACTCTGATATATGCATATTGTTCCATCTTCATCCTCCTGTGCTATGATTTTTCTCTTCCATAATACAGGAGCTGTTGCAAAGATGAGACTCCCATTCGCTTCATAAACATTGCAAACATCGGTGTACAAGGGGTACAAACAAGATAAAATAGAAATGAGGGGCGATA
>OKRU01001939.1_pt1 | contig 19645 bp, 25 predicted proteins | sample 1601131 | NCBI WGS metagenome assembly OKRU01 (sample SAMEA3541558, study PRJEB24748) | human gut metagenome | biome: human gut; feature: human-associated habitat; material: faeces | place: China | collected 2012
CTTATGATCCTAATCCGGAAGGAATTATTGAAATTGATGTGAAAGATGTTGTTGAGTCCCGTCTTTCATCCGTATTTCGTGATACTACTGAGATATACACCCAAACAACCTTAGTACATACCTTTGTTGCAGAAATAAATGGGACAGAGGAAACTTTCAGGGTAGTTAGGGGAGGAGTGGATCAGTTGCAAGATCCTGCCGATAACTTTCTGCGATTTAATTTTCTTACATGGCAGCCACAAACTAAAAAAGTAACTTATTATCAACCGGAATATTTAACCTACTATGCCGTTGATGATGTAAAAGTAAAAGTCAAAGCATATTTTCAGACGCTTGGAGTCACTACATCTGTTACAATTGATTATGCTACCCTTGCTGCCGGTAATGCCTATACTATACCTATGCAATACGGAGTTATTGCCGGTAAGCTTTCACACAAGTTACCGAGTTTCTATGATGTATGGATTGAAACAACCGCCGGAGCACGCTTAACTTACATACAAAGATATGTAGTATCTAATACTTTATCAGAGCAGGAGCAATGGATAATATTCGAAAATTCGTTAGGAGGTCTTGACACTTTCAGAGCTTATGGAGCGACGGATTTCTCTGGTGAACACACTCATAATATAGCCGAGATAGATGATGTTTCCTATGATTATCGGATTGATACTGAGCGCAAATTCAAAAAGAATACAGGTTATCTAGATAAGTATGAAAGGCAATGGCTATTAGATTTTTTTCCTGCGGCAAAGAAATTTATCTATACCGGTAACACAACACGTAGCATTGTCGTCCTGGAAGATGAAGTGAACTATAATTCAAGAGAATTACCGTCATCCTATACTTTTACGTACAAATATGCGGATGCTCGTCCGTTGCTGAACCTTCCTAGAACCGAGACACTGCCGGATGTTTTGGATATTGAAATACCGGATCTTGGTTCTTTTACAATACCCCCTCGGCTTATTGAATTTCCTCACCTCCCATTGTCCGAGGGGGTAATGTTTCCTGCGCAGAATCCATATTCTGAAGATTGGGGCATTGTTACTGCAGGAGGATTGACGAATTTTGTACGTGAAAGATTAGCCGTTCTTGATGATGGTACAGGTGGAGTTGGCCACTCTCACGTAAATTTTGATCTGTTGCAATTATTGAGTTATGTAGATAAATATTTACTCGTTAATAAGGAAAAAATAAAAGCCGGATTATCGGATCGAGCCACGGTTGCCGATGAATTGAAATCCGAGAACTTTTCTTCCGGAGCTTTTGGATCCGGAATGCGCTTCTATACAAAAGATGGGATTACTTATGGTGAGATAGATCAATTATTGGTGCGAATGAAAGCCATCTTTCACGAAATAGTTATTGAGAAGCTTTCACATGTAGGTGGTGAAATCGTATTATCTCCTGCCCGGATGGTCTGTATAAAGGTGGAAGGTTTAGAAGATGCTTATCGATGCTATTTCAAATCAACAGATGGAGATAAAACTATAACGAATGACTTTGTTGTTGGGGATCAGGCTAGATGTCAGACCTTCAATATTAAAACTGGTGCTCATCAAAATGTATCTAACCGGTTTTACTGGCGATTAGTAACCGGCGTTGGTGATGACTATATCGACTTGTCAATAACTGATTGCTTGGAAGGAAGTGACATACCCGCAGCTGGAGACGAAATTGTGCAACTTGGGAATCGATATCCGGAACATGAAGATAGACAAAATGCTGTCGTATTGTCATCATACGGTCCTGATGCTCCATCTTCTAAACAATATATGTATATTGATTCCTATTCCCTAGAAGGAAAGGACTGTGAAGTCACATCTCCGCATGGTAATAAATATGTTGGTGATTTCTTTTTGAAGACAGGTGATGATCTTACTACAGAATTTCAAGTCCTAAAAAACTTGATTAAAACAGAAATTCAAAATATTGAATATGTTATCAATAATGAAGATAACTATCTTAGTAATGCGAGTTTCACGGCAGATTTGGATAATTGGGTTGCTGGAAGCGAAGTTTCTGTTTTCAATGATAGTACACAATTTTTAGCTCTTAATAGCACGCTATATGCTGTAAATGAAAGTTTTTCAGGGCTTGCAAGCTATAATGGGAAATATATGCTCCGGATTAGAAATAGCTTCATTAAACAGCTTAATGAGAATATTAAAAAGATTTCTAAAAAGTCCGTATTTTATATTTCTTTTAAATATATATGCAAAGAAGAAGGTAAGCTAACTTGCGGTTTCGTTGACCAGAGATTATATAGCGTAACTGATCTCGCAACAACACGTACTCCAAAAATGTTTGAATTTTCTGGGATATGGGATGGAAGTGGAGATTTTTTGATACAATTTACGGGAGATATTTATATTTCTTTAGTTTCACTGACCAATAGACCTCTTGATGAATTTAAAGAAGAAACACGATCTTCCATTGAACAGACAAATGAACTGATCAAGACTGAGATTGCAAAAGTCACAAAAAACCTTGAGAACTATTCGACTATTGAACAAACATCGGAACATATCAAATCGGAAGTTTCTAGCTTTCAACAAGGTATTGAAAATTTAGTGCAGAATAGCGAATGTACTACTTCAGATGTTGGCAGTTGGGTTGGTAACCCCTATGTTAAAGGGTGTACAAATATGACTGTCCCCAAAACGGTTGAAATAGGTCTTGACAGGTCTACCAAGCTACTTGATACGAATTATTACTTATCATTTAAGTTTATCAATAACAATCTTTCTGCCTATATTTACTTGTCTGGTGATAGTAAAATGAACTATAAATGTCTTACATTATCTTTCGATTACTTTATAACCAGCCTTTATCCTCGTAATGCTACATTGGACACCGCTTTTGGCGTCACTGTAGAATCTGATGGAATGCTGTACGGTTCAATTTTTAGCAAGCCATTGAGTGTAATAATGGGTACATGGGCACATGCCAGTTTTACGCTTGACTATAGGGATAATGATTCTATTACAATCAATAATGCGATGTTACTGCGTTGTAATGCTGAAACAGCTACTATTCTTGTTCGGAACATCAGTTTAAGAGAGGTTTATTGTGATTTACCTTACTCCCCATCAACGATTGACCTTGCTACAAAGAGTATAGTTGAACAAACAGCAAAAAGCTGGAGTGCTAAAATACTAAACGGGCAAGATAATATCATAGCTGCAATAAATATGGATCGTTCCGGTACCCACATGTTGGGTGTCGTATCATTCGAGAGTTTTACGGCTGATTTTAAGGAAGCATATCTACAAGCGTTTGGGAATGCAAGCATGACGGCAAAAGATGATGTTGCAAGGCAGCTTGGATTTTCCAATTATCAACAATTAGCTGAAAATGCGGCTACACAGGGAAAAGCTGTTCTTATAGGCGGATATTTGAATTTAGAATTAATCGACGTGAAAACATTACTGGCAGGGGATATTATATCTGAGATGATAAGCTCTAATGGAATAAATATTGCTGGTAAATTCTTTTTTAACAAAGACTCAAAAGCATTGACTTTGGGAAATTTGAAAGTTCTTGAGTCAGGTGCTTTAGCCGGTGGTAATGCTATATTCGATGATATAGGAAAATTTTCTATGTGGCCAAGTGGAACATCGTTTGAAAACTTAAATTTTGAAAGTTTTATTATTGATCGAATCGATAAGATGACAACGATTGTTCTTGCTCCCTGCGAAGCGGGTCTGATTAATGTAGACAAAACATTTGATGTGTATTTACCGGACAAAAAAGACTTATTTGATAAAAATATTGATATTTCTTATGGATTTAGATTGACCATTATTGCTTCGGGAAAACTCCTTAGTAATTTGGGTGAAACGAGTACTTCCCTAATCAGATATAAAATAAAATGTAGGTCTGATGAGCGGTATGGTATTCCTGTACCGGAATATGGGCTTTCTCCAATATCCAGTAAAACCTATATAAGAGATAATGATTATAAAGTAATCGATAGTATAGGGATGGCGCAGGGAGATGTTCTTGAACTCTATTTTTGTTATGGAGATTATTATTTTGTAAATCGCAGTAATTAATATGGCACTTGAATTAACACAAGAGGAATTAAGAGAATTAGCAATTAGAGTGGCACCTATCATTCAATCATCTGCATTGGATGTCGGCTTGGTGCCTGTTAGTAATTCTTTTGAAGGAGTGACTACACTTCCTGTCATCAGTAGAGTAGGAGGAATAACCAAACTTGTGCGTGTTCCAATAAACTGGTTATACGGCGGACCGAAAGGTGATCCGTTTACTTATGAAGACTTTACTCCGGAACAATTAAAATCTTTGGAGGGAAGACCCGGTACGACATGGGTTCCTCTTGTTGATGAAGAAGGGTATTTATCATGGAGCAATACTAAAGATACACCGCCTTCATCTGTCTATATTAAAGGACCAAAAGGCGATCCTTTCACTTATGACGATTTTACTCCGGAACAGCTAGAAGCTCTGAAAGGAAATCCAGGGAAGACGTGGTTTCCAAAACTCGATAAACTAGGTAACTTGTCATGGGTTCTTAGTGATGCTTTGATTAATTCGGAAGTCATCAATATTCGTGGAGAAAAGGGAGATACGCCTTTTGTTTCTTTGAGTAACGATTACTTCCTGACAGTAGATGGTATTAAGGTAGGTAATTCCCTCAAGGGTGCTACCGGAGCAAATGGAATTGACGGAAAAACACCTGTCGTTTCCCTGAGTAGCGATCATTTCCTGATGGTAGATGGTACTAAAGTAGGTACTTCTCTCAAGGGTGCTACCGGAGCAAATGGAATTGATGGAAAAACACCTGTCGTTTCCTTGAGTAGCGATCATTTCTTGATGGTAGATGGTATTAAAGTGGGTACTTCCCTTAAGGGTGCTACCGGAGCAAATGGAATTGACGGAAAAACACCTGCTGTTTCCCTGAGCAGCGATTATTTCCTTACAGTTGATGGTACTAAAGTTGGTACCTCCCTCAAAGGTGCTACCGGAGCCACTGGCGCAAAAGGTGATAAAGGAGACCAAGGCATTCAAGGTATACAGGGAATTGCCGGAAAAAGCCCTGTTGTTTCCCTGAGTAGCGACTACTTCCTTACCGTGGACGGAACTAAGGTTGGTGCTTCTCTCAAGGGTGCTGCCGGAGCAAATGGAATTGATGGAAAAACACCTGTCGTTTCCCTGAGCAGCGATCATTTCCTTATGGTTGATGGTACTAAGGTTGGTACTTCCCTCAAAGGTGCAACCGGAGCCACTGGCGCAAAAGGTGATACTCCTTCACTTTCACTTAGTAGCGATTACCGCCTCATGGTAAACGGTGTTGCGGTTGGAAGTTCTCTGCGTGGTCCTCAAGGTAATCCTGGTAGTGATGCTACGGTAACGGCTGATGCGGTTAGGGTAGCAATTGCAAGTCTTGGAGCTGATTTGCACGCTACTGAAACGTCAAGCAAAACCGGTATTAATCTAAGCCAATCTTTTTGTTCAAACATCTGTTATTCATCAAGTTCAGTTCTCATACCTGTGGCGTCAGCTTCAAAAATGGGACTGATGACATCTACTGACAAGACTAGATTGGATACAGTATATGGTTGGGGAAATCATGCATCGGCTAACTATGTCCAGAATAATGGTTATGCGGTACTTAAAGATATTATGCCTGAATTGAATAATACGTATGTACTCGGTACACCAAGCTATAGATGGGATGATTTTTATTGCAATATGATACACATGAATCATAATGTACCACTACACATGGGGACTAGTGCTTCTTACAGGGGAAGTATAGGCTATGATTATTCATCTGATATACTCTGTTTTTCTACTACGAAAACGAGTATGCGATTTTATGTGAACAGGCCAAGTAAAGATAGTTTTTCTTCATTTTCAACGGAAACACCTGCTGTAGATATCAGTGCTACGGGTGTATCCATATATGCAGGTACGGGAAATTATGCTACCAGTCAATGGGGAGGATTTAATGTTTTTCATACTTTAAATGGAACAACGGGGCGTTGTTCTGTGTATTCAGATGGTAATAATCATAGTATGGTATTTAAAGCTTATTATACTGGTGCTGGTATGATATGGATTGCTGGGGGAGAAAATAATAGAATGGAATTTAAGAGCGGTAATCTTTCCATTACTGGTTCTTTTTCTGGTAGCAATATTTCAGATCCTCGTCTAAAAAAGAACATAACCAAAGTAACCGGTGCTATAAAAAAACTGAAATCGCTCGGTGGCATATATGAATTTGATTATGTTGACTATGCAATGAATAAGGATCATGAGCTTTCCCGGCATAGCATGGGATTGATGGCTGATCAGGTACAAGAATCATTTCTTGCAAGTACAGTTAAAAAGGGGGTAGATGGTTACTTAGGTATCAATTATCTCTCTCCTCAATATATTTCTTTGGCATTGGCTGTGGGGCTTGAGTTAGATGACAAAATGGGTAAATACGACCATAAGTTTCGTTCTATTGAGACCAAACAATCAAAAATGGAGAAAAAGATAAAAATCTTGGAAAAGGAAGTCAAATATTTAAAATCAATTATTAACAATTAATTTATTATCATTATGGCAACAGTTACTGTAAACGAAGAAAAAAGAGTAAGTAATGTGACTATTGAAGGTACTAATATTTCTTTAGTAGGTGATGTTACTCGTGACTTGGATGAGAAAGTAGAACGTATATCTGCAAGAATACAAAGCCATGCGGATGTAAATGCTTTTATCGGAGATGTTTCTTATGTCAAAAATCACGATGAGCGCAATACCGTGACTTATTTTATTAATTGCCTGCCGGAATATTTAGAAGAAGCAACGGAACTTGGCAATGAAGCTATTAAACAAATTATTAACCAGTAAAATGAAAAAAGTATGAAAAGACAAGAATTAATTGAATTCAATAATGCATTCTCAAAAGTAAAAGTAAGTGGGCTTGGAAAAGAAGCTAGTTTGAAATATTTTAAGTTGAAAATAACTGTAAGTGAGGAAATTAACAAGATAAAGGAATATGAAAAAGTAGCGAAAGAAGAAACCAAACCGGATGACGTCGAAGATGAACATAAACTTACAACTCAACAATTTACAACGTGGCGTAATGCGTTTGATGGTATTCTAGAAGAATATTATAATGAGGAATTGGAGAAATCACCCGATACCAAAATTCTTTCTGAAGATGAACTACTTAATAACATCATTTCGAACGAATTAAATCAAGATATGACCACAGAGGAAAAGTCGGTATTGGTAAAATATTTATTGAAGAGTTCCTTCTAATTTTGTAGGAGTGTAGGATCGTAGAATTCAAAAATGAACATCTACATATAAAAAACAATGCTTCTGAAAAGTGAGGCATTGTTTTTTATATATTTAAAATGCTCCATTAAAATGCTTCGTTTCTTCATGTACTGTCATGTTTTGGCCTTTCAGATATTTATTTGTCGTTGATATATCGGAGTGCCGTGCTTGATCACGCGCAATCACTATTCCTTCAGCATTGGCTAAGTCACGAATACCCGAATCTTTTAAAGAGTAAAATTGATAATTCTTTGGAAATTTAAGCGCAGCGCGTACTTTAATAAAATTTTCTCTGAAGATCCGCGAATCAGCTTTTTTTGTAGATGGCTTAAAGTCTCGTCCAAAAAGGTAACATTCGGAATGATAGCTGAATATTTGTAATTCAATCATTAACTTTATTAATTCATCGTTCAATCCTACCATACCATCACGTCTATTCTTCGATATTGTTGATGCAATAAACACTTTTTGCTCCTTGATATTGATGTCACGTAGCCGAATATTTGATAACTCATCCGGACGAATAAAGGTATAATATTCCATCCTACAAGCTAGAAGATAATACCTATCCACTTTATACAGGTAATCTTTCAGCCGTATCAAATCCTCTCTTTCCAAAGCCGACCTGAATTTCTCAGTTTCCTCCAAGCTCTTTATTCCTTCTACCGGGTTCTTTTCCAAATATTGTTTTTCTATCAGCCATGCAGAAAATGCAGATAGCCATACTCGGTAATTATTACGTGTTCTCGCTGAAGTATCTCGGTCTAGAAATATATGGTCCAAAAAATCGCTGACATACGCACGTGTAAATTGGTATATATATATTATGGGTATAGGAAGGTTTTGGTTATAGTCGATAAGGATGCTCAATCTTGATAAATAATCCGTTTGCGTTTTTTGCTTTAAAGCGGCAGTAGAAGTCATCTTTATGAGGTACTTCCTGTACAATTCACAGATATCATCAAATTTAGTGAACTGTCTTGAGTTTGAAATATCAGCCCACGGATTCCAACCGGATCTCAAACGATTGGTGCAATTGCTTATAATATCTGCAGCTTGTTTTTTTCGATCGGATAATTTCTTAATCGAATCTAACATATATTTTTTTCTACGCATCTTCCCATCGACCGGGTCGAAGCATAAAAAATCAACATACCAATTCTTTCCCGTATGTAATTTAGGTAACGTGTAGGAAATTACTTCATGTAGAGAAGATCCTTTTTTGGTTTTGGAGTACATTTTTTTTACATTCTTTCAAGTATGAAGAATGTAAACGATGATTTTATATCTATTTTTTTTGTCCGACATTTGTCCGACCTCTTTTAAAGAAAAAGAGGCAAATAACTGTATTTTAGTTATTTACCCTCTTAAAAGTTGCGGAGGCCTGACCTAATTTATTTTTCTTCAAAAAAAACATATTTGAAAATCAATTGCTTACATCCATTTCATTTTGTTTTTTATATACTATTTGTCCGAAATTTGTCCGAGTTTTAACGGAAATTCCTTAGACTTCAAATGCTATTTTGTTTCATTAAAATTTGAATCGTTCTTTCTTTCTCAGAAAGTAATTCTTTCAAGTGCTCATTTTCTTTCTTGCATTCACTTAAGGTTATGTCACCGGAAACCTTATTCCCATTTCCATTCACATGATGACCAATGTTGACAGATGATGTTTCTATGCTTCTGTCAAAAAAGTAATCGATCGGAACTTTAAAGAAATCAGCTATTTTTTCAATTATTTTTCCATTTGGGATATTCTTCCCATTAATTATATTGTCCAATTGAGATTTGCTTATTCCGGCATAATTATAGATGGATACTTTTGTCGCCATCTCTTTTTCTATTAATTCATTTATTTTCTGTCCATTAAACATGATTCTTTATTTAGATTTAGTATAAATAATACTACTTATAGCAAGAAAAAGTATTATTAATTTGCTATAATGGTTAATTAATACAACCTTTGCACTATAAATATAGCACTAAAAATTATACTACGTATGAAAAAAGAGCAGAAATTGAAGAAAATAGATTTTAGAGATTATTATTCAGGATTACCGGATAATAAAAAAGAAGAAGTAAGAAATGCGATACTAACGGAAAGTGGAATGTCATATACTACTTTTTATTACAAACTTAGAAATAATTCCTTTAAACCTTTGGAATTAAAAATGATAGATGAAATAACTAAATTATCCACTTTATCCGAGTAATATAATGCTTAATAAATTATTAGTAAATCCCAAACTAATCAATGCGATCATTGAGAAAGTACATGATGATAATCTACCAATTATTATCAATATAGGTGAATCTAAAGATGAATTGGTAAGCGTTTTATTTGAATATCCTGATTCCTTCGATGAAAATTTTAATTCATTAATTGATAATACTTTTAATGAAGTTTTTAGTCCAATAGAATTATAATAAAACAAACATGGAAATACACTATTTTTACAGGAGAGAATATGATAGTTTCTTCTATAATATTGAGCTTGTTGCCTGGTTGGAAGAAACAGAAATATCAAGGCAAGGGAATAAACGTTTGAGTTTTACCCAATTAGAAAGGTTGAGAATCTTTCTATCAAAGGATAATGAATCCTACCATAACCATCTAATTAAACATGAATTTGCGGAGAACAGCTGTATGGGACATTACGCCCATACCCGTAAAGAGTTATTTGAAGCTATGAAAAAGAATTTATTATTTCCAATAGATAGTCGTAATTACGAAAGATTCCGGAAAGTTGCTATTGCGCTTTATCACAAGCAACCATTAGTCGATTTTTCTAAATTCAAAGGGAAGCAGACATACTCAATACATCAAATCATAGGTGATTAACGTATAACCAGATTGAAATGAATAAAGACAGACGTAAAATGATTCAGGACATCAGAGATCAATTGATAGACCTGCAAACCGAAATCGAAGATATTAAGGATGAAGAGCAAGAAGCCTATGACAATCTCCCTGAGTCACTACAAGATGGTGAGAAAGGTGAAAAAATGACAGACGCAGTTGATAACCTTGATTCAGCATATTCATCACTTGAAGATGCAATAGGTTATCTTGACGAAGCAATACAATAACATTCAAAAAGATACAAGTATGAGTAAAAAGAAGCAAGCAGATGACCGTAAGCAGCTATTAATACGGTATAGGATTGACGAAAAAGGATGCGTGTCTTTTATAGATCCTTGTTGTGAAGAAATGCCAATTAGACTTTTTAGCACGATCATGGAAGCCATATCCAAAATAGAGAATGAATGGAATACCCGTAAGAAAAACAAACTTAACGTATAATAAAATAGATATGAGTGAAAATAAGAAACCGTGTCCTCAATTTCCATATTGGGGCGCAAGTTATCCCGATGCGTGCTGCGTTGGTGGTATATTACAAGATTTAGACTACTGTGATGAGAATGGTAATCTTTATGACAAAGGAGAGGGCGTTCCTTGCCCGTTCTGCCGGACGGAAGAATTTATAGAGTATGACCCGTTTAGTTGGGTTGACCATTTTTGTGAGGACATGGAAGAGAACGGCGATACTATCACTGATTCAATGGAGCAACTTGCTAAACAAAAAGCAAGGCAGGCTTATTTGGATTGGATTGAGAAAGTAAGAGAAGTATATGGCTAATAACAGAACAAAGTAGAAATGAGTAAAATCAAGTTTAATATAAAAGTCCTGTCATCAAAAGAGATAACAGGACTAAAAGTAAAATGGCAGCGACCTACTCTTCCACTGTTATGCAGTACCATCGGCGCTACAAGGCTTAACTTCTCTGTTCGGAATGGGAAGAGGTGGCCCCCTTGTGCAATAACCACCATAGGTAAAACGTTAGCTTACAATTTTTTTAATCCATGCCTATATAGCATTAATTATAGACTTTATGCCTAACTCTAATTCCAGAGAAAATTCTGTACTAGATTGCTCGCCCACGTTTTCAAAGCGAACAATCTACTTTTTGAATGAAGTTTTTAATTTCATTTTATCAAATTTTAATTGTTCCTAGCAATATTGCTAGTATGACAAAAGTAGTTATAAATAATAAAATATAAAAGTTTATGGCAAAAATTTATGTAGCAAGTAGTTGGAGAAATGTATTCCAACAAGATGTTGTAGATATTCTCCGTGATTTAGGACATGAGGTCTATGATTTTAAGAATCCCCCACATGGGAATGGTGGTTTCCAATGGTCTGATATAGACCCTGATTGGCAGAACTGGACAACAGAGCAATATCGAGAAGCACTTAATCACCCAATTGCACAGAAAGGTTTTGATTCAGATTTCAACGGTATGCAGTGGGCTGATGTCTGCGTTATGGTTCTTCCTTGTGGTCGGTCTGCTAACACAGAAGCGGGCTGGATGAAAGGTGCAGGTAAAAAGGTGATGGTTTATTCTCCGAAAAAAGAAGAACCGGAACTTATGTATAAGATATACGATTTTGTGAGTGATAGCATATTTCGTATCAATGATGAGATAATTGGAGTATAACAATAAAGAAATGAATCAAGTACAGAATGAACCAAAGTACTACTATTCGCCTCGCTTCCGACACTTCAATATTTATCAAAGAGAGTCGGACGGATCAGCGACGAAGATAGACGATGCGATAACACAAGAAGAAGCGAGACGTAAAGTATATAAATTAAACGGATGGAATTACAAACCTAAAAACAACACGGCAAAATGAGTAAAGTAAAACAGTACATCGAACAAGCCACAAGCGAGCGCATCCGCTCGCGTGGCTTAATCCGAAAAGTAGCTATCGAAGCGGCACGGATACAGAGAGAGGAAACGAGGCGGCAAGCTATCGAAGTGTATAAACAAATGTGCCCGTCAAAGAACTGCAAAGGTTGTGCGAGCCGGATACATAAACAGGAGACGCAATCGACTCGATGCGACGGGAATTGCGCACGGATTAGATTACTTATTAACGGATTAGACCGGATCGAAACATTATGTATATAATTAGACGCATTCAGTGTAAATCGGGCGATGTGTCCGAGACGCATTTAGTTGAGATAGAAACAGGCGACATCGAGGCGACACGAAAGGAGTTGCACGACTGTTATCAATGTGATAAGATTCTTTTTAGTTATGATGAATTATGAGTAGAAATCCGTTTTACATTAAGATGATAAATTCGGTTCGATGGAAACAGCTTCGAGCCGAGAAACTACGAAACAATCCGATTTGTGAAGTGTGCGAGACGAACGATCTAAGCACACTCGCAACGGAAGTGCATCACAAAATCCCTGTTGAGTCTGTACCGCGTGAACTCGGAATGAGGCAGCTAATGTTTGATTATAACAATTTGCAGAGCCTTTGCCATGCGTGCCACTCCGAGATACATCGGTGCGCTTTTAGTCATTCGAAAGAAGCGATACAGGCGAATAATCGGAGGGCGACGGAAAGGTTTGCAGATAAGTTCTTGAAATAAATATTTTTATCTGAAGATTATTGGAATAGTTGCAAACTGTTCTAATAATCTTTTTTATATTTGTACATTCTTAAAATATAATATTATGACAACAATAAGTAACGAAGAGAAAGAAGTACCTAAAGAGAAGGTTGATAAGGAAAAAAAATGTGGTATAATAATGCCGATTGCAGATACTAATGGTTATCCCAAAGGACATTGGACTGATGTTTTAAATATTTTATGCGAGGCTATGAATAAGACTATGTTTCAGCCTCAACTTGTTAGTGAAGACGATGCTATTGGACTAATCCATGATCGGATTGTTACAAATATATATAATAATGAAATTGTAATTTGTGATGTAAGTTCAAAGAATCCGAATGTAATGTTCGAACTAGGTATGAGACTTGCATTCGACAAACCTACTATTATAATTAAAGATAATGCGACTGATTATTCTTTTGATACAGGCGGAATAGAACATTTGCCTTATCCTTCTTCATTAAGGTTTCATGATATTGTATTGTTCCAATCTGCTTTAATTGAAAAAGTAGAAGCAACTTATACTCGTTCGCTAGAAGAACCGAAATACTCTCCATTCCTAAAAAGTTTTGGTAGAACATTAAAACCTTCCAAAATGACACCAACGGAAATAACAGAAGGGAATTACATATTAGATGAACTTGCAAAAATCAATAGAGAGTTGTTAGTATTGCGCAAATTGTATACAGATTCTTCGAATTTATATTATAATGGCTTAGTAAATCTATCTTCTAGAAGGTATGATAATAAACACATAGAAAGAATGAGTAAATTATATGATATTATATCATCCAGTGGTAAGGATTGTGAAATTGTAAAGTAGAACTATTTTTATTTATATTTTTTCCTCCGCCTTATCTCGTAAAGAGAGGGGGCGGTTTTTTTATTTTTTAACGCGATACGCGAAACCCACCTCACCCTGTTTTTACACGCGCGAGCAATTTTTGAAATGAGGGGGTGCTCGTTGGGGGTGAGCTTTTCTTCTCGAACTTCCGCGCTACCAAATACTTGCGATCTTTTCATATATGCAAAAACGCATATAAAAATGAGTGATTTAGACGATATAAAAGAAAAGATTCGCGCCGCGATGAACTCGCAAGGAACATACACATCTGATTTGGATTTGTGTATAACTCTTTGTGCAGGTTCTTACATTGCGTTTAAGATCGCTCTCAATGACATAGCAAAGAAGAAACGTTCGTTTGTTACGGAAGTTTCTCGCGAAGGAAATAAGAAGCTCGTGGCGCATCCGGCTTTCAAAGTTTTATTTGATGCGCTCGAAGTTACTCGCAAACAGTTGCGGGAACTTGGCTTGACACTACAAACTTTGTCCGCGTCTGACGATGACGAGGTGAACGACTTAATAAACGAGGTAGATAAGATAGATCGCGATGGAGAAGGAGACTAGAGATAAACTGATTACATTAAAGCAGTCGGTTATCTCCGATTTGCATAATATCGACGTTGATTCATATAAGCTAGGTAAGGCGGACGAAAGATTAAACGTGTATATAAAGGGCTGCATTAATAACCCAAACGCACACAATCTTTATGAGTTACTAGCCGTTCGTCGCTTCTTTTCATTCCTTGATAAATACGAATTTCGCATCAAGGAAGTTAAGAAGTTCGTCACGTTTTACGAGCGTTTGAAGTTCTCCGGCACAAAGGGAAAGACTAGATACAAACTGACTCCGATACAGGTGTTTCAGTTCTCTAACATTCTTGCGTTTTACAAGCCCGGCACAAACAAACGTTTGATTCGTGAAGCTCTTTTATTCGTCCCGCGTAAATTCAGTAAGACAACAAGCGTAGCGAGTCTTTCGATTAACGATTTGTTGTTCGGTGATGCGAACGCACAAACATACGTAGCCGCAAACTCATACAATCAAGCGAAAGTCTGTTTTGACGAAATACGTAATATTTTAAAGTCTCTCGACCCGAAGTTTAGACACTTCAAAATCAATCGAGAAATCATATATAACCGCATAAAGGGAAAAACCTCTTTTGCCCGTTGCCTTGCCTCTAACCCGGATAAATTAGACGGACTTAACGCAAGCATGGTAATAGTGGACGAGTATTCGCAAGCCGATAGCGCCGCGTTGAAGAATGTATTAACTTCCTCAATGGGCGCACGGCTCAACCCTTTAACCGTAGTTATTACGACCGCCTCTGACAAAGAGACAGCGCCGTTTGTGGAGATGCTGAAAATGTATAAAGCAATCCTACGCGGTGAGATCGAAAACGATTCGATATTTGCGCACATTTTTGAACCGGATATAGACGACGAAGAAGGGGACCCGGCGACATGGCGAAAGGTTCAGCCACACATGGGTATAACTGTTTATGAGGATTTTTATATAGACGCCTATCAAAAGGCTTTATACAGTGCGCCGGACGCATTGGAGTTTCGGACGAAGTTACTTAATGTGTTTGCAGTTGATTCGACAACGAAATGGATCGAGGCGAAGCAGATCGAAGAACGATTCAAAGGTATTAGCATAGAGAATATCGGTACTTATCCGCTTACGATGGCGGCGGTTGATTTATCCGTTCGAGACGACTTTTCTACGGTTACCTATAATATCTATTCGAAAGAAGGCGGCTCTTTTCATTCGCATACGGATTACTATTTTCCGAAAGGAGCTTTAAAGGATCATCCGAATCGGGAACTCTACGAAGGTTGGGCGGAAGCAGGGTATTTGATTCTTTGTGATGGCGATATTATCGACTATCAGCAAATAGTAAACGATATATTATCACGGGCGAAGTATTTGCAAATTATGGGTATTGGTTATGACCCTTATAAATCGGCTGAATTTGTGAATCTACTTTCTTATTCGGTCGGTAGTGCAAGCGAATATATTAAGCCTGTCAAACAGACATACGGGACGTTTACGAGTCCGATAGAATCGTTTGAACTTGCCTTATATCGAAATAAACTCACATTCGATCCGAACCCTATTACGCCGTACTGCTTCTCAAATGCAGTGTTAGACGAAGATAGGAATATGAATAAAAAGCCAGTCAAGAAAACGCATAACGCAAAAATTGATTCGACGATAACAAACCTAATGACATTTCATTTATTCAATAATTACACCGAGTAACACGATAAGACTATGGCATTTGAACTTAATTTAAGAATAGGACGCAACAGAGAGGAAAAACGATCTCTACCGTCCGAAGAGGAAAAAATAGTAGAAGTTAGAGATAAAACAGCTAGGGAACAACCTGTTTCGGTAAAGTCTCCCGAACAGGCTATGCGGTTATCGACCGCGTTTAGATGTACTGATATTCTTTCTGGTACTATTGCTTCTCTGCCGCTATATATCAAACGTAAAGAAGATGCCGGAAACTACAAGGTAGATACCGAAAACGAGTTGCATTATCTGCTGACTAAAAAACCGAATAAGCGCATGAATAGTTACGACTTAATATGTAATGCAATTATTCAAATGGTTAATCGTGGTAATTCATATATTTTCATCAAGAGAATGTTCGGAGATACGGCAGAATTAATACTTTGCTCAAATAACTCTGTTACATACGATATATACAGGGACGAATATACTATTTGTGATGTAATAAATAAGATATATGGTACTTATCCGGCTGAAAGTATTATCCATCTGAAAAATAAGAGTCTCGATGGTGGGTATACAGGTGTTAGCACGATCACGTATGCAAGCACGGTTCTTTCGGTTTCTGCTAGTGCTGATAATCAGAGTTTGCGTACTTTTCAGAATGGGAGTAAGATTAAAGGTATTATTTCTGGTGTCAAAGGTGGGGGAAAGGGACTTTCTTCTGTTGGCGATAAACAGACTTCCGACGTAGCGGACCGAGTGGAAAAAGACTTTAATAACGGGAGGGATATAACTTCCGTGAGCGAGGACATGACTTTTACACAACTTTCAATAACTCCGGCTGACGCTCAGCTACTAGAAACTAAAAAGTTTTCCGTATTCGATATTTGCCGTTTTTATGGTGTTCATCCAGACAAGGTGTTTGCCGGACAATCTACTAATTACAAGGCTTCTGAAATGAGTCAAGTTGCTTTCTTGTCTGACACGCTCGATCCTATATTGTGTCGTATTGAGGCTGAATTTAATGCAAAGTTGATACCTAGAACTGTCTCTGGTATTTATAAAATAGAATTTGACCGTAAAGCCTTGTATAAAACAGATATAGCCACACAAACGGCTTGTATGGAGAAGGAGATACAATACGGCGTGTCAACGGTGAACGAATGGCGTGTATGCCGTGAAGATAAAGCGCCTATAAATGGCGGTGACATTGCGTTTATGTCCTGTAATGTTGCTCCGATTGACTCTCCTAAGATTAAAGGTGAGATTAGTAGCGAAAAAGACGAGCTACCAAAAACAAACGAAAAAAGCATAGAGTAAAAAGCAATGGAAATAAGGAGTTTTACAGAGCTAGGCGCACCCAAATTATCGGAGGGTAGAATTATTGAGGGGTACGCTGTTGTTTTTGGAAAAGAAAGTCGTGTGATGTATGACGAGGAAAGGAAACGCTTTTTTATTGAGGTTATCGAACATGGTGCAGCAACCGAAGAACTTATAACCCGATGCGATATAAAGGCGGTACTAGAACACGATAAACGTAGGCTTTTGGCTAGATGCCGTTACGGTTCCGGATCACTCGAATTAAATTTTGATGAATATGGCTTGAAATACCGATTCGAGGCTCCATGTACTAGCGATGGGAATTTTGCTTATGAAATGATAAAACGGGGAGACATATTCGGATCGTCTTTCGCTTATTATACTGATGATAAGGATAAAAGTAAAGTTTCATATACGATGAAAGATGGGATGCTGTTGCGTACAGTGCACAAGATTGATTATATATCTGATATTTCCCCTGTTTCAGACCCTGCCTTTTTTGGTACAGATGTAACAGTTAGAAGCCTTGAAAATATAGAACAGCTTCTTAATGGTGATACAAATAGTGATTATTTATCCGAAATAGAAAACTTAGAAAAATTTATTTGACATGACAAAACTAGAAGAAGTAGCTCTGCTTAAAGAGCAAATGAGAAATCTGTTATCACAAGCAAAAACAGAAAAAAGAAGTTTGACAGACGAAGAGCAGACTAAATTCAACGAGTTAATGACTCGTAAAAATCAGATCGTCATCGACGAGACTCTTAGAAGTCTGGAAAGTAGCAAATCTGCAATTTTGCCGGAAAACAAAAGAGCTATCTTTGCAAAGGCTTTATATGACGTTTGCAATCATCGTTCTTTGGAAGAATACGGGAATTTTGCTGATGCAAAGGGGCTTAATTTCTCTATGCGTGCGGAGGGTGATCCTGTAAGAACAAGTTCAACCGATGCCGCTCCGATGATCCCGACAACAATCGGCGATATTATCGAACCGCTTGAAAAGGGGCTTATTGTTAATAAGTTGGGTATTAAGATGCAATACGGTTTGATTGGCGAATTGATGTTTCCGACATTGGCGGCTGTAGAAGCTACAATTGAAGGCGAGAACACCAAAATAAATCCGACAAAACTGGATATTGGAAATTTAAAGGCGCATCCGTGGCGTTTGGGTATTTCTATCCCATTGTCTAACGACGCAATTGATCAGACAAACGATGCTTTGTTTGATGTCACCGTTAAACAATTGTCTTTGTCAACTGCTCGTACATTGAATAAGATTATGTTTGCCGGAGAAAAGCAGGGACTTGCCTCAAAAGGTGTGTTTGTGAAAGATTCTCCAACAGTGGAGTATGAAGTTGCTCCCACATTCGAGGACGTTGTAGCGCTAGAAACCGCAGTAATGGATGAAAACGTAGATGTTACTGACGGAACGGCAGCATATATTTGCAGTCCGAAAATGTGCGGTAAATTAAAAACTACACGTATTGAAAAAGGTTCTCCCGAAATGGTTCTTAAAGACGGGATGATGAATGGCTATCCGGTGTACATGACTAATTACATGGGTGCGGATGAACTCGGCTTCGGTGTTTTTTCGAACGTTGGTATCGGTCAATGGGGAAAAATTCGAATGACTATTGACGATGTGACTCTAGCAGACACTAACGAAACGAAGTTTACGCTAAACTCAAAGTATGATATTGTTGTAGCTCGCCCAGAGGCATTCGCAATCGCGAAGAAGAAAGCGGTTGCAAAAGCTGCAAAAGCATAACACACTACTAACTACTTAAAAACGAAAAGGCTTTGGCTTCATAGCCTTAGCCTTTTTTCATACTTATAATTATGCCACAATACGTAACACTTGAAGAACTCAAACAGCATTTAAATGTCGATTTTGATACGGACGATACATATATAACCGAACTTATTGAACCCGTTCAACTTGCAATAGAGGCGTATTTAAACGCTCCGTTGGAAGGTTTTGCAAAGGAGGGGAAAATTGATCGTCGTATTTGGCACGCAATCCGCATACTTATTGCGAACTATTATGCTAATCGTGAATCGGTTACATTTGCCACACCGCAAGTAATACCGGGACACGTAGAACTATTACTGCAACCTTTAAAGCGATACACATAATGCAAGCGGGATTATTAAACGAAATGATTGGCTTTTATCGTAGTGAATCAATCCGGGATAGCCTCGGCGGTACGTCTGAAAGTTGGGTGAAAGTATTCGATAAGCGTGCGTATATCCGTTTTAAGTCTGGTGCACGAAAAGAGGCTAACGGCGAAATCTATAATACGACCGTAAACACGATAATGATTCGCATTTGTAAAGAGGTCAACGCTAAAATGCGGATCGAATACGACGGGCAGAAATATAAGATTCTATCTATCAATCACGATCGGAAGCAGCAGGCAACGGTCATAGAAGCGGAGGGAATCAATGAGTAATGAAAAC
>OKRU01001963.1_pt1 | contig 19484 bp, 20 predicted proteins | sample 1601131 | NCBI WGS metagenome assembly OKRU01 (sample SAMEA3541558, study PRJEB24748) | human gut metagenome | biome: human gut; feature: human-associated habitat; material: faeces | place: China | collected 2012
GCAAAAGCGCGTCGCCCTCGGCCACAAGCCGGATGACCATGAGTTGGAACAGCAGCAGGGATTTTCAATGAAATTCCATATGTAAAGCGGGTCGAGGTGTTCAGTTTTTGCGCCGCAATAGTCAAAGAAACATTTGCAAAAACAGTAGCTTTGTGCGCCGGGTTGTGGTATGTGTTGTGGTTGCCAAAAAGGAGGTGCCGCAATGTACGACTACATGAAGGCTCTGCAAAAGCGTTTCGACCGCCAAGAGTATCCAGAGTTGGCCGCGCAGATTGAATACGCCCAGAAGGAACTGCGGCGGGGCATGGACGCCGCAGAGCGAAAAAAACTGCTGCGGCTGCTGGACGCGCAAAACGCGTTGCTGGTTGAATCCAAGCTGATAAGTTTCACAGCAGGCTTCAAGCTGGCGTGGGGCATGGCAAAGGAGTTGGAGGCAGATGGACTCTATTCCTTCGAGTTAGAGGAAGAAGAACACATCTGCCATCCTGCGGAGCAGGACAGTTGATCCCAACTTGCAAAACGCTCACCCACGAATAAAAAAGGATGATTTCATAAGAAATCATCCTTTTTGTCAGGCGGCTTCAATTCGGATATTTTGCCTTGGAATCCTTGTACCGCAACGGCTTGCAAATTTCCGGCAAAAAATACTCGCAATTTTTTTGAGGTACTACTGACGCTATTCGAACCCCCGGTCGAATTCAACGCAGATATTACTCGTCCAGCTTTTGGAACTCATCCAGCCGCAGTTCTCGCTTCAGTTCTTCCTCTGTCGGCAGATAGGTAAAATACTTGGATGCGAAAATCTGGTGATTATCCTCCGGCAAAGTGTACTTTACAACAGCATCACTTTTATCGGCGCAGAGGACAATGCCAATCGGCGGTGTATCTCCTTCGTTCATCAACTCACGAGTATAGTAGTTGACGTACATCTGCATCTGACCGAGATCCTGATGCGTAAGCTGTCCCATCTTAAGGTCAATCAACACGAAACATTTTAGGATGTAATTGTAAAACACAAGGTCGATGAAAAAGCTTTGGCCATCCAGCGTAAACTTCTTCTGTCGAGCTACAAAGGAGAAGCCTCGTCCCAGCTCCAGCAGGAAGTGTTGCAGGTGGTCAATCAATGCCTGCTCCAATTCTCCCTCATACACATGCGTATCCGGTTGGATTTGCAGGAACTCCATTACATAGGGGTCTTTGATGATTTTTTCATATTCCGGTTTTGGCTCCGTCGTTTGTATCTCAGCAGCGACAAGCGATTTATCCTGGCTTGCCAAGATGCGCTGATAGTACATCGTGTGAATCTGCCGTTCAAGCTGCCGGACGCTCCATGCGGACTTCGCACATTCTTCCGCATAGAAGTCTCTCTCTTTCTCATTGGGAACGCGCATCAGTAGTCGGTAGTGCGACCAGCTCAATTCAGGACACAGTGTGTCTCGAATTGGATATGCGCAGTAGAACTGGCGCATTTTTCGCAAATTTGACTCGTCAAATCCTTTCCCGAATTCCGCTGTCAGATGTGCGGACAGGTACTGCAGCAGCTTTTTGCCATATCCTGCGCGGTCATTTTCTCCACAGGCTTTGTAAATCTGCTCACCGATTTCCCAATAGGCCGTCACCATTGCGGAGTTTACTGCTGTGCACAAACTGCGCTGTGCAGACACAATGGAATGGCGGATTGAATGATAGGTCTGCTCTGTTGTATAGTTCGTTTGAAGCTCGTTATCCATTCTGTTCACCTCGCTCCTGCAATAATTCTCTCAGTAGTCCCTGGCATCCCGACAGCACATCCTGCCAGGTTGCCTCAAAATCGCCCGTGTACCACGGGTCGGCAACATCGCGGGGGTGGTCGGTATAGTCCATCAGGAGGCGCAGCTTGCCAGCAAAGTCGCCGCCGCAGATGCGATGCATATTCCGCAGGTTGGCGCTGTCCATGCCAATCAGCAGATCGTACTTGTCGTAGTCCTGATTCGTGAGCTGCCGAGCCGCGTGGCAGTCGCAGGAGATCCTGTGCTCCGCCAGCTTGCGCCGTGCCGGAGGATAGACTGGGTTGCCGATCTCCTCCCGGCTGGTGGCCGCCGATTCGATATGGAATTGTGAGGCAAGCCCTGCCTTCTTCACCAAATCCTTCATCACGAACTCGGCCATGGGGCTGCGGCAGATATTGCCCAGGCACACAAAAAGTATTTTCGTCATCGCACTCGTTCTCCTGAGATATTTCTTTTTCCTCAGTATAGCAGGAAATTGCCTGCGCGTCGAGAGAAGAATGCAGCCACGCCTGAGATTCTATGGCTTCCAGTAGTTTGCCTTTCTTCCATCCGAAACACAGGACGGCTCGGATGTACCAGGACCGTTCCTCGTTGCTGCCGCATCCCTCCAAAATCGCCACATTCCGCGTCCAGCCGAGGCTCATCGCCAGCCGTATGATTTCAGGGGATTCCTCGTAGGCTGCGTAAAACACGCGCATACGGCGCACATTGCGGGGAGAAAAGCCCTCGGCTGTGGGATAGGCCGCTTGCAGGTATTCCGACGCTGCGACAGCCGCGCCTTTTTCGCTCCTGCGGCTGACCAGCCGGCCGATCTCGCAGTACAATTCCATCTGCGGGAGCTGCGCTGCCATGAGCGCGTCCAGTGCGGCAAACATGGCGGTGTAGTCTGTTGGCTTGCGGATATTCATGGGCTTTCTCCTTTCCGACGCGATGCGCCTGATCAACGCTCAAAGCAGAGAAAAGCACGGCGGCTTCACCGTGTTCTTCTCTGCTTTGACCTGCTTCAGATGACTCGCACGATCTGCTCCCACAGCAGGATGTGCTTTTCGTTAACGGCTTTGTTGTCATGATAGTGGCCGAACAGCCAGTAGTGGTATTTTGCTCTTTCCTGCACCTCCTGCAGGAAGTCCGTAAGCCGGTCCGCCTCGTTGTGGCGGCTCCCCGCGAGGGCGATGCTGGTGGGCGCGCAGTGGGTGATGATGTAGTCCACCGCCCAGCTGACCGCGTCGAGGTTTCGCCGCGCCTCGGCATATTCCTCATCGGAGGGCAGCTCCTGCGCCCACCACGAGATGTGGTTGATGCGGTATCTCGCTCTTGGTTTGCGCTGGAGCATCGTGAGCCTTCGCTCAAAATCCGAGGTATCCGGCTCCAGAATCCCATCCTCGATGTCGTGGCTTTTTGCGCCGCCCATGGTGAAGAAGCGGCAGCCCTCCAGCTCGAAGATCTGGCCGCGCGTCAGGTGCAGCACATGAGGACGAATACGGTGTACCTTGCCACCGTGCCAATCGTCCACCGGATATCGTTCCAGCGCGTCATAGTTTTCATGGTTGCCGCAGACGAAGGCAAGCGTGAAGGGCAGACGTTCCAGCCAGTCCAGCGTTTCATCGTCGCGGCTGTCGCCAAACCACACGCCGCCGAAGTCTCCTGCGATGATGACCACATCGTTCTTCGTCATCCCAGCTTGCTCCGGGAAGTATTCCGGCTGGAAGCGCCGGAAGTTTCCGTGGGTATCTCCGGTCACATAGATCATGCGAATTTCCTCCTCTTAGGTTGGTCTACGGTCTGTTCGATTTCTACGCCGTTGCGGAAGGTGACCTTAATGCGGTTACCCGTCAGGACGGTGACCTTTTCCAGCATCTGATAGACCACGCCATCATCCCACTCTGTGATTCCCACAGTCGCCGCGGTCATTGCCGAGGCTGCCGCATGGATACGGCGGCTGATCTGCTCCTGCTCCTGCCGGATACTGAGAATAGCGGCCTTTCGGCGTTTCAGTTCCTCCATTGTGGTGGAGATGGCTCGGAAGCGCTCGGCGTATTCGTCCGCGTCGCCATTTGCCGCTTTTGCCAGAAGCGTATCGAATTGCTTGCCCAACTCCGTGACCGCCCGGTCGATATCCCCAAGGCTCATGCTCTCACCGGGGACCGGAGCCAATTCCTGCTCCATCGCATCCACCAGTTGATCCGCCAGAACCTTACGCCCTGACATGGAGGCATTGATGGCTGCCAGCACCGCCTGCTGGAGCGGCGATTCGTCCAGCGTCGGAGATTCTTTGCAGTATTTCTTGCCATAATCCAATCGGCTGCTGCAGCGCCATACGGCACGTTTCTCACCGTGCTGTGTCCACACCACTCTGCGGTACGCCGTACCGCACTCGCCGCAGAACAGCAGACCGCTGAGTGCGTATTTGCCGCTGTAACGGCTCATGCCGGTGGGAGCGCTCCTTTTTGTGCTGCTTGTCAATGTTTTGCGCCGTGCCAATTCCACCTGCACGGCATCGAATCGGTCCCGTGGGATAATGGCTTCATGGTGGTTCTGAATCAGATACATGGGAAGCTGTCCAGTATTACGGATGACCTGCTTGCTGATGCAGTCTCGAATGAAGGTCTTTTGGAGCAGGACATCACCGCAGTATTTTTCATCAGAGAGGATCGTCCGCAGATTGGAGGTTGTCCATTCCGTCGTTCCTGCCGAATTCTTGAATCCGCCTGTTTCCAAGGTTTCCTTGATATTGCGCAGCGTCTGACCGGATAGGTACAGCTCGTAAATCTTTCGGACAGTCTCTGCCTGCTCTGCGTTGACCACCATCTCTCCGTCAGGTCCTTTTTCGTACCCCAGCAGGGTCTTATACTGGATGTTTGCCTTTCCCGTCCGCATCGCCTGATGCTTGCCCCACTTGACGCGGGAGGATATCCCTTCGCTTTCGGACTGTGCGAAGGCGCCGTGGATGGTGATGAGGAATTCGCTCTCCGGGTAGATGGAGTTGATATTCTGCTCCTCGAAGATGACCGGGATGCCCATGCTGCGCAGCTCGCGGGTATAGCTCAGAGTGTCCACGGTGTTGCGGGCGAAGCGGGATACCGATTTGGCAAGAATCATGTCGATCTTGCCCTTCCTGCACTGCCGGATCATGCGAAGAAAATTCTTGCGCTTGCAGGCGGAGGTACCGGTGATACCCTCATCCGCGAAGATATCCGCCATCGTCCAGTTGGGATTTGCCATGATCTTTTCCGTGTAGTATGCTTTCTGGTTTTCATAGCTGCCAAGCTGTTCATCTTTTTTGGTGGACACACGGCAGTATGCAGCTACCCGGAGATTTTTCTTCTTTTCCTGATCCTGCGGCGATTCCTCCTTTGCAGGGATGATAATGACCTTCGGTTCAGGGCGGGTCTGCGTCATGCATCATCACACTCCTCTAAGACTTGATTATTTTTCAGCAGGACTTTGACCGTCTTACTGCCATAAGTGATTTTCCGGACATTCTGCCGCAGAAGGTTCGCATCCAGTTCCCGCATCTTTGCCTGCTTCCCGAAGATGCTGCGGAGCCGGCGGGCTTCGTATTCCTCCATCTCCACGCTCACAAGGGTCAGTACCGCCAACTCCATTGCCTTTTGGCGTGCGATTTCTTCATCCACAGGAGGTGTCTGCAGCAACTTGTCCAGTTCCAGCCGGCGTTGCCTGATGTCTTCCGTGGTGGGAACACCGGATGATTCTATCTTAATGAGCTGCGGATCATCGACCACCTGATTCAGTATCTTGAGGACTCTTCGTGCTACGCTGTCGGGTACGATGCCGCCGCACAGCTTGCGCAACTCCTTTTGCGCAGGTGTCTGCTTATACTCAGGGCGCATCTCTTTTCTGCGTTCCTGGGCAGCGTGGAATTGCTCCGTCGGGATGAGCGCAGGAAAATACTTCTCACCAATGTATCGGTCATCCTCTAAAATCCGTGCTACCATATTTTTGTTCCAAGGCTTGTCCACATCGTAGGGAACATCCTCCGCCTGAAGCTGCTCGGTAAGCTGCTTGAAGGAAGCTCCGGCAAGGTATTGCAGGTAGATGCTCCGTATCGTTTCTGCCTCCTGCGGCTGCGGCACGATCTCGCCAAACTCCATCTTGTAGCCAAATGGCTGTTTTCGATTTCCCATTATCTTTGCGTCCTTTCTATTTTTTCTGTGACCTCCAACCCGTTGAGAAGCCGGAAGCACAGTTTTTCATTGTCCACGACCACGATTTTCTCGACCAGGTCGCTGAATAGCTGCTCATCGAAGTCATCCAGCCAGTCCGGTCCGCTTTCGAGAACATCCAGTAGGTCTTGTGTTTGCTGGATGGTATGATCCTCCTCAGACCGCAGGATGCGTTCCTTTTGGAGCTTTAGTTCCCGGCGGCGCTCCGCAAGCAGATTGCCGCGGGATATAAAAATGTCAGGATCGACGCTGCCCTGCTGCTTGAGCTGGGTCAAAAGTCGTTCCTGACTGGCAATATCTGATATTTGTTTGTTAATCTCCACGATGTTTTCGCTCCAGAGAAGGCTGCCGGTTTTGGCAGCGTGGAAGTCAGAGATGAGTTGTGTAAGTACTCCTATACCGTAGTATTTGAGTTTGTAGTACAGTCGAAGGAACGCCTGCAATACCTGTTCCTCCGGAAGCGGCAGCATACTGCACTTATGTACATCTTTCTCGTGTGCCATGCATGTCCAGTAGTTCTTCCCTCGTACTTTTTTAAGCCGAAATGTGGAACCGCATTCCGCACACTTTATCTTTTTGCTGAACGGTGTTGACACGCTATCACCAGCAAATGCTATTCTTTTTCTTTTTAGCAGTTCCTGAACCCTTTCGAACTTTTCGCGCTCTATAATAGCCGGATGAGATTGCTTTACAAAGACCTGCCGATACTTACCGAGATTTCGTTTTCTAAATCTCGGCAGTTCTTGCGCCGTATATGTTTTTTGCAGTAAGCAGTCCCCTGCGTATTTTTCATTATGGAGAATATACAGGATAGAACTCTCCTGCCAATACGAAGTCTTATCTCTCGTAGGGATATCCATTTTACTGACTCTCTTTGCTATATCCGAGATGCTCTCTCCTTGCAAGGACATATCAAAAATTTCTTTGACAACTTCTGCTTCTTCCGTGTTGATTTCCAATCGTCCATCTGCCAGCATGTAACCAAACGGTGCTTTATTGGTGGAAAATCTGCCCTTGTCGATTCGAGTCCGGTAACTCCACCGCATTCGCTCGGAGATAGCTTCACTTTCCCGTTGAGCCAATGCTGCGAACATGGCGATAAGAACTTCTCCGGATACCTGCGCGGTGTCGATGTTCTGTTCCTCGAAGTAGACGCTGACGCCCAGCGCAGCCAATTCTCGCACCGCCTCCAGGCTCTCTTTGGCGTTGCGGGCAAAACGTGAGGAGGACTTCACAAGGATGCGGTCAATACGCCCTTTCCGGCAGTCCTCCATCATCCGCAGAAAGTCATCCCGCTTGTCTATGGATGTGCCGGTGATGCCCTGATCTGCGTAAATGTCTGCCAGTTCCCAATCGGGGTTGCCTGTGATGAGCTTGGAGTAGTAGGCGTTCTGTGCGGCAAAGGAGTGCTTCTGATCCTCGGAGTTGGAGCTGACGCGGGCGTATGCCGCCACGCGGAGCTTTCTGGTGTTTTCTTGACTTGCTGCAGGAATCGTAATGACCCGCGGGGCCATGGCCAGAGAACCGTTGGTTTTCTCCTTGCCGCTCATTTGCTGTCACCTCCTGTCAGCAACACACAATACCATGAAGCATCCGCAATAGCTATACCTAAAAGTGAAAAATCAAAGAGAAATAATGATGTCCGCGCCAAGCTGTACCATCAGTCGCGCGGCGATCTTTTTTGCTTCACTGCCGCTGACCAGTCCCTGCTCCCGCAGGCTGCGAAGCATGGTAACGATGCCGAGATAATCTGCGTTTGGATTCATTCTGTCTCCTCCTTCTGTAATTTGATTTCAGTTATAATGAAAACTCCCAAGCCTGCTCTATAATGAACGGGTTTGGGAGTTTTCGTTATGATATTTCTTTTTTATGGGATGATCTCAATGCTGAAAACATCCGCAATGGGAATGAGCTGCCGGTCTGTCATCTGGATCATACCGCTGACTGCATCGATCCGCTTGACCGATCTGGTGACAGTTTGGTAGCTGCCGCCGTTCTTCCGTTCATCCTGCACAAAGTAGGTGATGGACGCAGTGGGCCCGCCGGGAAGCAGCTCCTGGAGGCGCTGCAATTCCGCGTCCACTCGCGCCATTTCATATTCGTCCATTTCTACACGCTGATCCGTCAGCCGCCCGGTTTCCGCAATGGCGGCGCTGTGACCAGTCAAAGCGGCAAAGGGAGAGAACTGCGCCGCACGGTCATGGAGGGACATTCGCGGATGTTTTGGCGAATCCGGATGGGGCAAATGGATAATGTCTTCATATTTTCCGCTCAAGCCTTATGCCCTCCAATCTGCTTATTCCGTTCTTTGGCGGTGGCACCATCCAGATAGCTTCCGCCATTCAAAATGGCGTTTTTGCCGAACTTCTTTTTAATGTCGAGCATGGCTTCCTGAATTTTACGCTCCCGCTCCAACTGAGCCGTTTCCTCCTGCAGCCGTTGCTCCTGTACCTCGATATTATCGAACAGGTTGAACTGTACCGGGGCTTCCGACTCCTGCTGTACCGTATCTTCGCCCACCAGCCGATTGGCGGTGATAGTAAGTCTCCGAATAGACAGCTTCGGATTGACCTTTGTATCATAAACGCCAAGAACGGCGTCCGTGATGCTCCGGGCCGAAGATGTTTTTCTCGGCAGATTTGCTGTTCCGTGGGTGTGCTTGGGGATCTTCCTGCCATAGCGGTCTGTCACGGTCTCGCCGTGGTAGCTGCCGCCTGCGGTGTTTTCAATGTCGTATCCCACTGTCAGGGTCAGCTGATCCGTTACCAGTTTCTTTTCCAACAGATCCAGCGCGACGGCCTCCGCCATCTCCCGTACAACCAACCGTGCTTTCTCAAAGGAATACGGGCATTGGAGAACCTGTCCAGAGCAGACGCTGTTCGTTTCCGGCCGGTATGCCTTGATATCCTGCATCCGGCACGGCTCCCAGCCCCATGCGTGGTCGATGAGGAGCTCAGCGTTGATGCCGAACATCCGATAGAGCAGTTCTTCATTATAGTATTCGTTCGGCTTGCCGATGGAGCATCTTGCAACATCGCCCATGGTGTAGATGCCGATGGCTTCCAGCTTCTTTGCATAACCGCGCCCAACACGCCAGAAATCTGTCAGCGGGCGGTGCGCCCAAAGCTGCTCACGGTAGCTCATCTCGTCAAGCTCCGCAATGCGGACGCCATCTTTGTCCGGCTGCACATGCTTCGCCATAATGTCCATAGCGACCTTGCAGAGATAGAGATTGCTGCCGATGCCCGCCGTGGCCGTGATGCCCGTGGTGCGCAGCACATCGAGGATCATGGTCTTCGCCAGCTCGCGGGCGGTCATATGATACGTCTCGAGGTAGCTGGTCACATCCATCATCACCTCGTCGATGGAGTAGACGTGGATGTCCTCGGGCGTGATGTATTTGAGATAGACATTGTAGATCTGCGTGCTGATCTGAATGTATTTCGCCATCTGCGGCGGCGCGACAAGATAGCCAACCGCGCGTGACGGGTCAACTGCCAGCTCATGGGCATCGCAGCTCTTTTCAAAAAGATTGCCGCCTGCTTTGCGCCGACGTTCGGCGTTGACCTCCTTGACGCGCTCGACCACTTCAAAGAGCCGTGCTCTGCCGGAAATACCGTATGCCTTCAGAGAAGGCGATACCGCGAGACAAATGGTTTTCTCCGTGCGGCTAAGATCTGCTACGACCAGATTGGTCGTCATCGGGTCAAGGCCGCGCTCCATGCACTCGACAGACGCATAATACGATTTTAAGTCAATGGCGATATATGTCCGCCGCATGGTGCACCTCCTCGCTCTTAGTGTCTACCAGTATATCATAACGCTATAAATCGAACAACTGTTTGTATAAAACTTTTGTGAGGAATCTTGTGGAAACAGTCAGTTTCAAAAGTGCGTACGTCATGCTACAATGGAACGCGTTTGTGATTGGAGGAGGAAGAATGTTTTATACGACAGAGGAGGCTGCGATCGTGTGCGGCTTTTTGGATTTGTACCTAAACCGCGACAGCGTTGATCGCGCCGTGCGGGAGCAGAATCGAAAATTCCAGCGCAGCGCCGCGAGGGGTGACCTTCGGCGCGAGGATTACCGGTGGGCGGAAAAGGCGCTGGACTTTCTCCAACCCTGCTGGTGGCAGTCGCATGAGGATCATAGAGCGCTGCAAAACGCGCTGCTGAAAACACACCTACTGGCAGAAATGAAATAAGTTCAGAATACGGCGGTCAGGATACCTGACCGCCGTATTTTCATTTGAATGCATGGGTCGCTCTGCTGTCTGTTGGCAGCATCTTACATTGCCCTGAATGGCAGAGCGGCCCTCGCTGTTTCTGAAATTTGTCTTTGCTCAGTCCTATTCGACACTACTTCCCGGACTGTCGGGCGGTTGAACGAACCGGCGCCTGGCAGCGCCCATCGGGAATCTCACCCCTCTGAGGATCTCTCCGAGCTGCCCCCATTGCTTGAGACTGTGGCTGGACAGGATGTACCATTATAGGCTGACGGGATCATTGCGAGACGGGCTGCCATGCCCGCTTTTGGCTGAATGAGTTTCGCTCTGCACCTTATTGGCCGTTCATTGACATCGGAGTAATTCCGATGCAGGTGGTCTTCGCGCATCCGCCGCATCGCTGTTCCCCCTCGCCGGGGGACCGTCAACTGACGTTATTCGTCACCGGATATTCAGTTTTCGATGTTCACAAGAAGATTCTTTTCTTCTCGTATGTATACGGGAAAAAACTGGCATCTTAACAACCCTGCTCATCCAAATTATTTTTAATTTTTTTCAGGATGCGCTTTTTCCGCACATGAATGGCCTGCTGAGAGACCCCAAGCATCTGTGCGTATTCCTTTTCGGAGCGGTTTTTAAAGTAAAGCTCGTAGATCAGCTCATAATCCTTCGGCGGGAGCAGATCCAGAATATTACGCAGGGACTGGCGCACCATTTCCTCAATTGCCTGATTTTCAGGTGTGTTGTCATAATCAATAAATTCATGGAACCGCTCGTATCCGTCATTTTCACCGCCGATCAGAGAACTCATCTGCGTTTCGTGCTTGTAAAAGCGTTCCGTGCTGTCTTCAATGTGCCATTTCGTCCGCCTGTAGGTCTGGAAGACTTCTTTTGTGACCTGGACGAGCTCAAATTCGCCGGTCATAGTGTTGTAAACGTTGAGAATATAAGTTTTTTCAGACATGATTTTTGATCTCCTTTGTGATTTTTTGAATTTTGTGAGGTTCAAAAAATCGGGAGATCAGGGGTATTCAGCGATATACGGCTCCCACGCTGAAAGGGGGAGGATATGAAAAAAGCGCATTGCAAACTCCTTTTCCGGAGCTGCATGCGCAAAAAAAGAGCCGCTTGATTTGTCTGACCATTGGCCGCGTTGACAGAACTATGTTCCTAAAAGGAACGATAGTTACAAATCAAGCGGCACATGGGATGGTCACGCATCAAGCGGCTCCGAGGCTCATACTTGGTATTTAATTGTTGGGGACAGATCGATTATTCGCGGTTATGCGATGCGGAATACAACGGGCGGGAAGAAAACCGCCTCTCCGCATTGCGGGCACTTCAGGTATGTCGCGCCGTGGGCCCCTTTGCAGAGCGTTTCAAGCCGCAGCTTACAATACGGGCAAAGCCGTGCCATGGTGATATGGGTGGAGTACTGCTGCTCAAGCTCCCGCTGTTCGGCTTGAATGCAGGCATACCGCTGCGGATCAAGCGCCTTGGAATTGATTTTTGCCATAATAACAACTACCTCCTATGCTGTGTCAAAGTCATCCGCATCAATATGGATGGGCGCATACGGATTACTAAAATCATTTCGTCCGATCATGCCAAGATTGTCCAGACGAATGGATAATGCTGTTTTCGAGACGCCCAGACGCTTTGCCATTTCAGAAAACAGCGCATATTCCTTGGGGGCAAATACTTTGTTCAGGAGTTTGATCTGCCGGCCAAGGCCAAGCTCATCCATGTAGCGGTCGATCAGCTCACGGGGGAGTAGGAGATACGCCGTCAGCACATTCGTTTGCCATTCTACCCAATCGGTGATGGGGTATGTGCAGCGTTCATCCGCAAGGCGGCAGATGAACGGCTGCGCGCTTGGATTGTATTCCTCCGGGTAAAGCATACCGAGGATCTGATGCGCGGCTTCATGTACCAGAGTGAAATTCAACCGTCCCACCGATCCCGCATTTGCGAGGTTTTGATCCACATAGGCGATATTGCCGTTCAAGTGAAATTCCTGGACTGACCCGTTTCCACGGGGAACGGATATGGTGAGATCGACGTCACTATAGGAGGTCAGTCCAAGGATCGAGCCCGTTACGCTCATATCCGCAAACGCGAAATGAAGTCCGCAGATCTTTTCCGCAAAGTCGACCGGGTCGATGCGATCCATTTTGCGGTCTGACAGCGTCAGATAGCGGAACAGCACTCTGCGGGATATCCGTTCAAGATCTTTCCGAGATAAAATCGGCATCCGCGTTCCTCCTCACATCTTAGCTGTCATGGAAGGGAAGGTGTTCCCTTGGCTATGACCCCATCATAACAATCTTATAAAGCTATGTCAATGTCGCATTTGTAGCGCAACAAGCTATTTGCGATTGACAAGAATAGCTGTCCCCGTGTATAATGGGATTATCCTAAGACGGAGGGTTTCTTTATGAACAGTCATAAAACAACGGTTATCCCGTTTCCGGCTCCTTCAAAGAACGGTGTGAGATACAGTGCTAAGACTGAGAAGCAGAACAATGTAATTGGCACAAGGCTTTCGGAAGAACTCAAAAACCGAAAGCTGAGTAAAAAAGAATTCTGCACAACATTGAAGGACTTTGGTGTAGATGTAAGCCAATCCGCGCTGGGAAAGTGGACGAATGGCCTGACTGTTCCCAATGCATACCAACTGCTGGCGATCTGCTATGCGCTGGACCTTGTTACCTTCCGGTGCTTCCACATCTATACCGATACCAATAGCGGCAGCCATCGGTTCAAATATCAGATAGACATCACGCCCTCCGGCATGTTCCGCAGAGTCACGTACGGCACGAAGTTCCACTTCCGTACTTCCCGAAGGAACACCGATCACCATACGAAGAGACGGTGAGAACAGGCGACTACCTGTATTAACCATCTTAATAAGTCCGCGCATCATCTGTTCGCAAGCATAGAAATCCGCAATCACTCCATCACGCAACGGACGGATAGTACGGATATTATCATGCGTTTTCTCATGCATCATTTTTGCTTTATCACCAACGGCAATCATTTTATCGCTTCTCCTGTCCAAAGCTACAACAGAAGGCTCATCTACAACGATTTTACCGCCACTGATAATAATGGTATTGGCCGTGCCAAGGTCCATTGCTATTTCTTGTGTAAAAGAGAATAATCCCATAATTAATTAAGAATTAATAATCGAGATAGGAAAACAAGACTAAAAGATGAAACTTACTATAATTTCACTCCCGGTTTCCTAACTTAATTATATTTTAATGTTTAAAATGTCTTATACCGGTTACGACCATTGCCATACCATGTTGGTTGCAATATTCAAACGAAAGGTCATCTTTTACAGAGCCACCCGGTTGGATAACAGCCGTCACACCTTCTTTATCTGCAATCTCCACACAATCAGGGAATGGGAAGAAAGCATCACTTGCCATTACAGCACCATTAAGGTCAAAACCAAATGATTTCGCTTTCTCAATAGCCTGCTTCAATGCATCTACGCGTGAAGTCTGACCAACTCCACTGGCTAGCAGTTGCTTACCCTTTGCCAAAACAATGGCATTAGACTTGCTATTCTTTACTATTCTATTAGCAAACAACATATCTTCCACTTCCTGTTCCGTCGGAGCTTTGTCCGTAACAGTTTTTAGATCTGCAGCAGTTTCTATATCCGTGTCTTTCTCTTGTACCAATACACCATTCAGCAAAGAACGGAATTGTTTCTTCGGGAATTTAGCATCTTTGCGTACCAGGATGATACGGTTTTTCTTCTGACCGAGTATCTCCAATGCATCCACATCATAATCCGGTGCAATAATAACTTCAAAGAATATCTTGTTTACCTCCTCTGCAGTTTCCTTGTCTATAACGGCATTGGTTATCAAGACTCCGCCGAATGCAGAAACAGGATCACCCGCCAAGGCATCTTTCCATGCTTCCAAAACTGTAGGGCGTGAAGCCAGACCGCAAGCATTGTTATGTTTCAATACAGCAAAAGTCACATCTTCGAATTCATCAATCAAATCAACAGCTGCATTAATATCCAAAAGGTTATTATAGGAAATTTCCTTTCCGTGAATCTGATCGAAAACGGCATCCAAATCACCATAGAAAGCCCCCTTTTGATGAGGATTTTCACCATAGCGAAGTGTTTTTTCATTATCTCCCGCATAGCGGAAAGCAGAACCTTCTCCTTTATCAAAATAATTAAAGATAGCCGAATCATAGTGAGATGAAACAGCAAATGCCTCTTTAGCCATCCAACGACGTTCTTCAAGCGTAGAAGCCGCTCCGTTTTCCATCAGCATATCAAGCAATGGTTTATATTGCGCTTGGGAAGCCACAATAACCACATCATTGAAATTCTTGGCAGCGGCACGAATCAATGAGATGCCACCTATATCTATCTTCTCAATGATATCCGCTTCACTTGCACCGGAAGCAACTGTTGCTTCAAACGGATAAAGGTCCACGATTACTAAATCTATTTCCGGTATTTCGTATTTTTCTATTTGTTGAATGTCCTGCTCCAATCCTCTCCTACAAAGGATTCCTCCAAATACCTTCGGATGCAATGTTTTCACTCTACCTCCAAGGATAGAAGGATAAGTAGTCAGGTCTTCCACCGCTTTGCAGGGGATTCCCAATGATTCTATAAACTGACGTGTTCCTCCGGTAGAAAGGAATTCTACACCTTCTTCATGCAGTTTGGTTATAATTTCATCCAAACCTTCTTTATGGTAAACCGACACTAATGCGGTTTTAATCTTCTTCGTTTCAGACATTTACTTTGCAGATTAAGAATTTTGATGCGCAAAGTTACGAATTTCTACTTTATTGCACCTAATAAATACCCTATGATTTAAAATTATTTTAAGTACAAAACAAAAAATAATTATCTTCCTGTCGCTCAAACGTATATCGATGCAATTAAGATTTAAAGTATCATCAAGTATTTCTTCACGGAAGTTGCATAAATCCGTCCTGTGAATTGAATCGTTTCACCATGCTCATCCTGTCGTTTCACCATGGCAAGCCTGTCGTTCAGGCATGGTTAAACGATAGGATGTGCCGGGCTAAACGAATGAACGGAAAGGACCGGTCTGTTAAATCTTAACGGAAGAATCTCTCACTACCAAGTGAGTGGGAACAACAATACACTTCGGTTTGCTTTCTTCCTTTAGATGACGTAAAAGCAGATCGCAGGCAGAGGTACCCATTTTATAGGTTTGGTGAGTCATTGCCGTAAGAGCCGGCTCTACATAATTGGAATGCAACTCGTCTGTATAGCCTATCAAAGCTACATCTTGGGGTATATGCAGCTTGCGTTTCTTTATTTCTTTCATCGCAGCAAACGCCAATGTATCATTCATGGCAAGGATCGCATCCGGCGGGACAGGCAGAGCCAACAACCTGCAAGTGGCTTCACTACCTTCTTCATACGTCATTTTCTCACATATCACCAACTCCCGTTCTATCGGGACATGGTATTGCCTCAATGCTTCCAGATAGCCATGTTTACGTTGTTTCACAATCTCCAGATGGTTTGCGCCTCCTATAAATCCGATTCGCTTGGCTCCATTCGACAAAAGATGCTCGGTCGCAATACGACCGGATTCTACGTTATCAGCCACAACACAGGAGTAAATATCCTGAAGACAAACCCGGTCAAAAAACACAACCGGCACACGTTGTTTGGATAAGGCTTCAAAATGCGTATAATCCGTCGTCTCCTGAGAGATACACGCTATAATTCCCTCCACACGGATATTCACCAAATCTTCCACACACTGCTTTTCCAGCTCATACTGTTCATATGAAGAAGTAATAATGACCGAATAGTGATTACTGCGAGCCACATCACTAATACCGCTTATAATAGAAGAGTAAAAATGCGTTACTATATCGGGGACTATAATGCCGATAATGCGCGGACTGTTCTTCAGCAAGCTCACAGCAAACGGATTGGGACGATAATTCCGCTCTTTAGCCAGTTGTTTCACCCTCTCCCTCATTTCATACCCTACCTCCGGACTATCTTTCAATGCCCGTGAGACGGTGGAGACAGAGACTCCCAACTCTTCTGCCAAATCCCGTAAAGAAACATGCCTTTTATCCTTCATTCCTGCCAAATCATTACTTTCACAAATGTAATTCATCCGGATCATTTACGCAAAGGTTTGCGTGCTTTTTTCAGTAGTACAGAGGACTTTCTTACTCTTTATCATCCTATTTTTGAAACCGGAAGTACAATAAATAATAACTGTTAAGACTATGAATTACAATGAAATCGGGAAAACCGGCATGCGTGTATCCAACCTTAGTTTCGGAGCCTCTTCTTTAGGAGGAGTATTCCATGACATCCGTGAAGCAGAAGGTATTAAAGCCGTGTTCACAGCAGTAGAAAACGGAATGAACTTTATCGACGTTTCTCCTTACTACGGACATTATAAAGCTGAGACCGTACTGGGCAAAGCATTAAAAGATATTCCACGTGATAAATATTATCTTTCCACCAAAGTAGGACGTTACGGTAAAGACGGTGTTAACACATGGGATTATTCGGCAAAACGGGCAACGGAAAGTGTTTATGAAAGCCTGGAAAGACTGAACATAGATTATATTGATTTAATCAATGTGCACGATGTTGAATTTGCCGACCTAAATCAAGTTGTCGGTGAAACTTTGCCGGCTTTGGCAAAACTTAAAAAGAAAGGCATCGTGAAGCATGTGGGCATTACGGATTTGCAATTGGAAAACCTGCATTGGGTGGTAGAACATACAGAGCCGGGCACAGTTGAAAGTATTTTAAACTTCTGCCACTATTGCCTGAACGACGAGAAGTTAGCAGACTATCTGGATTTCTTCGAGTCAAAGAATATCGGTATTATCAACGCCTCTCCTCTTTCTATGGGTTTACTTTCACAGCGTGGCGTTCCGGCATGGCATCCCGCACCCAAACCTTTAGTTGAAGCATGTAGGAAAGCAGTTCAGCACTGCCAGTCTAAAAACTATCCGATAGAAAAACTTGCCATTCAATATTCCGTAAGCAATCCTCGTATCGCCACGACTCTGTTCAGTTCTGCCAATCCGGATAATGTATTGAAAAATATTGCATACGCAGAAGAACCGATCGACTGGAATTTGGTAAAAGAAGTTCAAGACATTATCGGTGACCAGAAACGCGTAGGATGGGCTAACTCATAACGATGGGAGGAGAAAGAATGAACTTTAAAATTATCGATGCCCACTCCCATCTGTGGTTACGCCAAGATACGGAAGTAAACGGATTACCCATCCGTACCCTAAAGAATGGACGTTCCTTATTCATGGGAGAAGAGCGGCAAATGATTCCTCCATTCATGATCGACGGGAAAAACAGTGCGGAAGTCTTTCTCTCGAATATGGATTATGCCCAAGTATCCGCAGCTGTAGTCACACAGGAATATATTGACGGTATCCAAAATGATTATCTGACAGAAGTCAAGAATCAGTACCCTAACCGTTTTTTTGTATGCGGTATGTGCGAGTTCCGTAAACCGGGCTATCTGCAACAAGCAAAGGAACTGATTGCCGCAGGGTTCGAAGCCATCAAAATTCCCGCTCACCGATTATTTCTAAAAGAAGGAAGAGTGATGCTGAACAGCCCCGAAATGATGGAAATGTTTCATTACATGGAAGAACATGACACCATTCTTTCCATTGATTTAGCCGACGGCGACACACAAGTGCAAGAAATGAAAGAAATTATTCAGGAATGTCCCCGACTAAAAATCGCTATCGGCCATTTCGGAATGGTAACAACCCGCAATTGGCAGGAGCAAATAAAATTAGCCCGCAATAAGCATGTGATGATTGAATCGGGAGGAATTACCTGGTTATTCAATGATGAATTTTACCCGTTCAACGGAGCTGTAAATGCCATTAAAGAAGCAGCAGACCTTGTGGGAATAGAGAAGTTGATGTGGGGTTCGGATTATCCTCGTACCATCACCGCCATCACTTATAAAATGTCTTACGACTTTATATTGAAAACAAAAGAACTGACACCGGAAGAAAAAGAATTGTTTTTAGGCAGAAATGCCGAAAGGTTCTATGGTTTTACAAACCTGATAACCCTTCCTTATATAAAGAATATGTCCGAATAACTAATTACGTCATTATCATTACCATGAAAAAAAATAACTATTTTATTCCCTTAGCACTCATTTTCTGCCTTTTCTTCTTATGGGCAATCAGCAGTAATCTGTTACCCACCATGATTAGACAGCTCATGAAAACCTGCGAGTTAAATGCATTCGAAGCCTCTTTTACCGAGAGTGTATTATAATGCCTGAAGGTAAGAAAATGTTTGGCAGGCTCGCCTACTTTATCTGCCCGATTCCCATTGCCATGTTTATGAAAAAATATAGCTATAAGTCAGGAATCGTCTTCGGATTATTATTGGCAGCCTGTGGAGGGTTGTTATTCTTTCCCGCAGCCATATTAAAAGAATACTGGGCTTATCTGTGCATCTTCTTCATCATTGCCACCGGTATGTGTTTCTTGGAAACAGCTGCCAATCCTTATGTAACAGCACTTGGTAATCCGGACACTGCACCACGCAGGCTGAATCTGGCTCAATCATTCAACGGTTTAGGGGCATTCATCGCCGCCATGTTTCTTAGCAAACTGATACTCAGCGGGAATCATTACACCCGTGAATCATTGCCTGCCGAGTTCCCCGGTGGATGGGACGGCTATATACAAATGGAAACAGATGCCATGAAACTTCCTTATCTGATGCTCGCACTATTATTAATCATAATCGCAGTCATCTTCATCTTTTCCAAATTGCCAAAGATAAAAGAAGGCGACAGCATAGAAGGAGAAGAGAAGAAAGGCGAGAAACTAATTGATTTTAAAGTATTAAAACGTTCACACTTGCGCTGGGGAGTTATCGCACAGTTCTTCTATAATGGTGGACAGACTGCGATTAACAGCTTGTTTCTGGTTTATTGTTGTACTTATGCCGGACTACCGGAAAATACCGCAACGACTTTCTTCGGTCTCTATATGCTCGCTTTCCTGTTAGGACGTTGGATAGGGACATTACTCATGATAAAATTCCGCCCGCAAGATATGTTGCTGATATATTCAATCGTCAACGTACTATTATGTATTATAGTAGCTTGTTTCGGCGGTTGGGTAGGATTATATGCCATGCTGGCTATCTCTTTCTTCATGTCTATCATGTACCCGACACAATTTTCATTGGCACTAAAAGACCTGGGGAGTAACACCAAAAGCGGCTCCGCCTTTCT
>OKRU01001968.1_pt1 | contig 19439 bp, 17 predicted proteins | sample 1601131 | NCBI WGS metagenome assembly OKRU01 (sample SAMEA3541558, study PRJEB24748) | human gut metagenome | biome: human gut; feature: human-associated habitat; material: faeces | place: China | collected 2012
TTCTCTTCAGGATTGCCAACTTATATGCTTATCCCCACTAAATTTCTACTGAGCCGTAGTTATTCTTTTTATCATATTATTAATCACTACTTAAAATCAACAATACAGGCAGAAGATGCAACTGTGCTTACGACAAATTGCAAAAACTGCCTACAAAACAAAATACGTCTGGCTATAACGGCAATACACTTGTATATACCGCTGAAGACACAACCAATGTCTTCAGAAATATTATTAACAATAGAAGCATACAAGTGTGTGTGTGTGTGTGTGTGTGTGTGTGTGTGTGTGTGTGTGTGTGTGTGTTAAGAAAAATATCTTAGCACACAAATTATTTATATTTTTTTTGCTTAATCTATTTAAAAAACGAGCACATCCTGAAACACCAGATACGGCAACCCGATAATTGCATTTCTTCAATATATCAAGACTCACACATACGGAACCCATAATATAACAACTTTAAGTAACAAATAAATCCTGCAACCGTAAACACAAAAGCAAATGCTTTTTACGATTTCCATACGAGCAAGATATATACTTACACCCATTACACACGAAATTACGAATTCAAAAAAAGGAAAAGTAAATCATGTGGTTTGCAAATATATACATTAATAAAAACTCAAAAAAATAATTACAATAAAAAAAATCCCGAAAAGACATTTTTAACACGGCAGACAACTACCTGCATAAATATATTCTCGGGATTCAACTGCAATACAAAAAAAACGAAATCCAGACCACGCCAAACAAACTATTAGTGCGTAGTCAGAAAAGCTATAACTGAGAAATATTATCAATTTCCTTTTCTCTTCATATCCAGGATTTTTATTATTTCATATACTCCATCATAATCCTGCGAGAAGCCGTCAAGAGACCGGCCTAAAGACCGCACCTCAAGTTCAACATTGACTGGAGAATACGAAGCAGCTCCGGCACCCAGAACATCACGATACCTCAATCTGGCCTGATCTGTTCTATCAATCAGCCAGTATGATGCAGAATCGCCGTCGGCAGTAAATGAGCGAACCTCATGTCCCAGCACCATCTCGCCCTTTACCTTCTTGACTATATCGTAAGGTTCAATGCTTTTTTCATCAATCAGCGGAGCGTCCTGTCCGATTTCCACAAATACGGCCTTATCAGGATGTGAGGAGAAAACTTCAAAATAGCGCATTCCGCTGTTTCCGACACCCCAACCTCCGCAGGTATAAGGCACAGGTCACGCTTGCCCCTTTCCGCAAGAAGTTCTGCAGACCTTCCTGTCAGCTGCAATACATATCGAGTCACACCTACCCTGCCGGACTCAACTTCCTTGAACTCGCATTCTTCACTGTCGAGCCACGAAGCACCAGGCAGTCTAGGCGACTTTCTCAATTGCGGAAGCAATGACTGAATAAAATTGGCATCAATATTGAAGACCTTTACAACAGGCTCTGAATAATCTTTCTTTCCTCCTACTGTACGCTCAATCCTCACCCCAAGGACAGAAGCATCCGTAACGGCACGTATAGATTCGTTGCGCTGTGCAAAAAATCTCAATCCTACACCTTTAACTTCATCCCATTCAAAACCAGCCTCAGCCTTACGCGACGGCTTGTAATCCGAAGAAACACTGTCTGAAACAACAATCTTAGATTTTGCAGAATCAGAGCTTCCTTCAGAAGAAGAATCGCATGCCACCATAAAAGACGATATTGAAGCAGTGGCAACACACAAAAAAAACAGGCCTTTAATTCTCATAATATCAGTTTTTAAACCGTAAATATATACATATTTGCAAATACAAATATCAAAAATTTGTTTATTTTCCAAAATCTGCAATAAAACGCAGCATCAAACACCTTATGGATTCAAACTGTACAGAACAATATGTTAGCCATAAGCGTAAACAGGAAAGTTAAAAAGTTAGGAAGCGAATAAAAAAAAGCATAAATTTGCGGCAAGGGTTTTAGGGTCTCACCAGCCTGACAAACAGCTATTCAGAATAGACAAACCAAAACATGTCTTATATATGGCACCAAATAACATAATTACGACAACGGCCATGGCTCCGGGCGCAAAGAAGGCGCCTCGCATGGAATGGCTGGATGCCATGAGAGGCTTCACAATGATACTTGTTGTGGCCTACCACGTCAGTTTGATCGGATTCACCCAGAGCATCAAAGAATCATCGGTGCTTCCGCTGTTCGTTCTGTTCCGTATGCCGCTGTTTTTCTTCATAAGCGGTTTTCTTGCATACAAATCAAACCTCACATGGAGCGGAAATACTCTGGGTACACTTGTATGGAAGAAAGTTAAAATACAGATATTCCCTACGCTTGTATTCCTGTACGTATTTGTGGTGGTAAAATATCCGGACTTCATGACCGGCATCAACGCTGTTATGGCATCTCCAACCAAAGGCGGATACTGGTTCACATGGTCATTGCTCCACATGTTCATCATATATTATCTTTTTTCCTTTGTTGAATACAAGCTCAAGTGGCGCTCGTGGATACCTATTGCAATATTGTGGTTCGTAGCCCTCTGCATCTACGCAACAGTCTATATGCCGGCATGGTTCACTTACCATAATGCACCATTCTACAAATACTCAAGTCTTATACAGACAATGCAGTTTTTCCACTTTTTCCTTTTCGGAAACATAGTGCGTCGCTATTGGGGCAATTTCCAAAAACTTTTCGACACACGCGGTTTCTTCCTCACATGCCTCATCGTGGCATTCATCTGCTGTGCCGACTTCCTCAAATGGCATGTCTGCCGTATGCAGGTAACCAATCTGCCTCGCACAACGGCCATGTATACATTGCTTCTCATAATATTCATGACTTTCAGATACTACAAGGACTATTTCACAAAGGAGAACCGAATAGGACGTATGCTGCAATATATCGGTGCACGTACACTCGATATATATCTGCTCCACTTCCTTTTCATGCCTAACCTCAAATGTGTAGGAAAATTTCTGGATGCAAACCCACACAATTTCGTGCTCGACACGACAATATCACTGGTTTTCAGCCTGCTTGTAGTCGGATTCTGTATTGTAGCATCAAACATTATCAGAATAAGCCCGTTCCTTAAGAAATATCTTTTCGGACGTTGACATATTTATTTATGCAGTATTGCACTGACCGATTTTCACTAAAACAACGACAATGAACATCAAACTTACAATAGACAAGGTGAAACTGGCGCTGATGAAGCGTACAGGAAGTGCCAACAACAAGAAAACAATAACTTCGTGGAAAGACAAGCATTACAATAATGCTCCACGTATAAGTTTCGTCATACAGTCGCACAACAAGAGTCTGCAGGTTTGCCAGATTGTCGACCTGCTGAGAAAATGCCCCGATTCGGAGATAATCGTGATGGACGACGGTTCGACACCTGAACACACAAAACGCATCGCGGCACACCTGACCGGAGCAAACGAATTCATGCTCAGGGCCAACGACTTGTATGAAAACGTGATGTACGACCGTGCAATACGCATAGCCAACGCCAGATACGTGGCATTGATGCAAGATGATGACATATTCGACAACATGGACTGGGCCGAAGAAGCACTCAGACTGTTTGCCGAACATCCCCAAATGGCTATCCTCGGCGGAATGGACGGCCTGCACATCATATTCCCAGAGGGAAGGATCAGGGGCGAATCGATTACTGCCGGCACTACAGAATTCCGCTTTGTAGAAGCTGTAAACCGCGCACCGATGTGGATTGACCGCGAACTGTTCCTGAAAGAATTGAAACATATCGACTTCTCGCTTGCCCCATATCAGTATGACGACTACGAACTGTGCATGCGCGCATGGCTGTGCGGTCTGCAGGTAGGATGGTACAAAGCAGGATGCCGTTCGCTCAGCGTCGGCGGCATGAGACTGTGGAACAACAAAGTGACGGCACATCTCTGTGTCGTCAACGGAAAGAATCTTAACGGGCGATACGCAGACAAGATTGAAGGAATAAGGAAAATGGTGGAAGAAGCAAACAAAGAATTAAAAAAGTAAGGCATCGTCTCAATATGCGATGCCTTACTTTTTATAAACAAGCTAGATAACAACAACAATCCAGCTGCTGCATTTGTGGGAAAATGTATAGACTACAATAAAGCAATTGTCCATATCGGGGGATTTTTAGGATTTCTGACAGTTTGAACACCGTTTTTTACTGTATGCAAACATGGGAATAACCATAAGACATATATTTGCCTAGAAAACGACACAACACTTAAAACAACTCTAAAGAGTATAACAACCAATATGAAAGAACAAAATTAACCTTAATTGCTACATGAATCTCACAAATGGACGAAACATTATCAATTAACATAATGTACTACGCGGCAGGAGCCAACATGACATTCCTCACCATGATGAGCGCATATTTCCTGCGTACAGCAGGAAAAAACAAAAGACTTAGAGTGGTGACAGGCTATGTTCTTCTGCTATGGGCAATCCAATCATACAAGGATGCATTCATGCTTCTGGGTGGTTACTACGAATGCGACTATCTCAGAAAACTGTTCATCATGCTTGATACTCCATCTGTAGCAACATGTGCATTCGTTCTATTTGAACTGCTGAAACCCAAATCCATTACATGGAAGACAGTAATTATACACATCTCGCCATTCTTACTTCTAGCCATAGCATATATTTTCACCAAGGAAGAAAAACTATATACGATAAGCACATGGTATTCTGCCATATACGGGCTATGCGTCATGATATATTCTCTGGTGTGCATACCTATTTACCACAAACACATGAAGGAAACATATTCCTACAGTGAAAATATAGACCTGAAATGGCTATACGTCATAATATTGTCGTTCGTACTTTTTCTCGGACTATGGAGTTTATCATGCTTCTACCTTGAAGCAGTTACAGATACCCTATACTACTTCCTATCATGTTTTATCTGGTTGTTAATATGCAGATTCATAAATAGACAAGAAAATGTAGAAATGGAAATCATGACATCCTCTCCTTCAGATTTTGATGACAACAACGCAAATACCTACGAAACAGAAACACAGGAGTCAAAATATGTGTTTGCCGAGAGATTCAACAAAATCTTCGATGAAAAGAAACTATATCTGAATCCAAAATTAACAATAATTGATCTGGCACATGAAATAGGAACAAACAGAACATATATATCAAACTATCTTAACAATGAGTTGGGCATTACCTTCTTTGACTACGTGAACCAAAGACGTTTGCTTTACGCAGAAGAACTATTGCGCACTACCGATGAATCATTGGATTCCATATCGATGGAATCAGGTTTCAATTCACAAAGCACTTTCAGGCGGGCATTTCAAAAGAAATACGGATGCACACCAGGAGTATATCGTTCGAAGATAAACAACCCAAATAAGTAGTTTCCATTCAAAGTTATTTTATGAACTTGTAGTCAAAGCTATTATTGTTAAGACGAACCGGAGCCATCCGTGAGGACAGCTCCGGTTTTACAGATAAACAGATAAAAGAGCAAGATCAATCAAAAACAGTTCTACAAATAATAAGAAAATAACATCATCATTCTTACTAGACTGTCACTGATTGCAAAAACAAATATAAAAAAGCAACAAAAGATATATGTAAAATATCAGTTTATAATATATTTGCACTTGTGAAAACTAAATAATTACAAAATCTTAAATTTACAATCTATGATTACACAAAAAATTACAGTCAAAGATGTATTATCAGAAGGCATAGGCCTTGGTATTAAAAATTCAGCATCCCTATTAGTTGCAAGTATTTTATGGTTGATAACAAGTTGGATACCTTACATAAATGTAGGAACAACAATTGCTATGGGCACTATTCCCATCGAGCTCAGCAAAGGAAAAATCATTTCTCCAACTTTTATATTTGACAGCAAATACAGACGCTATATGGGTGAATTTTTCACACTGATAGGACTAATGTGGATGGCTATATCGCCAGCATTGCTGTTTGGAATTATTCCTGGTATAATAATTTACCTAGGCTGGTCTTTATCGTTGTTCATCCTTCTTGACAAAGGAATTGCACCAGGCGAAGCAATGGTACAAAGCAATAAGGCAACTTATGGATATAAAGGAACTATTTTTGTTATAGATCTAGTAATCAACATTGTCACATGTATCTTGTTCTTCTTATTCATCTGCATTCCTTACCTTGGTATTCTGCTTAATATATTACTTATCATTGCATTCATCGTCGTTAAATTAGGATGCAGTGCAGTTATATACCGCAATCTGACAGCCGAAGAAACAAAAGCAATAAGTGAAGTATAATAATTAAAAGAAGAGGTTGCGTCAAAATTCAATTTTGAACATTGGAGCTTACAATTTGAAATTAAGCATCCTAAGCACTTAAAGAAAGGGCCATATCATCACTCTATACAGAGTTCGATATGGTCCTTTTTGTGTCGCCATCTGAAACCTTCGTGGATAGTAATGCATTCACATAGGACGATGCTCTGTAAAACACACATTGCGTTTTACTTTTAGATCCCTGGTCCTGGCCAGGGATGACGGTCCATTAAAGGACCGTGTATGAAAGTTGCAGACCTCGTTATTTGCATAGCATCAATTATGCCGACTGCAATGCTGACGGCACCGCAATGTCTAAATGTACGTCATCCCTAGCCTAGACCAGGGACCTTATGCCAGCGATAAGCACTAAACTCGGACCAAAGGCTTGCGAATAGAACTATGCTCAAGAAAGCTAAAAGATATTGTACTTTTTAGTTCTCTGGTCCAGGCCAGCTATGACGGCCTTGGGAAAGGCCGTGCATGATATGAAACTTACAGATAGAAAAGGAAGCAGTTAATCAATATATTGATGCCTCTGCTTTTTATATTCATCTGTAACAGCTTTTACAAGCTCCTCTGTCAATCCTATGCTCTCGCTAAGGTCGTTCCATTCAGGATTATCTTTCTCTATAAGAACAATCTTCCAATCACGTTTCCATTTTTTCAATTGTTTTTCACGATTTATGGCATTAACAAAATCTGTATAGGTTTCAAAATAAACAAGTTTCTTTACTTTATAAAGATTCGTGAAACCGGAATTTATACCTGCCTTATGTTCAGCCACTCTGCGCAGAAGATCATTGGTAACACCAATATACAAGACACCATTGCGTTTGCTTGCCATTATGTAAACAAACCCTCTTAGTATATTCATCTCCCAAATGTTTTATGTTATTACTTTTGTTAGATCCCTGGTCTGAGCCAGGGATGACGGCCTTGAAGAAAGGCCGTGTGTGAAAGTTGCAGAACTCGTTATTTGCATAGTATCAACTATACAGACTGCAATGCGGACGATACCGCAATGTCTCAATGTTAGTCATCCCTGGCCAGGACCAGGGACCTTATGCCCGCGATAAGCAATAAACTCGAATCAAAGGCATGCGAGTAGAACTGTGCTTATGAAAGCAATACTGCTTTTAGATCCCTGGTCCAAGCCAGGGATGACGGCCTTAGAAAAGGCCGTGTGTGAAAGTTGCAAAACTCGTTATTTGCATAGTATCAATTATACAGACTGCAATGCGGGCGATGCCACAATGTCTCAATTTCACGTCATCCCTGGCCTGGACCAGGGACCTTATGCCCGCGACAAGAACTAAACATACTATAAGAAACTACCAGCACATACTGCACCTTCAATCCTCTATAGTCATATCAGCTACATGAAGATGCAGTTCGTCGATATTTGGAAGGCGCATATAATCGCCGAATTTGCGTTTGAGGCACATGTGCGAATCGTGAGGCACAGGCATGTCATAGCCCTCAAACTTTGCAGTGGTGAGCGGGAATATATCTTCCGGATAACGGGTGTCGGAATATGGAATGCCGAATGAATAATGAAGTATGTGCGACGGCCAAAGGCGCGAGAGCGCACGCAAGATAGGGAAAGCGAACTTGTCACAGAAACGGTATATGCGCCTTACCTTCTTGAAAGCCTGCTCGTCGCTGTTGCGCGGATTATTCATGACATTGTATGTGAAACCATGCAGACGACACGAAACCCAGTGCAGGAATATAGGATTCTTCTCCAACGGGAAGATGTCGATATATATGCCTTTATAACGGAATATTCTGTCATAATGTTTCACCTCGGACAATGTCGAGCGCTTGTCGCGCAGTTTGGCGTATGTAAAGAAATATCCAGGATCGGTTTCATTAGTCTGCAGAGCATAATTGTCTGGAAGCTCTGAGGGGAGCACTTTCAGAAGCTTGAGATAATCCTCTCTCAGCATCTCTATGTCTAGGTCGTCATCCCAAGGAATATACCCTCCATGGCGTATACATCCCAGCAGAGTACCGCTGCAGAGCCAATACTTGATATTATGCTTACGGCATACGCCGTCAATGAAGACAAGCATCTCGGTCATACGGTTCTGCTGACGTCGCAGGAGCGAACCTTCAGGATTGAAACGTTCCTTGAGAGCTTTGGCATCAAATGTCTGTTCCACGTATATTGTGTTTTTATTATTTCTGAAAAGATTTCAAACGAGAGTCAACCGCGCACCTTTATGTCAGGATTAGGACGCTTGTCCACTTTCTCTTTCATTTCGCGGTATTTGTGCAGAATTTCCTCCTTTATCTTCGTTGTGCTAACGCCGTCGCCGTAAGGGAAATAAAATACTGTCACACCAAGTTCCTTAAGATAATCGTATTTGCCAGTCCAGTCGTCGCCGACAACAAAAACGTCTATGTTGAGTTTCTTGACAAGTTCAGTATGGTCGAGCGAACGCTGCGGTATTACTATATCCGGATATTTGAGGGCCTCGATTATGGCCATTCGTTCCTCGAAAGGTATTATAGGCGGGCGTTTGTAGCTGCACACCAGTTCGTCAGTGCTGACACCGACAATGAGTGTATCGCCGAGTCCACGGGCATATTTTATCATCTTCAGATGATTGGAATGGAACATGTCGAATGTTCCGGATGTATACACGACAATTCTATTGTTGTACATGGTAGTAAAAGTTTATGCTTCCGTTGCAAATTTACGTCTTTTTATGATTAATGTGCCGACTAAAGCTGATAAATGAGCACAACTCGTATACACAATCAAGCCGGCAATATACAAGACCAGCAGATCAATGGCATTTATTGCGTCCTAGAGTCTTGTTTATACGGTTTACTATAGCCTTTCCGATAATGGAGAAATTGCCGTAGCGCAGATTCAGGAAAAGTTCCTCGAAAGAACGGCATACCTTTATGAACGGGTGCCTCCAGCCCATAATGCGATATACAGCTTCCTTGTAAGCCGTATTTTCTATTACATAGCGCGGATGGCGAAGCGGAAACTCCAACTCGTAACGCTTCATTGTAAAGATTCGGCGATAACCGCGAGGCATCGTCTTCAGAGAACCTGAGAAATGGGTGGAATCTTCAACAGCTCCAAGATTATTTATCATATTGCGAGTAGGAACAATACTTAACCCTGAATTAAACAGGATAGCACTGTGAAATATTGTCTCATAATAAGCTTTTCCGCTCTCCTTATGTCTACGACACATATAAATGAAATCATCCCTATAATTGCGTGTCTTAATCAGGTTGCGCAACTGGCGCATATTGACCTCATCATCAAGGAAAGAATAATGTTCATCCCACTGATCCACAACACGTTTCCAGCTTGCCCATCCCCATATAGAGAATGTCGAAGCAAAGAAGTAATCATACGGTATATCGGGAGTTATTTCTTCATTGTTGAATCCGGCAATCATGCTGATACGCGTATCATTCTCGTAGCGGTCGAGCATCTCCTTGCAGAATCTAAAGAATGTGACAGACGGCACATCATCATCTTCCAGCACTATACATTTATCGGCATAACTGAAAGCCCACTTCTGAGAAATAAATTCAGATGGGTCGCATCCATAGTTGCGTTCCTGATACTTTCTCTTGACCTCGCACTGCCAGTCAATCTGTTCGACAATCTTACGACATGCCTCAATGCCAGGCATGTCGCGCTCACCTCGCGGTCCGTCCTGATAAAGAAAGAGTCTCGACGGGCGTGCCTTGCGCACCTGCTCAAACACTTTGCTGAGCTGTTCGGGACGATTGAAGAAAAGTATGAGTACCGCCACGTCGACTTCGTAAGGCGGAAGATTTGTTTCGTTTGTCATAGTCTGATAAGATTTTTGCTCTATGAAAATTCCTCGTATGGATAGATTGCAAGTATCAGCTTAATTCAGCACAAAAGCAGCTTGCCGTCAGTCAACAGGAGCAGATGCAGCCCTGTATTTGTCAATCATATTCAGAAGCATCGAACTTGATGATGAGTTCACACCGCGTACAAACATCATTCCAGAAGATACAATCTTATGATAATTGCGCTCGTCGAGAATCTTGTATCCCGACTGCGAAGCCACCATGAAATGCAACGGCATAAGATCTGACATGGACGTGAAATTACCGATATGCAAAGTACAGCATTTTGCATGTGGAGTATTGAAGGCAATCGTAGGAACAACCGTCTCAATAGGCCTCAACTGATTTGAGAAATACGAATGAATCTCCTTGTGTCTCTCATAATGGCCGAATACGAGGTTGAGCAGCTTGCCGCTTATGCACCATGCCGAACCTCCTCTGTAGAGTTTCCACATCGAACGGCTCACCTTGAACTGCAGCGACTTGTGCAGTCCTGCAGCCGAAAGCAGTTTGCGCGAAGCCTTGTTGATGCGGTCGCGTGCAGCATCGCCCAGAAACGGAATGTCGATGTCCGGACGCATTTGTCTGTAATCTTTGGTAAATGAGTCACCTACCTCGGGCGAAGCAAGACAGATGGCCGTCAGATATTCGCGTCCCCTATTGTCATAGAGGAATTCTGTGATACGGTCGCAGTGCCAAAGAGGATAATCGGCAGAAGAGAGGAAAAACACATAGTCGAAGTTCACGCCGCTGTTCACACAGTCGGCCACAAGAAGCATCTGTGCACGCACTGCCGAAAAATTGTTCGACTTTACATGTTCGCGCACATCTGTGAAATGAATATTCGGTGCAGACATGTTCTCCATAAACGGAGCTATGTCGGCATCGGCATCGACATGTATATAGAACTCAGCATCCGTATGGAGAGCCGAAACCAGACGCCGGAGCTGTGCAGGGTCGTCTGCAGCTGTGATGAGATATGCTAATTTCATTTTTTATGTTTTTTCCTTTTGAACAGATAGGTTAAACTCTCACGCAGGATGTTTGCATGTGTAATCCACAGCAGCCCTACGTATATAGAAAGAGATATGACCGCACGCGAAATGATAAGTCCCAGTTCGTCCTCAATGCCGGTCGTAACAAAATATGCGGCCGAAGAAGACGCAATGGCAATGAGCATGAACGGGAGCACATCCTTGAGTGCGCTGAAAAGCGACAGACGTATCTCGCGCCAGAGAAAATAGTGCCAGATGAAGAGCCAGAGCACATTGAGCGACACGTAGAACGTAATCATGAGCTTGATGCCGGTCATGCCGAGAAACTCGAGATGGAAGCGCATGATGGAGAACAGCATCAGCAGCTGAACACAGCCCTGCACGATGATGTTGCCCATGTATATGTTGGATTTTCCACGGCTGATGATGAAATTGTAGTAGAGCGCCGTTATAGGCAGAAAGGCACCGCTTACGCAGAGAGCCTGCAGATAGCGCGCACTGCTGAGCCACTTGTCGGTGAGCAGGAAGGTGATGAACTCCGGTGCCACAGTGAGCAGGAGAAACATCAGAGGGAAAGATATGAACGACGTGAAACGCAGCATCTTTCGGAATGTCTGACGCAGGCGTTGCGGATCGCGCCCCACCTGTACGAATGTAGGCTGTGCCACTCCCTGGACGATGCCGGTAATGAACTGGCTTCCCATGGTGTTCCACTTGTTGGCCTGGGTGTACGAACCGACTTCGCTCGGTTTGTACGAATTGCCGAGCACGAGCGTGAAGACGTTGTTGTTGACACAGTTGAATATATTGGTCACCAGCATCTTGCTGCTGAATCCGAACATTTCGCGCACCGGCTTGAAGGTGAACCGCAGTGACGGACGCCATCGTGAGAAATGCCATGTGGCAATGGTGCCCACGGTGACGAACACGATGCTCTGCGTGGCAATACCCCAGTAGGACATGCCGCAGAGGGCCATGGTCAGACCGACAAGGCCTGAAGAAACGAGTGCAAGGATGGATATGAACGTCTGTTCCTTGGCGCGTATGTTCTTGAAGAGTATGGCGCGCGGTGTCGTCGAGAAACTGGCAATGAAGAATCCTATGAAGGCATAGCGCGACAGGGAGATGAGACGCGGTTCGTGGTAGTACATGGCAATGAGAGGTGCCGAGAACCAAAGTATCACGTACATGATGCCGGCACTTATCACGTTGAACCAGAAGACGGAGTTGTAGTCGTCGTACGTGGCGTTCCGGCGGTTGGTCAGCGCCGAAACGAAACCGCTCTCCTGAACGGCCGATGCTATGGTGGAAAATATTGTGAGCATGCCGACAAGACCGAAATCGTCCTGTGTCAATATGCGCGACACAACGATTCCGAACACGGCATTGAGCACCTGCATGGAGCCGTTGCTGATGCCGCTCCAGATGATGCCGCGGGCCGCCTTATCTTTCAAACTTTCTTCTGCCATCCAAGAATCTTTATGTGATATATCTGAAACAAAAATACACGATTATCTACAAAGTTAATAAAATCTTGCAGTCCGATAAATTTTTATGGAACATATAATGTCTTCTGGATGTTTCTGAAATCCTATATGTATCGGCAAAAGAACTATATTTGCATATCTTTAGCCGTAAAACTGCTGACGGCTAATGCTGATACGGAGAAAAACAACCAAAAACCATTTTTATGAAACACACATTGACCATCATCCTCGCTCTGGCCATAAGCCTGTTTGCCGAAGCACAGACTTTCCCGAAGGCCATACTCAAAGGCGACTATCCCGACCCGTCGATTGTAAGAGACGGAAAGGGCTTCTACATGACCCACTCACCGTTCTTCTATGCTCCGGGATTCCTGATTTGGCATTCCACAGACCTTGTCAACTGGGAACCTGTATGCCGAGCCGTAACCGAATATGAAGGTTCGGCCATGGCGCCCGACCTCGTGAAATACAAAGGGCGGTTCTACATATACTACCCTGCCGCCGGCACCAACTGGGTGGTATGGGCCGACGACATACGCGGACCGTGGAGCAAGCCGATAGACCTGAAGGTGGGAGGCATTGACCCGGGACACGTGGCCGACAAGGACGGCAACAGATATCTCTACCTGAGCAACGGCGAAATGGTGAAGCTGACACCCGACGGACTGGCCGTGGACGGCGAAAAGAAAAAGGTGTACGACGGATGGGCATATCCGAAACACTGGGTGACGGAGTGCATGTGTCTGGAATCACCGAAACTGACGTACCACGACGGCTACTATTACCTGACATCGGCCGAGGGCGGAACGGCCGGACCTGCCACAAGCCACATGGCTGTGACAGCACGCTCGAAGAGTCCTGCGGGACCGTGGGAGAACTCGCCATACAATCCTATAGTACATACATATACGGCCGACGACAACTGGTGGTCGAAGGGCCACGGCACACTGATTGACGATGCACAGGGCAACTGGTGGATTGTCTACCACGCCTATGCCAACGGCTACCACACGCTGGGCAGACAGACACTGATTGAACCGATTGAGTGGACAAAGGACGGATGGCCAGTAACAAAGTCGTCGGCATCTCTGCCTGAAACCGACGGAAGAGGCATGGAACTGTCGGACAGCTTCGACGGCGACAAACTGGGACTTCAGTGGACCTTCTGGAGAGAGTATCCGATGGACAAGATAAGTCTGAAGAACGGAAATCTGACGGTCGATGGCAAGGGTTCTTCGCCTGCCGATGCACGGCTGATGCTCGTGACAGCTTCGGACAAGAACTACGAGGTGTCCAGCGAAATAACCGTAAAGAGCAATGCGACGGCAGGCTTGATGCTGTACTACGACGAAGAGGCTTTTGCCGGAGTGATGACCGACGGAAAGACATTCACCATATACTCCGATGCAAAGAATAAGCGTACGGTAAAGAACAGCATCGGCAAGCACTTCTTCGCAAAAATTCACAACCGCGGCAACACGGTCGGCATCATGGTGAGCCGTGACGGCAAGGCATGGACCACACTGGCCGACGGAATAGACGTGTCGGACCTGAACCACAACAAATTCGGCGGATTCTATGCCCTGCGTCCTGCCCTGTGCGCAGCAGGAAAGGGCAAGAGCGTGTTCCACAGCTTCGGATACAGAAACGCCGTTCCGCAGGAGAAGGACATGGCGGCGTACCTGCTGGTGTTCCACAAGGATGACACCCACAGCCTGCACATGGCGCTCAGCACAGACGGCTACACATTCACAGCGCTCAACGACGGCAAACCAGTTATTAAGGGAGACACGATTGCCGAACAGAAGGGCATCAGAGACCCGCACATATACAGAGGACCTGACGGCGCGTTCTACCTGGCCATGACTGACCTGCACATCTTTGCACAGAAGGAGGGCTACAGGGACACCGAATGGGAAAGAGACGGCAAGAAGTACGGCTGGGGCAACAACAGGGGTCTGGTGCTGATGAAGTCGTGGGACCTGATAAACTGGAAGCGTACGAACCTGAACCTTGACAAGATGTCGGCCGAATTCAGCGAGATAGGCTGTGCATGGGCTCCGGAAACGGCATACGACGAAGAGAAGGGCAAACTGATGATATACTTCACCATGAGGTTCGGAAACGAGAGAAACAAGCTCTACTATGCCTACGTGAACGACGATTTCAACCGTCTGGAGACGGTTCCCCAGATTCTGTTCCAGTATCCCGACAAGAAATCGTCGGCCATAGATGCCGACATTACGCACGCCGCAGGCAAGTACCGCATGTTCTACGTGGCACACGACGGCACACCGGGCATCAAGCAGGCCGTATCGGACAGAATAGACGGCGTATATGAATTCTGTCCTAAGTGGTACGACACGGAACCTTCATCGTGCGAGGCTCCGAACGTATGGAAGCGCATAGGAGAGGACAAATGGGTGCTCATGTACGACTGCTACGGCATTGAGAAGCACAACTTCGGATTTGTGGAGACATCCGATTTCGTAAGCTTCACACCTATAGGGCGATTCAACGAGGGAGCGATGAAGACAACGAACTTCAGCTCACCGAAGCACGGTGCCGTGATACATCTGACAATGGAGGAGGCAAAGAAACTGGCAGAACACTGGCACACGACACTGCCGTAGGCAGGAAAGTAGAAATTGCCGTTACGGCATAAAAAGCCGGAATCTTAAGAATCTTTTAGGCTACGAGCCCTCGCGGATAAAATTCCGGGCGCTCGGGAATTATGTTGCGAGCGCCCGGAATTTATTTTCTGAGCGCCTGAAGAAGGAAGAACGGTTAAGTATTAGCAGACAGAAAAAGGCCAATCTGTTGTTAGACATTTAAAGAAAAGCACATTTTCACCTGTCTGAATTTTGAGAATCGTGCAGATTTCAGCAAAATAAATTCTGAGATTTGTGCAAGGAAAATCAAGTTCTGAAACTTTGTAAATCATTAAATTGCAAGATGAAACGATAAAATAAATACAATACAAGTTTGTTCTATCAAATAAAAAATGTATTTTTGTAGTACAAAATTATCCCCCTTGGTTGGGAAAGACCAAGGCTCGCCCTCGATTTCGAGGGCTTATTTTTTATAAATATGGCTGAAGAAAGCAAACAAAAGGTTATCGTTTACATAGACGGATTCAACTTCTACTACGGGTTGAAAACAGCTCCGTGGAAGAAGTATTATTGGTTGGACATTGTCAAACTTATGGAATCTTTCTTACGTCCAAACCAAGAATTGATAGCAGTTAAGTATTTTTCAGCCAGACCAACGGACGTAGGAAAACGTAAAAGACAGGACGCTTTCTTTCAAGCCAATAAAGAAAATCCGAAATTCAAGTTGATATTGGGTAAGTACTTGAAAAAGGAAATAGAGTGTTTCAAATGCCACAATATCATCCACACTTACGAAGAAAAGGAGTCTGACGTGCGTATTGCCACTCAGATTGTAGCCGATGCTTTTCAACATAATTGCGACGTTGCTATCATTGTATCCGCAGACAGCGATATGATACCGGCAGTTGAATTGGCCAAAGAGGCTAAAATCAATATATTCATTTATTTCCCACCTCATCAGTATTCCAGTAACTTAGCTACTATGGGAAACGGTGCACCTATTCACATGTTGCGTTATGAAAAAAGGTTTAAGAATGAATTATTTCCAGATAAGATAAAGCTTACAAATGGATTTGAACTTTCAATTCCAACGGAATGGAAAGCTCTTCAAAAGGGAAAGAAATAAAAGGGATATACGTTTCATTACATTGGCTGTATAATTTACAAGCATAACATACTAAAAAAAGCAGAAGAAATAATATTAATTCATTTATTGCTCTGTTGCATAGCATACCAACGGTTGCTATGCTGAATTCTTGTATAAAACCTACAAATTTAGTTTCGTGCGTATTTTCTGCTAAAACATTTTGAGATTTGTGCTATACGTGCTTTATTTGTAACTATATCATACAAAAGCCTCTACGTATTGCAGTCCAAATAAGCAGATTAAAACATGCTTATTTGGAAATTAACAGCTACATTACTAACAATCAATCACATACAGGAGTAAAATAAAATAAGACTTGGCAATATGCTGATTGAAATATCTCAAGTAGTGTTATAGGGCAAATTGACTTGTGATAAATAAAGACACACAATAAAATATATGAAACTTAAATCTATTACATCAATACTGTTTGTATTGGCATTGTGCATAAGCCAAAACGTCTGTGCAAACGAAAAAGACGAGAGGACTGTAATCTGCCATACCGAAAAGGGGATGGTGGAAGCGGATGTCATATCGCCGAGTATCATAAGAATACGGTATACAAGGAACGAGGCCTTCAAGGGCAACGGTTCGATTTCGTGCTCGTACAAGAAAGAGACCGATACTGAGTTTTCAGTTAAGAGGAGACGGGATGAAGTAAGAATATCCACTGAATGCTTGAGGTTGAGCATAAACACGGAAAACGGTGATTTCGGATTCACGGATGCCAAGGGAAACTATCTGCTGAAGGAAAGCGGAAGGACGAACGGACCGTTTGAAAGCGAAGAGAGGATGCTCTTCAGAAAGAATTTCAGCACAAAAAACAATGCTACAAGAAAGACGGCCGACGGCGAGAAGGCTGAGATGAAGGTGACGGGCACGGACACGCTGGGCATGGGATGGAAATACAGGCTGTATTTCAACTGGCAGGACGGCGAAGCGCTGTACGGCCTGGGCTCGCACATGGAGGACTACATGAACCTGAGGGGCAAGGAAATGTTTGTGGTGCAGCACAATCTGAAGACAAGCATGCCTGTACTGGTTTCAACTGCGGGATACGGTCTGCTCTTCGACCACGGATGCGGAATGAAATATGACGACAGGGGAAAGAGGGGCTGTGTGGAGCTGGAAGCTGCGAACGAGGTGGACATGTACTTTATCTACGGTCCTGAGTTTGACGAGATAGTGGCCGGTTACAGATGGCTCACGGGCAAGGCTCCGGTGATGCCTAAATATATGTTCGGCTATATACAGTCGAGGGAAAGATATACGACGCAGGACGAGATTACGGACATCGTAAGGACGTTCAGGGAGAAACACATTCCGCTGGACCTGATTGTGCAGGACTGGATGTACTGGCCTAAGGGTTGGGGCGCAAAGAACTATGACCCGAGGAGGTATCCGGACCCGAAGAAGATGATTGACGAGATTCACGGCATGAACGTGCATTACATGATTTCGATTTGGCCGAACATCAGCGGATGCGAGGAGTCGGACGACATGGCCAGACGCGGATTCATGTTGGGCGGAGATACATATAATGCCTACGACGACGATGCGTCTGAGGCTTATTGGAAATATGCCTATGACGGTCTGTTCAAATACGGCGTGGATGCGTGGTGGTGCGACTGCTCTGAGCCTATAGATTCTGACTGGCGACCGGGAAACGTCAGTGCGGACGACCAGAAAGCAAGGTATGAGGGCAATCTGAAGGCTCTGACTGACCTGTTGGGACCGCTCGACGTGAATACATACTCTCTGCACCATTCGAAAGGGGTGTATGAAAACCAGCGCAAGTGCACGGAGGAGAAGCGTGTGGTGAACCTGACACGTTCAAGCTGGGCCGGACAGCAGAGGTACGGCACGATAAGCTGGAACGGCGACACGTCGGCTTCGTGGGAATCGTTTGCACAGCAGATTCCTGCCGGACTGAACTTCATGGCTACAGGCTATCCGTACTGGACGGTGGATGCCGGTGCATTTTTCACCGCCGGCGGCAATGAGTGGTTCAGAAGGGGCGTTTTTCCGCAGGGATACAAGGATGCGGGCTACAGGGAGTTCTACTCGCGCATGCTTCAGTACTGCACATTCTTGCCTATATTCAGAAGCCACGGAACGGGAACACCGAGAGAACCGTGGTTCTACGGCAAGGAAGGTGAACCGTTCTACGAGAGCATCATGACATCAATAAAGACCAGATACAGGCTGTTGCCGTACATTTATTCGTTGGCAGGAGGCGTGTATCTGAACGACTATACGATGACGCGTGCTCTGGCGTTCGACTTCAGGAAGGACACGACTGTGTACGACATAAAGGATGAATTCATGTTCGGTCCGTCGATACTGGTATGCCCAGTAACCCGTCCGATGTACTATCTGCCTGGCGGTGAGAAAGCCGAGGACGTGAATAAATGCAGAAGCGTGTATCTGCCGAAGGACGGAGAAAAGAACAAGTCGGTATGGTACGACTTCTGGTCGGGCAAGGAGTACAAGGGCGGAACAACCGTCGAAGCCGATGCTCCGATTGACAGGATTCCGCTGTTCGTAAGGGCTGGAAGCATTATTCCTATCGGTCCTGAGGTGGAATACAGTTCGCAGAAGAACGACGCCGAATGGGAGATAAGAATTTATCCAGGCAAAGACGGAACATTCACCGTATATGAGGATGAAGGCGACAACTACAACTATGAAAATGGCGCATTCAGCACATTCACAATGAAATGGAACGACAAGAAACGGGAACTGCACCTGTCGGCACGCAAGGGTGAATACAAAGGCATGTGCAAGACGAGAAAGCTGAATGTCGTTGTGGTTTCGGAGGGATGCGGAACAGGCATAGAGAACGAAACTGACGGAGTGGAAGCTGTGTACGAGGGGAAGGAAATGGATATAAGGCTGTAGAAAGTACAAGCACATAAAAAATATATTTCCTAATAGGGGCTGCCCCCCTATTGGGAAATAATGGCACTATAAAATATTTTGTGTAAATGGAAATACGGGATTCAAATTAGAGTCTCG